>Ga0102832_1000058_pt1 | contig 320219 bp, 299 predicted proteins | sample EBPBio282013_DNA_FD_88942 | JGI IMG/M metagenome (GOLD analysis project Ga0102832, IMG submission 88942) | Wastewater treatment Type I Accumulibacter community from EBPR Bioreactor in Madison, WI, USA - Reactor 2_5/28/2013_ DNA (Illumina Assembly) | ecosystem: Engineered > Bioreactor > EBPR >... | reverse complement strand
AAAGCTGTAATTACTACAAAGAGTAGTTTTTCAATCTTGGTTTTTGTTTTCATAATTATTTGGTTTATAAAGTTAATAAAAATTGTTTTACCAAAACTAGAAAACGTTTTTGAGATATGAACTAGTGAAATCACGTTATTTTTGCTCAAATTTGTGTGGTTTTCACGTTAAAAATACCGTGATTTTACGCTTGTTTTTTAAGATTTATTTTTTGCATGGTTTATTGATTTATTAATGTATGCTTAGTTATTAAAAGCACTCTTTCGAGTGCTTTTTTTGTTTTATTTTGAATCAATTTAAAATAGCTGAGAAAATTTTAAACTCATTCCAAATATTATTCTCATTTTTGAAAACAACAATGTAAGAACTGTTTTTTTTACTTACAGATATTAAAGCATATTTATTATCTGTAGTATAAATTGGTTTACAAACTTTAACAATTACTTGTTTATTAGTGAATTTTTCTTTTACCTTTTTAATAATTTTAGGGTTTGTTACTTTGTTAAAGTCCCACTCAGAATTTGACTTTTGACTAATAAAATAGTCATATTGATTCCTGTTAAATATTTCTAAAAATTTAGAATCTTTATAAATTCCAATCTCTTGCCTAATACTATCAAAGCTAATTTTACTTTTCTCTTCGTCGAAGTACTTAAGTTTTTTTACAACTGAAATAACTGTTTCATTATTGTTATTAATATCTAAAACAATATTAGATGTTTTATTCTGATCAATAACTTTTTCTAATATTTTATTTAATAAAATATAATCGTTGTCTTGTTTACTATTAAAAGAAGTAAGACAGATTAAAGTTATAAATAATACAAATGATATAAAAAATTTATGTTTCATAGTTTATTGATTAGTTGGTTTTTGAAAGCACTCTTTCGAGTGCTTTTTTTGAGTGTTATATTATTCAATTGGATTTAAAAAAGTTTTCCAAAGTGCAAAACTCCCATTTTTATCTTCAATTAAAATATAAGTTGGATTAGGTATTATTATATTAGGATTGAAATTTTTTAAAAGTGAAAAATTTATATTTTCTAGTGAGTCTAGAATTTTTGGTTTTTCAAAACTTAAAAAATTAATAGTAAAAGTCGGCAAAAGTTGATTGTTTTTTTTATCACTAGCTTTTGCTATTTCTTTCTTCCTTTTATTTTTACATTCAAAACCATTAATGTAAATACCTAAAGATAATTTTGACCTATCTTCGTTTATTAATAGCGAACTTATTAATTTATCATTTGCACTAATTAAAATTATTGAATCATTTATATTTTGCGAATAACTAAAATTTTTTAAAGCTAATAAAAATAATAATTGGTATGTTAATTTTGACATGGTTGATTTGAATTATCATTTTATTTAATCACATTTAGATTTCTCCAAATCACAGGATAAATAACATATTTATTTTCACATATTTTTTCAATTAAAAATGTTTCAAACATACCGTTTTTATCAAATGGTGGATGTGGTTTTCCATATTTTTTAACTAATGCTTTTTTATTTTCTAGTTGCCATATTTTTTGTAATTCTACTATTTCATCAAATGAGGATATTTTAAATTTACTAATACTTGCAGCAGATAAAGTGTCTGCACCTTTTTTATACAGCAAACTGCCATTTTTATTACAAAATAAATTAAAAACAGTACCTCTTTCTTTTTTAAAGTAAAATTTTTGTTTTCTTGTGCTATTCATCTCAGGTTTAAATTCCAAGTATATTTTCTTGATCTTTATTTCTTGAGACGAACAAGTGTAAAAACATATAAAAATAAACAATAATTTAATTACAGTATGTTTCATTTTGATAGCTATTTTGAATTATTTGATTAATTTGAGTTTTTTCACTATCAGAAAGACCATTCCACGCAACCGTATTTTTTAAACCAATCCAAGAAAGCGAATCATAAAATTCATCGTTGTGTTGATTATTATCATACTTCTTGCAAATGATTTATTCACAAACTTGTTTTTCTACATTATAATTGGGCTTCAATAATATACCATTTTTATCAATTTTCCAACCGTCAATTTCATTCCAAAATTTAATGTTTTTTTTAATTTTAATAATTCTTGAAGTTGCAAAATCTTTTATAAAAGAATTTGGATGATTTTGTATTATTTTATTATAGATATTTATAGTACTATCAGGGTTAATTACATATTCATTTTTAAAATTATCTTCAACCATTTTATATTTTAATAAATGACTTGACAAACTATCAATCCTCTCTTTTAGTAAATTGGTATCGTTTTTTATATTTGTACTTGGAACTGATTTGTCCTTACAACTTAAAAGTATTAATGTTGTAAAAATTAATAAAATTGATTTTTTCATACTACTGACAATTTGAATTAGAGCTATTAAAATTTGAAATTATTGTATTTATGCTTGCTTTTTCTGAGGGTGAAAGTAGGTTCCAAGCAACTGTATTTTGCAAGCCTTCCCATGCAAGGGCTTGATAAAGACTCTCTGGTTTTGTATTGTCAAATTGTTTCAATGTATTTACGATAATTGTTCGATAATGTTGAGCCATCAGTTGATGTTGTTCGTCAGAAACTACTTGACCTGCTGGGACATTAAAAAAATATCTTAAATAATAATCATATAATCCTGGGTAATTATCTTTCAATCCTACTATAAAATTAGTCCATTCACTTGATGTGTAATTGCTAAAATTTAAATTAGGTAAGTTAGCACAAGATAATAATTTTCTAAATATTTCAGCATGTATCATTTCATGAATAAAAGTTCGTGCTATAGACAATGAAGGCCTATTTAAATTATTCACATTAAATGTTATAGTTATTAAATAGTTAGATGGTGGACTTGTTTCCGCATTTCTATTGCTAGGTAATGCTGAACTTGCTGCTAGTTTTAAATTTGCAACCGAAAATTCTCCATCGAAATTTTGGAGATAATTTTGAAATGTTGGAGCTTTACCTAGTTGAGTATATACACCGAATAAACATGGATTATTTTTTAAAGAACCATCAATAATTATCTTATATATAAAATCAACTTCTCCTCCATTTCTAAAAGAATCGATTGCATCTTTAGCAAACTCATTTGCTTCATCACAATTTGGACTATTTTTTATATAATTCATAATGTCATTGTGTACTTCATTATGAGTGTAGAGCCATTTTCTTGAGGTGTTGTCTAAGTGTTCTAAAAATGTTTTTGAGCATTTATCGACTGGGTATAAAATTCCAATTTCAGTGGTTTGAGGACATGGGTCTTCTGGTGTAGTTGGGTCAGTAGGAGTTATTGGGTCAATGGATAATTTTCCAAATGTAGGTGGGTTCCATATAATCCAGTTGGGAACATCTGTATTATCTTCTCCTGAATCTTGGCTAGTATCTCCATCAGTTATAGTAATAATTAAAGGTTCGCTATAATTATTTCCTCCGGGGTTAATTGTGCCTCCTCCTGGAATATTACCGTTATTGTTATTGTTGGAACCACCACCACACCCAATACAATTAGCTGGTACATTTCCTATTTGAACAATTAATTCTGGGTCTGGGCAAGGATTGTCAGTATAGATTGGTATAAATTTTATATTCCCTTGAAATTGTTTTAAATCATAATTGAGCTTATACTCTTGAGCAAAAGCATCGGTCATATAATATTCTATAAGTTTGACAGTAGTATAATTGTCTTTTTCTTGAAGGATAAGATTGCCAAATTTTTTATCATCTTCGATGGGATATCGTATTTCAAAGGTGTAGTTTTCTTTACCATATGTATCGATTATCTTTACTATTTCATCATAGTTAATAGTTCCTATATCTAATGTAATAGTTCTAGCTAAAGAACCGTTGTCTAAAGTACTTCGAGATCCTAAAATATTTTTTAATCGCAAAGCTACTTTTTCGGCTTCTTTTCCTATAAGGATTTCCGTTTTGCCGTTATAGTCTTTTTTTATACTGTCTTCATACAATTCTTTTTCGCAACTAAAAAGTAGAAAAGCTGTAATTACTACAAAGAGTAGTTTTTCAATCTTGGTTTTTGTTTTCATAATTATTTGGTTTATAAAGTTAATGATTATTTTTTATTCAAATAAAAAAAATTCGTTTCAATTGAATACAGGCAAATTAACCTGTTTTTTACTAAATTGTTTTTCGCTTTTTATTTCAAACGTAATTAATTATTTTAACATAACACATATATGTGTTTAAATAATTTCATCAATATGTTCACTTTTCACAAATGGAAAGTGAAGAAAAGCTATTTATTGTAAAATTTGGCAATCGTTTACGCGATATACGATTATCTAAACAATTATCTCAAGAGATGCTGGCTAATGATGCCGATATTCCTATTAATCAGATTGGTCGAATTGAAAGAGCCGAAATTAAGACATCGCTTACTACCATCTTTAAGATTGCTAATGCACTTGAAATTGATGTCAAGGAGTTATTTGAATTTTAACTTTTTATGTTTAAACACCTTATCAATTTATTTTTCCCAAAGTCTTGTGCGGCATGCACTTCATTTTTATTGGCAGAAGAAATTGTGATTTGTACAGGTTGCAGACACAAACTTCCGTTGACGAATCATCATTTGATGGAGGAAAATGAAGTGGTAAAAAAGTTTTATGGTAGGATTCCGTTGGAGTTTGGTGGAGCGTTGTTTTATTTTCATAAAAAAGGAATGGTGCAAGAAATGATTCATAAATTGAAATACAAAGGACATGAAGAAATTGGCGAAATGGCTGGAAACTGGTATTCGGGAGAGTTGAAAACGGTTGAACAATTGAAGTCGGCTGATTATATTATTCCGGTTCCGTTGCATAAAAAACGGCTTAGAGAACGTGGTTATAATCAAGTGGCACAATTTGGAAAGACTTTGAGTGCCAATTTGAATATTCCATATGATGACTCGGTTTTGATTCGAAAAGTGTATGCCAAGACGCAATCTCAAAAGAATTTATTAGGAAGAATTGATATTGCTGACACTACATTTGATGTTGTCTTTGACGAAAGTTTCCATGGTAAACATTTTGTTCTTATTGATGATGTAATTACTACGGGTGCTACTTTAGAATCGTGTAGTCGAGCTTTGTTGAAAATTCCGAATGTGAAGATTAGTATTGTTTGCATGGCGATGACGCATAATTAAGGTTATAAATTGATAGATACTGTTTTGCGAATGTGTTTTTTGATTACATTTGATTTGTATTAACAACTAAATTTTTTTTATGAAAAAGGTTTTTTACTTGTTTTCAATTGTTTTTTTGATGCAAAGTTGTTTTAGTTATAAAGAAATTGAGAATAATTCGAGCCAGTATGAAATTGGGAAAACCTATAGAGTATATCAAGATAAAAAAAAATCAATAATAAACATTAAAAATAAAACGGATAGCACTCTTATTGTTGTCAGTAAATTTGAAGAGCATAAATTTCCAATTAATTCAATTTCTAAAGTTGATAAAAGAAAATTTTCTATTGTAAAAACGCTTCTTTTGCCAGTATCAATTGTTTCTTCAATTATTGTATTATTTGCACTTACTTACTAAGATTTTTTTCGTAGTGGATATATTTACAAATTTTTACAAAACATTTCGTTCACACTAAATATAATTGTTATTTTGTGACTTGAAAAAACTGGAAAATGAATAGACCTTATTTTAAACTGTTTTTATTGATAGTTGTGCTTGCTGTTTCGAGTTGTGCCAAACGAGGAACGATAACTGGCGGAGCAAAAGATACTTTGGCTCCAGTATTAAAAGCGAGTTTTCCAAAAAATGGTTCGGTAAATTTTCAAGGAAAAGAAATTAAATTGGTTTTTGATGAATATGTGAAGCTGAAAGGCATCAGCAAACAACTTATTGTTTCGCCGCCAATGATAACGCCACCAGAGATTTTTCCACAGAATGCTTCAAAAACGATTACCATAAAAATTAAAGATACGCTACAACCGAATACTACGTATAGTTTTAATTTTGGTCAAAGTATTGAAGACAATAACGAAGGAAATCCGTATTCGCAGTTTAAATATGTGTTTTCTACGGGAAGTTATATTGATTCGTTGAAATTGAATGTGAAAATCAAAGATGCTTTAGAGAAGAAGTCGGATAATTTTGTAACGGTAATGTTGTATGAAAAGAATGAAAAGTTTAATGATTCGACTATTTACAAGGAAACACCGCGCTATATTACCAATACTTTAGACAGTTTGAAATTGGTAACTATAGAAAATATCAAAGCTGGAAAATATAAATTGATAGCTTTAAAAGATAACGGCAATAATAAATATAATCCAAAATCGGATAAGATTGGTTTTTATTCGGGCGAAATTACCATTCCGAATGATACTATATATGAATTAGAATTGTTTAAAGAATCCTTGCCGTTTAAGGCAATAAAAACCTATCAAGCCTCAGGAAATAGGCTGGTTGTCGCTACAGAAGGAAATGCTAAAAACACAAAAGTTACTATAAAGAACGGAAATGATGTTTTGCCAACAGTTGTAACTCAATTTCCAAAAAAAGATTCGCTACAAGTTTGGTATAAACCGATGAAGGTTGACTCGTTATTAGTTTCGGTAGAAAAAAATTCGTTTAAAAAAGAGTTTTGGACTAAAATTAAAGAGCAAAAGAAAGATTCGTTGAGTTTTACTTCTGATTTTGCAGGCGGAATTCCGCTTAGAGAACGATTTGGATTGACGAGTACAACTCCACTTGTGAAATTTGATAAAACTAAAATTAATATTATCAATAAAGATTCATTGGCTATTGATTTTACTACGGAATACGATGAGTTTAATCAAAAATTTTATATTGATTTTAAAAAAGAACCTTTAGAAAAATATACGATTTCGGCAATGCCAAATGCATTTACTGATTTTTTTGAAAATGTAAATGATACGTTGAACTATAAGCTGACGACTAAAAACACTACTGATTATGGTAATTTGCGGTTGATTTTAGAGAATGCAAAACGATTTCCAATCATTATAGAATTGACGGATAAAGATGGAAAAGTAAAAGCTACAGCTTATACTGAAAAAGAAACCACTATTGAGTTTATGAATATTGAGCCGTTACTTTATACGGTTAGGATTATTTATGACGACAATAAAAACAAGATTTGGGATGCTGGAAGTTATCTTGAAAATCGTCAAAGTGAAGAAGTGATTTATTTCCCTAAAGAAATTGATGTTCGCGCCAATTGGGATGTTGAGCAACCTATAAATATTGGAATTACGAATTAGTTCTTTGACTGCGCTCAGCATGACAATTTGAATTCATCTTTATCGTCTAGAAAAGCTAATTTGTTTCGAGTTTCGTCTAGTTTTTTCTTGTCCAATTCAACAATAAAAACGCCTTCTGTTTCTTGTGGTTCTATGATATAATTACCCAAAAAATCTATGGCTTGCGAATGACCAATGTATTCGTGGTTATTTCCGTCAACACCAACACGGTTTACGCCAATGGTATAACACATGTTCTCTACTGCACGTGCTTTTAGTAAAATATCCCACGCATTGGTTCTAACTTTAGGCCAATTGGCAACGTAAAGCAGCACATCGTAGTTTTCTACATTTCGAGCAAAAACTGGAAAACGCAAATCGTAACAAACTAGCGGACAAATTTTAAATCCTTTGTATTCTACAATTAATTTTTCTTTTCCCGCAGTATAAATTTTGTCTTCGCCAGCCAAAGTAAACAAATGACGTTTGTCATAATGCTGCATTTTTCCGTCGGGGAAAACAAACACCAATCGGTTGTAGAAATTTCCTTTTTCTTTGATGATCAAACTTCCTGTTATGGCGCAATTTTTGGCTTTTGCCAAATGTTGTAACCACGAAATAGTTTCGCCTTTCATGGTTTCGGCAACCGCTTTTGGATTCATAGTAAAACCTGATGAAAACATTTCGGGAAGCACAATTAAATCGACGTCTTCCATAAATCCCGTGATTTTTTGCGATAAATGACTGCGGTTTTCTAGTGGATTTTCCCAGTCTAGCGAAGTTTGTATAAGTGCTATTTTCATTTTTTTAGTTTCACAAGGTTTCACAAAGTATTGCACAAAGTCACACAATTTATTTATTTAATGATGATTTCGTCAATAAAAATAAAAGCATCGCCACCAAAACCTTGATGCCATTCGGGTAATTTTCCATAGTTTTTGGCAATTACTTTAACATAGCGCGCATTCATCGGTTTTACTAATGATAAGCTGAAATTTTTAATGATATTTTCGCTTTCTTTTGCATCTATAGTGTTTTCAATAGTTCCAATTTTTGTAAAATTAACGTTATCAGTTGAAACATAATAATCCACTTTAGTTGGCATCAAAATCCAGGAACGTGAATCTTGAAGATAGTTTGATGATAAATAACTTATTTCTTTTATTTCCTGCAAATCAACCACGGCTTCAAAATCCTGACTTTGGTAACCTTGCCAATCGCCTTTTCTCCAATTGGTTGTGCCAAAAATCCCATCTAATAAACCATCATTTCCACCGGCATGATATTGTGGATTGTATTTAGATTTGATGTCAATGGTGTAGTTGTTTGGTTTTTTGAAGAAGGTTGCGGAAATGCTGTTGCTTTTTTGTTTGCCGTTTTCAGAATAAGCTACAATGTAACAGGAATTATTAATTTCAAATGATTTTTCATATTTTTTATATGGAATGAAAACCATGCTAGTATCTTTAGTAAAAACGTAATAAAATAATTTATCAGTTTTATTTTGAGATTTTATTTCAATCAACATCTTATCCTTAAACGATTTACTTTCTGCTTCAATTACTGGAACCGGAATAATTGAAGGGAAACATTCTTTCTCTCTAAAATCCATTGAAAATTGAGGTAAAATTCTAGTTTTTTCAAAAGGTTGATTAATGTATTCTGGTTTTTTACCATCTATACTTACTTTAATATTTTTAATAAATGGTTCAGTTATGTCCCAAAAAATATTTCCTGGCGTTACCTGATAAATTCCCATCGAACTCAACACATACCAAGCACTCATTTGTCCGCAATCTTCGTTGCCAATTAAACCATCAGGAGCATTTTTGTAGAAATTATCTAAAATGTAATGTACTTTTTCGGTCGTTTTTTCGGGTTTACCCACGTAGTTATACAAATAGGCCATGTGATGACTTGGTTCGTTTCCGTGTGCATATTGACCAATTAAACCCGTAACATCTACTTGCTCGCGACCAGTGGTTTTACTTTCGCTGTTGAACATTTCGTCTAACTTGGCTTCAAATTTTTCACTTCCGCCATAGGCATCAATCATTCCGGGAATATCTTGTGGCACAAAGAAGGAGTATTGCCAACTGTTGCCTTCGGTATAATTGTTGTTTATTTCTCTTGGATCAAACGGTTTGTCCCAACCGCCATTTTTCTTTGGTCGCATAAAACCTATATTCCAGTCGAAAACATTCTTCCATGATTGTGAACGTTTCATGAAGTATTCGTAGTCTTCTTTTTTGTTTAAAATTTGCGCCATTTGAGCAATACACCAATCGTCATAAGCATATTCTAAGGTTTTAGAAACGCTTTCGTGTTCGTCGTCTATGGAAATAAAACCGTTTTTCTTATAAGCTTCCAATCCCAAATGGTCTAACATGGCGGAATGTTTGGCGGCTTCAAAACACTTTTCATAATTAAAACCAGTAATTCCTTTTGCCATTGCATCTGCCATAACGGAAACCGAATGATAACCAATCATACAATCGGTTTCATTAGACGCCAATTCCCAAACGGGTAATCTTCCGCCTTGTTCGTATTGTTTTAGAAAGGTATTGATAAAATCGGCTGTTCGTTTTTTATCAATCAATGTATATAATGGATGTGCAGCACGAAATGTATCCCAAAGCGAGAACACCGTGTAATAATCAAATCCTTCGCCTTCGTGAACTTTGTTGTCGCGTCCGCGGTATTTTCCGTCGATATCTTGTGCGATATTGGGTTGCACCATCGTATGATATAAAGCCGTGTAGAAAATGGTTAGTTTATCATTATTGCTTTCCGAGATTTCAATTTTTGATAGCTCTTTATCCCAAAGTTGTTCGGCTGCTTTTTTAACTTTATTAAAGTCCCAATCTTTAATTTCTGAAGCATTTAATTCGGCACCTTCATAACCTGTTGGTGATAACGTTACTTTAACTTTTAATTTCTCTCCTTTTTCTACTTTTCTTGAAAAACTTAAAGCCAACTCAGTTCCATTAAATCGCCTTCCTTTTTCCCCATTGCATTTAACTTTGTTTATTCCAAATGGTTTTTCAAATTCAATTAAAGCAAAAACATATTGATCTCTTGCCCAAGCTTCGCTTCTACGTTTCACCCAAATTCTTTTTTCATCAATTATTCTAACTTCACCTTCCAATAGTTTATCTCTATGATTTAAATCTAAAATGATGTTGGCTTGTCCAGCTTTATTAAAAGTATATTCGTGAAAACCTACTCGTGTTGAGGTTGTAAGTCGGACATCAATATTGTGTTTGTCTAATTTGACTGAATAGAAACCTGCTGATGCTTTTTCGTTAGCATGAGAAAATATCGAACTGTACTCTTTTGGGTCAAAACTTGGTTCTCCCATGGTTGGCATAAGCATGATATCGCCAAAATCAGAACATCCAGTTCCGTTCAAGTGCGTATGTGAAAATCCATAAATAACATTGTCTGTATAGTGATAACCAGAACAACCATCCCAAGAACCATCAATTCTGGTATCGGGCGAAAGCTGGACCATTCCAAACGGAACTGTTGCTCCTGGATAGGTATGACCATGTCCGCCAGTTCCGATAAATGGGTTGACGTATTGTTGGTAATTTTGACTGAAAATAAATGAAGAAAGTAATACTAAAATTAATGAAAGTAGTTTTTTCATAAAGTTGTGTTTGTCATTCAAAGATAAAAAAAACGCATCCAAATTAATGAATGCGTTTATAATTATTTATGAAGTATGAAATTACTTGATACTTGCTTTTAGATATTCTCTGTTCATACGTGCGATGTTTTCAAGTGAAATACCTTTTGGACATTCTACTTCGCATGCACCAGTATTGGTACAGTTTCCGAAACCTTCTTCGTCCATTTGACGCACCATGTTTAAAACACGTTGAGTTGCTTCTACTTTTCCTTGTGGTAATAAAGCATATTGAGATACTTTTGCCCCAACGAACAGCATAGCCGAACCGTTTTTACAACTTGCCACACAAGCACCACAACCAATACATGCGGCAGCTTCAAAAGCTTTGTCTGCATCGTCTTTAGGAATTGGTGTTGCATTAGCATCAATGGTGTTTCCAGAAGTGTTTACCGAAACGAAACCACCTGCTTGTTGAATTCTGTCAAAAGAACTTCTATCAACTACTAAATCTTTTACCACAGGAAATGCTTTACTTCTCCATGGTTCGATATAAATCGTTTCACCATCTTTGAACTTACGCATGTGCAACTGACAAGTAGTGGTTCTACTATCTGGACCATGTGCTTGACCGTTGATGTATAACGAACACATTCCGCAAATTCCTTCGCGACAATCGTGGTCAAAAGCAACAGGTTCTTGTCTTTCGTTAACTAATTGTTCGTTCAATTGGTCTAGCATTTCTAGAAACGAACTATCAGTAGATACATTGTCTAATTTATAATCTACAATTTTACCTTTTTCTTTAGCGTTTTTTTGACGCCAAATTTTTAGTTTTATATTGATGTTTTTCTTTGTAGCCATGATTTCTTATTTGTAGTTTCTAGCAGCAATTTTAATAAACTCGTATTTTAATTCTTCTTTATGAAGATTTTCTTTGGTGATATCAAATCCCATGTATTCCCAAGCACCAACAAAAGCCATATTCACATCATCACGAAGTGTTTCTCCTTCGGCATCTTGATACTCATCACGGAAATGTCCGCCACAAGATTCTTTACGTTGCAAAGCATCCATTGCCATTAATTGACCTAAATCAATAAAATCGGCAACACGAAGTGCTTTTTCAAGTTCAGGATTTAATTCGTCTGAACTTCCAGGAACGTAAACATCTTTATAGAATTCTTCTTTTAAAGCAGCAATTTCTTCGATTGCTTCTTTTAAACCTTGTTCGTTTCGCGCCATACCCACTTTGTTCCACATAATCAAACCTAAACGTTTGTGGAAATGGTCAACCGATTTTGAACCGTTATTGTTTAAGAATTTATCGATTGAATCTTTAACTCTCTTTTCTGCTTCATCAAATTCAGCCGATTGTGTAGAAATTTTACCTGTTCTAATTTCATCTGCCAAATAATTTGAAACTGTATAAGGCAACACGAAATAACCATCTGCCAATCCTTGCATTAATGCCGAAGCACCAAGTCTGTTTGCTCCGTGATCAGAGAAGTTTGCTTCTCCAGCTACGAAACAACCTGGAATAGTAGATTGTAAATTATAATCAACCCAAACGCCACCCATTGTATAGTGTACCGCTGGATAAATTTTCATTGGAGTTTCATATGGATTTTCGTCAGTAATTTTCTCATACATTTCGAACAGATTACCATATTTTTCCTCAATCCATTGTTTTCCTAGTTTGATAATTTCTTCTTCCGATGGATTGTGATTTCCATGAGCGTAAGCCACTTCTTTACCTTTATTTTTAATTTCTGTAGAGAAATCAAGGTAAACACCTTCGTTAGTATCATTTGCTTCAATTCCGTAACCTTCGTCACATCTTTCTTTTGCTGCTCTAGAAGCCACATCACGTGGAACTAAATTACCAAATGCTGGATATCTTCTTTCTAAGTAGTAATCTCTATCTTCTTCTGCAATTTGCGTTGGTTTTAATTTTCCAGCACGAATAGCTTCAGCATCTTCTTTTTTCTTTGGCACCCAAATTCTTCCAGAATTACGCAATGATTCAGACATCAACGTTAATTTTGATTGATTGGTTCCGTGAACAGGAATACAGGTTGGGTGAATTTGAACATAACATGGATTTGCAAATAATGCGCCTTGTTTATGAATTTTCCAACTAGCCGTTACATTACTTCCCATAGCGTTTGTAGAAAGGAAATAAACATTTCCATATCCACCAGATGCAATAATTACGGCATGAGCCGAATGTCTTTCTAATTCTCCAGTAACAAGGTTTCTTGCGATAATTCCACGAGCTTTTCCATCAACTTTTACTAAATCTAGCATTTCATGACGGTTGTACATTTTCACTCTACCCAAACCAATTTGTCTTGACAAAGCAGAATAAGCTCCTAGTAATAATTGTTGACCTGTTTGTCCGGCAGCATAAAAAGTACGTTGTACTTGAACTCCACCAAAAGAACGATTGTCTAACATTCCACCATAATCACGAGCAAAAGGAACACCTTGTGCCACACATTGGTCAATAATATTTGCAGAAACTTCTGCTAAACGGTGAACATTTGCTTCTCTTGCTCTATAATCACCACCTTTTATGGTATCGTAAAATAATCTGTATGTTGAATCACCATCATTTTGGTAATTTTTTGCAGCGTTAATTCCACCTTGAGCTGCAATTGAATGTGCACGTCTTGGAGAATCTTGAAAACAAAATGCTTTTACATTATAACCCATTTCACCAAGTGAAGCGGCAGCCGAAGCACCAGCTAAACCAGTTCCAATAACAATAACATCTAATTTTGGACGGTTGTTTGGAGCAACTAATTTTAAATGGTCTTTATAATCGGTCCATTTTTTATCTAATGGGCCTTGAGGTATTTTAGAATCTAACTTCATAGTATATGTTGTTGATTTATTTTAAGAAAAAATGAATGTAAACTGGAATAACTGCAAAAAGCACAGGAACAACGATTGCGAAAAATGTCCCAAATCCTTTTATTGCTGGTGTATACTTAGGATGATTTAAACCTAAAGATTGAAATGCGCTTTTAAACCCATGTAATAAGTGGAATGCCAATGTAGCCATTGCTAAAACATAAAGAATCGTGAAAACCAATCCTTCTTTTGGAATGACACCCATGAATTTTGCTTCACTTTTAAAGAAAGCAATCGTGATTTTATACAAATCTTTATAGCCTTCAAATACAATTTCACCATCAACTTTATTTACAAGAGTTGTGTTATTTACCAATTGTAAATCGTATTTTCCTTGAGTTTGTTCTTTTACAGTTTTTATAAAATTTTCTGAAATTACATATTCACCGTTAGTATTTAAAAATGGAATAGGAGAATCTTTTGTTCCAACTAGTTGAATTTGTTTTTGCCCCATGCCATTATCGGTAGTTTTTGCAACCAAAGGCATGTTACGATCAAAATGCATTTTTGCCCAAAAATTTACCATGTGTGTAATAATAAACACTAAAATAATAGTTCCTAAAACTGCCATGTTTCTAGAGGAAAAACTACTGTTTTTTGATGGAGTGTTTTTGGCATAACCAATTGGTCTTGCTTTTACATTTTGATACGTTAAAATAAAACCATCAATTGCGTGGAAAAGAATGGAAATATAGGTTAAGTACGAGAGAAGTTTTACCGCTGGATTAGTCGTCATAAATAATGCATATTTATTAAAATTCAATGCATTGTTCGGTACTAATAATTGTAAATTTCCAGCTAAATGACCTGTTAAAAACAAGCACAAAAATAAACCCGTAAGAGCCATCCAGTATTTTTTTGCTAAGGATGACTTTAAAAGTGCAGATTTTGCCATAAGATTTTTTTAATTTATTTTAAAAAGACAGACAAAAATAATGTTAATTGACTACAACTACAACCTTTTCGAGGTAATTTATAATGAATTTAAAGTGTGTTTAACGTTTGTTGATTTTCAAGTTGTTAAAGTTTCTATTTTTCTAGTTCCGTATAATAAATTATTTCACATAAGTTGGAGTTAAACCTCGAATTCCCATATCAACCACATTTTCTCCAATTGAAGGTTCAAATTTACCGTCTGAAGTTACTTCTTGCCATTCAAAACTATTGTTAGTTGAAAGATTTAAAGTAACCACAACATCATTGGTTTCATTCCCTGTAATGACCAAGTTGGTTGGAAATTTTCCAGTAACTACGCACGAACCTGCTGGAATTGGTGATGTGCTAGCTAATGGATTTGGAACTGTAGTTGCATTTGCTGGTGCTTGTCCAGAGGAAGAATAAGCTTGATTATTTAACGCAAATGCCCAAAATCCTTGAGCTCGATTACCGTTAACATCAAAAAAATTATTACCAATTGAAAACGAACCAATATAAGTGTTAAATCCAATAAAACTTGCCAGAGTTCCTTGATAATCGACATTCTGATGACGAATGTTGATTTGATAATTTTGATAGGATAATGAAACTCTCAACCATTCATAACTTCCCGAATTGAGTTGGCTTAATGGTATTTTTAAGAAAGTTTCACCTTCTGCCACTATTTTTGATTGATCAAAATCCAATGCATTACTGCCACCAATAATCGTTTCGGGAGCATGATAAACAATACTTCCTGAACCAAGCTGGGTAGTTGCGTTTGGAGCAAATTCAACATAATGAGCTGAAATAGTGTTGAATTGAGGTGATTGTGCGGCATGTCCTGCGGCTAAAACAGAGGGTTGTCCTAAATTATTCAATCGAATTTGTGTTGGGTCAAATTTAAATTTGATAATCAACATCGGTTCTGAGTTTGAATCGTCTTTACTACACGAAAATAAAAGCAAACTCAAACTTGAAAGTGTGATAAAAAGCAGCTTTTTCATAAATTTATTTTAATAGGTTTTGGTTGCATCTATATCTATAACGAAAATATAGTCTGCTTTAGTATAATTTTCTTTGTCTAATTTCGAAATATCATCTTGTTCAACAGTTGAAATGGTTTTTATGGTTAAATTTTCTTGCAATTTTTTCAAGTACCAATAAATCCCTTCAAAATTGTCGCTGTGATAGGTTCCGTTAAAGTGAATGAACAAAGCATTTTTTGCTAAGTTTTTATTAATAAAATGTGCCATAGTTGCATCTTTTATCGCTTGTGCTTTGGGCATTTTTTCGCCAGCATGTTCCGTCATTTCCATCATCGATTGATAATTAGGAAGAGTAATATCAAAAGGAATTGGTAATGGAGCAATCCACAATTTTTCTTCATCAGTCAAATTATCTAATGCTTGAAAATCATTTTTATAAACCATCGATGCGTATCTTCTAGGAATATTGGTAGCAATGAATTTTAGCTTTCTTTTTTTAGCATAGTCAACCAAAGGTTTGTAATCTGTTTTATAATTATTCCAAAGCCTAGCGGTGCTATCCAATTGTTTTTGATTAATCTCATCATTCAAATATTGATTAACCTGCTTTTGATTATCCGCTTCTAACATTTCTGCACCAAGAATCACTTGCTTTTTTTGAGCTAAATCTTTCGTGAGTTCTAATTGCAACCAATGCACAATCGAATTATTATGATATTCTCCAAACAAAAGAACATCTGCATTTTCAATGTTTTTAAGTAGTTTTTTATAACTTACTTTTTTACCATTTTTATCAAACAATTGATACGGACTTTTGTTTTGAGCAAAATTTAAAAAAGAAACAAGAAATAAGATAGAAATAAGTGATTTCATGAAATATTTTTTCTAAAATTATTCATTTATTATTAAATTCAAAGCGACTTTTTTAAAAAAGAATACTTTTGTAGTTATAGATTATAAAATGGCAACTACAAAACCTAAAGAAGCATTTTTATTGTTCGTCAATCAATTTATTGATAAAACAGATGTTGCAATGCAGTTACAAATAAAAGCTGCTTTGAGTTCATTTTCATTCTCATTTTTAAAGAAAAATGATTTTTTAGTCCAAGAAAATGAAATATGTAATCATTTTTGTTACATCGAAAGCGGTATTTTGCAACACGCCATTGAAGTGGATGGCGAAGAAAAAACTACTTATCTTGGGTTGCGAAATTCGGTTACTTCTTCCTTAAAAAGTTTTTTAAATCAAACGGCTTCTCAAAAAAGCATTAAAGCATTGGTTGATACAGAACTTTGGATAATTGATTTAAAAAACTTTCAAGAGTTATTACAAAATAATGCTGCTTTTCATCATTTTTATTTCAAATTGATAGAAAAACAAATCATGCTAATTGACGATTATCGCATAGATTTATTGACATTATCTCCCGAAGAACGTTATAAAAAACTACTCGTCACTGAGCCAAAACTTCTCCAAGAAGTTCCTTTGCATTATTTGGCATCCTTTTTAGGAATTTCCAATCGGCACATGAGCAGAATTCGCAAAAATATAAAATAACGCCATTTGGCTACTCTATAGTTTTTTTCTTTATGTAAATTTGGGGTATTAATTTATTTAAAAATTTAAAAAATGAAATACCATCCAATTGACCGCAATTTATTTATAAAAAATAGAGCAAAATTTACCGCTGGAATGAAACCAAATAGCGTTGCCGTGTTTAACAGTAATGATATTTACCCTGTTTCGGCTGATAGCACTTTACCTTTTGCACAACATCGTGACATCTTTTATTTGTCTGGTGTAGATCAAGAAGAAAGCATTTTGTTGCTTTTTCCTGATGCTCCATACGCCCATTTGAAAGAAATTCTTTTTCTAAAAGAAACCAACGAACACATTGCCATTTGGGAAGGTGAGAAATTAACCAAGGAACGTGCTTATGAAGTTTCAGGAATTAAATCAGTGATGTGGTTACAAGATTTTCACAAAACCTTAAATGAAGTAATGACCTATGCAGAAACCATGTATATTAACACTAACGAACATTATAGAGCATCGGTAGAAACCGAAACCCGTGAAGCTCGTTTTGTAAAATGGTGGAAAGAAAATTATCCGGCACACAAAGTAGAAAAATCAAATCCCATTTTGCAACGCATTCGTTCTATTAAAGAAAGCGAAGAACTAGATTTAATTCAGAAAGCGTGTGACATTACTGAAAAAGGATTCCGTAGAGTATTAAATTTTGTGAAACCTAACGTAATGGAATTCGAAATTGAAGCCGAATTTATGCACGAGTTTTTACGCAATCGTTCCAAAGGATTCGCCTATACGCCAATTATTGCATCTGGTAATAATGCTAACGTGTTGCACTATATTGAAAACAATCAACAGTGTAATTCGGGTGACTTAATTTTATTGGATGTTGGTGCCGAATACGCTAATTATTCTAGCGATATGACGAGAATGATACCCGTTTCAGGAAAGTTTACCAACAGACAAAAAGAAGTGTACAATGCCGTTTTACGCGTAAAAAATGAAGCTACTAAAATGCTTGTTCCTGGTAATTTTTGGAAACAATACCACGTTGAAGTTGGTAAAATCATGACTTCAGAATTATTAGGTTTAGGATTATTAGACAAAGCCGATGTACAAAACGAAAACCCAGATTGGCCAGCCTATAAAAAATACTTCATGCACGGAACATCGCACCATATGGGATTAGACACACACGATTATGGATTATTATACGAGCCAATGCAAGCCAATATGGTGTTTACTGTTGAGCCAGGGATTTATATTCCCGCTGAAGGTTTGGGCATTCGTTTAGAAGATGATGTGGTTATTCAAAAAACGGGCGAACCATTCAATTTAATGCGCAATATTCCAATTGAAGCGGAAGAGATTGAATCGATAATGAATTCTTAGATTTTAGTTAAGGCGTTTAAAGGATTATAAGTTTAAAAGGCGGTTTACGAAAGTGAGCCGCTTTTTTTTCCCTATAAGTCATCTAAGAAGATTTGAGTTTTCTTTTATAAAACTTAAATGATTTATAGGGTTAAATAAATTATTTTTGCATCAATGAAAACCACCATCTACAAAAACACCAAAATCTCTTTCACTGATCAAGGCAAAGGCACTGCAGTTGTTTTTCTTCATGGTTTTTTAGAAAATAAAACCATGTGGGATGCTTTTATCCCCGATTTGGTCAAAAAAAACCGCATCATCACCATTGATTTATTAGGTCATGGTGATAGCGAATGTTTGGGATATGTACATTCTATGGAAGATCAAGCCGATATGGTACAAGCTATTCTTCATGAATTAAAAATTAGAAAGGCAGTTTTTATTGGGCATTCTATGGGTGGTTATATTGCTTTGGCTTTTGCCGAATTGTATCCCGAAAACATAAAAGGATTAGTGCTTTTAAACTCTACTTCTCGCGCCGATAGTAATGAAAGAAAGGTAAATCGTGATCGAGCCATTGTAGCTGTTAAACAAAATTATACCAATTTCGTCCGAATGAGTATCGCCAATCTTTTCAGCGAAGACAACCGCAAAAAAATGATAGATGACATTGAAAAAGTAAAACTCGAAGCTCTTAAAACACCGCTTCAAGGTATCGTAGCGGCACTTGAAGGCATGAAAATCAGAATAGATAGAGAAGTTATTTTGCATTTTGCTCCGTTTCCAATCCAATTAATTTTAGGGAAAAAAGATGGTGTTTTAATTTACGAAGAGAATTTAGAACAAATAGAAGGAACCAAAGTAAAACTCACCACTTTTCCCGATGGTCACATGAGTCATATTGAAAATCAATTTGAATTAAAGAAAGTTTTATTGAGCTTTTTAAAAGGGATATAAAAAAAACAACTCACTTTCGTGAATTGTTTTCTAATGATTCTTCTAAATTAGAGTTTCGCTCTTGAAATCTCTTGACCCGTTGGATACTTAATAGCAGCATCATCTTCTGCGGTAATAAAAATTTCATCGGGTTCATAAGGCGTAATCGTTTCAAATGATGCTTTTGATGAAGCATCGGTCTCAAATTTTCCTAAATTTTGCAAACCGTTAGATTTCGTTTGGAGCCACACCAAATAAAACTTTTTGGAAGGCGATAACCTTTCGGGTGAAGTTAAAAACTTTGCCTTCAGCTTTAGTTTACTGTTTCCATTATCATCTTTGGAGGTTTTGACCGTAATTTCGGCTCCTGGTGTAACATTAGAAACTGGAAATTTGACTTTTGATGCACAAGAGGCTAAAATCAAGAAAGTTAAAATAATTATTTTTTTCATATATTTTGAATTTTAAGTTCATTAATAATATACGAAAAAAAAACGACAATTCCTAATTATAGTAGTTCTTCAAAGGGTTTGTCTCTATCAAAAATGGTTAAAAGCAAGTTTACAATTTCATTTAAATAATTTTCCATGATTTCGGGAGTTATTACTTCGGTTGTAACCTTATCTACTTTAAAATTGAAGGGAAGAAACCCAGCTTTCATGTTTTTAAACGATATGATTCCTGCTTCTATCTGACGGTTTTTAGCTTCGGGTTCATACATAAAAGCATATGCCAAAACCTGAATGATTTTATCGTTTTTAATGTCAGCAGTTAAACCATTCCAATCATAAAGCGTCATATTTCTACCTTCAACCTTACCTGTTTTATAATCTATAATCCGGATTTTTCCGTTATGAAGTTCAACTCTATCAATATTTCCTTTAATTAAGACTGGAAAAGGCAAACGTTTGTCTTCAATGGTTCGTTCGTAAGAAGTTTCTAGCGACAAAACTTGAATTTCATCACCATTTTCTAAAGATTTTAGTTCGCTATTGAGGAAATTTTCCACATTGCGTTTGGCGACTTCAAAAGCAAGAAGGTTTCTTCCCGTTTTTATTTCGCCTTCTTTGTATTCTTTTTTAAATTGAAGGGTTACTTCGTTTGCGATTTTAGGAAATGAATTTTTAATGTCATCAATCGTTAAAATTCTATTTAAAAAAGGTTTGTACAACTCTTCTAAAGTAGCATGAATAATGGTTCCCAAAGTATTTACAGCAATATTTTCTTCTACTTCATCGGTTTCTTTGATACGAAGAATACGTTGAAAATAAAATTGTAATGGGTTTCGAATATAACTTGTTAACGAAGAAGGAGAAAACCCATTATGTGCAATTTCTTTCAAGCGTTGCTGTACCAATTCTGATTTCTCAATTATGATTGGCTGATTCGCGATTTCGGGTACAGCTGGATTATAAAATGAATGTTTCAGTGTATGATTGGGTTGTTTTTCAATCTCTAATTGCGTGATGAACCTACTTTTTTCACCAGCATCAAAGCCATCGCTGTCGGAATTGTATAATAAGTAAATATTTTTGGCACGTTGCAATAAATGATAGAAGTGATACGTGTAAATGGCGTCTTTTTCTTTGAAAGTTGGCAAACCATATTCACGTTTTACATCATAGGGAATAAAAGAATTGATTGATTTTCCTGCTGGAAATTTGCCTTCATTAACCGAGGTGATAATTACAGTATCAAAATCCAACACTCTGCTTTCTAAAACACCCATAATCTGTAATCCTTGCAAAGGTTCGCCTTCAAAAGAAACTTCGGCTACATCAATCACTTGTTTGTAAATAGCGAATACTGTTTTTAAATCGGTAACCGAATTTTGATGGTCGAAATAAGAAATCAATTTATTGATGACTTTGTATATTGAATAGACAAAAGCAGTTGTGATTTTTTCTTCCTCATTTTCACGATTTAATTTGTTCTTAATATGTACTAATATTTCGCCTATGCTTTCAAAAAACTGTACTGGATTGGCATCCCATTTCTGAAACAATAATTTATAAAGTACATTTTCTTTTCCATATAATTCGTGCAATTTATTCCAAGAGATAAAAGAAAAATTATTTTTATTGATTTTGTTTACCAAGTCATAAGCATCAACATGTGGCTCTATTAAAGGATTGGTTAGCACATCGAGCACATCTTTAAAATACATCGTATAACTCGAGCTGTTTCGATTTGTGGTATTGACATGAAGTTTAAACAGCTTCGCAATCAATAATTGCGCAGGGTTGTTTTTACTTGAAAAGCCCATAGTAACATTGAGTGCATCTACAGTAGATGGTAAAGAATAGAGTATCGGTAAGAGTAAATTTTCTTCGCCAAGAACGATAGCAACATTCTGAAGATTTTCTTTTTCGGCATATTGATGGATTAGGTTTCCAACAATTTTGGCTTGACCAATTGCTTTTGGGGTGCTGATGATTTCAATCTTTTTTTCAGTTGCAAAATCTTTAGCAATCCATTGATAGGGATTGGTTTTATAGTAGTTCCACTCTTTTTTAAACCTACGTTGAAACAAACCTGCATCATGAAATTCATCTCTTAAGAATACCTCATCCAAATCCCAAAAAACTTCCGCTCTATCAATGGCTAAAAAATGTTGAACAATCAATTCTTCTGCTTGATTTAAAGCATTAAAACCAGCAAAAATAAAAATTTTATTTTTTAAATTATCGGTATAATTTTTTAGATTTTCTTTGGCCTCACGATAAATTAACCCTTGATAACCTATACCTTTGTTGAATAAATGTTTGTAAAAAGAATGATAATAGAGCGGCAATTTTTTCCAAAACAAAAGGTGTTTTTCAATTAAGTTGGTTTTCTTGTTACTATCAACTGACCAGTGTTCGATTTCTTTTATGTTTTCAAGATATTTTAGAATTTTATTGGGATCTAAAAGATAACGGTCAATTTCATTAAAATCTTGTAATAAGGTTTTTGCCCAATTTGCGAAGTTTTCAAATTCGTCTAGTTTGTCTTGTTCCTCAACTTTGCAATAGACTTCATAAAATTCAAATAATAACTCTACCGAATCAATGCTTCTTATTCCAGAAATAGTTTGAATAAAGTCTTCAATGGAAGTGATTTCTGGAGCAAAAATCGTTTTATCTGTAGCAAGTTGTAATTCATTTATCAAAAAAACTTTTGCTCTCCTATTTGGTAAAATAATCACAACATCCGAAAGGTTTTCAGAATGTTTCTTAATTATAGTTTGCGCTAGTTGTTTGAGAAAAGTTGTTTTTGACATTGTATAAAAATAAAAAAACGTCCCGAAATTCGGGACGTTTTTATGAAAATATTTTAAAAATAAATTATTTTACTAATTTCACTTCAACTCTTCTGTTGTTAGCTTTTCCAGCTTTCGTTTTGTTAGTGTCAATTGGCATTGACTCACCAAATCCTTTAGAAGATAATCTTGAGGTATCTATACCGTTTTCTACTAAATAGTTTTTAACAGCAGCTGCTCTATCTTCAGATAGTTTTTGGTTAGCAGCGTCTTTACCATCGCTATCAGTGTGTCCTTCTAAAGAGAATTTAGAATTTGGATACTCTTTTAAGATTCCTGTAATAGATTGTAGTACTGGGTATGTTTGTTGTTGGAAAGAAGCTTTACCACTATCAAATAAGATAGTTTTAGCATAATCGTTCAATCTTTTTACAACTTCGTCAGATACTTCTGGGCAACCATTGTTAGCAACAGTTCCTTTAACGTCTGGACATTTATCATCTTTGTCTAATACGCTATCACCATCTCTATCTGGCCAAGGACATCCACCATTTTCTTTAGGACCTTTAACGTCTGGACATTTGTCTGATTTATCAGCAATTCCATCTCCATCAGTATCAGGACAACCATTCAATGATTTTAAACCAGCTACATCTGGACAAGCATCATCTTTATCAGCGATTCCATCACCGTCTGTGTCAGGACAACCGTTGAATTCAACTGGACCAGCAACATCTGGACAAGCATCATCTTTATCGGCGATTCCATCAGCATCAGTATCAGGACAACCATTAAATTGTTTTAAACCTGCTTGGTCTGGACAAGCATCATCTTTGTCATAAATTCCGTCACCATCTGTATCTTTCCCTCCAAATTTGAAAGTAAGACCAGCAAAGTGCTGCATGTGAGTTGGCATGTCTGCTCTACTATCTTCAAATGAGTACTTGTAAGTAGCACGATACGATAAACCTACGTTTTCAGAAAACCAGTAAGCCAAACCTAAACCACCATTTACAGTTCCTGCGCTAGAAACGTCACCTAACCAAGTATAACCACCTCCTACATGAATAGAAGGATCAATAGTTTTAGATTTGATTACGTTCATTAAGCTGTAATTGATTACACCATCAACTGCGTAATAATTAACATCTCCAGGATTGGTTACTGTATAATCGTTTGTTCCAACTCTTGGATTAACAAATTTAGTTAATTTGTTAATAGATCCTGTAACTCCAAAAGAGAAGTTACTACCAACGTATTTAGATACGTTTACGAAAGATACAGAAGGCAAAATGTTCCAATTGTCTTTTGCATTGAAAAATTCTGAAAACTGATCTTCTAATTTAGAAGCTGCACTAACTCTAGTGTCAACTGCATTTACCCCAAAAGATATAGCCCATGGGTTGTTGCTGTCTTGAGCTTGAGAACTGATTCCAGCTAACATTACCAAAGCAACGAATAATTTGTTAAGGTGTTTCATACTTAATTTGATTAGATTATAATAATTATAATAGAGCAAAAGTAATACGTATTCCAATAATATCAAAATCTAATTGTTAAAATGTGTGAATTATATAACTATTAGAGTAAAATTTTGAAATAAAAATGCCGCTATTTTATAACGTTTAGCTTCTTGCCAACCTCCGTAAAGGCTAAAATTGCTCTGTCTAAATGCTCTTTAGTGTGTGCTGCAGATAGTTGCACTCTGATTCTAGCTTTTCCTTTGGGAACTACTGGAAAAAAGAAACCAATTACATAAATCCCTTTTTTTAATAATTCATCTGCCATAACTTGTGATAATTTAGCATCATATAGCATTACAGGAACAATGGCAGAATCACCATCGATAATATCAAAACCTGCATTTTTCATACCTTCTTTGAAATAATTGGTGTTTGATTCTAATTTATCTCTTAAAGAAGTATCTTTTTTCAACAATTCAAATACCTTAATAGAAGCACCAACTATTGCTGGTGCTAATGAATTTGAAAACAAATAAGGTCTTGAACGTTGTCGTAAAATTTCAATGACTTCTTTTTTTGCTGTAGTATAGCCGCCCATTGCACCACCAAGTGCTTTTCCTAAAGTTCCAGTGATAATGTCAACTCTTCCCATTACACCTTTTGCTTCCAAAGTTCCTTTTCCAGTAGCACCAATAAATCCAGCTGCATGACACTCATCAACCATTACCATTGCATCATATTTATCGGCTAAATCACAAATTTTATCCAAAGGTGCCACTAAGCCATCCATTGAAAAAACGCCATCGGTAACTATTAATTTAAAACGATGTTCTGCTTCAACGGCTTTTTTTAATTGCATTTCTAAATCTTCCATATTGGAGTTTTCATAACGATAGCGTGCTGCTTTACATAAACGAACTCCGTCAATAATGGAAGCATGATTTAAACTGTCCGAAATAATGCAATCTTCTTCTCCTAATAATGGTTCGAAAACGCCACCATTTGCATCAAAAGCTGCTGCATAAAGAATAGTGTCTTCGGTTCCATAAAAATCAGCAATTTTTTGTTCCAAGGTTTTGTGAATATCTTGTGTTCCGCAAATAAATCGCACCGATGACATTCCGAAACCATGAGAATCCAAAGCATCTTTTGCCGCTTGAATTACTTCGGGATGCGATGACAAACCTAAATAATTATTGGCACAAAAATTTAGAACCGTCTCGCCATTTACCATAATCTCCGCTCCTTGTGGCGAAGTGATGATACGTTCTTTTTTATACAAACCATTTTCTTCGATGGCTTTTAATTCGTTTTGTAAGTGTTGTTGTATTTTTCCGTACATACTTTTAATTTTGGTTTGTAGTTTATTGTTTGTGGTTACAAATTTACAATTTCAATTTTGTCTCCAATGTAAACCAACGTTTTTTTACAGACTTTATAGCCCATATTTTCAATCGCAATTTGATAATGGTCTAATTGAGCTTTGTGTTTAGGCAAATGTTGTCCTGTTTTATAATCTAATAGAAAAACTTCATTTTCTTTAGAAACCGCCATTCGGTCGGGTTTTATGATGCCACCATTTTTTTGAATAATCGTTTTTTCGTTCAAAATTTTATGCTCTGTTGCAAAAAAAGATCGTAATTCGTCATGACCAACTATTTGTTCTAAGGTTTTTTGGACTTCTCCTTTTTGAGCAGGAACAATCAATCCGCTTTCAATAGCTTTAGTTAATGCCAAATCAATATCGGCTTTGGTTTCAATAAACGCCAATATTTCGTGCAAAACATTTCCAAATTCGATTGCTTTTTGTTGAAAGGTATTCCACATTAAACTTTCTCGTTGCGCAATTTTAATATTTTTGGGATCAAGTGTTTCCGCCATTTGAGGAATGGTTTGCGTTTTATCTTCTATTGTGTTTGGTGCCGAAAGTTTATTGTTTTCTCCCGAAAGATATTCCATTTTCCCTTCTTCAAATTCGCCTTTTTGAATTAGATAGTTAATAAAAAATGATGCCATATTCTTTGGATATTCACCAGTCGAATTTGAACGAGTTTGCATTTCAGAAATAATATATAATTGTTCTTCGGCACGTGTTAAAGCAACATATAACACATTGATGTCATCCAATAATTCTTCTTGTTTTTTGTGCAAATACACTTCGGAAGCTTGTTCGCCATAATTTTCAACACCCGAATTTTTATCGACCAATACTTTTGGCAAACCCATTTCTTCATCAGCAAATAGCCAAATTTTTTCTTTTGGACCTTTACTGTAATCTTCATCCGCAAACGGAAAAATCACTACTGGAAATTCCAACCCTTTCGATTTATGGATGGTCATAATTTTTACGGCATCATTTCCCTCGGGTGACGCAATGCTCATTTTATGTGAATTCGCATCCCAATACTTCAAAAAATCACCTATTCCAGCTTGTTTTTTTAAGTCTTGTTCCAAAACCAAATCTTGAAAAAATTGCACATAAGCCGTTCTTTTTTCAATAGCAATTATTCTAGAAATGATGATTTCGGTGGCTTCATACAATGATTTTTTGCGTATATTTCTAAAGGAAAAAGTAATCCCAAATTCTGTTAACCAATTTTCAAAATCATTTTCGGCTGAAAACTCCATTCCTTTTGCCATAAAATCGTGAATGGGCAATTTATTTTCTTTTACAACTGTCGCATTTCTTCCTAAATAATACAAGAAATTGGCTTTGGCTTCCAAGTCGGAATAATTGTTCAAATAACGCAACAAATCCACAATCGCTTTGACTTCGCTTGATGAACCGAGCAACAAACTTTCGGATGATAAAATAGGAATACCTTTTTCGGTTAAATAATTGGCAAGTAACGTTCCTTGCACTTTTTTTCGAGTTAGAATGGTAATTTCTTTATTTTTAAATCCTTTTTCTTTTGCGTTTAAAATACTTTCAACTGTTTTTTCTAAATAAAGCTCGTCTTTTGATGGGTTTTCTTCTTCATCAAAATTGTTTTTGTCTAATTTTGGAATAAACGAAATTGAAACAAAACCACCTTTTTTATCATTACTTTTTTGATGCGAATGATTGGCATACAAGTCCTTATAGTCTTCATTTTCAAATTGATTGGACAGAAAACCAAAGAATGCATTGTTGAATTCGATTACTTTTGCATAACTTCTATAATTGGTTTTTAGCGATTCGGTGTTTTTTTCAACGTTCGGAAAAGGATTTTCATCTTTACTCAATGCAATAAATTGTTCTGCTTTTCCGCCACGCCATCGGTAAATTGATTGTTTTGGGTCGCCAACAATTAACAATGTTCCTTGTGTTCCTTCTTCATCTTGACCCGAAAGCGAGTTGCCAATTAATGGAATTAAATTTTGCCATTGCATCTCGGACGTATCTTGAAACTCATCAATAAAAAAATGACGGTATTTTTCGCCCAAACGTTCGTATATAAAAGGTGCCGGTTGGTTTTGAATTTGCTCATAAATCAATTGATTGAATTCGGCAATAGATAAAATGTTTTGTTCTTCTTGAATGGATTTCAGTTTGCTATTCAACGTGTTTAAAAGTGAAAGCGGCGTGATGTTTTTTAAAAACGCTTCATAGAAAAATAACTTTTCATATTTTTTGTAGATTTTATCTAAATTCTCAATTAAATCTGGAATAATATTTTCGATAATTTCCTTGTCTTTTGCAGTTTTGTTGATTTTGATGTCTTCAAATTCGCGATAAGTTTTATTTTTTGGATTGAATTCTTTTTCACTCAATTTTTTTAAATGATTGGGAAAATGTCCGGCTGAAAACGATTTTATATCAATGCCTTTGCTATCGATTAATTCCAATGCCTTTGCAGCAAGATTAGCTGTTTCTTCTAAGATTTCTTCACACAAATCGACGAGTTTCTTTTTAATTTCTACAAAATCTTCTATCGATTTATTGTGAAAATGCGTGATTTCTTCGCGATTGTTTTCATTCAATATCAATTTTCCCGTTTCCATGATTTCTCTAGAAATATCCCAAGATTTGTCGTCGTTGGTTTTTTCTAAAGTATAATTTACCAATAATTCTGTGAGTTGTTTGTCGTTTCCAGCTTCAGCAATAATGGCATCAACAGCTTCAGTCAACAGATTTTCAGTATCAAGCGAAACCTCAAAAGTGATTGGTAGATTCAAATCGTGTGCAAAACTTCGAATGACTTTGTGTGTAAATTTATCAATCGTAGAAATGTCAAAAGCGGCATAGTTGTGAATTAAATGCTTGATGATGCTTTTGGCTTTCAAATGAATTGTTTGCAAACTCAAACCGGTTTCGGAGTGAATAACTTGCATCAGTTGATGTGCTTTATCGGAAGGGTTTTCCTTGGCAAACTCTGAAAGGTTTTGTACCACACGACTTTTCATTTCGTGAACCGCTTTATTAGTAAACGTGATGGCAAGAATATTTCGGTAGGCATCAGGTTTTTTAGCAAGAAGAATGATTTTTAGGTATTCTTTTACCAAGGTATAGGTTTTACCCGAACCTGCTGATGCGTCGTAGATTGAGAATGGTTTTTTAGTCATTATTTCAAAATTTCATAAATAAAATTCAATTTAGAATCTTCGCCATGATAAGCAACTTCTAATTCAGCAATTTTTTTGGCACCAATTTTTTCAATGGCTTTTTGTGAACGGAAATTGGTTGCGCCAATATGAAAATGAATTTTCTCTACAAATTGAAAAGCATAATCAATCATTATTTTCTTTAAAGCCAAGTTGTATCCTTTTCCCCAAAACTTTCGTCCGATAAAAGTATAACCAATTAAAACAGTTTTGTTTATTTCGTCATAATCATAAAAACGACTGCTACCAACGACTTCGTTTGTTTTGGTATCTAAAATGAGAAATGCGCCTTTAGAAACCATGGCGCCATCAAAAAAATTTTGAAAAACATTTCGTTGATAACGTAATTTATTAGGATGTTGTTCCCAAAGTAATTCATCATTTGCAACTTCATATAATTCTTCAAAATGATTTTCTTTCAAAGGAATGAGCTGAATAAGTTCGTTTTGAAGGTTTTTTGGTTGCCAATCAAGCTGCATATAAGTTTTAATTATTCGTTAATTGATAAATAGAATTTTCTTTTACGAAGTTAAATGTTTAAATTTGAATTCAATTAATTACTAATTAAAAAAATAAATATTATGTCATTTGAATTACCACAATTACCTTATGCATACGATGCATTAGAACCACATATTGATGCCAGAACAATGGAAATTCACCATTCAAAACATCATAATGGCTATACAACCAATCTAAATACTGCAGTTGAAGGAACCGATTTAGAGGGAAAAACTATTGAAAACATTTTAATTAATCTTGATATGAAAAATGCAGCCGTTAGAAATAACGGTGGCGGATTTTATAATCACAATTTATTTTGGAGAGTTATGTCGCCAGACGGTGGCGGAAAACCAACAGGAGAATTAGCCGATGCTATTGATGCTGCTTTTGGAAGTTTCGATGCTTTTAAAGTACAGTTTGCAAAAGCTGGTGCTACACGTTTTGGTTCGGGTTGGGCTTGGCTTTGCGTTCACAAAGGTGGAAAGGTTGAAGTTTGTTCTACTCCAAATCAAGATAATCCTTTAATGCCCGATGTTGGTTGTGGTGGATTTCCAATATTAGGCATGGATGTTTGGGAACATGCTTATTATTTACATTATCAAAATCGTCGTCCAGATTATATTGAAGCGTTCTTTAATGTAATTAATTGGACTGAAGTGGCTCGATTATATGCTACAGAAAAATAAGAAATAAAATCATTTGATAAACAAACCGATTGTGAAAGCAGTCGGTTTTTTTTGTGGTTGGTATAAAATGAAACAGGTAGAATTGCTTCTACCTGTTTGCCCCAAATCTACCATAAACTTAACCTACACTAAATACTATGGTACCGCAAATCTAATAACAAGTTATTGAATATTAGTATATTTTCTTAAAAAATTATTAAAAAAAGATGGAATTTATGGTAAATAGTAGGATTTTGGAGGTGGACGACACGATTTGGTACTTATATAAAATAAAAAAGGTGAAAATTTCTTTTCACCCTTTTTGCCCCAAATCTACCATAAACTTAACCTACTAATGCTATGGTTCCACAAATATATAGTGAGTGTTATTTTTGAAAAAATATTTCTGATGAACTGCTTTAAAAGTCGTTAAAGTTCAAAAAATGTTAAAATTTAATACGCTCTAGCATTATTTCCTTCATAAAAATTGATAAATGCACGGTTAACAACTCGATTTCCACCTGGTGTTGGGTAATCGCCAGTGAAGTACCAATCGCCAAGATTTTTTGGACAGGCTCTATGTAGATTTTCAACAGTTTGAAAAATAATTTTTATTTCAGCCTTAATATCGTCTGAATGCAATAAAGTTGCAATTTTATCAGAAATTTGCTGGTCAGTAAACGGTGCATAAATTTCGGTTACGTGATTAATAACGTCGGAATCTTTAATGTTTTCTTGAAGTTTACATTTTTTATAAACTTCTTCAATAATGTTTGTTTTATTATTTTCTTTCAATAATTCAACGGCAGCTTGAAACGCAATTAATCCTTCTAATTTTGCCATATCAATTCCATAACAATCTGGATAACGTATTTGTGGTGCAGAAGAAACCACTACAATTCGTTTTGGACGCAATCTGTCCATCATTTTTAGAATACTCATTTTTAAAGTTGTTCCACGAACGATGCTATCGTCAATAATAATCAGATTATCTGTGGGTTTTATTACACCATAGGTAACATCATAAACGTGTGCTACCAAATCATCACGATTGGCATCATCAGTAATAAAAGTTCTAAGTTTGGCGTCTTTAATGGCGATTTTTTCAGTTCTAATTTTTACCGAAAGGATTTCTTCTAGCTTTTCTTTGGTTAACGTTTTTCTATTGTTAAGAATAAATTGATTTTTTCTTTGATTCAAGAAATCGTTTGCCGCTTCCACCATTCCATAAAAGGAAGTTTCTGCAGTGTTTGGAATATATGAAAAAACAGAATTATCCGTATCATTTTCGATGGCTTCAAGAACTACTGGCAAAATAAGTTTTCCCAATTCTTTTCGTTCCTGATAAATTTCGGCATCGCTTCCACGAGAAAAATAGATGCGTTCAAACGAACAGGCTTTTTTTATGGTTGGAACAATGATTTCTTCTTCGGTAACATTCCCGTTTTTCTTAATAATTAAGGCGTGTCCTGGTTGCAACTCTTGCACTTTTTCAAATGGTACATTAAAAACCGTTTGTATTACTGGTCTTTCGGAAGCAACGACTACAATTTCATCGTCTTCATAAAAATAAGCTGGACGAATTCCTGCTGGATCACGAAAAACGAATGCATCGCCATGACCAAGTAATCCTGCCATTGCATAACCACCATCCCAACCACGAGAAGCACGTTTTAATATCTTAGTAATGTTTAGTTTTTCAGCTATTACTGGTGAAGCTTCGCGTTTTGACAAACCATTTACTTTGCATTCTTGGTACAAATCGGTTACTTCATCATCTAGAAAATGTCCGATTTTTTCCATAACAGTAACGGTATCGGCTAGTTCTTTTGGATGTTGTCCTAATTCAACCAAACTATTAAAAAGCTCAGTCACATTGGTCATATTAAAGTTTCCGGCAATAATTAAATTTCGGTGCATCCAATTGTTTTGACGCAAAAAAGGATGTACGCTTTCAATACTGTTTTTTCCAAAAGTTCCGTAGCGAACGTGACCTAAAAACAATTCGCCTATATAAGGAATTTTAGCTTTTTGAAGCGATATGTTTTCTGCATATTCGGGATGCAAAGACATTTCTTCATTAATACGTTCATTAATTTGGGCAAAAATATCCTGAATAGGTTGCGCTTGATTGGAACGAACCCTACTGATGTATCTTTCGCCTGGTTCGACATCTAGTTTTATCGAAGCAAAACCAGCACCATCTTGTCCACGGTTGTGTTGTTTCTCCATCAAGAGATACATTTTTTGAATGGCATAAAAAGCCGAACCGTATTTTTGCTCGTAAAATTCTAACGGTTTTTTTAATCTAAGAAGTGCAATTCCACATTCATGTTTAATGGCATCACTCATTGTTGTAGTTGTTTAGTTGTATTGTGTCAAAAAAAATGCCTCGACATTTCGAGGCATAAAGTTATTGTAATTCTATATCAAATTGTGTTAAAGATTTGAATTGTTTCAATCTGTCGTTCACTTCTTCTTTTGTCAAAACAAGCATTCGTTCAGTTCCAAACTTTTCTACGCAAAACGAAGCTAAGTTTGAACCGTGAATAATAGCATTTTTCATATTATTGAACGAAATGTTTTCGCTTTGCGTAATAAATCCAGCAAAACCACCAGCAAATGTATCGCCAGCACCAGTTGGATCAAAAACTTCTTCCAAAGGAAGTGCAGGAGCAAAGAACACATCATTTCCATGGAACAACAAGGCACCATGTTCACCTTTTTTAATAACAACATATTTTGGTCCCATAGTATGGATTTTGGCAGCAGCTTTTACTAACGAATATTCACCCGAAAGTTGTCTGGATTCTTCGTCATTAATGGTAATCACATCTACGCGTTTCATTACGTCTAATAATTCGGGTAAAGCACAATCCATCCAAAAATTCATCGTGTCTAAAACCACCAATTTTGGTGCTTGTGTCATTTGGTCTAAAACCGAACTTTGTACTAATGGATGTAAATTTCCTAACATCACAACGTCGCTATTGGTGAAATCGGCTGGAACAACAGGTTTGAAATCAGCTAAAACATTCAATTCCGTAATTAGAGTGTCGCGAGAGTTTAAATCGTTATGGTATTTTCCGCTCCAGAAAAAAGTTTTTCCACCTTTTACAATTTCTATTCCAGAAATATCGATGTTTCTTTCAGTTAATAAATCAAGGTATTCTTGAGGAAAATCATCTCCTACAACTGATACGATTGCCGAATTTACACTAAAATTTGAAGCCGAAAGCCCTATAAAAGTTCCTGCGCCGCCAAGTATTTTGTCTGTTTTGCCAAAAGGTGTTTCGATAGCGTCAAAAGCAACCGTTCCAACGATTAAAAGTTTGTTCATTTTTGAAGTTTCAAATTAAAGATGCAAAGGTAAACTTTAGTTTAGAAGTTTAAAAGTTTATAGGTTTAAAAGTTTAGGAGTTACTTGTCTTTGATTTTCAAGTTCAACCAAAAAAGTTTTTTATTTGAACTAAAAACATTAACATCTTTCATGTTTGCAACTTCTTTTATCTTTCTCATATAAGTCATCCGCAGGTTTGTATGTTTTAAGAAAATCTTTTAAAAAAAGTAAGGTACAAAATTGACTTTTTTGTATCTTTATACCATGTATGCTTTAGTAGATTGTAATAATTTTTATGCTTCTTGCGAACGTGTTTTTCGTCCAGATTTGAACGGAAAACCAGTCGTAATTTTATCTAACAATGATGGTTGTGTGGTCGCTAGAAGTAATGAAGCTAAAGCAATTGGAATTCCAATGGGTGCGCCAGAATTCAAATACCGAACACTTTTAAAAGAAAATAATGTAACGGTTTTTTCGTCCAATTACGCTTTATATGGCGATTTGAGTAATCGAGTAATGCAGATTTTAGCAGATTTTACACCCAATGTAGAAATTTACAGCATTGACGAAGCCTTTTTAAATTTTGATGGAATGACGATTGAAGATTATCACGATTATGGTCTTCAAATGAAAAACAGAATTCAAAAATGGGTTGGAATCCCTACTTGTGTTGGTTTTGCGCCAACAAAAGCACTTTCTAAAATTGCCAATAGAATTGCAAAAAAATTTGTCATTAGAACCAATGGTGTTTACATTATTGATACGGATGAAAGCCGAATAAAAGCACTGAAATGGACAAAAATTGAAGATGTTTGGGGAATTGGATATCGATTGTCGAAAAAAGCATTGCTTCAAAATATTAAAACGGCTTATGATTTTACGTTGCCACAACACGAAAATTGGATTAGAAAACAAATGGGCGTTGTTGGCTTGCGACTAAAACATGAACTCGAAGGAAAATCGGTTTTAGACCTTGAACCCGAAAAAACACAGAAAAAAACCATCGCCATTACAAGAAGTTTTCCCAAACAACTTAACGATTTTGATGCTTTAAAAGAACGTATTTCGACCTTTGCAACCGTTTGTGCCGAAAAATTAAGAGCTCAAAAATCAAGTTGTTACACTATTATTGTAATGCTTGTTATTGACAAACACAAATACAAAACCACAAAATATTATTTTAATAGTGCAATAACATTGCCATTTGCAACCCATAGTAGTTTGACAATTTCCAATACCGCTATTCGCATTCTAAAAGAATTATATGCTGGAAACGAACACTTTACTTTTAAAAAAGCAGGTGTAATTGTAACCGAATTGATTCCGGAACATAATTTGCAAATCAATCTTTTTGAGAATGAAAATCCAAAACACCATATGTTGATGAAAACCATTGACAACATCAATCGGAAAATGGGTGAAAAAAAAGTGAAAATCGCCAATCAAAACCTCAACCTCACTTGGGATATGAAACAAAATCATCTTTCCAACAAGTTTACCACGGATTTTACTAAAATATTAGAAGTATTATGCCACTAGAAAAAAATCAAAAATTACAGTTTTTTATTCCTGATTTTGAAAGCGATATTCAAATTGCTTATAGTCACGAGATGGTTTCGGCAGGATTTCCTTCACCAGCCAATGATTTCTTAGAAACTAAAATTGATTTAAATAAAGAGCTTTCCAAAAATCCTTTGGCCACTTTTTATGTGAAAGTAAAAGGCGACTCGATGATAAATTCTGGCATAAACGACAAAGATGTATTAATTGTTGACCGAAGTTTGGAACCCAATGACAACAAAATAGCCGTTTGTTTTATTGACGGAGAATTTACGGTAAAACGAATAAAACTAGACAAAAATTGCCTCTATTTAATGCCCGAAAACAAAAACTACCAACCCATAAAAATTACCGAAGACAATCAGTTTGTCATTTGGGGAATTGTGACTTATGTGATTAAAGCGGTATAAAAACCTCAACCTTTTTAGATTTTTACCCAAAAGTTTAGAGAAATTTATAATTAATTTTGATAATAATGAGCCTGATATTATATTGAGACTCATTTTGTTTAAATTTGACTATAATCTTTATTTTCACTTTTTAAAAAGAGTATTTTAATGATTTAAAATGCTACTGGTTTAGCCTTAAACAAACACTATTCTAAAAAAATATTCCTTAAATTTGACGGATTAAAATCATATCCAAATGCAAATCCAAGGACAAATTGTTGATATAGAAAACAAACGCATCTATTCTGGTGAAATCATCGTTCAAAACGGAAAAATCACATCCATAATAGAAAAACAACACAACAACAAAAATTATATATTACCAGGATTTATTGATGCTCACATTCATATCGAAAGTTCGATGTTAGTGCCTTCGGAGTTTGCAAAAATAGCCGTACTCCACGGCACCGTCGGAACCATTTCCGATCCACACGAAATTGCTAATGTTTTAGGAAAAGAAGGCGTGCACTACATGATTGAAAACGGAAAAAAAGCACCGTTGAAGTTCCATTTTGGAGCACCATCATGCGTACCAGCAACCTTTTTCGAAACCGCAGGAGCAGTAATCGATTCTGAGCAAATCAAAGAACTAATGGCGATGGACGACATCTATTACCTGTCCGAAATGATGAATTATCCAGGCGTTTTGTTTGACGATGAAGAAGTACTAAAAAAAATTGCTTGGGCAAAACACTTCAACAAACCCGTTGATGGTCACGCACCAGGATTACGTGGCGAACCCATAAAAAAATACATCTCCGCAGGTATCTCAACCGACCACGAATGTTTCACCTATGACGAAGCCGCCGAAAAACTATCCCTTGGCATGAAAGTCATCATCCGCGAAGGCAGTGCCGCCAAAAACTTTGAAGCATTAATCAACTTGCTGCCCGAACACTACGAAAACATGATGTTCTGTTCCGACGACAAACATCCAGACGACTTGATTGTCGGGCATATCAATTTGCTATGCGCACGTGCAGTTGCCAAAGGGTTTGACACATTCAAAATCCTTCAAATGGCGTGCATCAACCCAGTACAACATTACAACATGAACATCGGATTGCTAAAAGAAAACGATGCCGCCGACTTTATCGTAGTTGAAGATTTAAAAAACTTCAAAGTATTGCAAACTTACATCAACGGCGAACTGGTAGCCAGTAACGGACAATCGTTTGTAAAACATATCGATTTCGAAACACCAAACAACTTCAATACCTCCAAAAAACAAGTAAGTGAATTTACTATACCAAGCAACGCTGCAACCATAAGAGTAATCGAAGCTTTAGAGGGACAATTGATTACAAACGAAATCCATTGCAAACCTAAAATAGAAAATAGAAACCTCGTTTCCGATGTAACAAACGACATTCTAAAAATGGCGGTTGTCAATCGGTATGCCAATACAAAACCAGCCGTGGCGTTCATCAAAAACTTTGGATTAAAAAAAGGTGCCATCGCCAGTTCCGTAGCACACGATTGTCATAATATAGTAGTAGTCGGAACATCGGACGAAGAAATCTGCAACGCTGTAAATTTAATTATCGAAAACACCGGAGGAATTTGTGCTATAAATGGTGAAGAACAAAAATCATTGGCTTTACCCGTAGCTGGAATCATGAGCAACAAAAACGGTTGGGAAACCGGAAAACTATATCAAGAAATAGACGCCATGGCAAAACAATTAGGAAGCACACTAAAAGCACCCTTCATGACACTTTCCTTCATGGCATTACTAGTAATCCCCGATTTAAAATTATCGGACAAAGGATTGTTCAGTGGAAAAAGCTTCGCGTTTACTGATTTGGAAGTGAGTTAGAAAAAAGACCGCTTCGCTACAAGAAGAAAGAAAAAAGATGTTTCTATTATTCTCTTGCTTCTACTCTCTTTCTTCTTTATTCTTTGCTCTTGCCTCTGAAACTTTCCCACCAACAACCACAACAATCTCCCCTTTCGGAGGTTTGGCTTCAAAGTGATTCAGCACTTCTTCCGCAGTACCACGAACCGTTTCTTCGTGCAGTTTAGACAATTCTCTAGAAACAGAAACAGGTCGTTCCGCTCCAAAGTATTGAATATATTCCGCTAAGGTTTTAAGTAATTTGTGTGGCGAAACATAAAAAATCATCGTTCTAGTTTCTTCCGCTAAAGCCAAGTAGCGAGTTTGTCTTCCTTTCTTTTCGGGCAAAAAACCTTCAAAAACAAAACGGTCGTTAGGCAAACCACTATTCACTAACGCAGGCACAAATGCCGTAGCACCAGGCAAGCATTCCACAGCTATATTGTTCTCAACGCAAGCACGTGTCAACAAAAACCCAGGATCAGAAATCGCAGGCGTACCCGCATCGCTAATCAACGCAATGTTTTCACCGGCTTGCAGTCGTTTGATGAGGTTTTCTACGGTTTTATGTTCGTTGTGCATATGATGACTGTGCATATGCGTAGCAATTTCAAAATGTTTCAGCAATTTTCCACTCGTTCGAGTATCTTCAGCAAGAATTAAATCCGCTTCTTTCAACACTTTTATCGCTCTAAAAGTCATGTCTTCAAGATTGCCAATTGGCGTAGGAACAATGAAAAGCTTACCCATAGTTGCTGAATTTAGTTCAGTATTATTTGAATTTCTTTTCTACAATTTCCATAAAACGCTCTAGGTATTCTTCTTTTCCAACCCAATAGTTATAATCCGGAATAACCATTTCGTTCAAGAATGTTTTAGCTTCATCAAAAGTATCAAAAGTGTTCAACTGCGATAAAACTCTATTATAATCTTCGTTACTTTCATTAAACAAATGTTTCACAAAACCAATTCGGTCATTTAATCCAATAGAAATAGAATTTGATAAAGTATCATTTAAAGAAAGAACTCTTCCCGCTTCTTCAACATTTTTTTCTTCAAATACTTTTACAAATTTACCTTGAACATTATCTTCGGGTTTTACAAAAACAGGTTCTTTAAAATGATCGCCAAAAACATCATCCATAGTAACTTGTTTTGATGGTGTTTCTTTATCAATAGTTTCTTCTAAAGCCTCTTTTTCTTCTTCAAAAGAAAGCTCAAAGGAAGGCATAAAACTTTCTTCTTCCGTTTCTTCAACTATAGGTTCTGCTGATGCTTCAATTTCCTCCTCAATTTCCTCTTCTTCCTCAATAATTATTTCGCCAACAACTACGGGTTCTTCTTCTATTTTTTTCGCAGTAGGAATAATAGTTTCTTCCAAAACATCAACTTCTGGTTCTTTTTTAACAGCTACTGCCACTGGAGTTATAACCTCATTCGATTCAATAAAAGCAGCCACTTTCTCTTCAATTTCTTCTACAGGAATTGAGTTTTTCAACATTTCATAATTATCGCCATAAAACTTTAGTATCGTCAAGGCTTCGTATAATTTTTGAGTTTCTTTATACAGTTGGTCGATTTCCGATTTGTTTTTCAACTTTAAAATTCGGTGTGCAATACTAATTAATTCGGCTTCAACTCTTTTTTTCATAAGGCTAAAATTATAGTGAAATAAAATTGTTTTTTATATATTTTGGCAAAACTATACCAAATGCTTTAATAAATTTTTCTACATTTGAAACGCTGTAAATGTATAAAATTTATAGCGATAAGTTTTATTCACAAAGTAATAAAAACTATTCATTTTAAGCACAAGAATTTTAGAAAATGTTTCTAGAGAATACAGTAAATCATAAAGAACAGTTTGGTTGGATTGAAGTAATCTGCGGTTCCATGTTTTCGGGAAAGACCGAAGAACTCATCCGTAGATTAAAACGAGCACAATTTGCAAAGCAAAAAGTAGAAATATTCAAACCTTCAATAGATACACGTTATGATGAAGAAATGGTAGTTTCGCATAATAAAAATGAAATCCGTTCCACGCCAGTTCCTGCCGCAGCCAACATCCGAATTTTAGCCCAAGGTTGCGATGTCGTTGGTATAGACGAAGCACAGTTCTTCGATGACGAAATTGTTTCGGTGTGCAACGATTTAGCCAATTCGGGCATTCGAGTGATTGTTGCTGGTTTAGATATGGATTTTAAAGGAAACCCTTTTGGCCCAATGCCTGCACTGATGGCAACAGCCGAATACGTTACCAAAGTCCACGCCGTTTGCACACGCACAGGAAATTTAGCCAATTACAGTTTCCGAAAAAACGACAATGACAAACTAGTAATGCTAGGCGAAACCGAAGAATATGAACCTCTGAGTCGTGCGGCCTATTTTAATGCCATACGTGAAAATATGATTGTGAAAGATGCTGAACATCTAAACGACAAAGACTAAAACAAAACCACATTGACAATAGCCATCCGAAATATTATTTCAATACTCAAAGCAAATTGGGTGGGCAAAAATGATGTAGCCGTTATCGATTCTATTTCTATTGATAGTCGCTCTTTACAAAACGATTCCAATACTTTATTTTTTGCTATTTCTGGGCAAAATCACAACGGTCACGAATACATAGAAGATTTAATATCCAAAAATGTGGAGCACTTTGTGGTCGAATACATTCCCGAAAACCTTAAAGACAAAGCCAATTTTCTGGTTGTTGAAAACACTTTAGAAGCTTTTCAAAAATTTGCCACATTCTACCGAAGCCAATTCGAGTTCCCCGTTATCGGAATCACAGGCAGCAACGGAAAAACCATTGTCAAAGAGTGGCTTAACTTCCTTTTAAGTCCAGATTACAACATCATTAGAAGTCCCAAAAGTTATAATTCGCAAGTCGGCGTGCCACTTTCTGTTTTAGGCATCAATGAAAAACACAATCTAGGAATCTTTGAAGCAGGAATTTCAATGATTAATGAAATGGAGAAACTACAAAAAATCATCCAACCTACTATCGGAATACTAACGAACATCGGTTCTGCCCATGATGAAGGTTTTTCAGATGTAGGCGAAAAAATTAAAGAAAAGCTAAAACTTTTTTCAAATGTCAATGTGCTTATTGTCAATAAAAACAAAACCATATCGTGTTTTATAAATCCAAAAACCAAGCAATTCACTTGGTCGTCCGATGATAAAAAAGCCGATGTATTTATCACAACTTCAAAAACCGAGAACAAAACCATAATACAGTGCACGTATTTAGAAGATACATTCCCTGTAGAAATTCCGTTTCAAGACCAAGCTTCTATCGAAAATGCCATTCATTGCTTAGTATTAATGTTGTATTTTGGATACAACCCAACCGTCATTAATGCCCGAATGAGCGAATTGTATCCTATAGAAATGCGCCTAAAAATAAAAACAGGCAGTAACAATTGTACTATTATTGACGACAGTTATAGTTCTGATTTTCAATCCTTAAAAATCGCTTTAGACTTTCTTGAGCATCAAAAGCAACACAAAAAGAAAACCATCATTCTTTCCGATATTTTTCAAAGTGGTCTAACCGATGAAGAACTCTATTCGCAAGTCTCTTTGCTAATCATTTCCAACAAAATATCTCGGGTAATTGCCATTGGAGAAACGATTTCAAAATTCAAACGAAAATTTATCAACGGAATTGCATTTGAAAACACAAATGAATTCATAGATGCTTTTGATACTTTAGATTTCCAAAATGAAACAATTCTAATCAAAGGCGCACGCGATTTTCATTTTGAACAAATTGTTACTTTATTGGAACATAAAACACACGAAACCGTTTTAGAAATCAATCTAAACGCAATAACGCACAATCTTAATTTCTATAAATCAAAACTAAATCCATCCACTAAATTGATGGTTATGATAAAAGCGTTTGGTTACGGAAGCGGTGATTTCGAAATTGCAAAACTGCTCGAACATCACAAAGTAAATTATCTTGGCGTGGCTTTTTCCGACGAAGGAATAGCACTAAAGAACGCCGGAATCACGATTCCAATAATGGTGTTAAATCCAGAATCTACCAGTTTTGATGCTATTATCAATCATCAGTTAGAGCCAGAAATCTATTCCATCAAAGGGTTAAAAGCATTTATTAAAATTGCCGAACTAAAAAAAATAACGCACTATCCTATTCATATAAAAATTGACACAGGAATGCACCGACTAGGGTTTCAAGAAAGTGATTTTCCCGAACTAATCGAATTACTTACCAATAATGAGTTGGTTAAAATAAAAAGCATCTTGTCACACATGGCAACAAGCGATAGTATAGAATACAAAGATTTTTCGATTTCCCAAATTCAATTGTTCGATAAACTTTCTTCCGAATTAAAAGCGGCTTTAAAAATAAATCCAATTCGACATATATTAAACACCGCTGGAATTTCTAATTTTCCCGATGCACAATTCGACATGGTTCGATTGGGTATTGGTCTGTATGGCATTTCAAGTGATGATGACGAACAAAAATACTTGCAAAACGTAGGAACATTAAAATCGTTAATTTCTCAGATACACACCATTCCAAAAGGAGAAAGCGTGGGTTATGGAAGACGTTTTATTGCTAAAAGAGAAAGTAAAATTGCCACCATTCCAATTGGCTACGCCGATGGAATCTCTAGACATTTAGGAAATAATGTGGGCTATGTCTTGATAAATAATAAAAAAGCACCCATAATCGGCAGTGTTTGTATGGACATGCTGATGGTTGATGCAACTGATGTTGAATGCAAAGAAGGAAATACCGTTATCATCTTTGGCGAACAACCAACCGTAAAAGAAATTGCAAAACTATTAAACACAATTCCTTACGAAATTTTGACCAGTATTTCGCAACGTGTAAAACGTATTTTTTATAGAGAATAGTGTTAAATGTTAAAAATTTAATTAATTTCGTATTACTATTAACCAATTAAAAACAATCAAATATGGGTATGATTTCAGAATTTAAAGAATTTATTGCAAAAGGAAATGCAATGGATTTAGCAGTTGGGGTTATTATTGGTGCCGCATTTGGTGCTATTGTAAACTCATTAGTTTCAGATGTGATTACACCAGCTTTATTAAATCCAGCCTTAAAAGCGGCTCAAGTTGAAAATTTAGCGGAATTAAAAACAGATGGTGGAATTTTATACGGTAAATTCTTAGCTGCTGTAATTAGTTTTCTAGTAATTGCTTTTGTTATTTTTATTATGGTAAAAGGACTTAACAGCATGAAGAAAAAAGAAGAAGCTGCACCTGCTGCGCCTGCTGGTCCAACGCAAGAAGAATTGTTAACGCAAATTAGAGATTTATTAAAAAAGTAATCCGCTACAATACATATTCTAACCTAAACCGCTTCGTAATTGAAGCGGTTTTTCTTTATAATTAGTTTAGATATTGGTTTTTTTCTCTATACTTTTGCAATTCTAAAAATCTATTAATCAAAATATAAAATATGAAAGTTGCTGTTGTTGGCGCAACCGGAATGGTTGGCGAAGTAATGCTACAAGTGTTAGCCGAAAGAAATTTTCCTGTTACAGAATTAATTCCTGTAGCTTCTGAAAAATCAGTAGGGAAAGAAATTGAATTCAAAGGGAAAAAATATACCGTGGTTGGTCTTCAAACTGCTGTAGATATGAAAGCCGATGTAGCCCTTTTTTCGGCGGGTGGAGAAACTTCTCTAGAATGGGCACCAAAATTTGCTGAAGCAGGAACAACCGTTATCGATAACTCGTCGGCTTGGAGAATGGACCCAACAAAAAAATTAGTAGTTCCTGAAATCAATGCACACGAATTAACCAAAGACGATAAAATCATCGCAAATCCCAACTGTTCAACCATTCAAATGGTGATGGTGTTAGCACCTTTGCATAAAAAATACAACATCAAACGCGTGATTGTTTCTACTTATCAGTCTATTACAGGCACAGGAGTAAAAGCAGTACAACAATTAGAAAACGAATATGCTGGGGTGAAAGGCGAAATGGCGTATAAATACCAAATTCACCGAAATGCTATTCCTCATTGTGATAGCTTTGAAGAAAACGGATATACTAAAGAAGAAATGAAATTAGTACGTGAAACGCAAAAAATCATTGGCGACAAAACCATTGCAGTAACGGCTACAGCAATTCGTATTCCAGTAGTTGGCGGACACAGTGAAGCGGTTAATGTTGAATTTTCAAACGACTTTGATGTAAACGAAGTACGCACTATTCTTCACAATACCGATGGCATAACTGTTCAGGACAACTTAGATACATTTACTTACCCAATGCCGCTATATGCACAAGGAAAAGACGAGGTGTTTGTAGGTCGTATCCGTCGTGACGAAAGCAGAGAAAACGCTTTAAACATGTGGATTGTTGCTGACAACCTAAGAAAAGGTGCTGCAACTAATACCATTCAAATTGCTGAATACTTAGTAAAAAACAGCTTGGTGTAATTTTAAAATCTATTTGTAATTTTTTGATACATTTACATTATATCTTTATAAGCTAAACTAAATGAAATTATCAGGTACTGAATTATTTTACAAACTTGTAAATGAATACAAAATAATTGGCGAGAAGGGACAAATTAACTTTTCTTTAAAAGATTTGACCATTTCGATTGAAACCAAAGACACCGTTGGAAACCTATTACAAGAATGGTTGAAAGCGTGGTTGATGAAAGAGAGAATTGAATTTGAAGAAAACCCAAATTCACAAGTTTTTCCAGATTTTTATCTTGACAAGCACGACAAAAAACTAGGACTTTTGGAAGTGAAGTCTTTCGATTGGGACAGAGGTCCGGGTTTTGATTTGGCTAACTTCGACTCTTATTGCAACTCACTTTTAACTTCCGCCTATCGTTTAGATTCTGATTATCTGATTTTTGCTTATCAAATGAAAGGAAGCGAACTTTCTATAAAAAATGTTTGGATAAAGAAGATTTGGGAGTTGGCTTGTCCAAGCGGAACTTATCCGTTAAAAGTTCAAGAAAAGAAAAGCGTAATTTACAATATCCGTCCTTCAACTTGGTATTCAGAGAGAACTAAATTCAAACCATTTAATTCTTTGGAAGAATTTTTGTCAGCACTCAACGAAACGAGATACCAATATCCGCAGACAAGACATACTAACGGACATTGGTTGAAAAATGTTTTGAAAAATTACGAAGAACATACTGGAGTTAAACTACAAGTTCGTTAGCAAAAATAGTTGCTAACTTATTGGCTACAAATTCTACAACTGGAACAGCAACTGTATTTCCCAATAAATCAAATGCTTCATTTTCTTTGGTTGGAATTTCGTACCAATCAGGATAGCCAAATAAACGCAAACCTTCACGAATTGTCAATCGTCTTAAACCATTTCCATCGGGAACTGCCAAGCGAGAAACGTCTGTTGCAACCAAAGTTGGAGCAATATCTTTTGGGTCGAGAACTTTATTAATTTCAAAACTCAATTTACCCGTAACTATATTGTAGCCTTTTGGTTTGGTTTCGTCATATTCACGAGAGGTTGCAACACCATTTGAAGTTTGTGTTTTTACTAATTTTTTCGGGTGTTCCAATTTTAAATATCCTTTTGATGCAAGGTCGTCTAATAAAGATTTCAACTCCTTTTTTGGCAAATCTATAAATGAATTAACTTGTACTAAAGTCAAAGGCATTCCGTCCATCCAATCAATACCGATTTCTTCTGCCCATTGTTTTTTACGTCTTTGCTTGAAGAGTTCATTAAGAATTTTGGCTTGTTGTTTTGAAACACTTCCTTTAATTTCGATATCCCAACTGTGAATATTATTGTCGCCTCCTCGTTTATCTTTAATGGATTTTCCGTACAAATCTTCAATCGAAAAATGAGAAAGCAATTTATCAATAAAATCAGATTTTAAAGTAGGCAATCCACTTTCTAAAATACTTTCTAATTTTTTAAACTTTGGCTCATTTCCAAACAAATCAATCTTTTCATCTTTGGTCCCAACAATAAAAATTCTTTTTCTTGACTGTGGTAGACCAAATTCCAAACTATCAAAAACTCTCCAACTTGTTTTATATCCTAAATCATTTTCAAGTGTATGCAAAATGGTTTTTAGCGTTCTCCCAATTTCATCATTTTTGTTTTCTAAATCGTGCTTAACCAAACCTTCTACATTTTCAAGAATAAAACCATACGGTTTTTTATCTCTCAAAATTCTTTCAATTTCAAAAAACAAGGTTCCTCTTGTATCCAAAAAACCTTGTCGTTTTCCTCCAGCACTAAAAGGCTGACACGGAAAACCACCCAATAAAAAATCAAAATCGGGAATAAACTCGTTTCGAATTTCAAAAATATCTCCAGCCAAAAAATCATGACTGAAATTTTGCTTTAACGTTTTTACTGCGTAAGGTTTTATTTCAGAAGTTAACACACATTCTGTTTCAATTCCTAAATCTTTAAAAGCTTTTTCAAAACCCAATCGAATTCCGCCAAGACCCGCAAATAAATCGATAAATTTTACTGAATTATTTTTCATTTCGCAATTGATTTATAAGGTTCATAGGGTTCAGCAACCATCAATAACTGACTTTCGTAATCTTCAATTTCAATTTTATGACAACCAATGACCATTAAACATTGTAACAAAAAACAAGCACTGAATCTTCCTCGACTGATTTTGCTATCGATACTTGCTTTAGTTTCTTCTACTCCAATTTCGTTCAACATTAAAGCCAAATCCGAATTAGAAACGCCTCGTTTAACCAATTCTGACTTTAATAATCGTTTTGCTTTGTCATTCCAATTTGTCATAAATGCAAACTTTATATTTGCAATATTCTATAATAATTATCATATATGCAAATAAAACAGCAGAAATAAAAAATTATTAAAATTTCACACACTAAAAGTATGTTAAAGTCAAGCGGAATTTCTTTTGAAAAAAAGTACCTTTGTACTGATGAATAAAAAACTACACATAGCTAATTTTTCCGTAGTCTTTGCAATAATCTTTGCGCTGTTGTTCCAGTCTTTTCATTCTGTGGAGCATTTAAGCCAGATAGTTACAGAAAAAGTTTGTGTTCACAGTCCAACAAATGATAAAGCTGATATTACGCACCAGCATCATGGTTTAGATAAATGTTCACTTTGTGATTTTACATTCAGTCAATTCACATCATTTAAAAAAGAAGTTTTTGATTTTTGTACTTTTAACCATACTAGTCAAAAAAATGTTTCGCTCTATGAAACGATTAAACCCAACTTCGAAGGAAGCTTATTTTCCCATCGCGGACCACCATTTTTTATTGTTTAAACGAAATTTTTTAAGCCGAAACTCTTTTCGGCTACTATTCATTTATCAATAATTAAATCATGAAATTTTTATACTTCTATATACTAGTTGGATTTGCATTTGTAGCAAATTCACAAAATAAAATCGTTGGAACCATTACCGACAATACTAATAACCCAATACCAGGCGCAGTCGTTTCGATGCCCGAAATTCACAAAGAAGCCAATTCAGACAAAGACGGAAACTTTGTGTTAACCAATCTTCCGCAAGGAAATTTTAAACTAATCGTTTCTTTTATGGGTTATGAAACACAAACCAAAACCGTAACACTGTCAGGAAATGAACTCCAAGTTTCTTTTGTGTTAGCCGAAGCAGTAACACACATGGACGAAGTAATTGTTTCTAATGTTTTCAAACGATTACAGTCGCAAAACGTGATGAAAGTGGAACAAGCAAGCATCAAATCGTTGCAACAAAAAGGCACTACTACTTTAATTGAAGGTTTGGCAACTATTCCCGGAGTTTCGCAAGTTTCCACCGGAACATCTATTGGAAAACCGGTTATTCGTGGTTTGAGTGGCAATCGAGTTTTAGTCTATTCGCAAGGCGTTCGTATGGAAAACCAACAGTTTGGCGAAGAACATGGTTTAGGACTTAACGATTCTGGTGTCGAAAGTGTAGAAGTCATCAAAGGTCCGGCTTCGTTACTCTATGGTTCCGATGCTTTGGGTGGCGTATTGTATTTCAATCCTGAGAAATTTGCCAACCCAAATGATTTTAAAGCCGATATAAATCAACGATTATTTTCCAATACGTTGGGAAACAGCACATCGCTTGGCTTAAAAACATCTACCGATAAATGGAAGTTTTTGCTAAGAGGAAACTACAACACACATTCTGATTATCAAATTCCTGATGGCGATAGAGTAACCAACACCCGTTTTAACGAAAAAGATTTAAAAGCGGGAATTGGTTATAGCAATTCGATTTTTTCAACCGTGTTTCGCTATAACTTCAATCAGCTCGATTTAGGAATTCCAGAAGATGGCATTGCTGAGCAATCATCAAGCAAAAAAACAATGTTTCCAAGTCAAGGTGTAGATAGTCATATTTTGAGTTTGCACAACAATGTGTTTTTCAAAAACTCCAAGCTAGATGTTGATTTGGGTTATATTTATAATGATAGAAAAGAGTTTGAAGACAGCTATTCGCCTGTTTTACACATGAAGTTGAAAACATTTAATTACACAGTCAATTATCATTTACCTAAAAAAGGAAAATTTGAAACCATTATTGGTGCGCAAGGTATGAACCAAACCAACACTAATTTTGGCGAAGAATTATTAATTCCTGATGCGACTACGAATGACTTTGGAATCTACACAACTTCAATTTATGAATGGGGAAAAAATGTGCTTCAAGCTGGAATTCGATATGACAATAGAAAAGTAACTTCAGAAACCCACGGAATAGTTGGCGATGAAGGTTATTTTGAAGCCATCGATAAATCGTTTGACAGCTTCAATGCTTCGTTAGGATATAAAACCAACTTTTCTGAAAACCTGACCATGCGATTAAATCTGGCTAGTGGTTTCAGAGCACCAAACTTGGCCGAATTAACTTCCAATGGCGTTCACGAAGGAAGCAATCGCTACGAAATTGGAAACAGCAATCTGGACAACGAACAAAACTTCCAAACCGATTTGAATCTAGAATACAAAAGCACACACTTTGAGTGGTTCGTAAACGGTTTTTACAATCATATTTCCAATTACATTTTCATTTCTCCAAGCGGAACACAATTGGACGGTTATGATGTGTATAATTACGAGCAAAGCAATGCAGCGTTGTTTGGTGGCGAAGTTGGCGTTCACTTTCATCCACATCCAATTGATTGGCTGCACTTAACCAGCAGCTTTGAAACGGTAACCGGCAGAAAAGACAACGGCGATGATTTACCGCTTATTCCTGCCAACAAATGGAACAATACGTTGAAAGCCGAATTCGAACAAGGAAATTGGTTAAAAGATGGTTTTGCAACCTTAAATATTGTTTACACTTTAGCACAAAACAATTTTAGTGAATTTGAAACCAAAACCAACGATTACACTTTAGTGAACCTAGGACTTGGCGGAGAAATTACGATTAACAAAAGTAAATTCAATCTAAACCTAAACGCTAATAATCTTTTAAACAAAACCTATGTTTCACATCTGTCGCGATTAAAAACCGATGGTATTCCTAATATTGGAAGAAATATAATGCTGGGTATTAACTTCACAATCTAAAACAAAGAGCGGCTTGAAATTCAAGCCGCTTTTGTATTTAAAAACGGTTGTCGCCGTCAATCATTCTTCCCAATCCACCAAGTAAGCTTCCTTCTTCGCGACTATTGCCGCCATTCCTTGGTGCAGAAGCAATAATTCTATCCGCCAAACGACTAAACGGTAACGATTGTACATAGACAATTCCTGGTCCGCGAAGTGTGGCAAAAAATAATCCTTCACCACCAAAGATGGAATTTTTAATACCGCCGATAAATTCGATATCGTAATCAACATCTTTGGTAAACCCAACAATACAACCCGTATCTACTTTAAGCACTTCACCAGCAGCCAATTCTCTTCGAGCTAATGTTCCGCCACTGTGTACGAATGCCATTCCGTCGCCTTCTAGTTTTTGCATGATGAACCCTTCGCCGCCAAATAATCCACGACCTAGTTTTTTTGAAAATTCTATACCAATAGAAACCCCTTTTGCAGTGCATAAAAAAGAATCTTTTTGGCAAATAAACTTTCCGCCATATTTAGTTAAATCAATAGGAACAATTTTTCCTGGATAAGGCGAAGCAAAGTACGCTTTCTTTTTTCCTCGTTCTTGATTGATGTATGCCGTCATAAAAAGACTTTCGCCTGTTAGAACTCTTTTTCCAGCCGAAAGAAGTTTATCAAAAATGCCTTGTTGTTCTCGAGAACCATCGCCAAAAATAGTTTGCATTTGTATCCCATTTTCCATCATCATAAAACTTCCTGATTCTGCCACAACGATTTCTTGCGGATCAAGTTCTATTTCTACATATTGCATTTCTTCGCCATAAATGTGATAATCGATTTCGTGTGCTTTCATAATTTGATTGTATTTAATGATTACTTATTAGTTTACGGTTTCTAATAAATGTTACATTTAAATATTTATTAGAATTTTAAACATTTGAAAAGAGGATTTTTAAAAATCATCGTTGAAATTTTGTTTTATATTAGAAAATTAATGTTATTTTTACATTATAACCAAACTAAACCCAACGATTATGAATTCAATGTTTACTAAAATTGCTAGAATTTTGCTCGGATTAATGCTTGTCGTTTTTGGAGCAAATAAATTATTTCACTTTATCCCCATGGATCCACCAACTGGTGCTGCTGGAGATTTTATGAATTCACTTGGTGCTACAGGATACATTTTTCCAGTAGTAGGTGTGTTAGAAATAATTATTGGATTATTGCTGTTGTTAAGAAAATGGGTTGCTTTTGCTTTAATATTGTTAGCGCCAATTTCTATAAACATTCTTTTATTTCACTTATTTTTAGATATTCCTGGATTGTCCTTTGCCTTATTAGTGGTTGTTATTAATTCAATTCTAATTTATAAACATTGGGAAAAATATAGACCTTTGTTTAATAACTAAAATAGTATTAAAAAAGCTTCAAAACCTATGTTTTGAAGCTTTTTTAATTTCAGTGGCTATATAGAATTACCTAAACGCTTGTTCTAAATCTGCTAATAAATCATCAATGTCTTCTACACCAACGCTCAAACGCACTAAATCGTCGGTTATACCAACTTCCAAACGTTTTTCTTCTGGTATGGAAGCATGTGTCATCAATGTTGGATGATTAGCAAGTGACTCTACGCCACCAAGCGATTCTGCCAAGGTGAAGACTTTTATTTTTTCTAAAAATGAAATGGCATCTTGCATTTTTCCAGATTTGAATGTAAAGGAAACCATTCCTCCAAAACCGCTCATTTGTTTTTTGGCAATGTCATGAAAAGGATGATCGGGCAAACCAGGATAGAAAACGTTATCAACTTCGGGATGATTGCTCAAAAATTCGGCTACTTTCATTCCGTTTTCGCAATGGCGTTGTACACGTAAATGCAAAGTTTTGATACCACGTAAAACTAAGAAACTGTCCATTGGACCTAGTGTTGCTCCGGTGGCAAATTGTTTGAAGTGCAACTCGTCGCCTAATGTTTTGTCTTTTATAACCAATGCTCCAGCAATAACATCAGAATGTCCGCCAAGATATTTGGTTGCCGAATGCATTACGATGTCAGCACCTAAATCCAAAGGCTTTTGTAAATATGGCGTGGCAAAAGTATTATCAACAGCAAAAAGTAATTTATGTTTTTTAGTGATTTTAGCAATTTCTTGAATATCGGCTAGCTTCATTAACGGATTAGTAGGAGTTTCTACCCAAACTAATTTAGTGTTTTCATTAATCAACGACTGAAATTTCGCTAAATCATTCATATCTACGAAATGAAATTTGATGCCGCTATCTTTATATAAACGAGTAAATAAACGATAGGTTCCACCATATAAATCGTCCATAGCAATGATTTCATCGCCTGCTTTAAACATTCTAAGTAAACAATCGGTTGCTGCTAAACCAGAGGAAAAAGCCAATCCACGAGCACCATTTTCTATACTTGCCAAGGCATCCTCTAAAGCCTGTCGAGTTGGGTTTGCTGCTCGAGAATATTCATAATCACCAATTGGTTTTCCTGGTGACGTTTGAACATAGGTAGAAGTTTGAAAAACGGGTGGCATTACTGCTCCTGTTACTTTTTCATGGTGTTGATTGCCATGTATTACTTTAGTGTTGAATTTCATATTGGAATTAATTTTGTTGTACAAAAGTACTAAGTTTATTTTGAATTAATTTTTTTCTTTTAACTACTAGAGTTAGAAAACAATATGTTTTTTGCTGACTAGTGTTTATTATAAAACTAAGTAAACTTTTTATAACGCTAATAGAGTTTATAATAACTCTAAAACAGTTTATTTTAATCATAATTTAAATTATTTATTTTCTATTAAAGTTTATCTTAAACCTATTATAAATTATGATAAACCTAATAAAGTTAATTGAAACCCTATTTTATTTAGATGAATTTCTTAATTTGCATCATGATTCCTAGATGTAATCCTTCGTGATAATTGTTGAATTCCAAGGCTTCTTTGGCATTCGTCATAGTATAACCCGTCATGGAAGTAAATTCGGAATAGGTTTTAAAAATTTTATTTGAGAAATCTAACTTTGTTTGTTCTACTGTTGAAAAAAGCAATGACTTCATCTCATTTATTTCTTCTTGAGAAACCATTTCTTCAGGTTTTGTGCCTTTTCTGTATTTTGCTACCATTCTATCAGAAATCATCAATGGTAAACCTGATAGTTTATAGATTAATAACTGTTGAACAACAATGATGTGTCCAATATTCCAGATTAAATTATTGCTATATCCTTCTGGAATTGTGTTTAGTTTATCAACGGAATTATGTTCTAAAAAATTGAATAGAACTTTCCTACTGGTTAAAAGAATTTCAAATGTAGTTTTCATTTTTTTTGATAAAATTACATCATTTAAAATTTAAATGAATTTTCTTTGCCAAAAGAAACATCATGACTAATAAAATATATTATCTCGCTACGTGTAGCACTTGTCGAAAAATCATAAAATCATTGCCTAACTCGGATAAGTTGATTTTTATTGATATTCGCGAAAACCCTATAAAGGAGAAAGATTTAGAAGAATTATACCAACTTTCGGGGAGTTATGAAGCACTTTTTAGCAAAAAAGCTCAACTTTATAAGGCAATGGATTTGAAGAATAAAAATTTAACAGAACAGGACTATAAAAAATACCTTTTGGAACATTACACTTTTTTAAGTCGTCCGGTTTTTATTATTGACGACAAGATTTTTATTGGAAATGGTCAAAAAAACATCCTTGATGTTGTAAAAGCGTTGAGTTAATGTCAAAAAGAACTTGGGCATTAATCGCCGCAACTATTGTTTCTATTATTTACGGTATGTCTTTCACGATTGCGAAAGACGTAATGCCACTGTATATAAAACCGTTTGGGTTTATTTTAATTCGTGTTTTTGGAGCAACTTTGTTGTTTTGGGCGATTTCTTTTTTTGGCCCAAAAGAAAAAATTGATAAAAAAGATTTTCCACGAATTATCGCCGCAGCTTTATTTGGAGTTGCTTTAAATATGCTGACATTTTTTAAAGGATTGAGTTATACTTCGCCCATTTCTGGAGCGGTGATTATGGTAACTACGCCAATGATTGTTTTGATATTATCTGCCATTATCATGAAAGAAAGAATGCTGAAACGAAAGGTTTTTGGTATTATTTTGGGATTAATCGGTACTGGATTTTTAATTCTTTATGGAAAATCGGTTGGAAATGCTACCAATGCTTCGTTAGGAAATTTGTTGGTATTCATCAATGCGGTTTCTTATGGATTTTACCTGATTATTGTCAAAAAATTGATGGATAAATACAATGCTTTTACCTTTGTAAAATGGATTTATACGTTTGGTTTATTGATGGTTATTCCTTTTGGATATAACGAATTTCAGGAAATAGAATGGCAAAATATTCCAACCATTATTCTTTGGGATATAGTTTTTGTGGTCGTATTTACAACATTTGTAACCTATTTGTTTAATTTAATTTCCATGCGCGAACTCAAACCAACAACCGTTGCCGTTTTTATATATCTCCAACCGTTATTTGCAACTATTTTTGCCATCAGTTTAGGAAAAGACGAATTGAATTTAGTAAAAATTTCAGCGGCAATATTGATTTTTGCTGGAGTTTATTTGGTAACGCAGAAGAAGAGTGTTCAGTAAACAGTATTCAGAGTTGCGTTTTGAATACTTGCTAAAAATCCGCAACTAAAAACTTTTGAGTATATTTGAATTCTATTAAAATTAACGAATGATACAATCAATGACTGGATTTGGAAAAGCATCTTTGCAACTTCCAACCAAAAAAATTACCGTTGAACTAAAATCTCTAAACAGTAAAGGTTTAGACTTAAATACCCGAATGCCATCGGTTTTCAGAGAAATGGAACTAGGTTTGCGCAATCAACTATCGCAACGATTGGAACGTGGAAAAATTGATTTTTCATTGTATATAGAAGTTACAGGCGAAGAAACTTCGTCTAAAATCAATGTGCCAATTGTAAAAGGTTACATTAATCAAATGAAAGCTGTTATTCCTAATGCTGATGAGACTGAATTGATGAAAATGGCTGTAAGAATGCCCGATGCCTTAAAAACAGAACGCGATGAAATTGACGAAAATGAATGGAGGGAAATTCAAAAAGTAATCGACGAAGCTTTAGAAAATATAGCACAATTTCGAAAAGATGAAGGCGTTTCGCTTGAAAAAGAATTTCTTCATAGAATTGCCAATATCATGACGTTGATGAATAATGCGGTTGCATATGACGTTGAACGAGTAGAAACCGTTAAAACACGTTTAAGAACGGCTTTGGATGAATTAAAAGAAAATGTAGATGAAAATAGATTTGAACAAGAATTGATTTTTTATCTTGAGAAATATGACATCACGGAAGAAAAAGTTCGACTAGAAAACCACTTGAATTATTTTATAGAAACCATTGCAGGAACGGAAGCTAACGGGAGAAAATTAGGTTTTATTACCCAAGAAATGGGAAGAGAAATCAACACCATGGGTTCAAAATCCAATCACGCTGAAATGCAAAAATTAGTTGTGCAAATGAAAGATGAATTGGAGAAAATCAAGGAACAGGTTTTGAATGTTTTATAAGTATCAAGATAAAAGTATTAAGTTTTAAGACGCTTTAAGCTCATTTAGATTTCAAAAACATGAACAAAGGAAAATTATTAGTCTTCTCAGCACCATCAGGTTCAGGAAAAACAACAATAGTAAGACATTTATTAACTCAAGAAGATTTGAATTTAGAGTTTTCTATTTCAGCAGCAACGCGTGAACCACGTGGTGAAGAAGTGAATGGAAAAGATTATTATTTCATGTCAATTCCTGAGTTTAAAAAACACATCAAAGCCGATGATTTTATCGAATGGGAAGAAGTTTACAGAGATAATTTTTATGGCACTTTAAAAAGTGAAGTAGAACGCATTTGGGCAAAAGGGAAAAATGTAATTTTTGATATCGATGTTGCTGGCGGATTGCGCATAAAATCAAAATTTCCTCAGGAAACTTTGGCAGTTTTTGTAAAACCACCAAGTGTTGATGAACTGAAACGACGTTTAAAAGAACGCTCTACTGAAAGCGATGATAAAATAAACATGCGAATTGCAAAAGCACATGTTGAATTGGCCACAGCACCACAATTTGATACTATCATAAAGAATTATGATTTAGAAATTGCTAAGCAAGAAGCGTATAAGTTGGTTAAGGATTTTGTTTCTTCGTAGTACATAGTCTTTTAGTACTTAGTACATAGTCTGTACTAAAAAACTAAGTACTAAAAAGATTTGATTGACACTATTTATAAGTAGTTTGATAGAATATAGTTTTTACTAAGGACTAAGTACTAAAAAACTAAGTACTAAAAAGATTTGATTGACACTATTTACAAGTAGTTTGATAGAATATAGTTTTTACTAAGGACTAAGTACTAAAAGACTAATTACTACTAAAATAAAATTATCTCACTTCAATAATAACTTAATAATCACATTATGAGCGGTGTAAAAAATTATAAAGAATTATTAATTTGGCAAAAAGGAATTAAACTAGTCGTTTTAGTTTATAAACTGACTAGAAATTTTCCAAAAGAAGAAGTGTTCGCTTTAACTAGTCAAGTAAAAAGAGCAAGTGTTTCCGTTCCTTCCAATATCGCAGAAGGATTTGGAAGAAAAACGGACAAATCTTTTAATCATTTTTTAAATATTTCTAGAGGTTCTTTAAATGAATTGGAAACGCAATTAATCATTGCTAAAGAACTTGAATTTATTGTAGATTTCAACTTATATGATGAAGTTATTTTAATGATTGAAGAAGAAGCAAAAATGATAAATGCCTTTGCAAAAACCATTAAAGACTAAATTTGTTAACTATTTAATAAAAACTATATACTTACAAAACTAAGTACTATGTACTAAAGAACTATGGACTATATATTTAAAAACTAAGTACTAAAACAATGAAAATCGGACTCTATTTCGGAACGTTTAACCCAATTCATGTTGGACATTTAATCATAGCCAATCATATGGCGGAACATTCTGATTTGGATCAAATTTGGATGGTTGTAACACCGCACAATCCACACAAAAAAAAGAATACACTTTTAGACGACTATCAGCGTTTGCACATGGTGCATTTGGCAACAGAAGATTTTGTAAAAATTAAACCGTCTGATATAGAATTTAAAATGCCTCAGCCCAATTATACAGTAAACACTTTAGCTCATTTATTGGAAAAATATCCTGAAAATGAGTTTTCTTTAATTATGGGTGAAGACAATTTGAATTCGCTTCACAAATGGAAGAACTACGAATACATCTTGCAACATCATCATATTTTTGTGTATCCACGAATGAATTCAGGAGAAATAGATGAGCAATTTGTTAATCATGAAAAGATTCATCGAGTTGGAGCACCAGTGATTGAAATTTCATCCACTTTTATTCGGGAAAACATTAAAAACAAAAAGAATGTTTCGCCAATGTTGCCACAAAAAGTTTGGGACTATTTAGACCATAATCTGTTTTATACGAAGTAAAATAATTAGAAACTTTTTGCAAATCAATTAGCCATCTCTTAAAATAAAAAAGCCACTCATGAAAATATTTCTTGAATGGCTTTTCCCCCAAATCTTTTGTAAAACTTACTTAAAAATAAATAATGTTTCTATAAAAACGCAAAAATTCCTTTTTTATTGTATTGGAAATCATAAAAATAAGTTAATTTTTGTAGTGTCGTATTTAGATTATCATCAAACTATCTTTAGATATTTTTTAAAAAGCCTATTTTTGGTATTTTAAACGAAACCAAAATGAATCAAAATCCAAAATTTGCAGTTATCGGTGGTGGCAGCTGGGCTACAGCAATCGCAAAAATGCTTTGTGTAAATTTACCCGAGATTACTTGGTATATGCGAAATGAAGCATCAATTGATCATATAAAAACACAAAAACATAATCCTAATTATTTAAGTTCGGTAGAGTTTGATACCAAGAAATTAAAGCTAACTTCTGATATTAATGAAGCCGTTGCTTATGCAGATTATATAATTTTTGCAATTCCTTCGGCATTTTTAAGTGCAGAATTGGCTAAGTTAACAGAGAGCTTAAAGGGCAAAGTCATTTTTTCGGCAATTAAAGGAATTGTGCCAGAAACCTTCTTGATTGTTGGTGAACATTTCAATCAAAAATATGATATTCCACTTGAAAACATAGGTGTAATTACTGGACCATGTCATGCAGAAGAAGTAGCACTTGAACGTCTTTCGTACTTGACAATTGCTTGTGGAGATTCAGCTAAAGCCAAAGTTGTAGCAAATACTTTAGCAAGTAATTATATAAAAACTAAAATTTCAGACGATATTATTGGAACAGAATATGCGGCTATGTTGAAAAACATATATGCTATTGCTGCTGGTATTGCACATGGTTTGGGTTATGGTGATAATTTTCAGTCGGTGATTATGAGTAATGCCATTCGCGAAATGAAAAAATTTATCAAAAAAGTGCATAAAATGAAGCGCAACATTAATAATTCGGCTTACTTAGGCGATTTATTAGTTACGGGATATTCGGTTTTTTCAAGAAATAGAATGTTCGGAAACATGATTGGAAAAGGATATACAGTAAAATCAGCCATGATGGAAATGAGCATGGTAGCCGAAGGATATTATGCTGTTAAAAGTGCTTATAAGTTGAACCAAGAATACAAAGCCGAAACGCCAATTATTGATGCTGTTTATGAAGTTTTGTATGAAGGAAAAGATGCCAGAGCCACTTTCAAAAAATTAACGGATAAATTGGATTAAAATCTAAAACAATGAATAAAATAATTACTATCGTTTGTGTTTTTTTAGTTTCTCAAACCAATTTTGCACAAGATAAAAACACGGCAAAAGCGGATGTTCTTTTTGAAACTTACCAATATGTTGGTGCTATAGAAGAATACTTGAAATTAGCGGATACTAAAAATGCCACGAGTTATGTTTATGCAAAACTAGGCGATAGTTATTACAACATTTTCAATCCAGAAGAAGCAGCAAAATGGTATGCAAAAGCAGTCGAAGGAAAAAAAGTAGACGCCGAAGTGTTTTTTCGTTATGCTCAAACCTTAAAATCTTTAGGAAAATATAAAGAAGCCAATAGTCAAATGGATGTCTTTTCAAAATTACTTCCTAGTGATAGTAGAGCAAAAGAATACAAAGAAAACCCAAATTACATTCCCAGTTTAAGCAATCAAACTAAAATGTTTGATGTAGCAGAAACTACAATTAGTTATAAAAATCAAAGTTCATTTGGAGCTGTTTTGACCAATGATAACGAACTTTATTTTACGAGTACAAAAAGTTCTAAAAGAACAGATAAATCTACAGATCAACCTTATTTAGATATTTATAAAGCACAACGAAACACTAACGGTAAGTTTTTGGAAGCAAAAGCAGTAAGTGAATTAAATACGCCGTATCATGATGGTCCGGTGGCTATCAGTAGCGATGGAAAAACAATGTTTTTTGCACGTGATGGTTTAAGCGAAGGAAGTTATCAAAAAGACAAAACAGGCACATTAAAAGTGGGTCAACAAGGAATTTATAAAGCGACAAAAGTAGGCGATAAATGGTCTAACATTGAAGCATTACCCATTAATAGCGTGAGTTATTCGGTAACACATCCCAGTTTGAGCGAAGATGGAAGAACATTATATTTTGCTTCTGATATGCCAGGTGGAATTGGACAAACGGATATTTGGAAAATTTCAATATCTGATAATGGATATGGAAAACCTGAAAATTTAGGTTCAAAAGTAAATACTGCCGGAAAAGAAAATTTCCCTTTTATAACTGCTGATGAAGTATTGTATTTTGGTTCGATGGGACGACAAGGTTTTGGCGGTTTGGATGTTTATAAAATAGATTTGAAAACCAATGAAGACGCCGTAAATATTGGAAAACCAGTCAATAGCGAGAAAGATGATTTTTCGTTTTCATTCAATAAAAAAGCTAATATCGGTTTCTTTTCTTCAAATAGAAACGGATTTGATGCAGTTTTTTCGGCTACACCAATTTGTAAAACGAACGCCATCATTATCGTAACCAATAAGAAAACGGGAGAAATTATTTCAAACGCTGAAGTAACTATTATTGACAATAAAGGAAATAGTATCGAAACTCAAAAAACAAATACAAAAGGCATTGTTGAATACAATGTTGAATGTGATGTTTTTTATCAGCTTCAAATTTCGGCAGAAGGATATGAAACAGCCACAGTTATTTTAGAAAAAAGTAACGAAAAAGAAACTACTACAAAAGTTCAATTGGCTCCAGAAGAAGTGATTATTACCGAAAAAGAAGTGATTTTGAAATCGATTTATTTTGATTTTGATAAAAGCAATATCACAGCTCAAGGCGCAAAAGAACTAGATAAATTAGTAAACGTCTTGAAAAAATATCCTGAGATGGTAATCTTTGTAAAATCGCATACCGATTCAAAAGGAAAAGATGATTACAATTTAACACTTTCTGAACAACGCGCACAAGCTACTGTACAATATGTTATTTCAAAAGGAATTGAAAAAGAACGAATCTCAGGAAAAGGATTTGGAGCAACCGAACCAAAAATCAATTGTGGAAAAAAATGTACTGACGAACAACATGCTCAAAATAGACGTTCAGAATTTTTGATTGTCAAAAAATAATTACCTTACAATAACACCATCAACAAACAATATCGGCACTTCTTCAACATAATCAGGTGAAATAGATTGTGCTTTGAAAATAAATTTTTTATCGTACAAAGTATTTCCAATGAAATAAGTTACCATAAATTCATTATTTAAACGCAATACACTTTTTTCAATCATCTCTATTTTGGCAACTGAAACTTTTGGAATTTGAGTAAATGCGTGACGCAAGAACGATGTTTGTTTCATTTCTCCGTCAACTGTGCCAAAAGCTTTAGAAACGACCATTACGCTATCTAAATCGAAGTCAGAATCGTTAACTAGATAGACATACCAAACTTTTTCCATAAAGTCGTCGCTCCATTCTTGAACGGCAGCAAGAAAAACATTTTCTACAATTGGAATATGGATGTCTTTTTTCATTTTTAAGATGTTAGATTTATAGAAAATAGACTAACAGACGCTGTCTTTTGTCTATCAGTCTTTTATCTTTAGTTTTTAAATACTGGATTTAAATTGCTCTAAGAAGCGCACATCGTTTTCATAAAACATACGGATATCGCCAATTTGGTACAATAACATGGCAATACGTTCGATTCCCATTCCAAAAGCAAAACCAGTATATTCATCAGGATTGATGCCACAATTTTTTAAAACATTTGGATCAACCATGCCACAACCCATAATTTCCAACCAACCAGTTCCTTTGGTAATACGATAATCGGTTTCGGTTTTTAAACCCCAATAGATATCTACTTCAGCACTTGGTTCTGTAAACGGGAAATAACTAGGTCTTAAACGGATTTTTGACTTTCCGAACATTTCTTTGGTGAAATATAAAAGTGTTTGCTTCAAATCGGCAAACGAAACATCTTTGTCAATATACAAACCTTCCACTTGATGAAAAATACAGTGAGAACGCGAAGAAACCGCTTCGTTTCTAAAAACTCTTCCTGGAGAAATCGTTCGAATTGGCGGCTTGTTGTTTTCCATATAACGCACCTGAACTGATGATGTATGTGTCCTTAGCAATACATCAGGATTCGTTTGGATGAAAAAAGTATCTTGCATATCTCTTGCCGGATGATATTCTGGTAAGTTTAATGCCGTAAAATTATGCCAATCGTCTTCAATTTCTGGACCTTCTGAAACATTAAAACCAATGGTAGAAAAAATATCAATAATTTGATTTTTTACTAACGAAATCGGATGACGAGAACCAATAGTCAACGGTTCGCCAGGACGAGACAAATCGCCATAAAAACCTTTCACTTCTTCTTTACTTTCCAATTCTTCCTGAATGGTTTTTACTTTTTCTTCGGCAACGGCTTTCAATGTGTTGATGACTTGTCCGAAGTCTTTCTTTTGGTCGTTTGGAATATTTTTGAATTCTGTAAAAAGTTCTTTCAACAAACCTTTACTTCCCAAATATTTGATACGAAATTGTTCTAAAGCTTCTTTGTTTTTTTCATTGAATGCTTTAGCTTCTTCGATATGTTCTTTAATCTTGTCTATCATCGTCTTTTTGTAAAGGTGCAAATTTAGGGAAAAGTTGGAAGTTAGAAGTTAGAAGTTGGAAGTTTTTCGCAGAATGAACCCGAATCTAAAATCAAATATCTTCAATCGCTACTCAATCACTTCTTTTTCTATAAAATAATTTACTATGGCTTCTTTCATTAAAATGGATTGTTCTCCGGCTTTTAATGGCGGCAATTCTTCTTTGATTTTATAGTGTGGCCAACCTTCTTTATCGGTAAAATTGAATTCATAAAAACCATAAGGTTCAAGCAAACGACAAATGCCAATATGCATTAGGTTTACTTTTTCATCTTTGGCAAAAACACGCTTGAATTGACCTAATTCTTGTACGCCAATTAGATAAATGATGGCATCTAAATCCAATAAATCGCCATCAGCAAACTGATTGGAAAGGATTTCTACAACTTTATCCCAGCGGTTTTTTAATTCTATATCTCTTGACATATGATTTTTGATTAAAGAATAACGATTTTAGATTTTTGAACAAAATCGTATTAATTTTTGCAAATATACTACTAAAACTCTTTTATCTTTGTTTTGAATTTTAGATTTAAAAAATGAGCTATATTGACATTATTCTTGGCGGATTGTTAATTTTTGGACTAATTCGTGGAATTAAAAATGGGTTGTTTGTGGAATTGGCATCCTTGCTTTCTTTTTTCGTTGGAATATATTTAGCGGTAAAATTCTCTTACTTGGTTGGAGGTTTTATTGGCGATTCAAAATCGGCGAAAGTTTTTGCCTTTATCATTACGCTAATTGCTGTCGTAGTTGGGATTCATTTGTTAGCCAAACTATTTTCAAAAATCGCTAACTTTGTGTTTCTAGGTTGGTTGAATATGCTTGGTGGTGCTGTTTTCGCCGTTTTAAAAACCGCAATCTTGTTAGGAATTGTTTTGAGTTTATTCCAAAAAGTGAATATTGATAATGCTATTATTTCCAAGGAAACTCAGGAAAGCTCCATTTTTTTCAATCCAGTTATGAAAACATCCGAAGTTTTATTACCAGTGTTGACGAATTGGTTTAATGATTTGAAAGAGAATGTTAAAGAAGAAAATTAATTCTTCACTTCCTTAATCGCTTCACTTTCAATCCAACCAGTAGTTTCATCTGTTAATTGTACTTTTTTCCAGTTAGCAATGCTTTCCATGATGAATACTTTTGTTCCTTCATGGAGTAAAACGGCATCTGTTGCTGAAATTTTCGGTTCACTTTTCAACGAAGTAGTTTCCGCAAAAACAATGGCTGGTTTTTCGTTTAACATTCGGTCTCGTTCATAAATTCCTGAGGAAACGCTTAATGAAATTGCAAGTAAAACCAAAAACATTCCAGAGAAAAATAAGCGTTTTTTTACTGTCGTTCCAGAAAAATAATATCCTAAAAAGAACACGAAAAACAAGAATGATAATCCAACCGCAATCCATGCCCAAGTGTCATAATGATATGTTGAAGTGAAATCGGCGATGATTTTATGAAAACCTACTTTTGGGATGACTTTGATATCGTCAATTGTCATTTTTCGGGCAAATTCGAGATTGGTTTTGATTTCAGTATCGTTTGGATTGAGCAATAATGCTTTTTCATAATTGTAAATCGCTGGTGCAACTTGGTGTAATTTGTAGTAGCAATTTCCCAGATTAAAATAGACTTCCGCCGATTGTTTTCCTGAGTTTATGATGTTTTCATAGCTTTGAGCGGCTTCAGTGTACTTTTCTTTAGCATACAAAGCATTACCCGTTTCAAAATCGGATTGTGCCCAAAGTGTTTGAGCAAAAATCAATAGGATGTAAAGTATATTTTTCATCTTATGAAATCTGTTTTTCTAAATCCGACAAAATTGTTACTGCTTTGTCAAAATCTTGTTGAATGGAACTACTGGTTGATGGTGCATACCGAGCAAATTCGCAGTTTTCAGTCAATGTTATAAATTGTGAAACGGTTTCAACATTCGCTTTTCTGGAAACTAAAATTTCTGAAATTTTATCTTTACTCATTTCTGATGTTTCGATATTTAATTTGGCTTTCAAGAAATTATGCAATGATTTTTCCAATGCCACATAAAAAGGTTCTTTGTTGTTCAATTGTTTTTTGGCTTCCGATAAATATTTTTTTGCCAAAGCACTTGACTTTTTAATTTTATTTCCAACAACATCATTGTCTATTGCTTCTTTTTTCTTTCTCACTAAAACCACTAATGGAATGGCTAAAAAAGGTAAGAACACCAATGAATAAAACAATCCTGAACCTAGAAAATCATCTTCTTCCATTGGCGACAAAGTAGTTTTTTGTTTGATGTAGGCAAAAGATTTTGTTTTTTCGATGGTATTTTTTTCTGAAGTTTTGGGTGAATTAGAACCCGCAATAGCATCATTTGGACCATCAAGAACATTGATTACAATTTCGGGTGATTCGATGGTTTTATATTTTTTAGTATCCAAATCAAAGTAACTAAAAGTCAATGGTTTGATTTTATAATTTCCTTTAAATTGTGGAATTAAGGTATATTTGTCACTAATACTTCCTGTCATTCCAGACAATGGTGTAGAAACATTTTCGTTGTGTTCTGGATCATACATTTCTATTGATGATGGCACAACGGGTTTTGGCAAACTGAATAATTTTAAATTTCCAGTTCCAACCACTTTTACGGTCAAATCGAGCGACTCGCCACTTTTTAAAGTTGTTTTAGATGGTGTCACTTTAAAATCAAATTTTCCAACGGCATCGCCAAAATCTAATGGTTTTCCTTCGTTTGGCAAGGATTTTACAGTAATAACTTTACTTCCTGCCGAAACTCTTTTACTATCTTCGGTCATTAATGGCTGTCCCCAAAAGTTTCTTCTATTGGTTGGTACTTGACAGTCAATATCGAGTGAAAGTGGTTCAATTTCGAGTTTTCCTGATTTTTGTGGATATAAAACGGTTTTTCTTAAAACGACATATCGGTATCTTTCACCTTTAAACATTCCTTCTTCGGCGGCCAATTGTTTAATGTCGATGTTTTGGCTCCAAAAATCATTGTACTTTGGTTTGCTGAGTTCACGCCAATTTGATATTCCGATGTTGTAACTAAAATAGAGCTTATAGACTACCGTTATTGGTTGGTTCACGTATGGATTGCTATTGGAAATGTCGGCTACTAAATAAAGATTATCATCTGCAGAAATAGCTGGTGCTTCATCTGGATTTCGAGGTAAATCAACCGCATTGGTCACATTAATTTTTACAGGTGTTGTTTTATAAGTTTGGCCTCCAATTTCAATCGATGCTTGTTTTAATGTTAATGTTCCTTTTTGCAAAGGCATTAAAATATAAATATATGATTTGTTAAACGAACTTTTTCCGTTTATCCACGATTGACTGATAGATTGACTTGGACCGCCAACAACTTTGAAACCACAAGCTTCAAAATTTGGTGGTACAAAATTGTCGCCGTCAGCATTCATAGTATAATCAACGCGCAATTTTTCGTTTAAACCTAACGAATTTTTGCTCACTTTGGCTTCAAATTCTACTTGAGCACAAAGCAAATTGCTGATTAATATTACCGTTAAAAAAAGTATTCTTTTCATCTTTACTTGTAAATTAAATAGCTATTTTTCAATTACTACCAATCTTTTTCAGGTTTTTTAGGATTAACTCGCACTTTTTGTTGGTTAACTTTATCCTGAATTTTTTTCTCTTCATTATTTACCGCATCCAACATATTTTGAATTCTATCTTTTGAAATACCTCCAGGTTGCGGTTTTGGCTGACCGTTTTTGTCGTTATTTTTGTCTTGTTGGTCTTTGTTTTTATCGCCTTCTTTTTTCTGGTCGTTTTTGTCTTTGTCTTTATCTTTTTTGTTCTTGTTATCCTTTTTATCTTGATCTTTTTTGTCTTCTTTCTTGTCCTTGTTTTTGTCTTTATTCTTGTTTTTATCGTCTTCGCTTTTAGGCGGATTGTTTTCCAATTGTTTTTTGGCTAATGCAAAATTATATCGTGTTTCTTCATCGTTGGGATTGTTTCGTAATGCATTTTTATAGGCTTCTACTGCGCCTTCATAATTTTTTTCGGTCATCAAGCAATTTCCCAAATTGTGATAGGCTTTGTGTTTCTCGGGCTTTGTTTTTGCTGATTTTATGGCTTTTACAAACTGAAATTTAGCTTCGGAAGCTTGTTTTTGTCGGTAAATAGAATTTCCTAAATTATAAGAAGCAACTGCTTTTTTAGGAAATCCAGATTGCGAAACACGATAATCAGCTTCGGCATTTGAATAATTTTTTTCCGAAAAAGCTTCGTTTCCATCGGGCAAATTACGGTCTTTTTCCTTTTTTTGGGCAAACGTCAAAAAGGAAAGCAAGAGTAAAGTGTATGTTAGTATTCTTTTCATCTATTCTTTTTCATTAAACAAATTCATTTTTCGAACCCATTTGGTTTTCTTTTCCAACAAGAACATATCTAAAAACAGCAGAAAAAATCCAAATCCCAAAAACCATTGAAATTGCGATTTAAAGTCTGCCATTTGAGTGCTTTCAAACTCGGTTTTTTCAATGTTCTCCAAAGCATTTTTTACATAAGTTAAAACATCTTTGGTAGAATTTCCATCTACATAACCGCCTTTGGTGCTTTTGGCAATGAGGCTCAATACTTCTGCATTTCTTTTGGTTATAACAACTTCATTATTTTGGTCGCGTTGAAAACTTTCAACAACACCGTTTCTTTTCAATGGAATAGTGCCGCCTTTTTCGGTTCCAACACCAACCGTGATGATTTTTAAACCTACTTTTTTGGCTTCTTCGGCGGCAGTTACGGCGTTTTCGGAATGGTCTTCACCGTCGGAAATGATAATCAATAACTTATTGGTTTTATCTTTTTTATCTACAAAAGTTGTTGCTAAATTAATCGCTTCATCAATCGATGTTCCTTGTGTGGATACAATTCCTGGATTCATGCTTTGCAAAAACATTTTTGCTACACTATAATCCGTTGTAATCGGCAAAACAGGAAAAGCACTTCCGGAATAGGCTATAATTCCAATGCGGTCGCTACCTAATTTGTTGATGATTTGAGAAACCAACTGCTTACTTTTTTCCAAACGGTTTGGCGCAACATCTTCCGCCAACATACTTTTAGAAACGTCGATAGCAAATATAATATCAATTCCTTCCCGTTTTACGGTTTCTAATTTGGTTCCCATTTTTGGATTAATCAATCCAATAATTAAACAAACTAATCCTAGTATAACGACTATAAATTTAAAAATAGGTTTGAAGGTCGATTTTTCTGGACTCAATTTTTCAATCAAATTCAAATCGCCAAATTCGCGTTGTTTTTTACGTTTCCAATACAATAAGTACAAGAAAACCAACGTCAATACTGGAATGACTAGTAATAAATAAAAATATCCTTTTTCTTCTAACTCGTACATGTTTTTTTTTCTTAACCACTAAGTTCACAAAGTTTTTACACTAAGTTCACTAAGATTTGTTTACTAAAGTACACTGTGAATGTTGAGCACTCTTGGTATTCTTTGTGTTTTCATTTTTATATAAATCCTCTAAAAGTCGTATTTCGTAATCCAAATTCGATAAGAATCAAAATTCCTGCTATCCAAACGAAAGGTCGGTATTTTTCATCATAATCATAGAATTTCAATTCTTGGATTTCGGTTGTTTCTAGTTTATTAATTTCTTTATATATTTCTTCTAATTTACTATTACTAGTCGCTCTAAAATATTTTCCTCCTGTATTTTTAGCAATCGTTTGAAGCAAATTCACGTCAATTTCTACTGGCATCATTTTAAATAAAAATCCTTTTCCGTTTGGGGCATACGCATATGGAAACTCGGCCATTCCGTTTGTTCCAATTCCGATAGTATAAACTTTTATGCCAAAATCTTTTGCAATTTTTGAGGCGGTTTCAGGTTCAATAAACCCTGAGTTATTCACACCGTCGGTCATAAGAATGATTACTTTGCTTTTGGCTTTGCTGTCTTTCAGTCTATTAATTGCTGTTGTCAAACCCATTCCAATTCCAGTTCCATCTTGTAAAACTTGACTGTATTCTATGTTCCGAATGGCGTCTTCAACAATGGCTTTATCACTAGTAACGGGTGTTTTGGTGTAAGCTTCGGCAGCATAAAGCACAATACCAATTCTGTCGTTTGGTCTTCCTTCCACGAAATTAGACGCTACTTTTTTCAGGGCTTCCATTCGGTTGGGTTTTAAATCTTTCGCTAGCATACTTCCCGAAACGTCGATTGCCATCACAATATCAACCCCTTTAGTTGATTTGGTTTGACTGCTTATGTCAACGGTTCTTGGTCTTGCCATGGCAATGATTAACGAACTTAATGCTAGAATTCGAAATACAACCAAATATGGCTTTAATTTGGTTTTCCAAGTAGTTGAAAATCCAGAAAGTGAACTCATTTTTAGTGTTGCTGTGCTGTCTTTTCGTTTCCAAAAAAGCCACACCGTCGCTACTGGAAGCAGTAAAAATAACCAGAAGAATTCAGGATTTAAAAATGTAACATCTTTCATCATGGTTGGTTATAATTTTGTAACTCTACAGAATTTAACACTCTATTCATTATTTCTTTGCCGTATTTATCGTCTTCGCGATGCATTACCGTAATTTGTTGTAGCCCATTGTTTTGACTGAATACTAATATTTCATAATACATTTTGGTTGATTTTCCTTTGATTTTATCCATCATCGTCATTGTTCCATAAGCTTTTTTACCTTTTATTCCTTTTTGGGTATCAAAATCTTCTGTTTTGACCAAAATATTTTGTCCGCCTTGTGCTTCAAAAACCTTGATGCTTCCTTCTGCAGCCTGCGTTAAATCGATTTGTGTTTCTTGCTTGAAACTTGTCGTTGAAACTGCAATATAAAAATCATCAATGGCACTCCCGTATTGGAAAATCTGCATTTCTTTTAGTAGTGCCATTGTTTGTTTTGGCAATACTTTTTCGGCATCTATTCTTTTCAATACTTTTGGAGTTTCAATACGCACCGAAGGGTTTCCATAATCACTGTAAATCCATTCGCCTTCAACTAAATCTTTGGTTGGATGACCAATGATATTGTCTTTTAAATAATCAAAACCTTTTATATATACTAATGTTCCGAGCGATAAAACAATAATTCCAAGTACAATTCCGATAGTAGTAATGATGCGAACACGCTTTTGTTTTTTAAGCTTTTCAATGCGTGCTTTTTCCTTTTGTTGTTCATTCCACAAAGCCAATTCATCATCTTCTTCCACAATTTCAGGAATGGATTTATGAATAGTTACGATACTACTTGAAATACGTTTTTTGTCTTCTTCAATTTCAAATTGTACCGGAATGGATTTAGCAAACTTTACTAAATCGGCTTGTTTTAATACCTTTTCAAGGTTTTCGACGGTTTCGTTTGAAAGTTTCAATTTCTTTTGACGCGCTGCATTTCGCAAACCTTCAATTAATTCGGAAGTCGTGCTTTCCATTGCTGGAATTTTAATTTCTTCTTCAATATAATTTCGAGCAATATCAGTAAGTTCTGAATAGTAATCTTTAATTTCGCCTTTTTGCCAAAGTTCTTTGGTTTCCAATTGTAATAATAATGTAGTCGCTTTTTCAATTGGTGAAGTAAAAATCACTATTTCTGGTTTTGGTTCGGCTTGTTTCTTTTTGATGAAATAATAAACTAGGTATCCAATACCACCAATTGCGATAAGAATTAACACATAAATCCACCAATTCCCTATTGGTTTATCTACTTGAATGATGTTTTTTATGTCGTACATTTTTTGTTTTAATGTATCGACTTTTACATCGGCAATTTCGATTTGGATACTGTCTGAAAAAACCTTTTTACCATTGATTAGCACTGGAATACTAGGAATTAAATATTTTCCGCTATCAAATTGCGTTAATCCATATTTTTTAATTAATTCGTAGCGGCTTCCTTTTTTAACAGTATCGATTTTATAGGATTCTAAAACTTCTAATCTTCCAAAAGTTTTGTTTTTTGGAAAAGTTACTTTAGCAGTTGTATCAACTTCTGTTTTGAGAGTTAATTTAAATTCGGAACCAATTTTTTTCTTTGTAGAATCGATACTCGTTGTTACTTTTTGAGCAAAAAGCACATTCGATAGTAAAAGAAAAAATAAAATTATTTTAATTTTCATTATTAACTTCTTGATTTAAAATAACCCAATAATTTAGTAACATAACTTTCGTCAACACGAGTATTGACCGTTCCTGAACCGCATTTAGAAAAAATATCTTTAAAGTAATTTACCTTTTCGTGATAATTTTTTTCATAATTCATTCTCGCTTTTTTTGAAGTTGTATCAACCGTTATCCATTTTCCACTTTCCGCATCCATCATTTCTACAACGCCAATATTGAGCATTTTTTCTTCTCGAGCATCATACACTCGAATCCCAGTAATATCGTGTTTTTTTCCTGCAATCTTTAATGTTTTTTCATAATCATCTTCTACAATAAAATCAGAAATCAAGAAGACAATTGCTTTCTTTTTTTGTGTAGCTGAAAGAAATTTTAAGGCTTGCGATAATTCGGTTTTTCTGCTTTTTGGTTGAAATTCTATGAGTTCGCGAATGATTCTTAGAACATGAGATTTTCCCTTTTTTGGCGGAATGTACAATTCAATTTGATCTGAAAATAATATTAAACCAATTTTATCGTTATTTTGCGTAGCCGAAAACGCCATGGTTGCAGCAATTTCGGTTACAATTTCGCTTTTCAATTGATTTTTTGTTCCAAAACTTTCTGAACCCGAAATATCTACCATCAACATCATGGTTAATTCGCGTTCTTCTTCAAAAACTTTTACATGGGCTTCATTATATCGAGCGGTAACATTCCAATCAATCGCACGAATGTCGTCTCCATATTGGTATTGACGCACTTCAGAAAAAGTCATTCCACGACCTTTAAACGAGGTGTGGTATTCGCCCGAAAAGATGTGATCACTCAATCTTCGGGTTTTGATTTCTATTTTTCGAACTTTTTTAAGTAGGTCTTTTGTTTCCATTTTTCTTTGTTTCAGGTTTCAGGTTTTCTTTGTTTCAGGTTCAAAAGGATAACTTCGAACACGAAACTTTAAACTTGGAACAAAAAATTAAGGTACTTCAATTTCGTTAACAATTTTGTTGATGATGTCAACCGAAGTGATGTTTTCGGCTTCGGCTTCGTAGGTAATTCCAATTCTATGACGCAACACATCGTGAACAACAGCGCGAACATCTTCGGGAATTACATAACCACGCCGTTTGATAAAAGCATAACATTTTGCTGCATTGGCTAAATTGATACTTCCACGAGGTGATGAACCAAAACTGATTAATGGTTTTAGGCTTTCTAATTTGTATTTTTCTGGATAACGAGTGGCAAAAATAATATCCAAAATATATTTTTCTATTTTTTCATCCATATAAACTTCACGAACGGCTTCTTGTGCGCGAAGGATTTGATCTACAGAAACGACTTGGTTTACCTTTTCGTAACTTCCTTTCAAATTTTGACGAATTACCAGTCGTTCTTCATCCATTTTTGGGTAATCGATGACAGTTTTTAGCATAAAACGGTCAACTTGTGCTTCCGGTAATGGATAAGTTCCTTCTTGCTCGATTGGATTTTGAGTAGCTAAAACTAAAAAAGGACGTTCTAATTTGAAAGTAGTATCGCCAATTGTTACTTGCTTTTCTTGCATAGCTTCTAATAAAGCCGATTGTACTTTGGCTGGTGCACGATTAATCTCATCAGCAAGAACAAAATTGGCAAAAATGGGACCTTTTTTAATGGAAAATTCATTTTGCTTAATATTGTATATCATCGTTCCGACAACATCCGCGGGTAATAAATCGGGCGTAAATTGAATTCTACTAAAACTTCCGTGAACGGCTTGTGACAAAGTATTAATGGCTAACGTTTTTGCTAAACCAGGAACACCTTCAAGCAGAATATGTCCTTGTCCTAAAAGACCAATTAATAATCGTTCCACCATATGCTTTTGACCAACAATTACTTTGTTCATTTCCATGATCAATAAATCGATAAAAGCACTTTCTCTTTCAATTTTTTCATTAATCGCTCTAATGTCTAAAGCGGCACTATTTTCTTCCATATTTTTTTATTTAAACTGTCGGGGGTTAGTGTTAAAATTTAACATTTCAAAAGTCATAATTAATTCAAGTGAATGATGTTAACAATGCGTTAAAACTTTTATTCTAAAGCAAATATTAAGGATGTTTTATGAATTTCTTTTGCTAATTTTAAGACCTAAATCTTTTTTTAAAGATTGTGTGCCAAAATAATAAAATTTCTAAAAAATATACAATACCACTTATTTTTTAATCATAAACAATAAAAACTATGCAAACAAAACTCTCACCTATTGTTTCGGGAACGATGAATTGGGGAATTTGGGACAAAAACTTATCCACCAAAGAAATGGTGCATTTAATTAATATATGCGTTGAAAATAAAATTACCACTTTTGACCACGCCGATATTTATGGAAATTATACCACAGAAGCCGATTTTGGAAAAGCATTAAAGGAAAGTAAAATGGATAGAAACAAAATTCAATTGATTTCAAAATGTGGTATTCAGCACACTCTTGGAAGAAATAATGCGATAAAACATTATGATTATTCCAAGGAATACATCACTTGGTCAGTTGAAAATTCCCTAAAAAATCTTCAAACCGATTATTTGGATGTTTTGTTATTGCATAGACCAAGCCCTTTAATGATTGCTGATGAAATTGCCGAAGCTGTGGAACAATTGAAAGAAAAGGGAAAAATTATTGATTTTGGTTTGTCTAATTTTACCAGTTCGCAAACAGAATTAATTCGCCAAAAAACAGAAGTAAACTACAACCAAATTCAATTTTCGGCAACGCATCATGAAGCGATGTTGGACGGTAGTTTGGATTATATGCAAACACATAACATTCGACCGATGAGTTGGAATCCATTGGGAACCGTTTTCAGAGAAGATATTGAGCAAACGCGCAGACTAAAAAAACTTTTGGTACAATTAGTAGAAAAGTACGGTGTAGGCTCGGATACACTTTTGTTAGCGTGGATTTTAAAACATCCTGCAAAAATAATTCCAGTGGCAGGAACAGTAAATATTGCTAGAATTCAACAATTAATGAAAGCCGTGGAACTCAATTTTGATACATTAGATTGGTTTGCAATTTGGACGGAAAGCATGGGAAATAAAGTGCCTTAAATGAGTGATTAGTAAATAGTTGTTTTTTACTAATCACTTTTTACTCTTCACTAATCATTAAAAAATGATAAACAAACGTCTTCTCATAAAAAATTTATTAGCTCACAATGATGAGAGTACTTTTTATGACAAAAAACGTCAGTTGAATTTACACTCAAAAGAAGGAAAAGCTAAATTCTTGAAACACATTTGTGCGTTGTCAAACTCAAATCCATCTAACAATTCGTATATCGTTGTTGGTGTTGAAGATGAAAATAATGAAATTTCAGGTGATGATTTTTTTGATGATAGTCGAATTCAGAATCTAGTGAATGCTTATTTAGAAAATCCTCCAAAAATCCTCTATGAAAATGTTCCTTTTCCAAATCTTCCAAAAGATAGAGTAATAGGTTTAGTTACAATAAAACCCAATCATAAAACATCTTTTTTTAAGAAAAACATTTATACTATTACTGCTAATTCAGTTTTTATTAGAATTGGAAGCAATTCGATGCCAACGGAAGATAAAATTCCCTACTCAAAATCAAATATAGAAACCGTCATTAGCATCGAAAACAATTCTCGAAACAGTATTGCTCATACTTTGGATGGTGTGGTGGATTTTATGAACATTCGTCATGGCGATATGACTTCCAAATACAAGGTTTTTAAAGAGTTGTTTGTCGTTTGTTGGGCAGGAATACCTAAGAGAATTAGAGAAACTAATTATTTATCGAGAGTTGATATTGAATTGATTAACGAACAAATTAAATTATTTTATTCTACCTTAGATGTGGTTACAATTTCGTATGACGAAAATACATTTACGATAACCGAACATGTTCAATTAGGCTTAAATGACAAAACGAGTTATTATCCTCTGGAAAAAGTGACTATTCATTTTTATGACAATGGGTATTATAAAATGGAAACCAAGATGTTATTTGAACCACCAAAATACAATCTAAAAATGTTGCATCACATTTATAATTCCAATCTAACACTGCTATCTAAATTGCAAAAAAAAATTGAATTAACCGAGCGAGAAAACAAAGATTTATTTCATTTTTCGCACACGTTGATGATTTGTTATTTGAATGGTTTTGGCGATGCGAAACAAAAAATTATTGATGCGAAACCTTTTTTAAAAGCACACTCAAATCCTTTAGTATATTTGAATTTTAAGGATGCTTTGCGCATTTTACGAAAAATGAAATACAACGAAAATGACTAGAACATTAGTAATAGGTGATATTCACGGCGGATTACGTGCTTTACATCAAATCATGGAACGTGCTAAAGTAACAGCAAACGATAAATTGATTTTTCTTGGGGATTATGTGGATGGTTGGAGTGAGTCGCCACAGGTAATTGAATATTTGATTGCTTTAGGACAAAAACAAGATTGTATTTTCATTAACGGAAATCACGACGAATTATTGTTGGAATGGCTTTCGGAAAGTAAAGATAATTTGGATTGGTACAAACATGGCGGCGAATCAACGGTTTTATCCTATTCGCTATTTCCTTCTGAAACCAAAGAGAAACATATTGAATTTTTGCAATCGTTAAAAAGTCATTATATAGATGATAAAAACAGGTTGTTTATTCATGCTGGATTTACAAACCTTAATGGAATCGATTATGAATATTTCCCAAAACTTTTCAGTTGGGATAGAACGCTTTGGGAAATGGCTTTGTGCTTAGACGATAGAATTCCAATTGAAAGTGAATTATACCCAAGCCGATTGAAAAAATACCATGAAATTTATATTGGTCATACACCAACAACTCGAATTAATGAAACAAAACCACTGCAAAAAGCCAATGTTTGGAATGTTGACACGGGTGCCGCTTTTAAAGGAAAACTAACAATTTTAGACATAGACACCAAAGAATTTTGGCAAAGTGAACCTGTTTTTGAACTCTATCCTATAGAAAAAGGAAGAAATTGATATAATTGGTTATTTTTGTCGAACATTAAACACATATAAATGAAAAATATTTTAACGCTAGTAGCTTTTTTGAGTATTAGTTTACTACATGCTCAAGCATTTAAAGGAAAAGGTGATATTAAAGGTCAAATAGGTTTAACACTTCAAAATGGAGGAACGGGTATCGGAATCTCTTCCGATTTTGGTATTGGAGAAAACATGTCATTTGGTTTTGTAGCAGGTTATATGCTAAATGCCGATAAAATTGCAGAGGTAAAACCACGTTTTGAAGACCGAGCTGATTTTAAAGTACGTTTTAACGCCAACATAGGAAATGTTTTGAAACTAGACGATAATATGGATGTATATCCAGGTTTGAGTCTTGGATTGAGAAACTTTGGCGGTCATGTAGGATTTAGGTACTTTTTTACCGATGGCTTTGGAATGTTTGCAGAAGGTTCAGCACCTTTAGCTCGATATGACACCGATGTAAATGGTTTTGAACATTACAACAATCAGTTTGTTTTTATTATTGGAACTTCCTTCAAATTAGACTAAATGAGTATCGTTACTGAAAAAAGAGTAAAAGAAAGAAGTGGTTCTGTTTGCGAAATTAGCGGAAGCGATGAAAATTTGGTATTATATATGGTTGAACCAAAAACCGAAGACATTCCCGAAAATTGTATTTTAATTACACAAAAATTAAAAGATCAAATTGAAAACCCAGAAACAACGAATGCTAATGATTGGCGTGGATTAAGTGACAGCATGTGGAATGAAAATCTGCCTGTACAAATTGTTTCTTGGCGAATGCATGCTCGACTAAAAAATATGGATATGTTAGAGATGATGTATCTTGATGAAGATGCATTAGAATGGGCAAAAGCAACCGGCGAAGCAGACGATGATGAAGGGAAAATTATTCACAAAGATTCTAATGGTAACATTCTAAATGATGGCGATTCGGTTGTCTTGATAAAAGACTTGGATGTAAAAGGAGCTAATTTTACTGCAAAACGCGGTGCAGCAGTTCATAATATAAAATTAGTTTGGGACAATGCCGAACAAATTGAAGGCAGAGTTGAAAACCAACATATTGTTATTTTAACGCAATATGTTAAGAAGACAAAATAACTAGTTAAAAATAAATAGTAAAAAAAAGTGATTAGCCAATTTTGACTAATCACTTTTTACTTTTTACTAATCACTAAAAGACTATAAATCAAACTTAATTCCCTGTGCTAATGGCAATTGGTCGGAATAGTTTACTGTGTTAGTTTGTCTTCTCATATAAATTTTCCAAGCATCAGAACCTGATTCTCTTCCACCACCAGTTTCTTTTTCACCACCAAAAGCGCCACCAATTTCAGCACCAGAAGTTCCGATGTTTACATTAGCAATTCCACAATCAGATCCTGCAAATGACAAGAATTTTTCTGCTTCTTTCATTTCGTTAGTCATAATGGCAGAAGATAATCCTTGCGCAACTCCATTTTGTAATTCAATAGCGTTTTCAACTTCACCAGAATATTTCATTAAGTATAAAACTGGAGCAAAAGTTTCGTGTTGCACAATTTCAAAATGATTTTCGGCTTCAATAATAGCAGGTTTTACATAACAACCGCTTTCATAACCTTCGCCCGAAAGAACGCCACCTTCAACCAATACTTTTCCACCTTCTGCTTTTGCTTTCTCAATGGCGGCTAAATAAGTATTTACAGCATCTTTATCAATTAATGGTCCAATATGATTTTTTTGATCTAATGGATTTCCAATAGTTAATTGTTTATATGCACCCACAATGGCATCTCTAACTTTATCATAAACTGATTCGTGGATGATTAACCTTCTTGTAGAAGTACAACGTTGACCACAAGTTCCAACAGCACCAAAAACAGCACCAGGAACTACCACTTTTAAATCAGCAGTTGGCGTAATGATAATGGCATTGTTTCCTCCTAACTCTAATAAGGATTTTCCAAATCGCTCAGCAACCTTTGCACCAACAATTCTTCCCATACGAGTTGAACCTGTTGCAGAAATTAAAGGAATTCTTGTGTCAGTAGTCATCATTTCACCCACTTTATAATCACCGTTGATGATACAAGAAATACCTTCCGGTAAATTGTTTTCTTTTAAAATTCCAGCAATAATATTTTGACATGCAATTGAACATAAAGGTGCTTTTTCAGAAGCTTTCCAAACACAAACGTCACCACAAATCCATGCTAAAGCGGTATTCCAAGACCAAACAGCCACAGGAAAATTGAAAGCAGAAATGATTCCAACAACACCTAAGGAATGCCATTGTTCACGCATAACGTGACCAGGACGTTCAGATGGAATGGTTTGCCCGTTTAATTGACGTGATAAACCCACTGCAAAATCGCAGATGTCAATCATTTCTTGAACTTCTCCATAACCCTCTTGAAGCGATTTACCCATTTCATAAGAAACTAATTTTCCTAGTGGTTCTTTTAATTCTCTTAATTTATTTCCAAATTGACGCACAATTTCTCCTCTTTGTGGAGCTGGCATTGCTCTAAAAGTTAGAAAAGCACTTGTTGCAGCTTGCATTACTTTTTCGTAATCTTCTTTTGTTGTGGCTTTTACTTTTCCTATTAATTGTCCATCAACAGGTGAATAACTTTCTATGATTTCCCCAGAAGAAAACCATTCATTTCCTGTTGAGGTTCCTTCGTTTATGGCTTTTACACCTAATATTTCTAATGCTTCGGTCATCCCGAATTGTTGTGCAATTGTTGACATTTAATATGTTTTAATATTGATTTTTAAATATTTTACAAAAATAGTGGTTTTTTTTGACTTATTCTCTAAATCTTAGATGCCTGAAAAAAAGCTGTTTTATTTTTTTTCCATAGATTATTACTGATTTTATTTGTCTTTAAAATTAAAATCAGTGTAAATCTGTCCAAATCCGTTTTGTCTGTGGCAATTTTATTTTACAAATCGAACGTCTGCTTCCATAACTGTTCCGCAGTTGGTGCAAGTTCGAAGTTCTTCTGAGTTATAAAAATGTTCAAAATGTTTCAAAAAATCGATTTCGATATCGTTTAATTCAAAATAGACTTCATAGAGTTTATGATTACAATTGTCGCAAAACCAAAGTAAACCATCAGGAATATCATGACCAACTCTTTTTCGCTCTATAACTAATCCAATAGAATTTTCTTTTCTAACAGGTGAATGTGGCACTTTTGCAGGAAGCAAAAACATGTCGCCAGCAGAAAGATTCATAGCTTTCTTTTTACCATTATCTTGAACATAAACCGTAATTTCACCTTCGAGTTGATAAAATAATTCTTCTGTTTCATTATAATGATAATCTTTTCTGGCATTTGGACCAGCCACTATCATAACAATATAATCACCCGAATCAACATACACGTTTTTGTTACCAACTGGTGGTTGCAAAAGATGACGGTTTTCATCAATCCATTGATTGAGGTTGAATGGTTTTTGAATGGACATGTTTTTTTTTACGAAGATACTAAAAATAAAAAAAGGTTAGCTTTCACTAACCTTTCGGATATTTATTTTATTTCTTTTAAAAGATAGATGTACACAGGAAAGTGATCGCTAAATCCAGGTTCAGAACTCGAATTCCGAAGCGGATATCCTTTATATTGGCCAGTGGTTTGAATCATGTAAGGCTTGTTAAATATACCAGCTTTCCAATAACAGAAAGTGGAATAATCTTTTCTAACAAACGTTTCGGAAACCATTATTTGGTCAAAAATATCGCCTGAATCTCTCCAAAACAAAGAGGCGTTACCTTTATAAAACATTTCTTCAAAAGGGTTATAAATATCAGAAGGTTGTTTAAGTTCTTCTTTTTTACGTTTTGCGCCAATTCCTTCTTTTACACTTTTATTATAAGTTCCATCGTTCAAATCACCCATGGTAATTATTTTTGCATTTGGATTTATAGCAAATAAGGAATCCATTATCTTTCTATTCAATCTTCCAGCAGCTTCTCTAAACGGAGAACTTTTCTTCTCACCACCCGAACGCGAAGGCCAGTGATTTACAATGATGTTTATTTCTTCGCCATCAAGAAATCCTGTAACTAAAAGTTGGTCACGAGTATAAACTCTATTATCCGTTTTAGATGTAGTTGTTACATCGTCTGTTGCTTCCTCTTTGTCTTTTTTGTCTTTTTTGTCTTCTTTTCCTTCTTGATTGGAATAAATAATCAAAGGAATGTTTCTGTAACTAGTGGGTTTAAAATGTTTTTTCTGGTAAAGAAGACCAACATCAATTCCTCTTTTATCGGGCGAATCAAAATGGACAATACCATAATCACGATTGATAAGTAAAGGTTCTTTCACTAAATCTTCAAGAACACCTCTGTTTTCAATTTCACTACATCCTAATAATGTTGGAGAATTACTTGGATTTTCAGTAGAGCCAATTTCATTTATTACCCTGGCTAGATTGTGTAATTTTTGTTTGTATTTTTTCCCTGTCCAATTCATGGCACCATTAGGCAACCATTCTTCATCATTATTTGGACCATTAATGGTATCAAATAAATTTTCAAAATTATAAAAAGCTACAGTATGGATATTATATTTTTTTCCTTGCCCATTTGAGCTAAAAATTGCGAATAAAACAAAGAAAACGGCTATTAATTTTTTAATTCTCATAAATTGTATATTATTTTAATATCAAGTTTTATACAAACTTTGCGCCAAAAGTAAATAATATTATTAAAAGATGTACATTTGTTGCCCGTTATGTTAAAAATAAATATAACGAAGGTGAATTTTTAACCAATTTTTAATTATGAAAAAACTTGTTTTTAGTACATTGTTTGTATTGCAAACTTTTTTGATTTTTGCTCAAGCTTCATCTGGTGTTACAGGTAAAGTTATCGATTCTAAATCACAAAAACCTTTACAAAATGTTGTAGCTTCAATTCAAAACACAAATTTAACAGCACTAACAAATGCTTTGGGAGTATTTACTATTAAAGATATTAGCGATGGTTCGCAATTGTTAAGAATATCTAGTGTTGGTTTCAAAGACCAACTTCTTGCCGTTGAAATTACAAAAGGCGAAATAATTGATTTAGGAATTGTTGTTTTAGAAGAAGACATTACAACCGAACAACAATTAAGTTTAGTTACATTAACCGAGAATGATTTAGGCGATGACAACAGTGGTTCTGAAAGTACATCAGGATTATTGCAAGCTTCAAGAGATTCTTACCAACAAGCAGCTGCCTTTAACTGGGGGCAAGCTCGTTTTAGAATAAGAGGTTTAGACAACGAATATGGAACTACCATGATAAATGGGGTTGTCATGAATAAAATTCTTGATGGAAGACCACAATGGAGTAATTGGGGTGGTTTAAATGATGCTACTAGAAATCAAGAGTTTACCATGGGTTCTACCCCATCTGATTATACCTTTGGAGGAATTCTTGGAACACAAGAAATTAATACTCGTGCTTCTACCTATAGAAAAGGAACGAGGGTAACTTTTTCAGGTACAAATACAAATTATTCTTGGAGAAGTATGGGTACATATGCTTCAGGAATGAATACGGATGGATGGGCATTTGTAGTATCTGGCTCAAGAAGATGGGCACAAGAAGGCTACTTTGAAGGAACAGATTATAGTGCAAACTCTCTTTTTGCTAGTGTTGAAAAGAAATTTAATGATAAGCACAGTTTAAACTTTACTTCAATTTATGCACAAAATAGTAGAGGTAAAAGCTCACCTAATACTAAAGAAGTTAATGATTTAAAAGGTATAAAATACAACTCCTATTGGGGATGGCAAGACGGAAGAAAACGTAATTCTAGAGATAAAGACATTGAAGAACCAATCAACATGTTAAGTCATTATTGGAAAATATCAGACAAAACAAGTTTAAACACAAACGTGGCCTATCAATTAGGCTACATTGGCAATTCAAGAATTGATAATCAAAATTCTAAAAACCCAGATCCATCGTATTATAGAGATTTACCAAGTTATTACTTAAATAACCCTGATTCTTATGTAACTATTGGTGGTGTAACTACCAATCCTGAAGCAGATGCCGCAAGACAAAAGTTTATTAATGATGGTCAACTTGATTGGATTGCAATGTATGCAGCCAATAAAAGAAGTGCCAACGCAGGAAAAAGTGTCTATGTATTGTACCAAGACAGAACCGATGACAGACAATTTTCGGCAAACTCTATTTTATTCTCTAATCTTTCAGATAACATAAGTTTAAATGCTGGCGGTACTTATAGAAAATTAAAATCGCACAATTATCAAAAATTAGAAGATCTTTTAGGAGGCCAATTTTTCTTAGATGTAGATCCATTTTATTCTGGAGATCAAACACAATCAGATTTAAACAATCCAAACAGAAAGGTTGTTGTAGGAGATGAGTATGGATACAACTATAACTTAAATGCAGATGTATTTGATGCATTCACTCAATTTAAGTTTAATTATAAAAAATTTGATTTCTATTTAGCGCAATCATTTTCTAAAAGTGAATATCAAAGAGAAGGTTTGTATAGAAATGGAATTTATGCAAATAGCTCTTTAGGATACAGTAATAAGGTAAGTTTTGAAAACTTTGGCTTCAAAGGCGGATTAACCTATAAAATTACGGGACAACACTATTTGAATTTTAACGGAGCTTATATGACCAAAGCACCAGGAATGCGTAATGTATTCTCAAATGCTAGAATTAATAACAACATAACGCCCGATTTACAAAGCGAAAATGTTTTCAGTGTTGATGGATCTTATATCATCAGAACACCAAAATTAAAAATGAGATTAACCGCTTTCTATACTAAAATTTCTAAAGCAACCGAACTTTCATTCTTCTATGGTGAAGGTTTATTTGATGAAGCTACTGTTGGTGTAGGAAACGAAGATTCTTTCATTAGTGAAATTATTACAGGTATTGATAAAAAGAATATCGGCGCAGAATTTGGTTTTGAATACCAATTAACCTCAACTATTAAAGCAACGGTTAATGCAAGTTATGGTCAATATACTTATGATAATAATCCAAATGTCTATTTAAATGATGATGCTCAAGCATCATTAACAAATACTAGTCCAATTACAAACTTTGGCAGTACATACCTAAAAGATTATAGAATGCCAGGCATGCCACAACAAGCCTATTCATTCGGGTTAGAATATAGAGACCCAAAATTTTGGTGGATAAGTGCTAATATCAACCATTTAGATGATAATTACTTAGATGTATCAGCAGTAAGAAGAACAACAAATTTTGTTGATGATAACGGAATCGGATATGATGGAGCAACGATAGATAACGTAAGAAAAGTATTGAAACAAGAAAAATTTGATGCCTTCCAACTATTAAACCTTGCTGGTGGAAAATCATGGAGAATTAGCTCTAAAAACAGAAACACTGTTGGATTCTTTGCTTCTATTAACAATGTCCTAGATGTGACATATAAAACAGGCGGTTTTGAGCAATCAAGAAAAGCAACCTATCCAGACTATGTTGCTGATAATTCAAATGGAACACCTTCTTTTGGTCCTAAATATTTTTACGGATACGGTAGAACTTATTTCCTAAACGTTTATATTAACCTATAAAATAACGCACTATGAAAAATATATTTAAAGTAACTTTATTTCTTGTCTTTTCTTTGACACTTTTGTCAAGTTGTTCTAAAGAAGATGACTACAGCATTCCGCCTTATAAACCTTTGTTTTTTAATGAAGGTTTTGAAGAAATTCCAAGAGCAAACACTGGAGCAAATCAATTTATAACTTTAGAAGGATGGAGTAATGTATCATTAAATGGCGGAGCAAGAAAATGGGAAGCTAGATACTATTCTGCTGATGGTCAGTACGCTCAACTTCAGGCATTTCAGAGCAACGAAACAAACATGGATACTTGGCTAATTAGTCCAGCATTGAATTTTGATTTAACTGAAAATGAAGGTCTAATTTTCTCTTACAAACAAGCATTTTATAATGGTCAACCACTGTCTGTCTTAATTTCTACCAATTATGACGGGAGCAATACTGCTCAAGCCATAAACAATGCAACTTGGACAGACATGAATGTTGTTCTTCCAGATTTTTTAACAACAGGTTATCCTTCTAGTTTTTCAAAATCTGAAATTATTGATTTATCCGAATTTGATGGAACTGTTTACATCGCTTTTCGTTACAAAGGAAGTTCCTCTGGAATTTCAACTACATTTCAATTGGATGATATTAAATTATTTGAAAATAAATAACAGCTATGAAAAATTTATTAAAACTTTTAACAATTACACTTTTTGCAGCTTTAACTAGTTGTGTAAACAGTGATGATTATGGTACTCCCGATTTAAGTGGAGAATGTAGCAATTTAACTGCTACCAAAAACACCCCAGACATCTTGGCAATGGCAACTTCAAACATTCAACAGTTTGGACCTGCATACGACAATGACATCATTGAAGCAATTGTAACTTCTAGTGATGAAGGCGGTAATTTTTACAAATCAATTTCCTTAATGTCGCTAGATGGTACAAAAGGATTTAGTATGCCACTTGATGATTACAATCTATATACTAAATACGAACCTGGAAGCAAAGTGTTCATTAAGTTAAAAGGTAATTTTATTCAATACAACAATACTACTTCAACGGTTGAAATAGGTTCCAATTACCAAGGTAAAGTAGGAAGAATTTCTGGAATATTTTATAAAGATGTAGTTAAAAGAAGTTGCGAAGATAATGTAGGTGAAGATAATATTGTTAACCACATAACTATTGCTCAAGCAAACAATAATAGTTATATCAACAAGCTAGTCGAATTCGATAATGTTCAATTTACTGATGCTTCTATTGGGCATACCTATTTTGATAAAGACTTAAACCCAGTTTCTACCTTTACTGCTACAAACCATTTAATTCGTGACGCAGATGGAAATAAAATAATTGTTAGAGTGAGCCAATATGCTAATTTTAGCGGAAATCAAGTTCCATCTGGTAATGGAAAAATACGTGGTGTATTAACAAAATATAATGGTGATTACCAGTTTATGATTCGTACAGAAGCTGATGTTAAATTAACAAACCCTAGAGTGCTTCCATTCTATCTAGAAACTTTTCAAACAACTTTTGATGATTGGACAAAATATAACGTAACTGGAGCACAAGTTTGGTCTCTATCAGATGTTGGTAATCCAGGTAAATGTGCAGATATGAATGGTTTTGCTTCTGGCGCACAAACAAATGAAGATTGGTTGATTTCACCTTCTCTTGATTTAACAAGCGTATCTTCTGCTATTTTATCATATCAAACGGCAAAAAACTTTACTGGTAATGCGATTCAAGTTTTAATTTCCACAAATTACGTTGGCTCTGCAGCACCAAGCACTGCAACTTGGACACCTTTAGGAGGTTCAATTGCCACTGCTTCAAACTTTACTTGGAAAGATTCAGGAGATGTTTCATTGGCTTCTTACTTAAATAACTCCAATGTTAGAATTGCATTTAAATATACGTCAAATACATCTGGCGCAGCTCAATGGAGAGTTGATAATGTTAGAATTGACTAGTAAAAACTTATTGATTATTAAATAAAGCCTCGTTTTTTCGAGGCTTTTTTATTTTACAAACTTAATTCACTACTTTTACTTTTCTTAAAAATTATTCAATAATGAAAAAAACAGCACTTCTTATTCTTAGCTTTATGGCACTACAAGCAACAGCCCAACAAGTACTAACTCCCGAAATCTTATGGAAATTAAACCAAGTTTCAGTTTTAGGAATCACCAAAGACGGAAAATCCATCATCTATAAAGTAAAAACTCCAACTGTCGAAGAAAACAAATTCTCTTCAAAAACCTACAGTATGCCCATTGCTGGTGGAAATCCAACCGAAATATCCGATACCAAAAACCTATTAGTTGATAAAAATGTATCACCAGATGGCAAATATGTTCTTTCTTCAAACGAAGTAAAAATAGACAAAGTACTAGGTAAAGATTATTATCCCGAACTCGAAAAATCAGACGTTCAAATCTATGACGCATTAGACTATCGTCATTGGGATACTTGGAACGAAGGCTTGCACAACCATGTTTTCTTTGGCGAAAATAATGCAAATACAAAACCAACAGACATCATGGCAAAAGAACCGTTCGATTGCCCACAAAAACCATTTGGAGGAGACGAAGACTACATTTGGTCACCAACCAGCAAAAGCATCGTCTATGTTTCTAAAAAACTAACAGGAACACAATACGCCATTTCAACCAATACCGATTTATACGAATACAACATAGAAACCAAAACCACAAAAAATCTAACCGAAGCAAACAAAGGATACGATACCAACCCAGCTTTTTCACCAAACGGACAACTAACCTGGCTTCAAATGAAAAGGGATGGATATGAAGCCGACAAAAACGACATCATCGTTCGCATAAAAGACAACTATGACCTAAATCTAACGGCGGCTTGGGATGGAAGTGTCGATAGTTTCCAATGGAGTGCCGATGGTAAAAAAATTTACTTTACCGCTGCTGTAAACGGAACAAAACAGCTTTTCGAAGTAAATTATCCTGGACTTACCAAAATTGCAGTTAGAGTAACGCAAATTACCGATGGCGATTTTGATGTTACAGGATTAGTAGGCTTTTCAGGTGAAAATGCAATCCTAACAAGAACCGACATGAACCATGCGGCCGAAATCTTTAGCTATAACACCAAAAAGAAAACCTGGACACAGTTATCAAATACCAATCAAGAAACATACAGCAAACTATCATTACCAAAATACGAAAGAAGATATGTAACCACCACCGATGGAAAGAAAATGCTTGTATGGGTAATCCTTCCACCAAACTTTGATAAAACCAAAAAATACCCAACACTATTATATTGTCAAGGCGGACCACAATCACCATTAACACAATTTTATTCGTTCCGTTGGAATTTCTCTTTGATGGCTTCACAAGGATATATTGTAGTAGCACCAAACCGAAGAGGAATGTATGGTCACGGGCAAGCTTGGAACGAACAAATTTCTGGCGATTGGGGCGGACAAGTAATGAACGATTACCTATCAGCGATTGACGATGTTTCTAAAGAAAACTATGTTGACAAAACCCGTTTGGGATGTGTAGGTGCTAGTTATGGCGGTTATTCTGTCTTCATGCTTGCCGGAATACACAACAACCGTTTCAAAACATTCATTGCCCACGATGGAGTATATAACCTAGTAAGCATGTATGGAACAACCGAAGAAGTCTTTTTTGACAACTGGGAACACGGTGGTGCCTATTGGGAACAAAACCCAATTGCCAAAAAAACATACACAACCTTCAACCCAATTACCCATATTGACAAATGGAACACACCAATCCTAATCATTCAAGGAGGACTTGATTTCCGAGTACCAATAGGACAAGGACAAGAAGCCTTTCAAGCTGCACAATTAAAAGGAATTAAAAGCCGATTACTCTATTTTCCACAAGAGAACCACTGGGTACTAAAACCTCAAAACGCCATCGTTTGGCAAAGAGAATTTTACAAATGGTTAAAAGAAACATTATAAACTCCAATGAGCCTCATCCAAAAGATGAGGCTTTTTTATTATTTAAATAATTTTTAAAAAAACTTCCCGGTTTTGCTATTTTACTTTCGTTTTTTATTTCTCTACTTTTCTTTTGGAGCTTTTTCTTTAGTAATTATGCCTGTCAACATTTCAGTTGGATAATTATTCTTTTTGATTATATATCTCTACTTTTCATTTGGAGCTTTATCTTTTGTAATTAAGCCTGTCAGCATTCCAGTTGGATAATTATTCTTTTTAATTATTTATCTCTGCTTTTCTTTTGGAGCTTTTTCTTTAGTAATTAAGCCTCTCAGCATTCCAGTTGGATAGTAATTATTGCTTTTTTTTACAAGTTTTAATTTTGGTAATCAATATTTTGTATATTTGATTAACACTTTATAGTACTGGTAATCTGTTTTATAGCATAAATAATAGACAATAATATAGTTTGATTCATCATATTAATTTAAACCAAAAACAACATGTTATACTTCAACCTAGTCGCCATCATGAAAACGCGCCAAATAGAAAGACCCTATACCTATTTGGTAAAACAAGGTATTTCTCCACATACTGCCCACAAACTTTTACATAGTCAAACTAGAACCGTTCGTTTAGACCATATCGAAAGGCTTTGTGAAATTCTTCATTGTGATCCCAACGATTTGATTCGATTTAAACCAAACAGTATTCAAAAACAGCAAACGAATCATCCTTTACAGAAATTAATTCAAAAAGAAACTGACTTTGACTGGCAAAATTCGCTAAAAACAATGCCTTTAGAAAAACTAAAAGAGCTATCTAAGTTGATAACTGATGCTGAAAATAAAGAAGAGTAATTACTAGAAACAATAAACCTCACTAATTAGTGAGGTTTATTTATTTATAATTCATCCATTTTAAACGTATCCATAAAGGCGGTAGTATAATTTCCTTCTACATATGCCGGATCATCCATTAATTGTCTGTGAAATGGAATAGTAGTTTTTATTCCTTCAATTACAAATTCGTCTAAGGCACGTTTCATTTTGTTAATCGCTTCACCACGAGTTTGCGCAGTAGTAATTAACTTGGCTATCATCGAATCGTAATTTGGCGGAATAGTATAACCAGCATAAACATGCGTATCTAATCGCACTCCATGACCTCCAGGAGCGTGTAAAACCGTTATCTTTCCTGGTGAAGGTCTAAAGTCATTATAAGGATCTTCAGCGTTTATACGACATTCAATGGAATGTAACTGTGGTAAATAATTTTTTCCAGAAATTGGAACACCAGCGGCTACTAATATCTGCTCACGAATCAAATCATAATCAATAACTTGTTCCGTAATAGGGTGCTCCACCTGAATACGAGTATTCATTTCCATGAAATAAAAATTTCTATGTTTATCTACAAGAAACTCTACAGTTCCAGCACCTTCGTAACTAATATATTCGGCAGCTTTTACAGCCGCTTCACCCATTTTATGTCTCAATTCATCAGTCATAAATGGTGAAGGAGTTTCTTCGGTTAGTTTTTGATGACGACGTTGCACGGAACAATCTCTTTCCGAAAGATGACAAGCTTTTCCGTATGAATCGCCTACTATTTGTATTTCGATGTGTCTTGGCTCTTCAATCAGTTTCTCCATATACATACCATCGTTTCCAAAGGCAGCCGCAGATTCTTGACGAGCACTTTCCCATGCTTTTTCAAGATCTTCTTCTTTCCAAACGGCACGCATACCTTTTCCACCACCACCAGCGGTAGCCTTCATCATCACGGGATATCCAGTTGCTTTGGCTACTTTTTTAGCATCTTCAAAGTCTTCTAAAATTCCATCCGAACCTGGAACGCAAGGTACTCCAGCCGCTTTCATAGTAGCTTTTGCAGTAGCCTTATCACCCATTTTATCAATCATATCAGGAGAAGCACCAATAAATTTGATACCATGTTCTTGACAAATTTTAGAAAATTTAGCATTTTCAGATAAGAATCCATATCCTGGATGAATAGCATCAGCATTAGTAATTTCTGCTGCTGCAATGATATTCGACATTTTTAAATAAGAAAGATTACTTGGCGGAGGACCAATACAAACAGCTTCGTCTGCAAACTTTACGTGCAAACTTTCAGCATCTGCTGTAGAGTAAACCGCAACCGTTTTTATTCCCATTTCTTTGCAGGTTCTAATTACTCTTAAAGCAATTTCACCTCTATTGGCAATCAATATTTTTTTAAACATCTTATTTTTTTTAAAAATTCAAAAAACAAATTCCAAATTCCAACTACAAGAAAAAAACTTGGAATTTAGAATTTAAAATATTGGAATTTAAAGTTATGATGGATCTACTAAGAATAAGGGTTGGTCAAATTCAACTGGAGACATATCATCCACAAGAATTTTGACAATTTTTCCAGAAATTTCTGCTTCAATTTCATTGAATAATTTCATAGCTTCAACCACACAAAGTACATCTCCTTTTCCGATGGAACTTCCAACTTCTACAAACATTGGTTTGTCTGGTGCTGGTTTTCTATAAAATGTTCCGATCATGGGTGATTTTATAGTTACATATTTTGAATTTTCTTCAGCAGGTGCTACTGCAACTGGAGTTGCTGGAACTGCAGCTGGAGCTGGAGCCGCAATTGGAGCCGTTTGCATGGCTTGTTGCATCGGTGCTTGCAAATAGGTCACTTCAGGAGCATGTCCTTCAAGTGTAGTTCGGATAGTTATTTTTACGTCTCCTGTTTCCAACTTTACCTCTGCAACTCCTGTATTGGATACAAATTTGATTAAATTTTGAATTTCTTTTAAATCCATAATAGTTGTTTTTAAGAATGATTAGTTTATTGTTTGTTGTATGCCCACTTAAGGTAGATAGAACCCCAAGTAAATCCGCCGCCAAATGCAGCAAAGATTAAATTATCGCCTTTTTTAAATTTAGATTCAAAATCGCTTAATAATAATGGTAAAGTTGCCGAAGTAGTATTGCCATATTTTTGGATGTTTACCAATACTTTTTCTTCTTCTAATCCCATTCTATTAGCAGTAGCATCGATGATTCTTTTATTTGCTTGATGAGCAATTAACCAATTGACATTGTCTTTGGTTAAATTATTTCGCTGCATAATTTTTTCACTTACATCAGCCATTCCGGATACAGCGTATTTGAAAACCGTTTTTCCGTCTTGAAATACAAAATGTTGACGGTTTTCAACAGTTTCTATCGATGGAGGAAGGATGGAACCACCAGCATCTATTTTTAAATATTCTCTTCCTATGCCATCACTTCTTAAGAGTTCGTCTTGAAGCCCTAGGCCTTCATAATTAGGCTCAAATAAGACAGCACCAGCACCATCTCCAAAAATGATACATGTTGCTCTATCGGTATAATCAATGATTGAAGACATTTTATCGGCGCCTATTAAAAGTACTTTTTTGTATCTGCCAGATTCGATATAAGCAGCAGCAGTTGACATGCCAAATAAGAAACTTGAACAGGCAGCCTGCAAATCATAAGCAAACGCATTTACAGCACCAATTTGAGATGCAACATAAACACTTGTTGATGCAACAGGCATGTCGGGAGTTGTAGTGCCTAGAATTACTAAATCTATTTCTTCGGGATTAATATTCGCTTTTGAAATTAAATCTTGGGCTGCTTTGATGGCTAAATAGGAGGTTCCTTTTCCTTTTTCTTTTAAAAGACGTCTTTCTTTAATACCCGTTCGAGAAGTAATCCATTCATCATTAGTTTCAACCAAAGTTTCTAAAACTTGGTTAGAAAGAACAAATTCAGGAACATAAGACCCAACTGCGGTAATTGCGGCTGTTATTTTATTCATAAAATGTTATTTTCTTTTCTTGATTCGAAAAGTTGTGGAAATTACAAAATTTTTTTAATCCTTCTTTAATTTGAAGCGGATATTTATCAAAGTTAATCAAAACAAAAAACTCTCACAAAGTGAGAGTCTGTTTTTTTAATAAAAAACTTTATTTAGGCTTCAGCTACTGATTTGTCAATAACTACTTGTCCTCTGTAGTACATTTTACCTTCATGCCAGTAAGCTCTGTGGTATAAATGCGCTTCCCCAGTTACCGGGCAAGTTGCAATAGTTGCAGCAGTTGCTTTATAGTGAGTTCTTCTTTTATCTCTTCTAGTTTTCGAGATTTTTCTTTTAGGATGTGCCATTTTATTCTTTTATTTATCCGTTAACAGTTTTTTTAATTCGTCCCATCTTGGGTCAATATCGTCTTCTTTTTTGTCTTTTTCTTTAATTTCGTTGACTTGTAAATCTTTTAGTTTGTCTAATGCTTCCGATTGCAATGTGCCATCTTTTACGCCTGGATGTATTCTTTTTAATGGAATTGATAACGCAATCATTTCATAAATGTATTGAGATAAATCAATTTGATGTTCACCATGAGGAAGAATTAATAATTCATCGTTGTCGTTGTTAAAGACATCACCAAATTGAACTATTAATTTTAATTTCCCTTTAATTGGCAAATCAAACAATTCTCCTGTTAAATCGCAAGGAACATTAACAGTTCCGTTGTGTTTAAACATGATTTCGAGCATGGTTGCCTTTTTTTCAAGCACAACAGCAGCTTTAATTTCACAACTTTCAAATTCATCAAAACTAAATTCGTCAAAGAACTTTTTGTCTATAGTATATTCAAACTGATGTTTTCCTAGCTTTAACCCTATAAAAGGGATTAAATATTCATTCGTACTTTTCATCTAAACAACAATTTGCCCCAAACTTTCGGGAGTGCAAAGATATAAAATTATTGCAATTACAATAAGCTTATCAACATTTTTTTGTTTATAACTGCTTTTCTTTTGTTTTCAAGGGATTAGAAGTGATTTCTTCATATTCATTTCTTGAATTATAAATATCGATGGCAGCATAAACTGCTTCTTTAAACGAATTATAGTCTGCAATTCCTTTTCCTGCAATTTCATAAGCAGTGCCATGGTCGGGTGAAGTTCTAATTTTGTTTAAACCCGCAGTATAATTTACGCCATTTCCAAAAGAAAGTGTTTTAAACGGAATTAATCCTTGATCGTGATAGGTTGCAATAACGGCATCGTATTTTTGATATTGATTACTTCCAAAAAAACCATCAGCCGCATAAGGTCCAAAAACTAAAGTCTTCTTTTCAAATATTTTTTTGATAATTGGTTTTAATAATTCGTCATCTTCTTTGCCAATAACACCATTGTCTCCAGCATGAGGATTAAGCGCTAATACTGCTATTTTAGGTTTATTAATTCCAAAATCTTGCATCAAGGATTTCTTAATGGTTTCAATTTTCTGAAGGATTAACTTTTCATTCAAATGGTTGGCCACTTCATTTACAGGAACATGATCTGTAAACAATCCAACTCTCAAATTATCTTGAATCATAAACATTAATGCATTCCCTTCAAGTTCTTGGTTTAAATAATCTGTATGACCAGGAAATTTAAATTCATCGGATTGAATATTGTATTTATTGATTGGTGCTGTTACTAATACATCAATTTTATTTTCTTTCAGAGCTTTAGTTGCAGCAACAAAAGATTTAATAGCATATTCTCCAACTTTAACGTCGTTTACACCAAAGTTCAAATCAACACCTTCTCGCCAAATGTTTAAAACATTTATTTTTCCAATTACAATCTGATCAATTTTATCAATTCCGTGAAGTTGGGCGGTTAAATTCAAATGTTTTTTAATAAAAGAGAGGATTTTTACATTAGCAAAAATCACAGGTGTACAAAGTTCTAGCATTCTTGTATCTTCAAATGTTTTAAGAATTACTTCGCTTCCAATTCCGTTTAAATCACCAATGGAAATTCCAACGATAATATTTTCTGCTTTTTTCATAAGAAAGACTTGTTATTTATTGCTAATTTTGAAGTGCAAATTTAGTAAAATAAAACTACAATGTTTACAGGTATAATTGAAACCCTTGGTGTAATTAAAGAAATTAGAAAAGAAGAGGATAATTTACAGATAACCATTTCTTCTTCCATAACCAATGAATTAAAAATTGACCAGAGTGTTGCGCACAATGGGGTTTGTCTTACAGTAATAGCCGTCGAGAACGATTGCTACACAGTTACCGCTATTAAAGAAACTATTTCAAAGACAAATATGAGTGATTGGCGAGTTGAAGATATCGTTAATTTAGAGAGAGCCATGAGGCTTGGCGATAGATTAGACGGACATATTGTTCAAGGACATGTGGACCAAGTTGGTCTCTGCAAATCAATAGTAGAAACTAATGGAAGTTGGTGTTTTACTTTTGAATACGACAAATACTTACAAAACATTACCATTGAAAAAGGATCTATAACAATAAACGGAGTAAGTCTTACCGTTGTGAATTCTAAAGAAAATGAATTTAGTGTAGCCATAATTCCATATACTTTTGAAAACACTAATTTCAAAAACTTCAAAGTTGCTTCAAGAGTCAATTTAGAATTTGATGTGATAGGAAAATATGTCAGCAAACTTTATAGTAGTAAAAACGAAAAAGCTTCAAATTAATTTGAAGCTTTTTTTATGTTGTGATGTTTATATACTTTATAAATTCCAAAAACTACAGAAATTACCAATAATACGTACAAACTTCCGTCAATAGGCAAACCTGGCGGAGGCGGAGGCGTAGATGGCGGAGGCGGATTTGATGCGCCAAAAACAACGCCACACGGCAGTGCCATGGCTAAAATTAGTGCTATTAGTCTATTTGGGACAATTCTCATAGGGCGTAAAAATATAAAAAAAAACTAATGGTCAAAATAAAATAGTAATATAAATGTTAAAAGTTAACTATAAATTAAAAATTCAAAGGTATCAAATTTATGGTGAAATAGTGAAAACCTTTAACTTTAGTAATATATAACGTTCAAAATTAATATACGAAATATATATAATTTTAGTTTTAAAATAAAAAAGACTCCAATTTGAAGTCTAATTTTATTTGTGGTCCCACTTGGGCTCGAACCAAGGACCACCTGATTATGAGTCAGGTGCTCTAACCAACTGAGCTATAGGACCTGCTTTCAAAAAAAGAAAACACTTATTTTGAGGTTGCAATATTACCACTATTTTTTTTTCGTTGCAACTATTTTTTTAACCTATTTCTTGGCAAAGCTCAATTAATACGCCATTTGTACTTTTTGGATGCAAAAAAGCAACAAGTTTGTTGTCAGCTCCTTTTTTTGGACTATCATTTAAAACAACGAAACCTTCAGCCTTTAAACGGTCGATTTCCGAAAAAATATTTTCAACATCAAAAGCTATGTGATGAATTCCTTCTCCTTTTTTTTCTAAAAATTTAGCAATCGGACTTTCGAGGTTTGTAGCTTCCAAAAGTTCAATTTTATTTGGACCATTCATAAAAAAAGATGTTTTTACACCTTCACTTTCTACAATTTCTTCTTTGTAGGGTGGATTACCAAATAACTTTTCAAACAAGTGGTTTGAATCTTCAATGTTTTTTACGGCTATTCCAATGTGTTCTATTTTTCTCATTAAAAATGTTTTCTACAAAATTAGAAAATAAAAATCTTTAAAAATTCAAAAATCCAAATTCGTTAATCTTCAATCAAAAATCTTGTCGTATTTTTGCATCATGGAAACGAATAGACAAAAAAAAATTGGTAGTGTACTTCAAAAAGATTTAGTAGATATTCTTCAAGGCGAAGTGCGTAAAAATGGAATTTCAAATTTGGTAATTTCAGTTTCAAAAGTTACCGTAACTACCGATTTGTCTATTGCAAAAGTTTATTTAAGTGTTTTTCCTCAAGATAAAGCCAAAGACTTGTTGGAAGCAGTAAAAACAAATGCACCATTAATCAAGCATGATTTGTCACAAAGAGTAAGATTACAATTACGAAAAGTGCCGAATTTGGCTTTCTACATCGATGATTCTTTGGATTATATTGAAAAAATTGATAACGCACTTTCTGGAAAAGAAAATCCAATTGACAATAGAGATTTGTTAGACAAACGCAAGAAATTTTAATTTGAATTTTTCGCTATACATAGCCAAAAGATACCTTTTTAGCAAAAGTAATAATAATGCAATCAATATTATTACAGGAATAGCTTCATTAGGAATCATTGTTGGTACATTAGCATTGTTTGTAGTAATGTCGGTTTTTAGTGGATTAAAAGTATTTAGTTTGTCATTTTCTAATGATTTTGATCCCGATTTAAAAGTATTTCCAACTAAAGGAAAAACAATAAACATCAGCAATTCTCAAGAAAATCAGTTAAAAAAAGTAAAAGATATTGCTGTTTACTCCAAAATAACCGAAGAACGAGTGTTGTTTTATTTTAACGGAAAAGAAATTGTAACTTATTTAAAAGGCGTTGACGCAAATTTTACTAAAACTAATGTAGTTTCAAAAAACCTTTTTAATGGCGAATGGCTTTCACCTAAAACTCCCGAAGTCGTTGTTGGATATGGTATTTCCGAAAAATTATCTTTGGGTTTATTTGATTTTAATAATCCTTTTGAAGTATATGTTCCAAGAAAAGGAAAAGCAATTATAGAAAGTGAAGCCGAAGCTTTTAACCGCTCCAAGCTCGTGCCAATTGGAATTTATGCCATTAGCGAAGATTTAGACAGCAAATATGTTTTTTGCGATTTGGAATTGGCTCAAAAACTATTAGAATATAAACCCAATGAGGTTTCTGCTATTGAAATTAAAATAGATTCACTTGCTGATGAAAATACTGTAATCGAAAAACTGAATACAATTTTCAAAAATAAAGTTATCATAAAAAATCGTTCAGAACAAAATTCAACGCTTTATAAAATGCTAAATACCGAGAATATTGCGGTATATTTAATATTTACTTTGGTAATTATTATTGCGCTTTTCAATTTGGTTGGAGCATTGATTATGATGATTTTAGACAAAAAAGGAAACCTAAAAACCTTATTTAATCTTGGTGCTGAAATAAAAGAATTGAAAAAAATATTTCTGTTTCAAGGAAGTTTATTAAGTGTTTTTGGCGGAATTATTGGATTAGTTTTAGGAATTATTATTGTGCTAATTCAACAAAAATTTAAAGTAGTTATGATTACTTCTACTCTAGCCTATCCAGTTGTTTTTTCAATTCAAAATGTTTTAATCGTTTTTTCAACGATAGTGCTACTTGGAGTACTTTCAAGTTGGATAGCAAGCAGTAGAATTAATGCTAAGATGTTGGATTAAGAAAATTGATAATCCGCATAAACTTCTTGAATTTCGTTTAAAGCCTTAAATAATTCTTCACTAGACTCAAGTGTAACCAATTTTAAACGGTGTTCTTTAAAATTAGAAATTCCTTTAAAATAATTCGTATAATGACGACGCATTTCTACAATGCCAACACGTTCACCTTTCCATTCCATCGACCAAGTTAAATGATTTCTTGCAGCTTCAATTCGGTCTTGCATTGTTGGTTGAGCTAAATGTTCTCCAGTTTCAAAAAAATGTTTAATTTCGTTAAAAATCCATGGATAACCAATGGCGGCACGACCAATCATCATGCCGTCCAATCCGTATTTATTTTTATATTCTAATGCTTTTTCAGGTGAATCGATATCACCATTTCCAAAAATAGGCATTGTAATTCGAGGATTGTTTTTTACTCTAGCAATATGACTCCAATCGGAATGACCTTTGTACATTTGAGCACGAGTTCGAGCATGAACTGTTAACGCTTGCACACCAATATCTTGTAAACGTTCGGCAACTTCATCAATATTTATAGAACTTTCATCCCAGCCTAATCTAGTTTTTACCGTTACCGGAAGATTAGTTCCTTTAATAACTGCTTTTGTCAATCGCACCATCAAATCAACATCTTTCAAAACTCCAGCACCAGCACCTTTACAAACTACTTTTTTAACAGGACAACCAAAGTTGATATCCACTAAATCTGGCTGAACGGCATCAACAATTCTAGATGACATTTCCATTGCTTCTTCATCACCGCCAAAAATTTGAATACCAACAGGTCGTTCGTAATCAAAAATATCCAATTTCATTTTACTTTTCATCGCATCTCGAATCAATCCTTCTGACGAAATAAATTCGGAATACATCAAATCGGCACCATGAAGCTTACACAATCTTCTAAAAGGTGGATCACTTACGTCTTCCATTGGTGCAAGAAGTAGAGGAAAATCAGGTAGTAGTATGTTGCCAATTTTGGGCATGAAATGATAAATTTTTTGCAAAAATACTAATTTTTGTTGGTTTCTGCTTTCAGGTCTTTTAAATCAAAACTTTGCCTTATATTTGCCGATTAAATGCGTTAGCATTTTTTTGTTTAAAATTTGACAGATATTGAAAATGAAAAACATAAGGAATTTTTGCATTATTGCACATATTGACCACGGAAAAAGTACGCTTGCCGATAGACTTCTTGGAGCAACGCAAACGGTTACTGCTCGTGAAGAAAAAGCGCAGTTGCTAGACAATATGGACTTAGAGCGTGAACGTGGAATTACCATAAAAAGTCACGCGATACAAATGGAATATGAATATAAAGGCGAAAAATATATTTTGAACCTTATTGATACTCCTGGGCACGTTGATTTTTCTTATGAGGTTTCTCGTTCTATTGCTGCTTGTGAAGGTGCTTTGTTGATTGTTGATGCAGCACAAAGTATTCAGGCACAAACGATTTCAAATTTATATTTAGCTTTAGAAAATGATTTAGAAATTATTCCCGTTTTAAACAAAGTGGATTTACCAAGTGCAAATCCTGAAGAGGTTAGCGATGATATCATTGATTTATTAGGTTGTAAATTAGAAGATATTATTCATGCTTCGGGGAAAACTGGTTTTGGTGTTGAAAATATTTTAGCCGCAATTATAGAAAAAGTTCCAGCACCAAAAGGTAATGTTGATGAGCCATTACAAGCTTTGATTTTTGATTCACATTACAATCCGTTTCGTGGTATTGAAGTAATTTTTAGGGTTAAAAATGGTGAAATAAAAAAAGGTCAGAAAATTAAATTCATGGCAACAGATAATGAATATTTTGCTGACGAAGTTGGTACTCTAAAGTTAAATCAGGTTCCAAAAAATGTGATTTCAACTGGCGATGTTGGTTATTTAATTTCTGGAATTAAAGAAGCTAAGGAAGTAAAAGTTGGTGATACTATTACTGATGCAAAAACGCCAACAACCAATATGATTACAGGATTTGAGGATGTAAAACCAATGGTTTTTGCCGGAATATATCCTGTAGATACAGAAGATTACGAAGATTTGCGTTCTTCTATGGAAAAATTACAATTGAACGATGCTTCACTAGTTTTCACTCCTGAAAGTTCTGCGGCATTAGGTTTTGGTTTCCGATGTGGGTTTTTAGGAATGTTACATCTTGAAATTATTCAAGAACGATTAGAACGTGAATACGATATGACAGTAATTACTACAGTTCCTAACGTTTCCTATTTGGCTTATACAAAAAAAGAACCCGAAGTTGGATTTGTTGTAAATAATCCGTCTGATTTACCTGAACCATCTCGTTTAGACAGAGTAGAAGAACCATTTATAAAAGCAACTATCATTACCAAATCTGATTTTGTGGGTAATGTTATGAGTTTGTGTATCGAAAAACGTGGCGTGATTACCAATCAAACCTATTTAACAACCGAACGTGTTGAATTGAATTTTGACATGCCATTAGCCGAAATTGTTTTCGATTTTTACGATAGATTGAAAACAGTTTCTAAAGGTTATGCTTCGTTTGATTATTCACCAATTGGTATGCGAACTTCTAAATTAGTAAAACTTGATGTTTTATTAAATGCACAAACCGTTGATGCACTTTCTGCCTTGATTCACGAAGATAATGCCTATAACATTGGTAAAAAAATGACTGAAAAATTGCGTGAATTAATACCAAGACAACAGTTTGATATTCCTATTCAAGCCGCAATTGGTGCAAAAATTATTGCTCGTGAAACCATAAAAGCATTACGAAAAGACGTTACCGCAAAATGTTATGGAGGAGATATTTCTAGAAAACGTAAATTACTTGAAAAACAGAAAAAAGGTAAAAAGAGAATGCGTCAAGTAGGAAATGTTGAAATTCCTCAAGAAGCATTTATGGCGGTTTTGAAATTGAATGATTAATTATTGTCATACAAACATTACAGTGCACCCTCTGTACTAAATGTTTTGTAAAATAGCTCAACTATATTAGAAATAACTTTTAAAGTTGAAGCTCAAAATTAAAAATAGGCAACCTTTTTAAACGAGTTTAATCTATCGGGAAATAACTGTACTTATTATCAATAATCGATTTGTTTAATCAAGAAATAATTCCACTATTAATTAACGAACAACCAGTCTTTAATCAAGTAGTACTGATGCTTAAAAAAGTAGATAAGAAAACACCAAACAATACCAATCTATCACTTCATTCTGACCAGGTTTGGCACTATCAAATAAGTCATTATTAGTATTTATTAAATAATTAAAAAATATAGATAAATATATAAAGACAAGAATCCAGTCAGATTTAAACAAAATGAGCCCGATACAATATCGAGCTCATTATTATCAAAATTATTTATAAAATTTGTCTAAACTTTTGGGTTCATTCCATTTTTCCCAATTGTAAAAATTGAGAATATATTATTCCTTAATAAAACGCTTAGTAGCCGTTTGATTTCTTGAAGTAATTTCAATTAAGTAGGCACCTGTTTTTAAGTTTCCAACCAAAACAGCATTATCTTCGATGTTACCACTTTCTAATTCTTGTCCCATTAAATTAAAAATTCTGTAAGTGGCATCACCTTCAATATTGGCAATGTTAAGTAAGTTTCCTTTTACTGGGTTTGGATATAAAGTAAAAGTTAAAGCTGTTGAAGAAATGTCTTCCATTCTACCACTAGCCGATATGTTTATGGTATAATCTTCAACTTGTCCATAAGAGAACGATTCACAAGATGTAGGAATTCCATTGTATTTCATTGAAACTCTCATTCGTGTACTTCCCAATAAAGCCGAAGCAGGAATGGTAAATGATCCTGAAACTGGTGTTGTTTTAGAAGCTGTTTTTGTCCAAACTGTTTCGCCAGCATCAACAAAATCGCCGTCTTGGTTATAATCAATAAATACAGCATAGCCTTCATTATATTTGGTGGAAGTCCATGATGGTGTTATGGTAATTGTGTTAGCACTTCCTCTAACGACAGTTGTAGATAAAGCTGTAAAATTTTCATAACCTGTTGTGCCTGTTGACGTATTATTTATAGCACCAAAAACCACTTTACCTATTTTCTCATCAGCAGTGCTATTTCCTTGCGAAGTACAATAAGAAACACTATTAGACAATGTAGTAACATTTGCTACATTACTCATCGCAGAATTATTTCCAGCAGCATCAAATGATCTAACTGTAAACGAATAAGCTGTTGAAGCAGTCAAACCTGTGATATTAGAACTGGTTGTAGTAACCGTTCCAATTGAACTTCCATTTAAAAACACCTCATAACCCGTAACCGCTACATTATCCGAAGAAGCATTCCAAGTCAAAGTAGTTGTAGTTTGTGTAGTTCCCGAAGCAACCAAATTCGTTGGAGTTGACGGAGCAGTAGTGTCGCCAGCAGCCACAACAATGTTTACTGTATAATCTTCTACTTGTCCGTAAGAGAACGTTTCACAAGCTGTTGGTGTACCATTATATTTCATTGAAACTCTCATTCTTGTAGCACCAGAAGTTGCACCAGTTGGCACCGAAAATGTTCCAACAGCAGGTGTAGTCGTTGAAGTAGCTTTACTCCAAACAGTTTCACCAGCATCATCAAAATCACCATCTTGGTTATAATCAATAAATACGGCATAACCTTCACTATAGGTGCTTCCAGTCCATGTTGGCGTAATAGTAATAGTAGCAGCTGCACCTTGAGTTAAATTGGTGGATAACGAAGTATAATCTACATATCCCGAAATGCCACCAGAAGTATTATCAATTGAACCTATTTGTACTCTTCCAATAAATTCGTCATTAATACTGTTTCCTTGCGAAGTGCAATAAGTAATTCCAGCAGAAAGTGTAGTAACACTAACCGTATTACTTGCAACAGAAACATTTCCTGCCGCATCTTTTGCTCTTACTGTAAATGAATAGGCTGTAGAAGCAGACAATCCAGTAACTGCATAAGTTGTAGAAGCAGTAGAACCCAACAATGCCGCTCCTTGATAAACATCATATCCTGTAACACCAACATTATCTGTAGCACCTGACCATGATAAGTTAGTTGTCGTTTGAGTAGTTCCCGAAGCCGCCAATGTTGGAGCTGTTGGAGCTTGTGTATCTCCAGCAGGTGCCGAAGTAGTAACACTAACTGTATTACTTGCCACTGAAATATTTCCTGCAGCATCTTTGGCTTTAACCGTAAAAGTATAAGTAGTTGAAGCCATCAATCCTGTAACAGCATATGTTGAAGTAGCAGTAGAACCCAACAATGCCGCTCCTTGATAAACATCATATCCTGTTACGCCAACGTTATCCGTAGCACCAGACCAAGATAAGTTAGTTGTAGTTTGAGTAGTTCCAGAAGCTGCCAATGTTGGAGCCGTTGGAGCTTGTGTGTCTGGAGCAGAACCAGCAGTAATCGTAAAGTTAGTATTCGAAACGTCAAAGAAAATATGATTCGTTCCTTTTACCATAATTCTACAAGAAGTACTTGGTGTATTTGGAATAGTTACAGCTTGCGTTCCATCATTTGGAGTAGCAGCCAAAATAGTAGTCCAGTTGTTTCCACCATCTGTTGACAACAAAACATCAACATTAGCACAGTTTACACCATTTGCAGTCGTTCCTGCAACAGCCCAAGTAACCGTTTGTGTAGTTCCACCAACATAAGATACAGCAGTATTTGGCGACGAAACCGTAAATGGTCCAGCTGAAGTTGTAACCGTAACTTTCATATCGTCACTATTGTTTGCTGGTCCACCTGCTCTGTTATCTCTAACGGTCAGTCTAAAATTTAACGTTCGTGCTACAGAAGGTAAATACTCAACATTCAATTCGCTTCCTGCAGTATAAAGTGCTCCTGACAATACCGAAGACATCGTTGGAAAATATCTTGTTGGAGATGAAGAGGAATTATAAGACCTGAAATTTACACCACTTGTTTTTGTAGCACTTGGTACAGCTGAAGTTGTTTGAGAATCCATTTGCTCCCAGTTATACGTAAGCGCATCACCATTAGCATCTGTTGCCGTTCCTGTCAGCATAAACGGAGTACTTTTAGGCACTGTATAATCCAAACCAGCGTTAGCCGTAGGCACGGAATTTCCTGTGGCAGTATTAACAGAACATGTTTTTGTTTTCAAATTATTAGTAACCTGTTGAATACTTATCGCATGAAAATAAGCATCCGAATGTGGCTGAACATCTTTAGTAGTAATTCCAGCATAACCCATAATTGTTGAGCCACTTCCTGGTTCCATTTGAACACCAGTTCCTTCATTACTATGGGTAAACGTATGATTGGCACCAAATTGATGACCCATTTCATGCGCTACATAATCCACATCAAAATTATCACCGGCTGGAATACCGTCTGCAGGCGAAGTAAATCCACTTCCTTTATTTTTGTCGGTAGTACTAGAAGTATCATCAACACAAATACAACCTATACAACCCGCGTTTCCACCACCACCAGATGCACCAAACAAATGTCCAATGTCATAAGCAGCATTTCCAATAACAGAAGTCAAAGTGTTTTGTAATTCCGTGTTCCATGCGCCACCAGCTCCTGTAGAAGCCGCTGAATAAGGATCGGTAGAAGCATTAGTATAGATAACAGCATCGGTATTAGCAATCAACACCATTCTTGCACCAAAATCTTTTTCAAAAATACCATTAACACGCGTCATCGTATTATTGATAGCAGCCAAAGCCAAAGCTTTTGTACCGCCAAAATAAGACGTGTATTCTCCAGTAACGGACATCGCCAATCTAAAAGTTCTCATAGTAGCATCATCAGCATTTGGGCGCAACATTGTTGCTGAAGCCTCTGTTGGTTTAATAACATCAATAACCGAACACTCAAACGGTGTCAAAGAGGCTGCTTTATCCGATTTTCTATATACTGTATAAGTAGTCAAATCTGTAGTGATTGGCTCTATAAACTCCGCTGCTTTATCAGCACTCAAAACCATCCCTTTAAACCCCAATGGCGAAACACTAAAATAAACTGTTGCCGAAGGATTATCAACTCCAATTCCAATATACGATTTGATTTCAGGATAACGTTCCGCCAAACCTGGCTCCATAATGGAATTCTCATAAATTTTATAACGCTCTAAAGAACCCGAAGCAGTTGGAATTAAAAGTATATTTTCCGATTGCCCTTTTGTCGTTCGTTTTGGTGCTGTGGTTAAACTAGTCCTTAATCCGTTTAAATTCAATTCGAAAACTTGGTTTTCTGGTAATTGTAATCTTTCATTAAGAGCAACCTTATCGTTCATTTTGTTGGTAGCATTCCATAGCGAACTTTTACTTTGTGCAAAAGTAAAACTTGCAAAAGCCATCAAAGCCACCGAAAGTAATTTGTACTTCATAATAATTTTGGTGTTAGTTAAAAATAGATTTTAAATGTAGAATTATTTTTTATACATATTTAAACCAAAACTCTAATTTATTAACAAATCGACAAACTACATGTTTATATTTTAAAGCATCCGCATAAATAAAGGCGTTTGACTGAAATATGCATAATTATTTTTTAACTACTTGTGAATTATTTCTGTAAAAAGTGTATTTTTATCAAAAAAATTTCCAAATGAATCTAAGTTATTGGGAACAAAAAACATGGTTTTCTGATGTAGATTACACCATAGTAGGTAGCGGAATCGTCGGATTGCATTGTGCCTTGACGTTACGAGAAAAATATCCAAATAGTAAAATATTAATTCTAGAAAAAGGAATGTTGCCACAAGGTGCCAGTACAAAAAATGCTGGGTTTGCTTGTTTTGGAAGTATCTCTGAAATCATAGACGATTTAAAATCGCATACTGAGGAAGAAGTGGTTCAATTGATTCAAAAACGGTGGAATGGTTTGCAATTGCTTAGAAAAAACCTTGGAGATGCAGCTATAGATTTCAAACCTTTTGGAGGTTATGAATTGTTTTTAAAAGATGCTGAAAGCAGTTATAATGAATGTTTACAAAAAATTCCATTCATTAATGAAGTACTAAAACCATTCTTCAAAAATGATGTCTTCACCAAAGAAGTAGATCGTTTTAATTTCAAAGAAATCAAAGAATACCTCATCTTCAATCCATTTGAAGCACAAATCGACACTGGAAAGATGATGCAAACCTTATTACAAAAAGCCATTTCCAACAATATTCTCATATTAAATCAAGTAATGGTCAACAGTTATTCTGAAAACACGAATGGCGTTGAAGTAGCACTAAACGATTTCAGCTTCACAACCAAAAAACTATTGTTTGCCACCAATGGTTTTGCACAAAAGTTAACTAATAACCACGTGAAACCCGCCAGAGCGCAAGTTTTAATCACTGAGCCAATTCCAAATTTAGACATCAAAGGAACATTTCATCTCGACAAAGGTTATTATTATTTTAGAAACATAGACGATAGAATATTATTAGGCGGCGGAAGAAATATTGATTTTGAAGGAGAAACCACAACCGAATTAGCCCAAACAGAAAAAATTCAAAATCGTTTGGAAGATTTGCTAAAAGAAGTAATTTTACCCGATACCAATTTCAAAATCGCACATCGTTGGAGTGGCATCATGGGAATTGGCAGCAGCAAAAACCCAATTGTCGAACATTTATCTGAACATGTATATTGCGGCGTTCGACTAGGCGGAATGGGTGTTGCAATCGGAAGTTTAATAGGAAAAGAATTAGCAGAATTAGTACAAGCATGATCAAAAAAATACTAAACTTAATAAAGAAAACCCTTTTGTGGTTTTTCGCTATTTCCATACTTTCGGTCATTATTTTCAAATGGGTTCCAGTACCTATTACTCCATTGATGGTCATTCGCGTTGTAGAAAGTAAATTTGAAGATTCCGAAACTATTTTCAGTCACGATTGGGAGCCGTTAGAGAATATTTCACCCAATCTTCAAAAAGCAGTAATAGCGAGCGAAGATGGAAACTTTTTAAAACACAGCGGTTTTGACTTTGATGCCATGCAAAAAGCATTTAAAAACAATAAAAAAGGAAAACGCATTAAAGGCGGAAGTACTATTTCGCAACAAACAGCAAAAAACGTATTCCTTTGGCAAGGCAGAAGTTATTTGCGAAAAGGCTTAGAAGCTTATTTCACAGTGCTAATAGAACTCATTTGGGGAAAAGAACGCATCATGGAAGTGTATCTGAATAGCATCGAAATGGGCAACGGTGTCTATGGTGCAAAGGAAGCCGCCAGACATTGGTATAGCACAACAGCCAAAGATTTAACACCACAACAAGCTGCAGGAATAGCAGCTATATTGCCTAACCCAAGAAAGTTTAAAGCGTCCAACTCTTCTTCTTACATTAACAGAAGAAAAGCCAAAATCCAACGTGTCATGAGACAAATTGGTAAAATAGAATATTAAAAAATACGCCATCTCACGATAAAACGGGTTAAGACCCAGGTGCTGAAAATAATTACTTATCGTTTTTTCTAAAATAAAATAGCTCCGAAATTCGGAGCTATTTTTATAAAATTTATGTTATTTAAAAACCATAATTCACACCAACACCAATAACTTGACGCGTTTGAAAACCTGCAAAAGCGTTATCGTCATAAATAGTTTGGAATGCAAAATTGGTTGATAAGTATTTGTTGATTTTCATAACAATATTCAGGGTATAATCAATATCAACATTTTGTGGGTCTTCGATATAGTTTGAATATAAGTTTAGGATATTTTCAACCGAAACATTTTCCATTAAATTAAATTTGTAGTAACCGTTTATAGCGGCACCAAACTCAAAACGGGAAGATTTACCTTGTTCAACTCCAAAAGAAGGTCCTAAATCAGTAAAATGTGAATGAACTAAAATCAATTTTGATGTTGCAGGCGCAATATTTACTTTCAAATTATCGCTTTTTTTCCACATCATACCTGGTCCAAATTGAAAATAGGCAGGTGAAAAGAAATGTGATGTTTTACTACCAGATGTTAAATCAAAACCTGAATCAAATTGCGTTTGAAAATTAAAAAACAATGAGTAAAACCAATATCCTCCAGCTTTTTTGCCTGCCAAAGAATTAAAAACTAACCGATCATCCGATTTTTGAAGATCTTGATCTTTCAGCTTTGTCAAACCATATGCGGCGATGATTTTATTGTCCCAATTCCATTGTTCACTTTTATAATTAAAATCATAATTTATGCCAATATTTCCCGAAATACTACTTTGTCCTCCGGCTAACCAGTTGTTAAAGCTAGCTTGATTGGCCAAAACGGTAAACATCCCTTTTTTTGTCCAACCCATAGGTTTTTCTTCTTTTAGTTTAGCTTCGGCTTCTTCGTTTTTCTTTAAAAGTTCTTTCTCATTAACTTGAGCAAAAACACCATTTACAGCGAATAAAAATACAGCTGAAAGTAAAATTTTTTTCATTTTATTAGATTTAAATTTTTCGGGTGCAAAGGTACAAATACATTTATCTAATCCAAAATAAACACAACTATTTGATAAATAATAGATTAATTATTTCTGTTTTTTAAACAACGGAACAGCCGAACAAGCTTCACCATACATAATGCTTTTGGCAACTTTTTGAAGATGTTGCACAGCAAAAATATAAGCGCTTTCAGGAACAGGTTTTTTTGAACAACCTTTTAAAATTAATGGTTTGTCTTGGTATTTGGAATAATCGAGCTGATTTAAAATTTCTTGATACAATACTGTATTTAAATCATTTATAGTACCTAACACTACTTTTTTTGCGAATGATGCTGCATAAGTTGTAACTAAAATACTTGCCCAAGCCGGAATAATAGCATCCGTTTTACAATGAATTGCTACATAATGATTTTGATATTGTGACCAATCATGATTTTTTAAAGCTTCACGAAAATCTTTTTCTTTCAATAAAAAACCTTCAAAAAGCCATTGTGAAATATCAATTTGCGTTCGAATTCCAATAGGATAATAGTCTTCTAAATCGAACACTTCGAGTACAGAATTGGCAACTTTATTAACTATTTCGTCCATTTTTTGGAATTTGGAATTTAATTATTTGGAATTTAATTATAGCATTCCTAATTCTAATTTTGCTTCTTCACTCATTAAATCTTTACTCCATGGTGGATCAAAAGTAATTTCTACTTCACAGGATTTAACAGTTTCAATTTTTTGGATTTTTTCTTCCACTTCACGAGGTAAAGTTTCGGCTACGGGACAATTTGGCGATGTTAATGTCATTAAAACTTTCACTTCATTGTCTTCATTAATCATCACGTCGTAAATCAATCCTAATTCGTATATATCAACAGGAATTTCTGGGTCGTAAATACTTTTCAATACTTTTACAACATTTTCTCCTAAATTGATATCGTCTTTAAATTCTTCCATTTTTTATTTTTTTTAACATATAAGTCATTTAAGTTTTTAATCCCATAATTCGTTATAAAGATTATTTACGTATGTTTTTTGTCCTTCGTAAAATATATTTTTTACATTAAAATTTATTAATAATCCAATTGGAGCGTTTAATAAATTCATGTAAGTCAGTAATTTAGCTTCAAAAACTGGATGTATTTCTGATACAGATTTTAATTCTACAACAAGTAAGTCTTCAATCAAAAAATCGCATCTCAATTTAGTTTCTAAATTAAAACCTTTATAATTAATAGGAATTTCGAGTTCAGATTTAAAATTAATGTTTTTAAATTCAAATTCTTTTATTAAACATTGATGATAAACTGTTTCTAATAAACCTGGACCAATATTTTTATGAACTTCGATTGCAGCACCATTAACTTTATAAACTAAATCTTTTAAATAACTTTTCGTTACATTCATTATTTTAAACTAAAACTTAAATGACTTATATGGTTTATTTTAATATTATTTTTTAGCATTATATGCCAAAGCATACATTTTTAATTGTTTTATCATAGACACCAAACCGTTGGCGCGTGTTGGTGACAAGTGTTCTTTCAGCCCAATTTCGTCAATAAAATCAGTATTTGCTTCTAAAATAGCTTCTGGTTTTTGGTTGGAAAAAGCTCGAATTAGAATTGCAATGATACCTTTGGTTAAAATAGCATCACTATCTGCTGTAAAAACTATTTTTCCGTTTTCCTCTTCGCCATGAACCCAAACTTTAGATTGACAACCTTTAATGATATTTTCTTCAGTCTTATATTTTTCTTCAATTAATGGTAGTGCTTTCCCTAAATCGATGATGTACTCGTAGCGTTGCATCCAGTCGTCAAACATCGAAAACTCATTTACAATCTCGTTTTGTATTTCTTGTATTGTCATTTTTTTACTTACTCTTCTAATGGTTTTGCCAACGAAACAATTTTATCAACTAATTGTTGAATTTCAGCTGGTGGATTATTATGGTCAAACGCTTTTGTTTCGTAGTTTTTATCTTGATAACGCACTTTCAATTCTGCAATGGCAGCGCCATCATAAAATCGTTTTTGAGATGGATCTTTTAAATTTGGCAATTCTTCAAGATTAATTTTCTCAAAACAACCCACTAACTCTTTCCAATCAGCGTCTGAAATTTTTATTTGTTCAGATGGACTATCTGGAATTCTTGCCTGAGAAATTGTTGCTATTTGATTTGAAATTACCACTTTCAAATGATAACCACGTGTATGCGCATCATATTGCAAAACTGCTTTTGAAATATCATTTTTGGCGTCGTTACTACAACCCTTGCTCATTAAAAGCGTTAATAAAATCATGGTAATTGTTTTCATATTCTTTTTGGTTTAAGACAACATCATTTGTGCTTTTTTTACGGCTTCTACCAAAGCATCTATTTCTTCTTTAGTATTATAAAAAGCAAAGCTAGCTCTAATGGTTCCAGGAATTTTATAAAAATCCATAATGGGTTGTGCACAGTGATGTCCGGTTCGTACTGCTATTCCTAATTTGTCAATAATTGTACCAATATCATACGGATGAATTCCATCTATAGTAAACGAAATTACGGAAGTTTTTTCTTTTGCGGTACCAATAATTTTTAATCCTTCGATTTCTAATAATTTTTTGGTTCCATATTCCAATAAATCGTGTTCGTAATTTGCAATTTTATCAAAACCTATTTGGTTTAAATAATCTATTGCGGTTCCAAGCACAATTCCGCCAGCAATGTTTGGAGTTCCAGCTTCAAATTTGTGTGGCAAATCGGCATAAGTAGTTTTTTCAAAAGAAACCGTTGCAATCATTTCTCCGCCACCTTGATATGGAGGTAATTTTCGCAACCATTCTTCTTTTCCATAAAGAATTCCAACGCCAGTTGGACCGCAAATTTTATGTCCAGAAAACACGTAAAAATCACAGTCTAGTGCTTGAACATCTGGTTTTAAATGCGGCACTGCTTGTGCGCCATCAATTAAAATTGCTGCGCCAACTTCATGCGCTTTTTTAATCATAAATTCAATAGGATTGATAGTTCCTAAAGCATTGGATATATGATTAACGGTTACTATTTTGGTTTTGTTTGAAAGTAATTTTTCATATTCTGACAGGATTAATTCGCCATTTTCATTCATTGGAATGACTTTCAATGTAGCGCCGGTTTTTTCACAAAGCATTTGCCAAGGAACTATATTACTATGATGTTCTAAGGCAGAAACTAAAACCTCATCATCTGAATTTAAAAGAGAAGCAAAACCATTGGCAACAGCATTTATTCCATGTGTTGTTCCTGAAGTAAAAATCACTTCGTGAGCAAATTTCGCATTGATATGTGCTTGGATTTTTCCTCTAGAAACTTCATACGCATCGGTTGCTAATTGACTTAACGTATGAACGCCACGATGAATATTAGCATTAATTTCTTCGTAGTATTTTGAAATTGCCTCAATAACAACTTTAGGTTTTTGAGAAGTTGCTCCGTTATCAAAATAAACCAAAGGCTTTCCGTTCACTTTTTGAGAAAGTATTGGAAAATCGGCTCTTATCTTTTGTATATCAATCATTTTATTTAGAAAAATTCTAAATACAAAAGTAGTGAAAAGTGCATGGAATAGAAAATAAAAATCAATGCATCTTCTAAAAATTTCCACCAGAACCGCCACCGCTAAATCCACCACCACCAAACTCCATTGGAGACTCATTTGTTGTAGTAATTTCGGAATGTACATTGGCATTTATCAAAATAGCTTTTACAAGATCGAATGCCATCGGATTCAAGCTCTTATCTTCCTTAAAAGTAATTCCTACGGTATTGTTTTGAACTTTTTTAATAGAAAAATAAACCATTGCAAAAAGAATGCTTCCGCCTAAAAGCAATGCGTATTCGATAGGCAAAATAGAATAGTAATAACGAATGGTAGCAAAACCTAGTGCCAAAGACAATAAGCCTATCCAAAAAAAGAAGCGGTCTTTGTTTTTTAAACCAAATGAAATATAAAAAACAGGTAGTGCAAATGTGGCAAAATAAAATAATGGCGCAAATGGAATTTCTTGATTTGACTGTAATTGTAAATCAAGCAAAACTGTTGACAATTCTCGAACTACATAATAATTCAAAGAAGCATATCCAAGAACTAAACTGAAAATTTTAATGATTTGGAAAACATTGGTATAAATAAAGTTAGTACTTCTTTTAACGAGTTGAAGTTGGAAAAAATACAACCCAATGGATAGTAAAAATAGTAAAATTGGTAAATAATAAGATGGAATAATATCTTCTTCCGTTACTAAATAACCAACCAATCCTATCAATCCCATTAACGCAAAAAATGTCGATGGAACATGAACATATCTAACGGAACAAAAACTTGAAATTAGCACAAAAACAAACAATACTGCGATAACATTTTCTGTAAAAAGCCCTAGTGCAACACAAAAAAATAGTGTGATTGACAAGATAAAAGAATCGTCAAAACCATAAGCAAAATAGTTTTTGTCGTAAATAAGTTCTGAAGCGACAATACATCCAATTGATGCCAACAAAAAACAAAAAGCAATTGCATTTTGATCTCCTAACACACTTAAAAACAATGCGCAAAAGCCTAAAATGGAAGAAATTAAAAAATTTCCTAAAAGAAAGAAACCTATTCGCATCAAAATGTTTGAATTGGTTTTTGTGGTTTTCGTGTTGTTCTTAATTTCACTCAGCTGAGCTTTAGACACAAAATCTTGCGATTGTAATTTCTCCATTTCTTCGTGTAAAAAATGGTTTTGTATGGTATTAAAATTGCTAGCTAACATTGGTTTTCTTTTTAAAATTTTTAATCATTTTAATAAACAATACAATAGAGCCAATTACATAAAATGGCGTTAAGAACACTAAAAATTCGAAAATTTGATCCATCTTTACTGCATCAATTATTCTCAAAATCAACACATTTAAACCAATATATCCATAAAATAAAGCAAAAACATACCATGAAATGGCTTTGAATGTGATGCTTTTTTGATAAAAATAATAAATTGCTGTTCCTAAAAGGATTAGATAAAAAATCCAATATATGTCTTGCGAAGAACCAGCAAAACAACATATTGCCATTAGGTGCAAAGCAAACGTAAGTATTACAAAACTAAAATGAATTTTTAGCCTATTCTTCTCCGAAAACCATTGCCAAACAAGCAGTAAACTAGCAAATAATATTCCCGCAACCAGTAAATTTGTTTCATTAAAAATGGTGTTCTCGAAAATTGTTTGAATTTTTAACGAAAGTCCAACAAAACTTCCCAAAGCAGTAATACCAATAATTAAAGCACTTTTATTGTCAAAATAATAAGCCATTGCCAAGGCTGCCATTGCCGAAACTAATGTAGCAATGCTATAATTGCTGTTTTGGAAATTCAAATTATATTGAAAATAACCTATAAAAGTACACATTAAGATTGTGGTAAAAAGCACCAAATAATCATAGAGTGGATTCTCAAAAGTAACTTCTTGTTTTGAAAAACCACTACTTTTTTTGTAACAAAAGTAAAAACAAACCACTGTTAATAGGGCTAATAAAAACAACAAAACTGTATGTCCAATGGTATCGATGTTTTTATAAATAATTATTCCAACACCAGTGGTGAATAGCAAAATAGAAATATAAAGTAAAAACAACAATTCGTTTCTTATAGAAAACAATTCCAATTTTTGATATTCACTTATCGCTTGATATTGTTCTTTGCGGATGAAATTTTTGGAAACTAATAAGTCAAAAACTTTATTCATATTAAAATGATTTTGACCAAAGATAATCAACGCATTCGTAATTTTAATTTATCTATAAAAAACTTTAAATTGCATCAAATTTTCTTTCAAATGAAAAAAACAGTTCTCTTTTTTGTACTTCTACTTTTAGTTGCTCTTGCTTATCTTCGAATTGCCATCTATCCACAATTGGATTTGATTTCTGGTTTTTCGGCAAAAAGTGTGGCTTCTGGACATTTTTTGGACAATCGTTCACTTGAAACCATCCAAAATGGTGATAATGATATTCCAAAAGTTGATTGGGCAACCAATGAAATCGACGAAACTCATCAATTTGTAACTTCAAATGTATATGGTTTTAAAGAACGCAAAGCTATTTTTCGTGAAGGTTTGGGTGCCACTTTGATTAATGATGATTTTGATGTTACTAAACCTTATGAAGTTCCAAAAAGAACTAAAATCTCTTCTAATTTACCTTTTCCATATGGAAATCTTGAGCAAAAAGACACAGTTTTTGCCAACATTGATTACGAAAAATTACAAAATGCTGTAGCGAATGCTTTTGATAAAAAAGGAGAAAAAAACAAACGAACCCGTTCTGTTTTGGTGGTTTACAAAGACAAAATCATCGCCGAAAAATATGCTGCTGGTTTTAATAAAAACTCCAGAATTTTAGGTTGGTCGATGACAAAAAGTATTACCGGAACTTATTTTGGGATTTTGCAACATCAAGGTAAAATTGACATTATGAAACCTGCGCCAATTGCAGCATGGCAAAACGATGAGCGCAAAAACATTACGATAAACGATTTGCTACACATGAATTCGGGTTTAGAATGGGAAGAACGTTATGATAAGATTTGTGATGCAACCCAAATGCTTTTTATAGATGAAGACATGACAAAATCGCAAATTGATAAACCTTTAGTTGGGAAACCCAATCAAACTTGGAATTATTCATCAGGAACGACCAATTTGTTAAGTGGAATTTTGCGACAACAATTTAAAACCCATCAAGAATACTTAGATTTTTGGTATTCCTCTTTATTAGATAAAATAGGGATGCATTCTATGATTGTAGAAACCGATATGGCAGGAAATTTTGTTGGTTCTAGTTATGGTTGGGCAACAACTCGTGATTGGGCAAAATTTGGCTTACTATATTTACACAAAGGAAACTGGAATGGCGAACAAATTTTTGATGAAAGTTGGGCAAAATATGTGGCTACCCCAACCAATACATCCAACGGAATTTATGGTGCACAATTTTGGTTGAATGCTGGTGGTAATTTTCCAGATTTACCAAAAGACATGTATCGTTGTAGCGGTTTTCAAGGACAAATGGTTGCTGTTTTTCCAAGCCAAGATTTAGTAATTGTTAGAATGGGATTAACGGAAGATCCTGAATTTGATTTTAATGGGTTTTTGAGAGAGGTTGTTTCTTCTTTTACCACAAAGAGCGCAAAGTGAAAATACAAAGAGCGCAAAGACCAAAATCTTGCGCTCTTTGTATATATCGAAGCGAATTTTTCGTTTAAACTCTACAAATCAAAACCTAAATTCACACCTAATTTCGTGGCGATAATCTTTGTGATTCGTTGTTTTAATTCGGGTATTTTGATGCTTTCTATCACTTCGTTTGAAAAGGCATACATCAATAACGCTTTTGCTTCTTTCTTCGGAATGCCACGTTGTTGCATATAAAACATCGCTGTTTCATCTAACTGACCAATTGTGCAACCATGAGAACATTTTACATCATCTGCAAAAATTTCTAATTGTGGTTTTGCATTAATAGTTGCTTTATCGCTGAGTAAAATGTTGTTGTTTTGTTGAAAAGCATCGGTTTTCTGAGCTTCTTTTTCTACAAAAATTTTACCATTAAAAACACCTGTTGCGCTATCGTTTAAAATCGTTTTATAGTTTTGATGACTTTCGCAATTTGGCGTAGCGTGTTGCACTAAGGTATAATGATCAACATGTTGTTTGTCGCCAATGATGGTAATTCCTTTCAACGTGCTTTCGATATGTTCGCCTTGATGATAGAAATTCAAATTGTTTCTGGTAATATTTCCGCCAAAAGAAAACGTATGAACTGATGCATGGCTTTGTTGTTTTTGAGCAATATAAGTATTGTCAATTAAGTTTGCCGATTGCATGTCATTTTGAATTTTGTAGTAATCTACTATAGCTCTTTTTTGAGCAAAAATTTCAGTTACCGCATTGGTCAATACCGGATTTTCATTCAAACTTTGATGTCTTTCAATGATTTGAACATGTGCGTTTTCGCCAACGATTACCAAATTTCTTGGTTGAACCATCAATGCATTTTCTTTTCCTGTTGAAAAATAAATGATTTCGATTGGTTTTTCAACTACTTTACTTTTTGGAATGTTTATGTACGCACCTTCATTGGCAAAAGCCGTATTCAAACTCGTTAAACTTTCCTCCTTACTTGCAATTTTATTGAAATATTCATCAATAATCATTTTATATTTTGGCTTGTTTAATGCCGATGACATCAAGCAAACGTCCAAACCATCATGGGTTGTTGAAGACAAATATGAAGAAAATTTTCCATCCACAAATATCACTTTATAGGTATCTATTTCATGAATAAAAAACTTTTTAACATCTTTAAATTCAATAGTATTTTCATGTTTTGGAAATACCGAATAATCATTTTTAATGATTGAATTCAACGAAGTATATTTCCAAGCTTCTTCTTTTTTGGTTGGAAAGCCTTTGTTTTCAAAGTTTTTTATAGCCGAAGTTCTGACATCATGTAACTCGTGGTTTACATCAATGCTTTCTTCAAATGCCATAAAAGACGATATTAATTTTTCTTTTAAATCCATATTTTTTGTTGTTTATGGTTTATGGTTTTTTGTTTATAGTTATGAAAACTACAAACTATAAACTACAAACAATTTAAACTAATTCCGCTTTAATCCAGTCGTAACCTTTTTCTTCCAATTCATAAGCCAGTTCTTTTGTGCCTGATTTTACGATTTTTCCGTTCATTAATACGTGAACAAAATCTGGAACGATATAATCTAACAATCGTTGGTAATGCGTGATTACTAAAACAGCATTGTTTTCGTTTTTTAATTTATTTACACCATTTGCAACAATTTTCAACGCATCAATATCTAACCCTGAATCGGTTTCATCAAGAATAGCGATTTTTGGTTCAAGCATTGCCATTTGGAAAATTTCGTTACGTTTTTTTTCACCACCAGAAAAACCTTCGTTTAATGAACGAGAAAGAAACTTTCTATCAATTTCTAATAATTCTGATTTTTCGCGGATTAGTTTCAACATTTCGTTTGCTGGCATTTCTTCCTTACCATTCGCTTTTCTGCTTTCGTTTATGGCAGTTTTCATGAAATTTGTTACTGAAACACCTGGAATTTCAACTGGATATTGAAACGACAAGAAAACGCCTTTGTGTGCTCTTTCTTCTGGCGCTAAATCAGCTAAATCTTCACCGTTTAATTCTACTGAACCATCGGTTACATTATAGGTTTCATTTCCAGCAATTACTGCTGAAAGTGTACTTTTTCCAGAACCATTTGGTCCCATTATGGCGTGAACTTCTCCTGCTTTTATCTCAAGATTAATTCCTTTTAATATTTCTTTGTCTTCAACTGAAGCGTGTAAATTTTTTATTGATAACATAATTAATTTGGAAATTAGATAATTTGGAAATTTGGAAATTCCAAGATTACTTTTGTTTTGATGTAATTATTATTTTATTGACTATTCTTGATATATTATTTATTTGTTCTATCAATTCTTCTACATTTGGATAGTTTTCTGAATATTTACAAAGTTCTAACCAATATATTGTTTCTTCTATTTCTTTTGCTGCAATTTTAAATTTGTGAATAAAATCAGCTTTACTTTCTGCATTTTGAGCTTCTCTGATATTCGCACCAATGGATGTTCCAGATTTTAAAAGTTGATTTGCAATTATGAATTTTTTGCTTTCTTGTAAATTTTCACAGTATATAATAATATCTAATGCGAACTGGAAAGTTAATTTTATAATTACATTGTCTTTGACTTCCATTTTCAAATTTTCAAATTACCTCATTTTCAAATTATCCAACACTTCCTTCCAACGAAATTTCTAATAATTTTTGTGCCTCAACCGCAAATTCCATAGGTAATTTGTTTAAAACATCTTTACTAAAACCGTTTACGATTAAAGCAATTGCTTTTTCTGTCGGAATTCCTCGTTGGTTACAGTAGAATACTTGGTCTTCACCTATTTTACTTGTTGTAGCTTCGTGTTCTATAATTGCTGATGTATTTTTGCTTTCGATATACGGAAAAGTGTGCGCGCCACAATTATTTCCCATTAACAGCGAATCACATTGCGAAAAATTACGCGCATTATCGGCATTGGCACTTATTCGAACCAAACCACGATAACTATTTTGAGATTTTCCGGCAGAAATTCCTTTGGAAATAATGGTTGATTTAGTGTTTTTACCTAAATGAATCATCTTAGTTCCGGTATCGGCTTGTTGGAAATTATTGGTAACCGCTATTGAGTAAAATTCACCAACCGAATTATCGCCTTTCAAAATACATGATGGATATTTCCAAGTTACTGCAGAACCTGTTTCTACTTGTGTCCAAGATATTTTAGCGTTTTTTTCGCAAATTCCACGTTTTGTCACAAAATTATAAACGCCGCCTTTTCCTTCTTTGTTTCCTGGAAACCAGTTTTGAACGGTTGAATATTTGATTTCGGCATCGTCTAATGCAATTAATTCAACAACGGCTGCGTGTAATTGGTTTTCATCACGACTTGGTGCCGTACAACCTTCTAAATACGAAACATAACTGCCTTTGTCAGCAATCAAAAGTGTGCGTTCAAATTGTCCTGTTCCAGCCTGATTAATACGGAAATAAGTTGATAATTCCATTGGACAACGAACGCCTTTTGGAATGTAACAAAAACTTCCATCTGAGAAAACTGCTGAGTTTAAAGCTGCATAAAAATTATCTCTTTGCGGAACAACGGTTCCAAGATATTTTCGAACTAATTCAGGATGTTCTTTTATGGCATCTGAGATAGAACAAAAAATAATTCCTTTTTCGTTTAATGTTTTTTTGAATGTTGTAGCTACCGAAACTGAATCGACCACAATATCCATAGCGACATTGTTCATCTTTTTTTGCTCATCAATAGAAATTCCTAGCTTTTTATACATGGCTAACAATTCTGGATCAACATCATCTAATGTTTTGTTTGGATCAGCTTTTTTGGGTGCAGAATAATACGAAATGGCTTGAAAATCGGGTTTTTCGAAATGAACATTTGCCCATTCTGGCTCAGTCATTTCTTGCCAAGCACGAAAAGCTTCAATTCGCCAATTGGTCATCCATTCTGGTTCGCCTTTTTTCATCGAAATGGCACGAACTATTTCTTCGTTTAAACCAATTGGAAACGTTTCTGAGTCCAATTCAGTGTAAAATCCGTATTCGTATTCTTTATTTTCTAATTCGACTTTTAAGTCGTCTTCGGTATATTTTGACATATTTTATTCTAAAGTGAAAATGATTCTCCACATCCACAAGTTCTTTGTGCATTTGGATTGTTAAATACAAAACCTTTTCCGTTTAATCCGCCAGAGAATTCTAAAATTGTTCCCGCTAAATAAAGGAATGATTTTTTTTCAACAGCAATTTTAACGTTGTTATCTTCAAAAACCTTGTCGTTTTCTCCAAGTTCTTTATCAAACTTTAATTCATACGACAAACCCGAACAACCACCCGATTTTACGCCTACTCTAACGTAATCTTTGGTTGCATCAAAACCGTCTTCTTGCATCATAGAAACGATTTTCTTACTTGCTTCGTCTGAAACTTTAATCATTGTTATTTTGATTTTGTCTAAATTAAAGGCAAAGTTACTACAATTCTACGTTTTTTCAATGGATACTAACATTTTTATAACGAATGATTGGATAGAAAAAATTGATTTTAAAAGCAAAATCCCCAAATGAATAAATTCAAATGAGGATTTTAAGAAAAACTACTACTATTATTTTTTGATGAATTTTTGAGTTTTGACTGTTTTTGATTCAAAATCGGTAATTTTAATTATATAAATTCCTGAATTAAAATTGGATACATCAATTTGATTTGTGTTTTTAAAATTTCCTATTTGCTTTCCTACTATATCATAAATTTCGGTTTTGAAATCTGCTGCGTTTTTAAATTGAATATTTATAAAATCGGATGTTGGATTGGGAGAAATTACAACATCATTTATTTCAAAATTGCTAGCACTCAAAGCTTCAATTGTTGTGCTTTCTATATTTGTTACTATTGGAAAATTATAGTCAAAATAGATATTAGCTTGGTTGGTGAATGTTGTTCCAACAGTTAAATTGTTTTTTAATTTTACTTTATACACTAAATATCCATCATTATTAGCATCGTCAAAAGGAAGATTGATGTTTTCAAAAATAAATTCGAACTGATTAGCTGTTTGTTTAGTAACAAAATCATAATTGCTGTAAAGCGGAACCAAAGTTGCTATATCAAATTTACTTGTATCAATTAGATTTTTAACAACAACGTTCATAGCATTTGCCGTTCCAATGTTCTCAAAACGAATCATGTAATGAACGTATTTTCCAATTTGATTAGGACCAACTGAATTTCCTTCTAAACAAGTGATATCGTTTGGATCGGCTGAATTAACAACATTAAAATTAGCCGCAATATCATTATCAGCAGGAAAATCATCTACAATAGTATTATTTTCTGGTTGAATATTTCCAGTAAACTGAATTCTGTCGCCATTGTTTAATGCTGGTGTTTCCATAGGCGAATTTAAATTCATAATAAATTCAATTTCTCTTGTTTCAAATGGATTTAAATTTGAATAATTCCAGGTTAATTGATTTGTAGAAACAGAAGCTTCAACGGGATTTGAAGACACAAAATCCATTATTGCATCGTCAAAGTTTAACGTTATGGTTCCCGATTGAATTTGATTTCCTTTGTTTTTGAAAATTATTTTATACGGAACATCTGCTCCAGGAATTTGAGCTTTTAATCTTGTAACAATAATTTCTAAATCATAATGAACACCATTTGGCGTGATACAAAAATCTTGATTGTATGGAGATGTTTGGTCGGGAAATTGCAGATTTACTTGTGATGGTGAAATGTTGAAATAGGTAGGATTTTCTAATTTTGGAAGCACAAAATAATTTCCTGCCTGAAACGGAATAGAAAAATTTCCTGAACTATTAGCATAAAATGATCCTGTTGTATTGCTAAAAACGTCAAATTTTAAATTAGGAATAGAAATATCATTCACATCACATCCGTTTTGATTACTATCTAATCTATTAGTTCCGGTAAGTGTATAGAAAGTTCCGCCAGGATTAAACGAACAATATGTTCCAACATTACAATTTGGATATAAGGTTGCGAAACTTAATGCTATTGGACCTAATTCACTTTCGTCACCACATAAATAAGATAAGTTTGGACTATTAAAAATTTGAATACCTTGTGAAGCACTTGGCCAACCATTTTTTATGTTTACATAAGTCAAATTGGGACTTCCGCAATATAAACCATTTAAAAACAAATTATTACTTAAATCAATTTCAACCAAATTACTTCCGTAGCAATAAAGAACAATAAGCGAGGTTAAATTTGAAAAATCAATATTTGTTATTGGTAAATTATAAATATATAATTGTTGCAGTTGAGTCAAATTATCAAGGTTTAAATTTGAGATTTGACTATCTGATACATCTAATAAAATTAAGTTAGATAATGTAGTAAGGTCTATACTTGACAAATTATTATTTCTTAGAGTAAGACTTGTTAAATTAACATTACTAGTTAAGTCAATTTGTGCTATTTGACTTTGAATAGATTGAAATTCTGTAAGATTAGTAAAAAACTCTATTCCTTGAAAATTAGTAATTGCTGTACTTACGACAGACAAATATGATATTTGTAAAGCTTCAGAAACTTGAATTTCGTTATCTCCATTAGTATCTATTGTGGCTGGATTTCCTGCTAAATCTTTAGCAATATTATTAAGTGGTCCATTTGCAAGCAATAGTTTTGCTTTAAATTCTGGATCCGTAAAAGAAATAGTTTGCGAATAACCCATGCTAAAAGCAAATAAAAAGAGAAATAAAGTAATTTTTTTCATGATACATTTTTTAAAAATTTCTAGTTAGTGTCTTATTTCTAAAAAAGTAAACATTGAAAATAAAAAAACCATCAACGGTAAAAGTCAATGGTTTTGAATAAACATAAACCCACAATTTTATGTTTGAAGAATAGTTTTAATTTATTTTTAAGAATAATCGAGCCGAACTAATGTTTCCTTTTGTACCTATGGGTTTAGCTTCAATAATTATCTCATAACTTCCTGCAGGAATTTCGGAAATTTTATCTTCGGCATTGGTCTGTAAATTAGATAAAATCGAAATAAAATCGAAAGTTTCTATAGGCATCAACATATCACCAGGAAAAAATGGCATTGGTGAACGTTTCATGGTTCCAATATTTTTACCATTTTTGAAAACAGTAGTTGAAAACACAAACTGAACTACCTCTTTTTTATCAGAATTTAAAGGAATATCGGTTGAGGTAAAAACAAAATTTATTTTGTGTTTGTTTTCTCTAAAATCGGCATAAAGGTTAACGGCTTTATTTCCTTTAAAAGAAAGTTCAGCTTTTGAATTTTCATCAATTTTTAATTCACCTTGCACCAATTGAGCTTGAGTTTGAATGGTAAAAAATACGATTGTTAGAATGATTATTTTTTTCATGATTTTATGATTTTTCTAAATTTAAGGATTAACTACAGTTTCAAAATTTTCTTCAAATATTTTTGTTGGCCGTTTGTCTTTATAAGTATATGTGGCTTTGATGTAACCTAAATAGCGATTTGTTTGGCGATAAAAAGTATAACTAATTTCAAATTTTCTGTGAGCTATATTATCTGAAGTTTCCACAGTCATTTGGTATTTTGTCCTTCCATCGCCATTATAAACTTGTGGAGCTGTTTTATTGAAAACATATAAAGGTTTTACCTCATAACCCACTTTCATAAAAATGGTGGTTTTAGTTTGGTATTCGACTTCAAATTTTGGCATGTTTGAACTAGCGTCTGTATTCCAAAATTTGAGTTGAGCATTTGCTTGAAAGCCAATCACAAGTAAGAACAGAATGATTATTTTTTTCATTTTATTTTAATTTTTGATTAATAATCATTTTTGCTGTTTCAATGGCTTTTTTATCATTATTGGCAGCATTATCAGATAAATCAACTTCAAGTGTAAACGAAAGTCCTTTATAGAAAACTTTTAAATCTCTTGTTGAAACACCCATAATACCGCTATTGACAAACACTGCATAATCGCCAAGATTGGGAACTTCTTCTACTTTAAATTTTGAGATTGAATTTTTTGCGATATTGTTAGCAGCGTCTGTTTGTTCTTTTGATGCTTTTCCTTCAGCATTTAATTCGTTAGCTTTTTTATCCATTGCAGAAGATGCTTTTTGCAATTCTTCTGCGGTTGGATTATGGTAATCGTGTTTGAATTGTTGTAAAGTGGTGTTTTTCACCCAACTTAATTCGATGTAATTAGTTGCAGGCACATTTATAGTTTGCCCATTTATGGCTACTTTTTTTGTTCTGTCTGATTTCCATTCGTATTTTACGCTTTCCATTACGGTTGTATTGTGTTTTTTGGTAGCTTCAGTTTCAGGTAAACCTGAAGCTTGCGCTGCCATTTCTAAAGTTAATAGTTCATCTATTTTGTCTTTAAAATCTTCCGCTTTTAAACCCGCTTCTTTAGTTACTTCTAATGCTTCTTTCTCTAAACTATTTAATTGTTCCTTTTCTGTTTTATCTCCATTACAGGAAAAAGCAAACAAAAAAATACTTACTAATGCTATTAAGGTTGTTTTCATTATTTTTTATTTTTTAAAGTTTGTATTTCGGCTTTCAATTCTTCAATCATTGCTTGCTGTTCTTGAATGGCTTTAATCATTGGAGCTAATAAATCATTGTACCGAACACTGTACATTCCTTCATCGTCTTTGGTAATAATTCCGTTAGTGTTTGCCCCGAATTTTTCTAATGATGCTTCTAGTTCTTGAGCAATAATGCCATATTCTACTTTTTTAGTTTCATCATTTTTACGTGTATAGAAAACTGGTTTTAAATCGTTAATAAAATTTAATCCCAAATTAGAAGGTTGGATGTTTTCTTTCCAGCGTCTATCAGAAGTTACCGACCAAGCTACTTGCGTTCCTGCATAAGTTATGGCAGTGTTTCCTATGCGTACTTGGTTAGAGCCAGTTGCAGTTGGAACATTCGCTAGATATCCGATACCAATGTTGTTATTTCCAGTTGTTAACAAGGACAGGGATTCTCTGCCATTAGCGGTATTTTTATCTCCACTAATATTATTAAATAACGATTGTATTCCTGTTGCAACATTATCAAATCCGTTTACATTATTGTATAATGCGGACAAACCAATTGCTGTATTAAATCTTCCATCAACATTGGAATACATTGAATTATATCCAATTGCTGTGTTTGAGTATCCTGATGTGTTCAATTTAAGAGATTCATAACCAATTGCTACATTGTAAAGACCATTATTTGAATATAAAGATTGATATCCAAAAGCTGTGTTTCTATAGCCTGAAGTATTTGAATATAAAGATTGATAACCACTTGCGGTATTATGATATCCTGTAATGTTTGTTTTTAAACTTTCAAAACCTACAGCTGTATTGTTATCTCCCGAAGTATTAAATTCTAAAGTGAAAACTCCTATTGCAGTATTATTGAAACCATAAGTGTTTGAATATAAGGCACGTGATCCATTAGCAACATTTCGACTTCCTGTTGTATTTGAAGCTAAAGCAGACCTTCCGCTCGCAGTATTAAGATTTCCAGAAGTATTTGATGACAATGAACTATTTCCAAATGCCGAATTTTCACTTCCTATTGTATTTGAATTTAATGCATTTGAACCAACTGATGTGTTTAAATTTCCAGTTATATTATTGTAAAGTGATGCATAGCCAATTGAAGTGTTTTCAAAACCAGAAGTATTAGAACGCAATGATCCAAAACCAGTAGCTGTATTTCTATATCCTCCAGTGTTTGAAAACATCGATTGTACACCTATTGCCGTATTTGAGTCTCCAGAACTAATAGGATTAAGCGCGTTAAAACCAATTGATGTATTATTTTCCGAAATCCTTCCAGCATTCACATTATTCCTTTTAAAAAATAAATCAAAATCATTAGTAGTTCCAATAAAATTAGTTGCAGAAGCTGTGTTTCCATTTAATTCCCAGCTAGCATTTCCGCTATTTTTTGCATATAAAGCATAAGGAACGCTCATTAATTGGCTTGTTCCAACAATTGTATAAGAGGTTCCTCCTGTTGGATCGGTTTCGGTTTTGATGAAAAATGGTCCATTTGCCCAATCAATTCCAGCAAATGTTCCTGTTAATGGAATTCCTGAACCAATTTCTACAGTTACTAATCCATTAATATTAGTTTGAGGATTTGGATTAAATAATTCTTTATAAACTTCTGTTCCTGTAGCAGAACCTTGCAAAATGCTTACTCGCATTCCAACAGCTTGATTAGTGATTAATGTATTTGAAGCATTGCGAATTATAGCTTGATAGCTCATTTTTTCTGGTGCTTGAGCAAATGCAGAAAATAGAGATAAGAAGCAAGAAAAAAGAAAAAATATTTTTATAGTTGTTTTCATGATGTTTATTTTTTAATGATTTTAAATGTTTTAATTTCGCTATTACTATCAGATATTTTTAAAAAGTATTGAGCAGATGCTAATGAAGTCATTTCAATCTCGGTTTCATTTTGTGTAATTTTACCGTTTGAAATTATTCTTCCCTGTATGTCAAAAAGTTGAAATTTCAAATTTGTTAATTCGAAATCTTTTATAAATAAAGTAACATTTTGAACTGTTGGATTTGGATAAATTATTACTGTTAACTGAATTTGAGGAACATCATTTGTACTTAATGTTACAATCTCAAAAGCTTGTTGAACGCCTTGAGAAATAGTTCCGTTTGAACCTGTATTTGTTGTATAACCTATTTGACCAATAGTGTAAGTTGCGCTTCCAGTTGCGCCAGTTGCTGTTGCGCCCGATGAAACAGTATTGTTTTGAGAAAACAATGCCAGTTGAATTAAAAATATAATTATTGTGAGTTTTGTTTTCATTGTAATTTATTTTAAAACGTTGTTTTTATCAATTCCGTAGCTCATAATTATAGGTGAAATCATTTTTCCACTACCAGAAATGGCTTTCCAATTACTTGGACTTTCAGCATCGGACGCATCGCCGCCTTTTCCATTAATTTCAAATTCAATACTATCTTTCGAGAGTTTTGTAATGGAAATTTCGCCTTCATACGGAAGTTCTGAAGTCATCATACCATTATCAGTAACATTCATAAACATAATTACTGCGGAAGCATTTTTACCATCATAACGATTGTTTACAGCAAATTTTCCTTTTAATGGCAACTTAAAATTTTCGGGAACATGACTTAGAGTGGCCAGAAAAGATTTTCCACCTTCGCCAACACCTTGCAAGGCAATAGATAAACCGTCATTATCTTTTTGAAAAATAACCGATGCTTGCATTTTTTCTTTTCCATCTAGATAATTTTTGCTTTCCGATTTATAGGTAATATATGCAGCATTATTATCCATTTCATCGGCGTCTGGCAATTCAACTTGTGTTCCAGTTTTGTTTTCAATGGTTTCTTCTATTGTACCTGTAATTGCGTCTTGTGCACTTTCTTTAGCTTTGTTACATGAGAAAAGTAAGAGGATTGTTAAAGTGAATAGTAGTTTTTTCATAATAATTATAATTTAGTAATTATATAATTTAATAAACCATAATATTCTCCAAACTCTTTTTGATATTCTCTTTTAGCTACTAGATTTGTATTGAGTTTTATTAATTTAAAATCTAAAGTTTCTGAAAAATATTTACCATCTCTATTTGATCCAAATTTTTCAGCCTTTATATGATGAAATACTTTAAGCTCAAATTGAATATTGTTATTATTCCAATCAGCTTCAGAAATTTCATATTCTCTATAATACGTAGGTTGGTTTGGAAAAATATAAGTCGATCCTTCTACAAAAGCTTGATTTTCGTTAGTATTGAATAAATATTTAGATTTATTTCCAAAACTTAAGACCTCAACCCTTGAATTATTAGTTACTTTATAGAGCTCGAAACCAACAAATCCATATAGACTAACATTTGAAGGATTAACTCCATGTTCATTCAAATAAATACTCTTAGCTTGAATTCTAAATAATATTTTTTTAGAAGATGAATTGCTTAGCTGATTAGTTAAGACGTTCTTCGATAACTCTTTATTGTTTTTAACATGTTTCGTTCCATCCCAATTGCCTTCAGTCATACTTGTATTCCAACCCCATTTTCCTTTGAACGTATTGCCTTCAAAATAAAATTCGATGTAACCTGTTTTATTAAAATTGTTGTTTGTAAAAGTTCCTTTTAACAATCTAGTTGAAGGATTATAAGTAGCTTCAACGGTTCCAACACCTTTGTATGTTCCTGTTATTTTGTTTCCAACTTGCATTAAATACATTGCGCCATCCGTAGTGTTCCATTTTCCACTCCAAACATTGGTAACATTTTTTACAGCATCTTTCTCGCCTATTTTACCTGTAACTTTCCATTCATAATCAGGATTTTGAGAATATTTATTGTTTGAGCTATAACCCCAATTTCCAGCAAAAGTTTTGATACCATTTGCAAAAAAATTATCCTTTCCATAAGGAGTTATAAAAACAAATTTACCTTCGGCTGCACCGTTATGAAATGACCCAACAACCTCTTTTCCATTATTATCAAAACTCCCTATAATTGTTCCTTTGTCTTTATAATCGCCATACACCATTCCGCCGTTTGGATAATCAGTACCGGTTTCTGTTGTCCATGAAATGTTTCCAAACGTTGTGGTGAAAATACCGTCTGTAAAAGATTGTGCATTTGCTTTTCCTAAAACACTTAGGATAAAAATTAAAATTATTTTTTTATACATGTTTTCTATTATTTAATGTTTTTAAAGTTTGATAAATTCTACTCTTCTATTAGTTGCTTTTTCTGTAGCATTCGCGTTTTTATTTAAAGGTTGGCTTTCACCTTTTCCATCGGTTTCTATTCGAGAACCATCAATTCCATAAAAAGTTGATAAGGCTGTTTTTACTGCTACAGCTCTTTTTTGAGATAAAGTCAAATTTGAATTTGCATCGCCATCGCTATCGGTATGACCAATTATTTTCACTTTCACGGTTGGATTTTCCTGAAGTGTTGATGCAATTTCTTTTAAAACCGTACCACTTTCTGGCTTTATAGAATCACTATTCACATCAAATAAAATTCCGTTAGTTACAAATCGTCCTTCAGTAATTAACTTACTTCGTGTATCTTCTCCTGCAACTGCATACCGAACATTTGCAACCATAAACTCATCGTCTTGTTCTCTTCCGTTAGAATAGTTCATGTATTCTGCACCAAATTTGAACGAGTTGTATTTTAGTTTTGGGTCAAAAGCTTGTGGTAAGTCTAAAATTTTATCTTCATTTACATATACACGTAATCTAGATTTTTGACGCCAAATAGAAACTCTTGCAATAATTGGATTTTCTGGATTATTGGTTAGAAAAGCATTTACTTTTAAACCTTCATTTTTACTCACTTCTTCTCCATTTTCATAGACAAAATAACTAGCTGAACCAACAACTGGTCGCCAATTAAAGTTGAATCCATTTTGGATGTATTTGTTATCTAAATCTTTTTTTGGACTATCAACCGCATTGATATAAAAAGAATACATCAGTATATTATTAGAAACATAGCGTGTAAAAACATCAAATTCTATCGTGCAATTTTCGGGCAAATCTTTAATGAATTCTGGAAGAAAAAAACCATCTTTAGTGATAGAAAGCCACTTTTGATTGCTTTCATCGAGTGTTACAATTTCAGCAGAGGAATTCGTATTCCAACCCAGAGGAAAATCACCCACATTAGTGGTTGAGAAGTCATCAAAACCCAATTGTTTTTGTCCAGGTTCAAAATCAAATTTGGAATTTTTCTTTATTGATTTTGTTGAAGAATTTTCAGATGAACTATTTTGAATTCCAGAATCTTTAGTTTCCTGATTTTCTGCTGCTGATTCTTGCTTTTTCTTTTTGTCTTTCTTTTTAAAAATCCCCTTTATCCCTTCTTCAACTTTGTTTAAAGCACCATCTACCGTTTCATCACTTTTTTGTTCACCACGTTGATAGGTTTTGTCTTTAGCATTTTTTACAACTCTTTCGCCTACTGTTTCTTGTGAAAAAGACATACATACAGTAAACAGTGTAATTACAATGGTCAAAATTGTTTTCATAATTTCTATTTATTAATTAATTTTTAGATTCATTTTCCAATTTAGTGTTAGAAATAAAAAAAAGTAAACATCTATTTTTGAAATTTATTTTTTGAAGTAATTATGTTTACTTTTGAGAAAAACTGTACACTAATGAGTAAACCAAATCATTTGATTCTACTTGAACAGCTAAAAAAAGGCGATGAAAAAACTATTCATAGTATATATGTTGACAATAAAAATGGGTTTTTGTTATTTGCAAACAGATATAATTTATCATCAGATGATTTATTAGATGTTTATCAAGATAGTATTGTTGCTTTGTGTGAAAATGCTAAAAAAGGAACGATAGACAGTTTAGAAAGCAGCATAACAACTTATTTATTTTCAATTGGCAAATACATGATTTACAAAAAATTGAAGTCAAAAAACATCAATATTTCAATAGATTACGATCATCACTTGCCTCAAGTGGTTGAAGATGAAGAAGAAGAGCAAGACGAAGAAGAAATAAAAATCCTTCGAGATAATTTTAAAAAACTTGGGGAAAAATGTCAAAAAGTTTTACGGTTGTTCTATTATGAAGAAAAAAAACTCGATGCAATTCAAATTGAATTAGAATATACCAATAAAGACGTTTTAAAAAGTCAAAAATCACGTTGTTTAAAACAACTGAAAGACTTAATCAAAAAATAAAAATCACTGAACATCTAAACTTGTTTCAGAACTAGTAAACTTATAAAAAATGGACAACGAAACATTAATCAATAAATATTTTGAAAAATCACTTTCGGAAGAAGAGCAAAAGCAATTTGTGCTATTGATGGAAACCAATGTCGATTTTGCCAAAGAAGTATCCTATCAAAAAGGTGTAAAAAAAGCAATTACTTTAAACGAAAGAAGTGATTTGAAAAAGAAATTACAATCTTTTGAAACTTCAAATCCAAAATTAAAATCGTTTAAAATTTGGTATGCAGCAGCTTCCATTGTATTGCTTTTTGGTGTAGGATTTTATTTCACACAAAACGCAACTTCTTCAATTTATGACGATTATTATCAATCCTATCCAAATGTTGTTGCGCCAACCGTTCGAGGTGAAATGAAAGAAGATAGTAAATCAGAAGCATTTTTTGAATATGATAATGGGAATTACAAAAAATCTTTGGAATTGTTTTCTAAAATTTATGATTCAGAAAATGTTGATTATGCCTTGTTTTATAAAGGATTATCATTAATGGAATTAGAAAAAACTAAAGATGCAATTGTAACTTTCAAGCAATTTGACTTATCCAAAAATAATGCTTTTACACCTTTTGTAAAATGGTATTTAGCACTTTCGTATCTCAAAGAAAATCAAAAAGAAAAAGCCATTCCGTTATTGAAATCGTTGACTGAAACCGATAATCCACAACAAGAAATGGCTAAAAAGTTATTGTCTGAATTGGAATAATTTCTTTCTGAAAAAGAAAATTAATGCTAAAATGACTAAGCCTATTCCTATATAAATTATCCAATTTGAATTGGAAACAATTGGAGAAACATCGCCATTAACTACAAATCCAGCCCAATAAAATGGATGTTTTTTCATCGGATTATTGGAAATAAAAGTAGTTTTGGCGTTGGCTAATGCTTCGTCTTTTGATTGTCCTTTTTTGAGATTTTGATAAAACGAAATCATGATTTCTGAGGTTTCTTTATCCGGAACTTGCCAAAGACTATATACTGAGGATTTTACACCTGAGTAGGCTAATGCTCTTGATAAACTCATAATGCCTTCTCCGCTTTCTTGCGTGCCAAGCCCAGTGCTACAGGCACTTAGAACGACCATTTTGGAAGGAAAATTAAGTTGATACAATTCATCAAAATACACTTTTTGGTTATTTGTGAAAACTAAAGACGAATTGGAATAATCATCTTCAAGCATAGAATGCATTGCCAAATGATGAAAATCAAATTGTGTCGTTGATTGTAAAAAGTTAGTTTTAGTTGCCTTTTCGTTTAAAAACAACCTTCCGTTAAACATATTGTTTATGGTTTGTGCTTCAATTTTTGCTTCTGCCAAATCGAACAAATTACCTCTTCGTAATCCTCTATTTTGGTTTGAATTAGGTGTTTTGTTATAATTAGGAGCAAATGAAACGAATTGATGGGTATCTTTATTTGCTATTTGCTTTTGTTGTAAAAAATCCCATATTTTTAATGAATAAGCATAACTTACAATATAATTTTGCGCTATAAACTTACCGTTTTTATTCATTAGACTTTCAAAAGAAATTGCATTCAAAAAATCTTCGGGTACAAAAATGATGGTAGCAACTTGTTTTTCTTTGAGAATTGGTTCTATTAGTTTGCCGTACAAATTTTGGGAGATTTTAGTATAATTATTATCAATCGAATTAATTGATTTCGTAAACTGTAAAACCGTTGATTTTAATAATTCAGTATCGCCTAAATTAACTAATTGAATGCTTTTATCTGAAATGGTAAATGCGAATGTTTTTTTATCCATTACAAGATACTTAACTACAATTTGAGTTGGTAAAAGTTGTTTTTGGACGTTGTCAACATCAAAATCAGATGATTTGAATTTTTGAAAAGATGCATCCTTTTGATTAATTGCTTTTTGTGTTTTATCAATTTCTTTATTGAGAGTTGCTAGTTGATTTTTTAATTCAACAGAAGATTTGCTTTTTTCAAGTTGCTCTTGTAAACTGTTTTTTTCAAAAACAAGTTCATTTAATTTTCGGATTAAAGAAGCAGGTATTTTCAAATTTTGACTGTTTTTCAATTCAAAAAGATTCCACAAATGCTGCGATGAGTTATTTTCAATTCTATTGAGTATTGCTTTTATTTTTACTTTATCATTTGGGTCGATTAGCATTTGCGTTTCTAAAAGTCCCGAAGCAATTTCTTTATTGAAAGCATTTAAATGGTAATTATATTTCCCTTTTTGGTAGAATTCGGCAAAAATATCAGAAGCTATAAAAAATAAATTGTTGGCAATCAATAAGTCTTCTTTATTTTTATCTTTCTGATAGATTTTAAAATAAATTGTTGCCGAATTAATGGTATTTCTAATAAAAGTACTGCTGTTAAATTTTTTAAAATCCGCATATTTTAAGTGTTGTAAACTTTTAATTTTTTTTTGTTTTTCTAACAATTTTTGATACGATTTTAAAATAACTCTTCGAGATTCTTCATTTTTGTTCAAAGAATTTAATACTGTGGCTTCTAAAACGCCAATAGTAAATCGTGATGCATTAAAAAATGTTTCGTCTATTTTTTTTGCTTCATCAATGGTTTTAAGTGCATCATCATATTTTTTGTATCTATTAAAAGCTATAGCTAATTTTAAACACGCCACCAATTCTTCGTGCTTAGATTCGTCTCTTCTAGCTATTTGTATTGTTCTTTTATTAAAATCGATATGCTGTTTGATGTTTAGTTCATCCGTTAAAGGTTTTGATTTAAAAATTTCTTCATATTCATATCGGCTAAGCAGTAAAGTATTGTCTTTCTTCTTTCGCTCTGAAGGGTATTTCTCAAATATTGAAACGATGGTGTCAAAGTGTTTTTTTGCTTCAAAATAATTTTTATCATAAATTTCATTCCTTAAATTTGACAAATGATAAATTGATTTGAAATAAAGCCTCCAAGATTGCAAATTCGCAGACACATCTGTCGTTGCAAAATCTTTATTATTATACCACTTATAAAAGTTTTTATTTAAAAAATTTAAAATTTCTTTTGCCTTTTTTTCATCACCATAATCCAAACTTTCCCAAATGGTATTATTTGCAGAGTTGACTATATCAGATTTATCCTTTTGGTTTGATTTAATGTTATATTCTAAACCTTTTGCATAATGATACAAAGATTGATTATGCAAATGCAAATCAGAATAAGCAATACCAAGATTATTGTGAACATCGCCAAGTAGATCATACTTTTTTGGTTGTAATTTAGCGATTAATTTCAATGCTTTTTCAGAAGCCAAAATCGATTGTTCGTAATTCCTTAATTGCTTATGAATGAATCCACAATCAGACAAATAATCGATTAATAGTGTGTCTTTTGGTAAATTTTTTAACGTATAATTATATCCGATAGTGTTTTGTTTCAATGCTACTTCCCAGTCAAAATAACAATAACTTAATTCTAAATATATTCTACTTAATAATTGTTTTGAATTGTGGCTTGGTTTTATTTTTTTTGCCACTTGTATCGCTTTGCTGAAATTTTCTTTAGCTGCATCGTAGTTACCATTATTGGCCAAAGACATACCTTTTGCAAATAAAAATTTTGCTGAGTAATACAACTGATTTTTATTTTTATTTTCTTTTTTTAAACGTTCAAAGACGAGCTGTACTTCTTTATAATTTCCGCTTTTTTCTAATGAATCAACTTTTTTTAATAAGACTTCAAGATTGTTTTGGCTGTAAAATGTAGTGCTGTAGAAGGCTATTAAAAAGTAAAAAATAATCTTATTCATAATGATTATGGTTGTTTTCAATTTAAGTATCTTAATTTGTGTAAAATTGTATTAAAAGTAAACATCAAAGCAAATTTTTATAAAAATACTAAAACTTCACTTTTAAAGCTTCAATTCAAATTAAATAAACAATGTTATCTTTGTATAAATTAAAAATCACATGAAAATATACCCAATAGAAGCCGGAAATTTTAAACTTGACGGTGGTGCCATGTTTGGCGTAGTACCAAAAACACTTTGGAACCGAACCAATCCTGCCGATGAAAACAACCTCATCGACATAGCTGCAAGATGCATGCTCATTGAAGACGGAAAACGATTAATTTTAATTGATACAGGTATGGGAAACAAACAATCAGAGAAATTTTTCAGCTATTATTCACTTTGGGGAAATCATTCTTTAGATAGTTCGTTGCAAAAAATAGGTTTTCATCGTGATGATATTACCGATGTTTTTATGTCACATTTGCATTTTGACCATTGTGGCGGAAGTGTCAATTGGAATAAGGACAAAACGGGTTATGAAGTTGCTTTTAAAAATGCTAAATATTGGACAAACGAAAATCATTGGCAATGGGCAACAAAACCTAATAATCGTGAAAAAGCTTCGTTTTTACATGAAAATATAATTCCAATGCAAGAAAGTGGCCAACTTCATTTTATTGAAAAACAGGATTCCGATTTTGGCTTTTCAGATGAAATGAATTTTGGAATTTACTACGTTGATGGACATACCGAAAAAATGATGATTCCACATATTAAATACAATGATAAAACCATCGTTTTTTGTGCTGATTTATTGCCAACTGCTGGACATTTGCCTTTACCCTATGTGATGGGTTATGACACACGACCACTTTTAACCATGCCCGAAAAAGAAAAATTTTTGAAAACTGCTGCTGAAAATAATTTCTATTTATGGTTAGAACACGATGCACATAACGAAATTATTACCGTTGAAAATACTGAAAAAGGTGTTCGTTTGAAAGAAGTTTTTCATTGTGATGAAATCTTAAGATAGTGTTAATCCTTTTATTAAGTGTAACAAAAGGAATTATTATTGCACTAGTTTATTGATACTAAATTATAAAATCATGATTAAAAAGTTCATAGCAATTTACCTAATTGCTTTATCTTATTCAGCATTTTCTCAAAATTCAATTTCAGAAAATTATAAAAAACAGCCACTTAGCGAACTACAGTTACAACGTTGGAGTCATCTTGATCTTGAGAAAGATTCGATTCCTGGAATGAGTGTTGATAAAGTATATTCTGAACTTATCAAAGACAAAAAAGGCTCAAAAGTAATCGTTGCTGTAATCGATTCGGGTGTTGACATTGATCATCCCGATTTAAAATCTACTATTTGGACTAATAAAAACGAAAAAGTCAACAACAAAAAAGACGACGACAAAAACGGATATGTTGACGATATTCATGGATGGAACTTTTTAGGCGAAGCCAATAATGAAAACCTAGAATTGGTTAGAATGTTAAAAAAACCAAACGACGGTTCGGAAGAATACAAATTAGCATTAGCAGAATATGAAAAAAAATACAACAAAGTTTTTCCTTTAAAAGAAACCGTTGATTTGTTCTTAAATGCTGATAAAAACGTTCGAGAAGCACTTAAAAAAGAGGATTATACATCAGAAGAATTGAACAATATGCCATCGGTGAAATACGAATTATTTCAAAGTAAGCGTATTATGCAATCTTTTATAGAACAAAGTGAAGGCAAAAATTTTCACCAAGATTTAAAAGAATTCAAAGACTATGTTTACGACCAATTGAATTTTAACTTAAACAAAGAATTTGATGGAAGAAAAATTGTTGGTGATAATCCAAATGACATCAACGATAAAAAATATGGAAACAATGTAGTCTATTCTAAAGACCGAAAAGATTCGCTTCACGGAACACACGTTGCCGGAATCATTGCTCAAATTCGTGGCAACGGTATTGGCGGTGATGGTGTTGCCCAAAATGTTGAAATTATGCCAATTCGTGCCGTGCCAAATGGTGATGAATATGATAAAGACATCGCCTTAGCAATACGATATGCTACCGATAATGGTGCAAAAGTCATTAACGGAAGTTTTGGAAAAGATTTTTCACCGCATAAAGAATGGGTTTGGGATGCTATAAAATATGCCGAAAGCAAAGATGTATTAATTGTTTTTGCAGCAGGAAATGACGGAAAAAATATAGATACCGAACCAAGTTTTCCTGCTGATACGAAAGATAAAAAAACCGAAATTGCTTCAAATGTTATAGAAATTGGTGCCATTAACTACAATTATGGCTCAAAAATGGTAGCCGATTTTTCTAATTATGGTAAAACAAATGTAGATGTTTTTGCTCCTGGTGTGAAAATTTATGCCACTATTCCCGAAGGAAAATACAAATACGAACAAGGAACTTCAATGGCTTCTCCAAATGTAGCTGGTGTGGCTGCGATGTTGCGTTCTTTCTATCCAAATTTAAAAGCCTCACAAATTAAAAACATCATCATGCAATCGGGCACACCAATAAATTTTGATGTTGAAGTTGGTGATGAACACAAATTAATTCCTTTTTCAGAAACATGTGTTTCGGGAAAAATTGTCAATGCTTATAACGCTATGAAAATGGCCGAACAACTTTCAAAAGAACCAAAATCCAATCCAAAAGCATAATTATTTTTTATGAAGTATTTTTATTTATTACTCTTACTACCCATTTTTTGTTTTTCTCAAACCAAACATTATTGGCAACAAAAAGTAGATTATACGATGGAAGTTTCGATGAACATAAACAACTATCAATACAAAGGAACTCAAAAATTAGTCTATAAAAACAACTCGGAAGACACTCTTCGAAAAGTATATTATCATTTGTATAACAACGCTTTTCAACCAGGAAGTGAAATGGACATGAGATTGCAAAACATCGTTGATCCTGATGGAAGAATGGTAGATAAAGTTAAAAATGTTGACGGGAAAGAAGTTAAAGAAAGTAGAATAGCCAAATTACAACCAAATGAAATTGGCTATTTGAAAATATCCAATTTCAAGCAAGATAAAGTTGCCGCAAAAGCAATTGAAAAAGGAACTATCTTAGAAGTAACACTCAACAAACCTTTATTACCTGGAAAATCAACCTGTTTTACATTAGATTTTGACGGACAAGTTCCTGTTCAAATTCGTCGTTCTGGAAGAAATAATTCGGAAGGAATTGAATTATCCATGGCGCAATGGTATCCAAAAATGGCAGAATTTGACAACGAAGGCTGGCATGCTGATGCCTATATTGGTAGAGAATTTCACGGTGTTTGGGGAAATTTTGATGTAAAAATAACCATTGATAAAAATTATATTTTGGGCGGAACGGGTTATTTGAAAAACAACAATGAAATTGGTTGTGGTTACGAAGATGTTGGCAAATCAGTTAAGAAAGATAAAAATGCTAAAACCTTAACTTGGCATTTTATCGCACCAAACGTTCATGATTTTACTTGGGCTGCCGACAAAGATTATATTCACGACAAATTAGTTCGTCCTGATGGTGTAACGCTGCATTTTTTATACAAAAACAATCCAAAAATTAGCGAAGTTTGGAAACAAGCTGAACCATTAACTTCAAAAATAATGGATTTTTACAATCAAAACGTTGGCAAATATCCCTACAAACAATATTCTGTTATACAAGGAGGAGATGGTGGTATGGAATATGCCATGTGTACTTTGGTGCTTGGCGAAGGAACTTTAGGCGGTTTTGTTGGTTTAATTGCTCATGAAATGGGACATTCGTGGTTTCAACACGTTTTGGCAACCAATGAAAGCAAACACAGTTGGATGGACGAAGGTTTTACTTCTTATATTGAAGATTGGGTAATGAACGAATTATCATCTAAAAAAGTAGAAAATCCTTTTGCTGGTGCTTATAAAAGTTATATCAATTTAGCCAATTCTGGCAAAGAACAACCGCTTTCAACCCATGCTGACCGATATGATGAAAACAGAAGTTACAGCATTGCTTCCTATAGTAAAGGTGAAGTTTTTTTGGCACAATTGGAATATTTAATTGGAAAAGAAAACCTTAGAAAAACGATTAAAAAATATTATTCCGATTTCAAATTCAAACATCCAACGCCGAATGATATTAAACGAACAGCTGAACGAGTTTCGGGTGCACATTTAGGTTGGTATTTAATCGATTGGACTGAAACTTTAAACACTATTGATTATGGAATAAAAAATGTTGAAGCTGCAACTGATGGTGTTCAAAGAACAGGTGTTTCACTTGAAAGAATTGGTAGAACGCCAATGCCAATCGATGTTATGGTAGAATATATTGATGGTTCCAAAGAAAGTTTTTACGTTCCATTAGAAATGCTATTTTTTGAAAAAGAAAATCCAACACCATCAATCAAACGAACCACTTTACCTTCATGGAATTGGGGAAATCCTAATTATTTCTTTGAAATTCCTAAAGGAAAATCAGCTATTAAAAAAATCACACTTGATGCTAGTGGTTTGATGGCAGATGTCAAACGTGAGAATAACGTTTACGAAGCAAAATAAAACTTTAAAACCGTTCCTTTTTTAGAACGGTTTTTTTTTGGAATAGAATTTGTAGATTTACCACAAATATTTTTAACTATGAATTTTTTAAAAATCACTATCCTTTTTCTAGCATTTAGTTTTGGTTTTCAAAATGTAAGTGCTCAACCCATTCGTTTTAAAACCAGTAGCGCAAGTTTTACCGACAAAGACAGTAAAGGAAAATGGAACGATTGGTCCGAATTTGTTGATGCCAATGTATTGATTACCTTGGATGCAAAGAAAAATTTAATCACCGTAAATTCTAACGAAGTACAATCCTTTATGATTAAAGCTTACGGAGAAATTACTGATAATGATGAAGTAAATATTGTTCCGTTTGAATGTATTGACAATAAGTTTTCTAAATGTACAATTCTGATTATTACCAAAAAGAAAGAAGGCAATCGCATGCAATTTTACATCAATTATAATGAAGTAAAATTTGTTTACAACATTTACAATGTCAAATAATAATGGATTATACTTATCCAAAAGCGGAGAAATTAAAAAGTAAAAAAATCATTGATTTACTCTTTTCCGAAGGAAAATCAGTAGGTAAATATCCGCTGCGATTGGTGTATATTCAAAAAGATTTTGAAGAAGATATTCCGCTAAAAATGGGTGTTTCGGTTTCCAAAAAATATTTCAAAAATGCGGTTGATAGAAACTATTTCAAACGTGTGCTGAGAGAGTGTTATCGACTAAACAAACAACTGTTGATTGATAATTTAAATCAAAAATATTGCTTTATGTTTTTCTATCAATCAAAAGACCGATTAGAATATGCCGAAATTAATCAAAAAACCATTCAATTATTTGAAAAATTTGTTAATTCACTCCAGGAAAACGAAACTAAAAACGAGAATTAGTATCTTCGTATTGCCTTAAAAATAAATCAACCAATTAATTATGTTTCCAAAAATTAAAAAAAGATATATACTTCCCGCCATGCTAACTGGTTTTCTATTTGTTGGCGTAAGCTTCAAGCAAGATTTTTTTGAAATTGCCAAACAAATCGAAATATTTACCAACGTTTATAAAACAGTTAATCAAAATTATGTTGACGATTTAAATCCAGCGGAATTAATGGATAAAGCCATCAAAAGCATGTTGGTTGAAGTAGATCCCTACACCAATTTTTTCAACGAACAAGACGTTATTAAATTCAAAATTAACAACACGGGCGAATACACCGGAATTGGCGCCATGATTACGCGAAAAGAAGACAAACTGATTATTCGCGAACCTTATAAAGGTTTTCCTGCCGACAAAGCAGGACTTAAAGCTGGTGATGAAATCATACAAATTGGTGATGTTTTAATTGCTGATTTCAAAGACGATGCATCGCAATTGATGAAAGGTGCCAAAAATACTAAAATAGATTTAAAATACTTACGTCAAGGAAAAGCAATGACCGCACAGTTGATTTTGGATGAAGTAGAAATAAAAGCAGTACCTTTTTTTGGAAAAATAGATGAGAAAACTGGTTACATTGTATTGTCTCAATTCAATAAAAAAGCATCTTATGAAACCAAAGAAGCATTGGAAAAATTGAAAAATGATGGCTGTACTCAAATTGTATTAGATTTACGTGGAAATCCTGGTGGATTATTAAACGAAGCCGTGAATATTTGTAATTTATTTGTGCCCAAAGGAGAAATTATTGTTACTACAAAGTCTAAAAATGAAAAATACAACAACACTTATAAAACTACTCGCGAACCAATAGATACCGAAATTCCAATTGCTATTATTGTTGATGGAAAAAGTGCTTCTGCTTCCGAAATTGTTTCGGGTGCTTTGCAAGATTTAGACAGAGCCGTGATTATTGGCAGCAGAAGTTTTGGGAAAGGATTGGTACAGCGACCATTTGACATGACCTATGGGACGCAAGTAAAAGTTACTATTTCTAAATATTATACGCCATCTGGAAGATGCATTCAAGCATTGGATTATGCCAAAAAAGATAAAAATGGAAAAGCCATTAGAACAGATGAAAAAAATTATACCGCTTTCAAAACCAAAAATGGAAGAACCGTTTATGATGGTGGTGGAATTTTGCCAGATGTTGTTATGGAAGAATCTAAAACCAGCACTATTGCTGAAGCTTTAGAAAAAAATGATGCTATTTTTAATTATGTAACCAATTATTATTATAAAAACCCAACACTTGGCGATAAAATACCAACGATTACTGACGCTGATTTGACAGATTTTAAAAATTTTATCAAAAAAGAAAAAATCAATATCAATACTGATACTGAAATTGCATTGAAAGCCATGTTGGAAAAAGCCAAAAAAGACAATGTAGATTCGGCTATTGCCTCGGAATATCAACAATTATTGACTGCTGTTCAAAAAAGTGAAGAAACAATGATTGACAAAAATGCTAAAGAAATTAAAATTTTGATTTTAGACGAAATCATCAAACGCTACCAGTACAAAGAAGGTTTGTATCACTATTATATTAAAAACAACGCTGAAGTTAAAAAATCGGTTACTTTGTTAAACGATAAATCTGCGTTTTCTAAAATTCTACAATAATGCGACTGTTCTATTTATTTGCTTTTTTCCTATTAACTTCTGTTGTTCATGCGCAAGAAGAAGCTGTTTTTTCTGTTTATTTTGACTTTGACAAATCGGATTTAAATGCAAAACAAGGCGAGGATTTAATTAAATTTATAAAAACGATTGATTCCACACGAATTGAAGCCATTGAGATTTTTGGTTACACAGATGATATTGGAAAAGAAGCTTATAATTTTAAACTTTCTACCAAGCGTGCTTCAATGATTCAGCAAAAAATGATTGATAGCGGTATAAAAAACAAAATTATTGTTACAATCGAAGGAAAAGGCAGAATCTTAATTGATGACGATGTTGTAGAAAATCTTCCAGAAAAACGCTCTAAAAATCGTCGGGTTGATGTGGTTATCAACCTAAAACCATTGCCAAAAATTGTAATTCCGGGTTTTTATAATACTATTCAAAAAAATCATGTGGTTGGCGACCATATTTATTTAGACAATATTCTTTTTGACCGTGGAAGTAGCAAGTTGGATTATAAATCAAAAACAGCTTTGGATAAAATTGCCAAACTTTTATTGAAGTACAAGAATTTGCAATTTGAAGTACAAGGACATGTTTGCTGTACGCCTCAGTATCAAAAAGAAGCCATTGACCGCGAAACCCGAAAAAGAGAATTATCGACCAATAGAGCAGAATCGGTTTATAAATATTTAGTTTTCAAAAAAATAGCCAAAAATCGAATGACGTTTAAAGGTTATGGCAACACCGTTCCTTTGGGAAAAGGCACAGAATATGACCGTAGAGTTGAGTTGGTGATTACTAAGATTTAATTTCGTTTCATCTCAATATGCGGAATATCATCTTCAAGATACATCTCGCTGGTTTGTTCAAATCCGTGGCTTTCGTAGAATTTTTTTAAGTATAATTGAGCTGAAATGGTAATTTGTTTTTCTCCAAAATGATTGTCAATAGCCTCAATGGCTTGTTTCATTAATTGATGTCCAATTTTGTTGGCTCTAAAATCAGGATGTGTTACCACTCTACCAATAGAAGCGTTTTCAAAATAATCGTTTCGATTAAAAAGTCGTGCATAAGCCACCATTTTTTCATCAATTTGTCCAAAAACATGTAATGCCTTTTGATCTTTGTCATCAATGTCAAGATAAATGCAGTTTTGCTCTACCACAAACACTTCACTTCTAAGTTTGAGTATTTGGTATAGTTCTTCCAAAGAAAGTGCTTGAAATCGCTTAATTTTCCATTCGGTTGCCATAAATATTATTTTTTTAGAATTTTTACCGATTTGATAATGGATTCTACTTCAAACATTAAATCACGTTTGGTTTTTGACGGCGCATAACAAAAACCTTCTAAAATCAAAACTCTGTTGTTGGCTTTATCTCTTAGGGCATAATTGATAAATGGTCCGGACATAAAATCGTTTTTCATTTGCCATGTTCCTTTGGTTTCGAAAGCATCAAAATTATTGAATTTTATTCTAGAAAAATAAGGGAAATAAGCTTCTTCGGTAATCATCATAGAATTTCTTGGTCTGCCGTGAATGTATTTTTTTCCTATAGAATCTCTAACTTTTACAATGTCATTTACCGTATGATACTTGTGAATTCTTTGATAGGGAACTTGATAAATCAGTAAACTAATGTTGCCCGATGTAATTTCTTTTTTTATCCAAACAAAATTTCTACTGGTTAACGCGTATTCATAATTTCCTGGAATTGTTATATCAATATCAAATTTTGATTTTATTGTTTTTGTATTTAGCAGCGAATCTTTTATTGTTTTTAGGCAGGCTTCAATTTCAGTTTGCCGCATTCTTTTAATCATTTCTGCCGAATGTTCTTCAAGCAATGCTATAATTTGAACCGTATTTTTTCCTGAAATATGAAACGAATTTTGTGGTGTAGAAAACTCGTTTATTCCAATTTTGAATTCGCTTTTATTTTCTTTTTTTACAATAATCATGTTGCGACTTCCGGTAGAAAATCCTTCAAAAAGTTTTAGCGGAAATTGTTTTATGGTAAAAAGTGGTTCTTCTTGTGGTAGTCCTAAAACTGGTGAAGCAAATTTATTTCGAATGCTATCGCCAATTTCACCATTCCAAAGCTGTTCGTCAATAATAACAGAAATAGTATTAATTGCTGCCGCTTTTTCTTGACTTAGAGAATCGACTTTTTTTTGACACGAAAAGGTCAAAAAGGCAAAACACAAGTATAAAAAAAGGGTTTTATTCATTTTAATAAATAAAACCCAAAGATATTGAAGATTTTCGGATTAACCGTTAATTCTTAATTTCATGCCTGGTTTGATACTTTCGTTTCCTATACCATTCCACTTTTTAATATCCGAAATTGTTACTCCTGGATATTTTTTGGCAATGCTAAATAACGAATCGCCTTTTTTAACCAGATAGTGTTTTACTTCTTCGCTTTTTGATTGTGCAATGGTTTGGTTTTTAGAGGTTTTGCTTGTTTTAGCTATTTGAGTTGGAACGATAAATAATTTTTTAGAAACTATTAATTTTGAACCTACTGAAATATTATCATCCTCCATTTCATTCCAATCTTTTATATCAGAAATTGAAGCGTTGTATTTTTTGGCAATAGTACCAAGATTATCGCCGCTTTTAACCACATATTCTACAATCTTTGTTTCTGTTTTTGGTGTTTCAACTGATTCGTTTTGAGCCGTTGAAGCGTTGTTTAATACCAACTTTGAACCCGATTGAATAGTTCCGTTTTCAATATTGTTCCACTCTTTTAAATCTTCTAATGAAACATTGAATTTTTTGGCAATTGTAAATAAGTTATCGCCTTTTTGAACTACATAAAAATCTTCTGGGTTTTCTTGTTCATCATTAGAAGCTACTTGAGTTTCTTCTTCTATAGTTGTATTGATTTTTTCTGGTTTAATTTCTTTTTTAACAACCGTTACAACTCTTTCATTTTTGATGATTTTTAAATTTGCACCAAGATTAATATTGTTGTTTTTTAACTTATTCCATTTTTTTACTTCGGCAACCGAAACATCATATTTACTAGCAATTTCTCCAAGATTGTCGCCTCGTTTTACTTTATGATACTTCACTACATCTTTAAACGAAACTACTTTTTCTTCTGTATAATTTTTACTGTTTGAAGCAATTGCTGATTTGGTTTCTTTTACAGAAGTTGTGTCAATTTTAGATGATTTTTTTTCAACAGCCGCAACAGCTTCTTCCGTATATATTTTTAATTTTCTACCCAATGGTACCGAATTACCTCTAAGTTTGTTCCATTTTTTTATTTCAGAAATAGAAACGCCATACGATTCCGAAAGTTCACTTAAAGTATCGCCTCGTTTGACTTTATGATATTTTAATCTTGATGTTGAGTTTCCATCATTGGCAGCAATAGCTGTATTGTTGGCAAATGGTTTTTCTCTTAACGAATCTTCATAATTGACATAAGCATAAATTTTTTCTTCATTAGAAACAAATCGCGCAATTTTGTCTATTGGTAATCGTAAATAATGATTTTCTCCAGTTATAAAAGGAACAACATCTCTTTTGTATGAAGGATTTAAAAATTGTAGTTGTGCAACAGGAACGTCCAACAAATCTGAAATTTGTTTGAATGTCATTTTACTTTTTATGTTTACGGTATCCGTTGCAAAATGGTTGGCAATTGCTTTGTTGGGCACAATTCCGTGTTCTTTGTGATATTCAAAAATATACATCGTAGCTAAAAAAGCTGGTACATATCCTTGAGTTTCTTTGTGCAAATAGGGACGAATGTTCCAATAATTTTGTTTTCCACCCGAACGACGAATGGCTTTGGCAACATTTCCTGGTCCAGAGTTATATGATGCTAAAACCAAATCCCAATCGCCAAAAATAGCATACATGTTTTTCATATATTGTGTTGCTGCTTTACTAGCTTTTAACGGATCGCTTCTTTCATCAACAAACGTATCAATATTTAGATTGTATTGTTTTCCGGTTTGATACATAAATTGCCACAAACCCGTTGCACCAACTCTAGAAACGGCTCTTGGATTCAAGGCTGACTCAACAACGGCTAAGTATTTTATTTCTAAAGGAATATTTTGAGCTGCCAACGATTCTTCAAACATTGGGAAATAATATTGAGAAATTCCCATTAATCGTTCAAATGATTTTCTTCTGTTTTTTAAAAACGATTTGATTACGTTTTCTAATCCTTGGTTGTATTCTATATTAAAAGCCGATTTTTGGTTAAGCTTTTTTAATCGTTCTTTTAATAATTCCGTAGGAAGTTCATAATCAACTTTTTGATCTACATCAATGTTTTGTATATCTAAACTCAATTCATCATATAAATCGAGATTTGCTAATTCTTTCATCCACATACTATCAATACAAGATGCAATATTATCGCGAACAAAAGTTCCCTTGATAGAATCTAAGTATTGTTGTCTGGTTAACGGTTCTTTCTTAACCTGAGCTGTAATGATGGTGTCTTGTGCAAATCCGATACTTGTTAGCAAAACAATCGCTAACGAAGTGATTTTTAATTTATTCATAACTTTATTGTCTAAAGTGGTATTTTATTCTATTAATAACGCAATTTGTTGAAATTTATTGTGTTACTTTTAAAAAATTATTCTAAAATAGCTGCAATACCAGGTAAAACAGTACCTTCAAGCATTTCTAACATAGCACCTCCGCCAGTAGAAACATAGCTCATCTTATCTTCTAAGCCAAATTGTTTCACAGCTGCTACAGAATCGCCTCCACCTACAAGAGAAAATGCTCCATTTTTAGTGGATTCGGCAATAAATTCACCTAATTTAATAGTTCCGTTGGCAAAATTTTCCATTTCAAAAACGCCCAATGGTCCGTTCCAAAGAATGGTTTTGCTGTCAAGAATTACTTTTTTAAAATTTTCTAACGATTTTGGTCCAGCATCTAAACCTTGCCATCCATCAGGAATTTGATTTACATCAATAATTTTAGTATTGGCATCGTTTGAAAAAGCATCGGCTGCTACAACATCTACTGGAATATGTATTTGAACATTTTTTTCTTTTGCTTTTTGGAGAATCTCTAAGGCTAAATCAAGTTTGTCATCTTCACAAATGGAATTTCCTATCTTTCCTCCCAATGCTTTTACAAACGTAAATGTCATTCCGCCACCAATAATCATGTGATCTATTTTGTCTAAAATATTCTCGATAACCGTAATTTTCGATGAAACTTTTGAACCACCAAGTACTGCTGTTACTGGTTTTACCGAATTATTTAACACTCTGTTTAAACTTTCGATTTCTTTTGCCAATAATAATCCAAAACATTTATTTTCTGGAAAAAATTGGGCAATAATTGCTGTTGAAGCATGTGCTCTATGTGCTGTTCCAAAAGCGTCGTTTACATAAATATCACCTAGCGAAGCTAATTCTTTTGCAAATTCAACATCGCCAGCTTCTTCTTCTGGATAAAAACGAAGATTTTCTAACAATAATACTTCACCTTTTTGCAAATTTGATGCTGCTTCTTTAGCAATTGCTCCACGACAATCTTCAGCAAATTTTACATTTACTCCAAGTACTTTTGAACAAGTAGCAATGATATGTTTTAACGAATATTTTTCTTCTTTCCCTTTTGGTCGTCCTAAATGTGACATTAAGATAACACTTCCGCCATCGATTAAAATTTTATCAATAGTTGGTTTTGCTGCTTCTATTCGATTTACATCCGTAACATTGAACTTTTCGTCTAAAGGAACGTTAAAATCTACTCGAATGATGGCTTTTTTATTTTTAAAATTAAAATCGTTAATGGTTTTCATATTAAAAATGGATAGTTGTTTTCAATTGGTTTGTTTAGGATTCCTTTTGTTTGAAATGGCAAATATAATTTAGACTTTCCTCAAAAAAACTTAAGCTACTCTTAATTAACTTTTTAATTGTAGTATTTTTGATGGTCAATGCCACATCTTTATCTTTTGCAAAAGTAGTATTTTCAATTTTATTTTTAACAATCTTGTCATTTTCTTTGTTAACCGTCATTATCCACAAATCACCAAAATACTTTTCATTAATATTTGAAAAATAAAGTGTTTGTGCTTCCGAAAAATTTTCGTGGTGACTAACATATACATATCTATAATTGTTAGCTTGGTTTATGAAATAACCCGCTTCAATTCCTAGAGACTGAAGTTTTGACACAAATCGAGTAGCATTTGAGTGTTTTGCAAATACATTCGCAATAATATAATATCCTTTTTCTTCACCTGGAAAACTTCTACTTTTAGATTCTATAGGTGTTACTCTTATTTTATCAGCTTTTTTAGTTGTTGTTTTTACTGTTTTTGTTGCCACTACATTGTCATTTGTTTTTGTTGTAGTTTGGCTTTTTTCCTCTTTTTCTTTTGTAGCAGTAATTTTATATTGCGTTACTTCTTTAACTTCTTCTTTTTGAATTGTATTTTCGGTAGTTTCATTCAAAGCAACTGCATTTGACAAAGAAGTTGTATTTGTTGCTGTTTGAAGTGTTTTGTTTTCAACTAGTAGTTCATTTGGTTTAATTTCGTCAATAGCTTTTGCCGTCTCTAAAACTTCAACGCTAAAAGCACTAAAAAACATAAAATAGCGATCGCCTGTTGATTTGAATCTTAATTTTGCTTCAGTAGTGTTGTTTCCAATAACTTGATTGTCTGGATTATAAACCGTCATTAAAAAAGAATCATAACCAAGTGTATTTTGAGAGTTGGGAAATCTTTTAGCAAACACTTCATCGTTAATAGTAATGGAACTATTGAAAAAATTATTAAAATCTCTAACTTTAGTATTTAGAATTGTAAAATCTTCATTTTCGGCTGATTTGAATGAAATTTGATCACCTTTTAATCCTAAATCGCCTTCTAATCCTGCGCCTGCAATTTTCAAATTTACTTTTCCTTCGGGCAAGGTTTGAAATCCATTAAAATCAATATCGGATGATTCTTTGCTAACACCCGTAAAACCATCATAGGTAGTAATAAATTTACCCGTTTCTTGCTTGTCTTCATACACAATTATCATTGTCCAACCAGCAGAAACGCCGCCGCTTAAAGTTCCATTTGTAGCTCTTACATTGGCAACTGTGTAATTCCCTTGAGGATTTTGAAGATCGCTAAGCAGTTTTGTAACATCGGCATATACAGCATATGGCGCATTTTCTTCAAAGCCATTTTCGTTCAATCCATCAAATAAAATTTCTCCTTTTATGTCTATGTATTTTTCTTGTCTTGGCAATTTCAATTTAACAACATCAAAAGCATCTCTGTCTTTATCTACGGCAACATATTTTCGATTTCTTTTTTGTTTTCCTATATTGTACTTATAGGTTGCTGACCAATACAAACCAGCATAAACCACTTTTAAATTGGCCGTTTTTTCCGTCGAAAAATTAGCATTACTAGATGAAAAAGTGGAGTTGTCGTTGTCAATATCAATATACTCCATGTTTAATTCATCGTTATGTTTTGCGCTATAATCGGTGCTGTTATAGGGAGCAACTGCTTTGACAAATGAATCTTTCCTGTTTACAATATTGTTAGCAATAATTGTCATGTCGCCTTTAACAAAAGATTGGTGTCTAACTTTAAACGGTACGTTTAATTGGGCGGACAACTGATGTGAAAAAATAGTAAGAAGTAAAAAAATTAAAAGAGATAAATGATTGTTTTTTTCCATCTTTATTTACATTAATTTATTGACTATAAGACATTTGTAAGTAATAGTTTTTCAAGAATTTATAAATAGTTTCTTTAATTTTATTAAATAAATTGCTAAAAAAGAGTGAGTTTCTGTTTTTAACCTGTTACTTTTTATCTTAAACTCACTGCAATTATACTTAATTTTGTCGATAAAAGTCGATTTTTATCGGCAAAAATCGATTTTTGTGTTGTTTTTAGAACCATTTGACATGAAATAAAATGGCTTTTTTTAGAACAAATTACTCTTTTCAATTCTAAATTCATTTATATTTGCTTTATGCATTTTACGGAAATTATAGGACAAGATTACATTAAAAATCATTTGATTAAAAGTGCCGTTGCAGGTCGAATTCCACATGCACAACTATTTGTTGGTCCAGAAGGCTCAGGAACTTTGGCTATGGCAATTGCTTATGCTCAATTGGTTTTGTGTAAAAATACTTCCCAAGACAATTCAGAAGGAAACCAAAGTTGTAATCTGAAATTCCAATCGCTTTCGCATCCTGATCTACATTTTATTTTTCCAAATACTTCCAACGATGAAGTAAAATCAAAGCCTAAAAGTGCTGATTTTTTAGCTGATTTTAGAGAATTTACACTTGCAAATCCTTATGGTAGTTTATTTGATTGGTACAAACATCTTGGTGTAAAAAACAAACAAGGCGAAATACGAGTAGAAGATGCTACAGATATTTTGAAGGCGCTTGCTTTAAAATCCTATGAAGGTGGTTATAAAATCATGATTGTTTGGATGGCAGAAAAAATGAACATTGCCGCTTCTAATAAGATTTTAAAATTGCTGGAAGAACCACCCGAAAAAACACTTTTTCTATTAATTGCCGAAGATGAAGAGGCTATTATTCAAACCATTCGTTCTCGTTGTCAAGTATTGCATTTTGGTGCATTGCCCGAAAAAATAATTGCAGCATCTTTAGTAAATCGTTTTCAAGTTGAAACAAATTTAGCTGATAAAATTGCACATCAATCTCAAGGAAATTATAATAAAGCGATGCATTTTTTGAAACATGATGAAGACGAATTACCGTTTGAGGAATGGTTTGTACATTGGGTTCGTTCTGCTTTTAAAGCCAAAGGAAATGCTACGGCAATTTATGATTTAATTGCTTGGAGCGATTCGATTGCAAGCATTGGTCGTGAAAGTCAAAAACAGTTTTTAAATTATTGTATCGTAATGTTTCGACAGGCATTGTTACACAATTATGAAACCAAGGAATTGGTTTATGTTGAGCCACAAACTTCTGGTTTTACCTTTGATAAATTTGCACCATTCGTTACTGGAAACAACATTTCAGAGATTTTTGAGTCACTATCGGATGCCATTTATATGATTGAACGGAATGGAAATGCAAAGATAGTTTTGACTGACTTATCCATAAAATTAACTCGTCTAATCCATAAAAAATAAAAATATGAACAATCCTGCTTCGCTACTAATTTTAGTTTTTTTGGCTATAACTTTCATTCAATCAGCGTATGATAAAATTTTTGATTGGAAAGCAAACGTTGAATTTCTTAAAGTTCATTTTTCAAAAACAAGTATTTTAAAAAATTATGTTGCACAATCTATTGTTTTATTAGTGTTTCTTGAACTTTGTACTGGAATTTTAACGCTTGTTGGTTGCGCTCAATTACTAATTAATGGCGGAAGGACTTTTGGTTTTTATGGTGCTGTTTTATCGTCAATTACTTTAATATTGATGCTGTTTGGTCAAAGGCTGGCAAAAGATTATGACGGTGCAAGAACGATTGCTATTTATTTTATACCTTCGGTTTTAGCGGTTTATTGGTTAAATTAAACATTCAAACTTGCTTTAAACAATCGTAATTCATTCCATGAAAAATCTTCTCCAACTTGTTCTTTCATAGTATTTAAAGTTTCTTCATTATAATTCTCAAATAGTTTTGATAAACTTTTCAGCTTGTCTTCGGGTAAAACATCATTGATTGCAACGGCTTTATCTTGAACTAGTTTTGTAAAATGTGTCAAAATTGTTCCAACTGTTAACTTGCGAATTAAAGCGATTTCTTCAATCGAATTTTTATCAACCCAAAGTTCATAAGTAATTTGAGTCGTTGGTTTTTTTGCTTCTTTTTCAGACTTCTTTTTTTTGGGTTGATAGTAACTTACGTCTTCTTGTTCTTCGATTAAATTGATGTTTTTCTTTTTAAAATCTTCAATGACACGTTCTGTTTTAATTCTTTTATAATTTTTTATTTCCGACGAATTTAAACTTTGCTTGTCCAAAATGGTTTCGTTCATAACATTTTCAATCAGCTTTTTAGCTTTCATTAATCGTAAAACAGCATTAGTTTGCAGTTCTTCTATAACCTGTAACTCTTGATAAAACTGTTTGACTTGTTTAATGCGCTTAATTTCTTCTATTTTATATAAAATTTGATATTCTAAAGTATCTATTTTTTCAAAAAAATAACCATAAGCTGCTTGAATTCTTTCATTTATGAATTTAAAATCAACTTTATCATCGTTGAAAATTTTATCTAATTGCGACCTAAATTTTTTTGCTGGATCAAGCAAAGCTTCACAAAAATCAAGTTGTTCATCTGCCCAATTTTTGTGTTTTGATTTTGCAGATAAATCGCTGTCTAAATAGCTAAACTTATGATTGCGCCATTCTTGTGCAAGTTCGGTCCAATCAAAACTGTTTTTTAAATAGTGATGAAGAAATAATTTGGTTTGTTTTTGCAGTTCACTTTGTAAAACATCAGTAGATGCTTTATTTGCAGAATAATTCATCACATCGTCATCGTTTGAAATACCATTCATTTGAATTGGAGATAACAGAATCAAGCCATTTAGCGAACGTAAACGCGAAAGTGCTACATAGGCCTGTCCGGGAAGAAAAACTTGTGATACATCAAGTGCTGCTTTGTCAAATGTTAATCCTTGGCTTTTATGAACCGTAATTGCCCAAGCTAATTTGATTGGAAAATGCACAAAAGTTCCTAAAACTTCTTCTTCAATTTCTTTGGTATTGTCATTTACGAAATACCTAATATTTTGCCATTCATAGCGTTCCACTTCAATTGTTTTATTTTCATCAGGAAAATGAACCCAAATTTCATCGTTGGATAATGATTTTATAAAACCCATTTTTCCATTAAAATAATTTTTCTCAAATGACAAATCATTTTTGATGAACATAATTTGTGCTCCAACTTTAAGTTCTAAATATTCTTCTAAAGGGAAAATTTTATCTGGAAAATCGTCAACTATATTTGCTTTAAACTTTACAGAAGTGCCTTCCAAATCTTTTAACGATTGTTCGTTTATAGCATCTGCTTTAGCGTTATGCGTGGTCAATGTGATGTATCCTTTATTGGCTTTCAAATTAAAATTTGGTTGTACAAATTGATTTAAAAAAGAAATATTCTTAGAAGTTATAGTGTTGTTTCTTAAGTTATTAAGCAAATCAATAAAAATTTCATCCGTTTGTCTGAATATTTTAGATAGCTCCACATATAACGGCGGATTAGTTTGAACTACATGCGAATGAAAAAAGAATTTTCCTGAATAATAGTTGCGTAAAGTTTTCCATTCTTCCTCTCGAATTATAGGAGGAAGTTGTAATAAATCACCAATAAAAAGAACTTGAACACCACCAAAAGCTTGTTTTTTTCTTCGAACACTTTGGAGCATATAATCAATGGCATCCAACAAATCTGCTCTCAACATACTTACTTCGTCAATAATTAGCAATTCCATATTTTGGATTACTGCTTTTTTTGAAGCACTCATTTTAAAATGACGGTTTAGTGTAGCTTTCGTTTCAAACTTTATCTGGCTTGAAAAATGTGCATTAGCGGAACTATCTGGAATAAACCCACCAAAAGGTAGCTGAAACAAGGAATGAATTGTTACGCCGCCTGCATTTAAAGCTGCAATTCCAGTTGGCGCAACGACCACACAATTTTTGTGTGTAGAATTGATGATTTCTTTGAGAAGTGTTGTTTTTCCTGTTCCGGCTTTTCCTGTTAGGAAAATCGAACGGTTGGTTTGGTTGATAAATTGCAAGACGTAATTTGCTTCGGCAGATAGCGTTTCCATTTGGCAGGTATATTAAAGAAAAACAAATATAAAACTTTGTATTTCAACAAACAATAAAAAAATGCCTTTCGTTATAAAAGGCATTTTAATTGTAAAAACTGGTATAATATTATTTTTTGTCAGCTTTTTTTGCTTCCGATTTATCATCAGCTTTAACCTCTTTTTTATCAGCTGCTTTGTATTTATCATTCACCATTTTGATAATTTCTTTGGTAATATCATATTGGTCCTTGGCGTATAAAACTGAGTTTGCTTCTCCAGTTCCATAAATGTAATCAAAGCCTTTTTCTTTACCATATTCTTTGATGATTTTTTTGTACGATTTCACTAAAGAATCCATTTCAACACCACTTTCTTGTTGCAATTGGCGTAACATTCCGTCTTGAGCATACGAAATTTGTTGTTCTCTTTTTTGCAATTCAGCACCTTTTTGTTGTGCCCAAGCTTGTCCGTTGGCTTGAGCATTTTTTTGAAAATTGGCAGCTTCGTCTTTCCAACGTGCAACTTCTGCATCCAATTGGCTGCCCATAACTTTAGCTTTTTCTTTATATTTTGCTTCTACATCTTTTCCCTCTATGCTTTCGTCCATAAGCTTAGCGGTATCAATATAAGCCGTTTTAAATTCTTTAGTCTGAGTTGTTTTTTCACAAGCAATAAAAGTAAAAACTATTGCTAAAACGATAAGTGATTTTTTCATTTTTGATTTAATATTTATAAGATTCCAAAAGTAAAAAATAAATTTCATTTTCTGTTCGTTATTTAACCTATTGTAAAATCTTATAGCTTTATATATTGCTATAATTAATACTTATAAGTTTGTTTTTTTTAATTATTAATTTTTTATAATGTAAATGTGAGAAGAAAACTCATTTTTCCGTTTTCCATATTGGTTAGACTTCCATCCTATCCATAATGCATTGAGGAAATTCATTTTTCCATTTTTATATTTTTCGGATAGTAAACTCACATAATAACTATCAAATTTCATTGGTAAAACATCAACCAAATTTAATTCTTGCTTTGCAAAAAGCTTTTGGATGGCAGTTTTTGAAAAATGCCATAGATGTCTTGGAACATCATAAGCCGCCCAATATTCTTGATAATAATTGGCATCAAAAGATTTAAAATTTGGAACAGCAATAATAATGGTACCTGTAGGTTTAATTAATCGTTTCAGTTCTGAAATATACTCTTCTAGATTTGGCACATGCTCTAAAACATGCCACATGGTGATGACATCAAATGAGTTATTATCCAAAGTTTTTAAATCGTTTGCCAAAGAAACTCCTTTTGAGGTGGCAATTGATTTTGCTTTTTCGTTGGGTTCAATTCCAATAACGTTCCAATTGTCCTTTTTGGCTACTGATAGAAAATCTCCAGTTCCAGCACCAATATCTAGAAGCTTCCCTTTTTCTGAAATTGTATTGATTAGCTTTAGTTTTTTCCGAAGTGCAATTCCTTTTACAATTTGATACACTTTCTCAAACAAAGAACGTTTTCCATCGGTATGCGAAATATAATCTTCACTTTCATAATAACGTGGTAACGCTTCCAAACTTGGTTTGGGAAACGTCATTAACATATCAAATTCTGGATTGTGATGCAAGTCAAAAACTTCTTTTGAAACAGAATAGTCTTTTGTTTTTTGATAAAAAATATTGTTATGAAAACTCATTGATGTCTTTATTTATAGGCTTTTTGAAAGTTAGTTTCACGTGGAACATTTATATTTTAGATTTTATTTCACTTTATATTCATATACAACGAAAAATTCACTTAAAATAAATTAAACTCCTCGTTTTAATTTACACAAATCAAAAATCTACAGTCTAATATCTCTACCTACCCATGTGTATTAATAAAACAGATACATCAGCAGGAGAAACACCGCTGATTCTTGAGGCTTGAGAAATAGTTATTGGTCTGATTTTGGACAATTTTTGTTTAGCTTCAATTGACATGGATTTGATTTTATTATAATCGAAATTTTCTGGAATTTTAATGTCTTCCAAACGAATTAATTTCTCAGCATTGTTGCGTTCTTTTTCAATATATCCTGAATATTTTACTTGAATTTCTGCTTGCTCAACAATTTCATCATCAAGATTATTATCATTAATATAATTTTTAACCTTATCAAAACGGATGAAATCTTCCAACTCAATCTGTGGTCTTGAAAAAACTTTAAACATCTTATCCGATTGTGACATCGTAGAACTTCCTTTTTCAATTAATATTGGATTGGCTTCTTCTGGAGAAATGCTCGTTTCTTTGAAAAAATCAACCATTTTTTCACTTTCATTGAATTTATATTCCATTCTACGAAGCTGTTTTTCAGATGCTAAACCAATTTCATAGCCTTTAGGAGTCAATCGGTAATCGGCATTGTCTTGACGCAACAAAGTACGATATTCTGCTCGAGAAGTGAACATTCTATAAGGTTCTTCAGTTCCTTTTGTAATTAAATCATCTATCAGAACACCAATATAAGCTTCATCTCTACGCAATATTAAAGGTTGTTCTTCTTTTACTTTAAGTGCTGCGTTAATTCCAGCCATTAATCCTTGAGAAGCGGCTTCTTCATAACCTGTAGTTCCGTTAATTTGACCAGCAAAATACAAACCTTCTACCAATTTGGTCTCTAACGTGTGCTTTAATTGTGTTGGTGGAAAATAATCGTATTCAATAGCATACCCTGGACGGAAAAATTTAACTTTTTCAAAACCTGCTACAGAACGCAATGCTTTAAATTGAATATCTTCAGGCAAAGATGTTGAAAATCCATTTACATATACTTCAACAGTATTCCAACCTTCGGGTTCTACAAACAGTTGATGTCTTTCTTTGTCAGCAAATCGATTAATTTTATCTTCAATAGAAGGACAATATCTTGGACCGATACTCTTTATTCTTCCATTAAACATTGGCGATCGCTCAAAACCTTCTCTCAAAATATCATGTACTTCTAATGAAGTGTAAGTCATGTGACATAATTTTTGATTCGTTAAGGGTTTTGTCTCGTCTGAATACGAGAATTTAGCTGGTTTATCATCACCAGGTTCTTCACGCATTTTAGTATAATCAAGTGAACGACCATCAACTCTTGGTGGTGTTCCCGTTTTCATTCTGCCTGCTTCAAAACCCGCTTTTACTAAATCATCAGTAATACCAAAAGCTGCACTTTCGCCAGCTCTTCCTCCGCCAAACTGTTTGTCACCAATGTGAATTAATCCATTTAGAAAAGTTCCGTTGGTTAAAATAACTGTCTTTGCTTTTATTTCAATTCCAAGTGAAGTAACAACACCTTCAATTTTATTATTCTTAATCAACAAACCTTTTACCATTTCTTGATAAAAATCAACATTAGGTGTTTGTTCTAATCGCAAACGCCACTCTTCAGCAAAACGCATTCTATCACTCTGTACTCTTGGTGACCACATGGCTGGACCTTTTGATTTATTAAGCATTTTAAATTGAACCGCTGTATTATCAGAGATAATTCCGGAATAACCGCCTAGCGCATCAATTTCGCGCACAATTTGCCCTTTTGCAATTCCACCCATGGCTGGATTGCATGACATTTGCGCAATATTTTGCAAACTCATAGTAACCAAAAGCGTTGAACAACCCATATTGGCCGCTGAAGCAGCAGCTTCGCAACCAGCATGACCAGCACCAACAACTATAACATCATATTTTTCTAAAAACATTTTTCTTTTCTGTATTGTTTCACGTGGAACGTTTTATTTAAAACTATCGTTTAATGTTTCACGTGGAACATTTTAATTTTTTCCTCTTCTTTGCTTCTCATCATTTTTTCGTCAGCTAATGATTTATCTTTATAACCACAATAATGTAGTATTCCATGAATAATAACACGTTTTAATTCATCTTCGAAAGAAACTTTAAAATCATTCGCGTTTTCTTTAACCCTATCGATAGAAATAAAAATATCGCCTGAAATTAAATTCCCTTCTGTGTAATCAAAACTAATTATATCCGTAAAATAATCATGATTTAAGTATTGCTTGTTAATTTCTAACAGATAATCATCATCACAAAAAATATAATTTACTTCTCCTAAAATTTTATTCTCAGAATTAATGACATTTTCTATCCAAAAAGAATAGTTTTCTTCATTATCTAATTGAAAGTCAATTTCATAATTATAATTTATCATTGTTTTTGAAATATTCTTGAACCTTTTGATTAAAATTGGAGCGCAAAGGTAAGCTTTGTCTATTTAAAATTTCAATACTGTTTAAATAATCTTGAAGTTTGGCGGGTAAAGCATTAGCTTGATTATTAAATTCTTTCTTATTTGTTTCTGATTGACGCTTTTTATCTTCTCCTTGTTGCTGAATAGCTTTTTCAAGTTTTAATAATTCATATTTTAAATTCAACATTTTTTGAAGGGTTTCATTTTTAAATCCTTTATTGATTAATTGTTTTTCAATTTCCTTCATTTTATCTAAAGTTCCTTGTCCGTTTCCGCCAATACCTTGTTTGTTTAATTCATTTTGCAAAGCTTCTCGTAATTGTTGTTGTTCTTTATAGATTTCCATAATCATTTGTGCATCGCCTTCGCCATCTTGTCCATTTTCGCCGTCTTTGTTTCCTTGAGAAGTTCCACTTCCGCCAGATTGACCATTCTTACCGTTTTTACCTTTACCGTCCTTTCCTTGACCTTGTCCTTCTTTATTTCCTTGACTTCCATTCTTTGGTTCGCCATCTTGACCTTCTTCTCCTTCGCCGGGTTTTTCTCCTTTCTTCATTCCTTTTTTCATTTTTTCACCTAAACCGTCTTGTTTCTGAATAATATCAGGCAATTGCATTTCTCCTTTTCCTTGACCTGGTTTTGGTTTACCCTTTCCTGCTCCAGACATTTGCATGGACATTTGCATTCCGTTTAAAATTTCGCTTAACAAATCAGCAAGTTTATTGGAAGAGGCAACTGCATATTGTTGGTGTGAATTTCCTTTTATTATAATTGCTTCTGCTAAATTTTCTAAAGCTTTATCAACATTGTATTGCACATTTCCGATTTCTTTAGTTACATCTTCAGCAATTTTTGGATTACGAAGTGACATTGAAAATAAACTATCATCAACATGTTTAAATTGTTGTTTTAAATTTTGTTGCGTTTTTAAATGTTTATTGAACGATGGTGCACCTCGCTTTAAACCCTTAAATTGTTTCATAACATCCTCTTGGGAAAATGAAAAAGCTAATAAGTTATCTAATATTTGACGAAGCATAGCAACATCCTCTTCCATTTGTTCCATTTCACCCGATGCCATTGACTCGCTCATTTCTTGACTCATTTGCTTCATTTTTTTAGCCGCATTCTTTTGTTTTGGTTTGGCTTTATCTTTTTGCTGTTTTTGCAATTGGTCTTTAGCGTTCTTTAAATCTTCATCAATGCTTTTCTCCTTTTCGTCCGTTTTAGGTAATTCCATTGGAGATTTTAAATCTTTATTGTCTTTTTCTAACTGATTTAATTCTTCCTGAATTTTATCAAACTCTTTATTGATTTCATCTTGCTTTGCAGCATTATTCTCTTCATTCTTTTCAGAAAGTTTATCTTGTTTTTCAGCTAATTTGTTTAGTTTGTCTGCTATTTGTTCTGCTTTCTTTTCGACATAATAGCGTTTGGTTAATTCAACTAACTGCTCTAAACTTTTGGTTTGGTTTTTACTTTCTTTTTGGAATTTCTCCATTTTCTCGAACAACTCTTCTTTGCTGATTTTGTCATTCAGTTTTTTAAGTTCGTCCAAAAGCTTTTGATTTTTTTCAATTTCTTCTTTTGATTTTTCTAAGCGTTCTTGTAAAGCTTCTTTCTTTTCATCTTTTTCTTCAGATTTGAATTTATCGAGATTGTCTTTCATTTTCTCGGCAAACTCTTTCATCATTTCGTCTTGTTGTTTTTGACGTTGAAGAAATTCATTTACTTTTTGTTGGTCTTTATACTCTAAATTATCTTTTTCTTTACCCATTTTTTGCAACTTATCCATTTCAGATAATTGCTTGTCTTGAGCTTTCAACGATTTTGACAATGCATTAATATTATCATTCTGTTGTTGCAGCATTTGGTCTTCTTTTTCAGTTTGTGTTTCTATACGATTGCTGAAAACCGTAGATTTTGTGCTTTTATAATTATGAAGCGCATCATTATCAAACACTTCAAAGTAATATTCATAGGTAACACCTTCTTCAACTGGCAAAGTACTTGGAAAAGAAAAAACAAACTGATCATAACTGTCTTTCTTTACAGCAATTGTTCCATGTTTAGCATCATTAGGTTTGTCTTTTGGATAATAAATGACCTGTAACTTCGTTAAACCATAATCGTCCGAAACTTGCCCTAATAGATAGTTTTTAGTCACTTTTAGGCTATCCGGCGCAGTATTAACAGTAATTGTTGGAAACTGATCTTTAATAACTGAAATTTGATAATTCAATTTTTCGTAATTCGCTACTTTATTGTTTGAAGTAAGTATTTGATATTCTGTATTCTGATTGATGTTTTTAGAAAGTGAAAATATATTATCTGTTTTGGCAAATGTTTGCTTGATATTGTCTGATAACCAATCTACTTTTTGAGTAGCAACCGTATTCATTTTCCACGTTACTTTTGTTCCTTCTGGAATAATGGCATTTCCTGTTCCTTTGATAGTCTCTGATTTTTTATTCAAATAACCTGGAAAATTCAACACCATTTCAAAATTGGCAATCGATGGAACTGTGATTACTTGCAGTTCATATTCTTTTGATTTTATATCATTCGCTTCAAGATAAAATTCTAATTTTTCTGTTAGTTTTGGAATTACAAACTGAAATTCACCTGTTTCGCCTTTTTCCATAAAATAACTTTCATCGCCAACTACAATCATTGCGTTTTCTGGAACAATTTTCCCAACCGTTTTAACTTTCAAAAGGAAATCTTTGTTTTGTTCGGTTTGTAAACTTTGGTTTAAAACCACAAATTCAAAAGGTGCAGGTGGCAAAAATTGTTGTTTATAATTCACAACACGATTTAAACTTTGTGAAATAAAATTGCTGTTTCCCGAAAGATAAAAGAAGGCAAAAAACAAAATCGGAATAATGGCTAACGGAATGTATTTTTTATTGGTTCCAAAATTAATGGCGTTGCTAAACGGAATGGGTTGCAAAGTATTTGCTTTTTGGTCAATCGATGCTAAAAGTAACTCTGATTTATTCTGGTCTTGAGAAAGCTGTAAAAAATTCGTCAGCTTATCGCCTACTTCACTAAAATGATTTCCAATGATTTTTGAAGCTTCGTTATAATCAATTCCTTTTTGAAGTTTGAATAATTTAAACAACGGAAAAGCAATAAATCGGAACAAAAGAAAGAGTTCAACAACGATGAATGTCCAGAACAAAATGGTTCTTGCTGTTGGCTTTAACCAAAGAAAATATTCTATAAACAACGTAAAAATAAAATACAACAAACCCAAACCAATGAAAAATAATGTTCCACGTAGTAATTCGTTGGTGTAAAACTTCTTAATAAAGCTTTCTAATTTCTCGTAAATAATATTCGAATTGTTCAAAATTGTACCTCTTTTGTTAATAACCGATAAATGTACAAATTTATAGATAGAATAAAAGTTAAAAATAAATTAAACCAAATTTCAATTTTAATAGCAATGTCAATTACAACGACAATTGTATCTTTGCCAAAAATTAGTAAAAATGTCAAGACCTGTAAGAGTTCGTTTTGCACCAAGTCCAACTGGACCATTGCATATTGGTGGTGTAAGAACAGCGTTATTTAATTATTTATTTGCCAAAAAACACAACGGAGTTTTCTATTTACGAATTGAAGATACCGATCAAAATCGTTTTGTTCCTGGAGCAGAAGCTTATATATTTGAAGCTTTAGAATGGTTGGGAATTGCGCCTAGTGAAACGGTTGGAAAAAACGAGAAGTTTGGACCATACCGTCAAAGTGAACGCAAGCATTTATACAAAAAGTACGCCGATGAACTAATAGAAAAAGGTTGGGCTTACTATGCTTTTGATACAGCCGAAGCCTTAGATTTTCATAGAAAACAACACGAAGAACAAGGCAAAACCTTTATTTACAATTGGCACAATCGTGAAAAATTAGATACTTCTTTGGTAATTTCAAAAGAAGAAACTGAAAAAAGAATTGCCAATGACGAAGCTTATGTTATACGATTTAAAACGCCTGTTAACGAAACGTTGCATTTAAAAGATATCATTCGTGGTGACATTAATTTTGAAACCAATTTATTAGACGATAAAGTTTTGTTTAAATCGGATGGAATGCCAACTTATCATTTAGCGAACATAGTTGACGACCATTTGATGGAAACATCTCATGTAATTCGTGGTGAAGAATGGTTACCAAGTTTGCCGTTACACAGTTTATTGTACAAAGCATTTGGATGGCAAGCGCCAGAATTTGCGCATTTACCATTGATTTTAAAACCAATTGGTAACGGAAAATTATCAAAACGTGATGGCGATAAAATGGGCTTTCCTGTATTTCCATTAGATTGGAAAAATGAAGACGGCACCATTTCATCAGGTTATAGAGAAAAAGGATTTTTCCCAGAAGCTGTAGTTAACTTTTTAGCGTTATTAGGTTGGAATGACGGAACGGAACAAGAACTGTTTTCGTTAGATGAATTGGCTGAAAAATTCGATTTAAACAGAGTTCATAAAGCTGGAGCCAAATTTGATCCAGAAAAAAACAAATGGTTCAATCATCAGTATTTACAAAAACAAAGTGATGAAGAATTAGCAAAAGCCTTTGCTCCTATTCTTTATGAAAAAGGAATTGATGTTGATTATACGACTTTGGTAAAAATAGTTTCATCCATAAAAGAACGTGCAAATTTCGTGTCTGAATTTTGGGAATTAAGTGATTATTTCTTTGTAGCACCAACATCGTATGATGAAAAAGCAGCCAAAAACTGGAAAGAAGAAACGCCAAATTTGATGCAACAAGTTTCTGAAGTATTAAATTCTATAGATGATTTTACTTCTGTAAACATCGAAACCATCTTAAAAAACTGGATGACCGAAAACGAAATCGGAATGGGGAAAGTAATGCAACCGTTACGACTAAGCTTAGTTGGTGCTTTGAAAGGTCCGCATCTTTTTGATATCATCGAAATGATTGGAAAAGAGGAAACCATCAAACGAATTGGAAAAGCAATAACAACATTATAAAAAAATAAAAATCCCGATTGCTCGGGATTTTTTAGTTTTGCTTTCTACTTACTCGATGTTGATTATTAGTTATCAAGTAATGTTTACTAGTTATTGAGTGTTGTTTACTCTGTACTCAATGTTGCTTATTCGTTATTGAGTAATGTTTATTAGTTACTCGATGTTGCTTTCTAGTTATTGAGTGACGTTTACTAGTTACCTGATGTTGCTTTCTAGTTATTGAGTGATGCTTATTCTGTACTCGATGTGGTTTATTAGTTATCGAGTAACGTTTACTAGTTACTCAGTGTTGCTTATTAGTTATCGAGTAACGCTTCCTAGTTACTCAATGTTGCTTACTAGTTATTGAGTAATGTTTATTAGTTACTCGATGTGGTTTATTAGTTATTGAGTGTGGTTTAATCTGTACTCTATGTAGTTTACTAGTTATTGAGTAACGATTAATCAAACGGCTATTTATAAAAATAAAAAAATCCCTGAAATTTAGGGTTTTTTTATAAATTAAAAACTATTTGTCCGTTAATAGTTCCAAGGTTTCCTTTGAATTTATCTCCGTTATTCAACACTTTTAATCCATCTTCACTATTGAGGTTGTTTAGAATATTGGTAAATCCGTATTCATAGAAAATAACCGCTCGAACTACTTTGCTTCCGGCAGAAACACCTAAATAAAAGTTACCGCTAAATGTAGAAATGTCCTGAATTTGTTCAGCTCTAAGTAATGTTCCATCTAAAATTTTGTTTTTATCACTATCGCTTACTTTTAGTTTTCCGTTAATCTGTAAAACAGGACCAAAATCTAATGAAACATGATCTTCTACTACATTATAACTTAATAACAAACGTACTTTTACACCTTCGAGATTGTATTTTATTTTTTGGTCAAAAGTAGATTGAAGATTGAAATTACTCGAAAAAAACTGCATTCCATAAATCATACTCCAATTGTTGTAATAATTTCCTCTAACGGAAAGACCGCCAGCAAAACCAATTTCGGGAGAAGATTTGAAATTATTGGTGAATAAAGAAGTTTGAGAAATTCCTGCCGATAGGCCAATTCTGTTACCATCGCGCCTTCCATATTGGGCAAAACTTATTGTTGTACAACACAAAACAATAAGCGTAAATAGTTTGTTCATAAAATAAGTAGCTTGAAATTTGTAACAAACATAAACAATATTTCGTACAACTACTTTATTAACAACAAAATCATATAAACTATGCCATTTTTAATTATTATTCTCGTTTTAGGTTTATTTATTCTTTTTGCTTCGTTCTTTACGGTTAAGCAGCAATCTTCGTTTATTGTAGAACGATTTGGGAAATTTCAAAGCATTCGAAACTCGGGATTGCAATTAAAAGTTCCAATTATTGATAGAATTGCTGGTCGTGTAAATCTTAGAATTCAACAATTGGATGTTATTATTGAAACCAAAACCAAAGACAACGTGTTTGTTAAACTAAAAGTTTCGGTTCAGTTTAAAGTGATTCAAGAAAAAGTATATGAAGCGTTTTATAAATTAGAATATCCACATGATCAAATTACTTCGTATGTATTTGATGTGGTTCGTGCTGAAGTTCCAAAATTAAAATTGGACGATGTTTTTGAAAGAAAAGATGACGTTGCCGTTGCTGTAAAACGTGAATTGAACGATGCAATGACGACTTATGGTTATGATATTATCAACACGTTAATTACAGATATTGATCCGGATATTCAGGTAAAAAATGCGATGAATAGAATTAATGCTGCCGATAGAGAAAAAACAGCTGCAGAATATGAAGCGGAAGCAAGCAGAATTAGAATTGTTGCCAAAGCAAAAGCTGAAGCTGAAAGCAAAAAACTTCAAGGTCAAGGTATTGCCGACCAAAGAAGAGAAATTGCTAAAGGTTTGTTAGAAAGTGTGGAGGTTTTAAATAGTGTTGGAATCAATTCGCAAGAAGCATCAGCTTTAATTGTAGTTACACAACATTATGATACTTTGCAAGCCATTGGTGCTGACACCAATTCGAACTTAATTTTGTTACCAAATTCGCCACAAGCCGGAAGTGACATGTTAAACAATATGGTAGCAAGTTTTACAGCAAGTAACCAAGTAGGTGAAGCCATGAAAAAAGCGAACAGCACGAAAAGATTATCAAAACGTGATTCAGACGATTTAGATAGAAATGAATCGGAAGAATAAAATATCGTATCTAATTTAAAAAAAGTAAAGAGTCAAAATTTGGCTCTTTTTTTTATACATCAGTAATAACATCAAAACCTTTAAAACTTCCAACTATTGCTAATCCAATAACAATTTTTGCCACGTCTTTATTCTTAATTTTACCCGCAATTTGATTTAACGTCGCGCCAGAGCCAACAGCATCATCAATTAATAAAATTGTATTAAACGTAACATTACTTTTTACAACAAAGGTGCTTTCAGCATTATTAATACGTTCTTCTATTTTGTTTAATGACTTTTGCGGTACGGGAATTATACCGCTTATCTTCAAAATTTCCACACTTGGTAAATTGATTTTTAATCCATTAGCTAAAACTTTCATTAATTGTGTTTCTCTTTTGATTGTTGGTGGTACAAAAGCAATCGCATCAATTTTATAGGTAGAAATAATCAAATCTATTTTATCTCTTATCTCTTTGATTAGAATTTTCATAAGCATTATGTTTTGACCTTGTTTGGCATAATGTAAAATAGTTCCTAACCTAGTTTTTCCAAATCTTTCAATAGCATAAAAATCAAGATAAAGTAATTCATCCATGTAAATTTCTTTGAAACCAACCGTGCTTTTAAGTTTTGCTAATCCTGATAGTAAGCCATTACTGTCGAGATAGTTTGTGTATTTTTTTTTTGTTAGTATAAACTCGTCAACAGTTTTTTCTAGTGGTAATTTTCTTTTTAAACACCAATTTTGAAAACCTTCTACTCCATTTAGTATTTGACCAATTTCGGTAATTATCATAAAATTTTCGTCAAGAAAACGTATTTTATCTTGGCTAAAATCGCCTTCATTTTTTACAATCGATACAATTTCAGTATCATTAAGTTTGTAAATTGTTTTTGGCGGCATACCAATTTTTATAATTTCATTATTTTCTAATAATGTTTTTATAACACGATGAATGTACTGTTTTGAAACATTTATCTCGTTTACAATTTCGGTAACACTCAATTCTTTTCTTTCAAGAAAAAGATTTTTGATTAATGCGGCTTTGTCCATTACTTGATAGTTTATAGTTTACTATAAACAGTAAACTATAAACAAATATACAAATAAATTCTTTATAGTTTACAGTAAACTATAAACAGTAAACTAAATTTTGAAAATTTATATTATTTTTCATCAAAAACTAAAATAAATCGATTTAAGACATTTTCGTATTATCAAATAACAAATTACATTAACCTTTTTTATTTTTTGATTAAATCGAAAGTATGAAAGCTACTTTTAATAGCTTTTTATGATACTTATTTTAATTATAATAGTTAATCCTAATAATAGAAAAATCCCGAAGTGTTTCGGGATTTTCATTTATAAAACTTATAATGTATTTATTCTTTACTTTCTACTTTTGCCCAAGTATCGCGAAGACCAACTGTTTTGTTAAAAACTAATTTTTCAGCCGATGAATCTTTGTCAACACAAAAATAACCCAATCGTTGAAATTGGAATTGGTCTAAATTTTTAGCCGATTGTAAACTTGGTTCAACATAACCTGTTATTATTTCTAATGAATTTGGATTGATGTATTCTTTAAAATCAACTTCTTTATTTCCATCGGGATTTTCGTTAGTAAATAATCGGTCGTAAACTCGAACTTCAGCTTCAATAGCATGTTCTATAGAAACCCAATGAATGGTTCCTTTTACTTTTCGTTGGCTGGCTTCGGTACCGCTTCCTGATTTAGAATCGACATCATACGTACAATGAATTTCTGTTATATTTCCGTTTTCATCTTTGATAACACTTTCACCTTTAATGATATAGGCATTTTTTAAACGCACTTCAGTTCCTAATGTTAATCGGAAAAACTTCTTGTGTGCTTCTTCCTGAAAATCTTCTCTTTCGATATATAACTCTCTAGAAAAAGGCACTTCTCTGAATCCTAAACTTGCGTCTTCTTGTGAATTTTCAGCTTCCAATATTTCGGTTTTCCCTTCAGGATAATTGGTAATAACCAATTTCACAGGATTTAAAACTGCCATAACTCTTGGTGCTGTTTTGTTCAATTCTTCACGAACACAAAACTCCAAAAGTGAAACATCTATCAAATTAGTCCGTTTTGCAATTCCAATCGTTTTAGCAAAATTTCTGATAGCCATTGGCGGAAAACCACGACGACGCATTCCAGAAATGGTACTCATTCTTGGATCATCCCAACCAGTAACGTGTTTTTCTTCAACTAATTGCAATAATTTACGTTTAGAAACTACAGTATGCGATAAATTTCTACGCGCAAATTCTCTTTGTTTCGGACGCACTTTTTTATCATCATAAATTTGGTCTAAAAACCAATCATATAACTCACGATGTGGCAAAAATTCTAGCGTACAAAACGAATGTGAAATTTGTTCTAAATAATCACTTTCACCGTGTGCCCAATCGTACATTGGATAAATACACCAATCATTTCCTGTTCGGTGATGGTGTTTTTTTAGAATTCGATACATAATTGGATCACGCATCAACATGTTGTTGTGTGTCATGTCAATTTTAGCACGAAGAATATGCGTTCCTTCTTCAAATTCGCCGTTTTTCATACGTTCGAAAAGGTCTAAATTCTCTTCAATTGAACGATTTCTATAAGGCGAATTTGTTCCTGGAGTTGTTGGTGTTCCTTTTTGAATAGCCATTTCTTCAGAAGTTTGACTATCTACATAAGCTTTGCCTTTTTTAATAAACTCAACTGCCCAATCATATAATTGTTGAAAATAATCGGAAGCATAACATTCATTTGCCCATTCATATCCTAACCATTCGATATCACGCTTAATGGCATCAACATATTCTTGTTCTTCTTTGGCTGGATTGGTATCATCAAAACGCAAATTTACTGGCGAATTATAATCTAAACCTAATCCAAAATTTAAACAAATTGCACTAGCATGACCAACATGTAAATAACCATTTGGTTCAGGTGGAAAACGAAAACGCAGCTTATCATTTGGTAAACCGTGTTTTAAATCTTCTTCAATAATTTGTTCAATGAAATTTAAAGACTTCTCTTCTGTTGACATTATTTTCGTAATTTTAGCAAAGATATGTTTAATTAGTCAATTTGAAAATTTGAAAATTTGAAAATTGATAAGGAAATCAAAAAATGGGAACAATTAAATTACAAAATATTAGAACTTTTTCCTTTCATGGTTGTTTGATGGAAGAAGCAAAAATTGGTTCAGATTACCGAGTAGATTTAGAAATAAAAACCGATTTACGAAAATCTTCGTTGTCTGATGAATTGAAAGATACTGTAGATTATGTACTTTTAAATCGAATTGTAGTCGAAGAAATGGCTATCCGTTCTAAGTTATTGGAACATGTTGCGCATCGAATTATCACTCGTATTTTTGGAGAAATTCCAGAAGTTTCTCGAATTGTTTTAGCTGTTTCTAAATTAAATCCGCCAATTGGTGGTGATGTTGAAGCAGTTACTATTGAAATGGAAGAATACAGAAGTTAAATTCCAACAAATAAATTCCAAATTCCAACGAATTAGTTTTAAATATTGGAATTTGGAGTTTTAAGTTTGGAATTTTTTATATATTTGCCGTCCAACTGGCATCGTGGCCGAGCGGCTAGGCACCGGTCTGCAAAACCGTATACTCCGGTTCGAATCCGGACGATGCCTCGAAAACCTTCAAGGAAACTTGGAGGTTTTTTTATGGTAAATTTTTAGAAAAAATTGATTAAAAGAATACGCAAAACCGATACTCTGGTTTGAATCCGGACGATGCCTCGAAAACCTTCAAGGAAACTTGGAGGTTTTTTTATGGTAAATTTTTAGAAAAAATTGATTAAAGAATACGCAAAACCTTATACTCCGGTTCGAATCCGGACGATGTCTATAAAACCTTCAGGGAAACTTGGAGGTTTTTTTGTAATAAATTTTAGAAAAAATTGATTAGAGAATTGTAATAACTAAAGGTTGAATTTGTGTTGTCGAAATTCCACATCTAATCTGAGTTTTAACATCATAAATTGTTATAATATCATTCCTTGAAGTAAACTTTTTAATAGACTCAAATGTTTTAGTATCAATCTTATTTCCATTAACTTCTATCTCTTGTCTTCCAGGAATTTTAACTTTAAATTTATATATAAACATAAACTTTTTAACATCTATATTTTCATCTTCAAACTTTAATTCTAATACTGCATTTTTAAGTTTTTCTTTTTGAAGTTTAAAAATTGGTCCATCTTGACTATTAAGAGCTATAATTAAATTACTTAAACTTCTCTTTTTTATCAAATGCCTTTCTTTTTTAATTTGATTGTTGTTCAATATAATTTCAAAATTTATAAAAATTTCATCTTCTTCTCTGTTATCTATATAATATAAATTGTTACTTTTTTTAAATAATCCATTACCTGAAACTTTAAAAGATTTTACATTTGGAACATTTATAAAAAATTCATTTGGTAGTTCTTTATAAATTACTTTTAATTTTTTTGGAATAATAAAATCACTATCTGTATGTCTTACTACAGATAAAGTATCATTCTGCGCAAAAAATGATATTGAAAAAAATAAAAAAAGGAGAAAGATTATTTTTTTCATGAGCAAATTTTAATGTTGCTTTTCTAATTTCTCAAAAGCTTTATCAACAATCTTTCTTTCTTTTGGAAACCAAGCTTGGGATAATAAAACAACTCCACAGATAATTAAAACGATACTAATAAACTTTTTGATTAGTAAAATATTTTTTGGATTGAGTTTACTTCTTAATTGTTTGGCTAATATTATTTTAAACAAATCAGTTATAAAATAAACTATGATTAAAGTTGAGAAAAAAGTTAGCATTCTCGAAGTTTTTAACTCTAATTGTGGACCAATCGTAATTAAAATAGCCAACCAAAAACCCAAAACTCCAATATTGATAAAGTTTAAGAAAAAACCTTTCATAAAAAGGGAAAAGTAATCGTTTTTTGCTAATTCTGCTGGATCTTCGGGATCAATATTTTTCTTTGCTTCTTTTCTGTTATTTATAAAAGAAATAATTCCGTAAGTAAGCATTACTAATCCTCCAAAAATAAACAAAGCTGGATCATCTTTTATACTTTGAATCAATCGATAACTACTAAAAAAAGCAATAAGAATAAAAACAATATCTGCTAAAACAACACCTAAATCAAACATTACTGCAGCACGAAAACCTTTCACAACACTGGTTTCGAGTAATACAAAAAATACAGGTCCAATCATAAAACTAAGAAAGAAACCTAGTGGAATGGCAGATAAAATATCGTTTAGAAAAATCATGTTTATTTTTTTGACATTGCAATTTAGAATTTAAAATTTATATGATAAAATAAAATCTATTTTGCTTCTTCAATTGTTCCGCCGGCTACTACTTTTTGATTGATTTCTTTTGGTTTTCCATGAATCGTAATTTCTCCACCAGCACGAACTTTAGCATCAACAAAAACAGTTGCATAAATAGCTGCTTCGCCACCCGCATTGCTTGTAATAGTGGTTTGCTCTGTTTTTAGATTTTTGGCTTGATAAATTCCGCCTGAATTTACTAAAACATCTTGATTGGTAGCAAAACCTTCTAATGTAACTTTAGAACCATTAGCATTTCTTAAAGTAAGCTTCTGAACGTTTAAAATTAGTTTTACCTCCGAACCTTCTTTAGCTTTTACATCAAAAGAAGTGCTTTTAATTTCGTCATTACACGCTATTCTTGAACCTTCATTTGCCTCGACTGCATTGATTTTTTTAAAATATAACGTCACAGAAATATTATCACCTGAAAGAATTTTTGTAAATGGCATTCTGATTTTTAATTCTCCATTTTTATTAACCAATTCTACTTCATTTGCTTCTTTTCCGTCAATAACAATTTTATTTTCTGAAGATGGAATTAACATCACATCAATTTTATCAAACGAAGTTACTTTATCAAAATCACCTAAATTTTTATGTACTTGTCCAAAAGCTATTGAACTGAATATTAATAAACTGAATACTATTTTTTTCATAAATTTTTATTTTAATATACCTACAAGGTTTTTAAAAACCTTGCAGGATTGGTTACTCTTTCCTTCTAATAAAGTGAAAATCCAATTGTTTTTTAACTAAATCGGCATTTTTTACTTTTACATAAACTTCATCGCCTAGTTGCAATAATCCTTTTGACATTTCGCCAACTAAGGCATATTGTTTTTCGTCAAACGTATAGTAATCTTCTTTTATTTCACGAATACGAACCATTCCTTCACATTTATTTTCTACAATTTCAACATAAATTCCCCATTCGGTAACTCCAGAAATAACACCTAAAAACTCTTGATCTTTATGATCTTGCATGTATTTTACTTGCATGTATTTAATAGAATCTCGTTCGGCTTGTGCAGCTAATGCTTCCATATTACTGGAATGTTCACATTTTTCTTCATATACTTCTGCTGATGCTGATTTTCCTCCATCAAGATAATATTGTAACAAACGATGCACCATAACATCTGGATAACGACGAATTGGCGATGTAAAATGACTGTAATAATCAAAAGCTAATCCGTAATGTCCAATATTATCAGTTGAATATTTAGCTTTACTCATTGAACGTATCGTTAAAGTATCTACTAAATTTTGTTCTTTTTTTCCACTTACTTCATTCAATAAATTATTTAATGATTTTGAAATATCTTGTTTGGATTTCATGTTAATTGAATAACCAAACTTAGAAATTACAGTTTGAAGATTAATTAATTTATCTTCATTTGGTTCATCGTGAATACGATAAACAAAAGTTTTCTTTTGCTTTCCTATAAATTCTGCCACTTTTCTATTTGCTAATAGCATGAATTCTTCAATTAAATGATTGGCATCTTTTGAAATTTTAAAGAACACACCAACTGGTTCTGCTTGTTCATTTAAATTGAATTTTACTTCTACTTTATCAAAAGAAATTGCTCCTGCAGCCATTCTTTTTCTACGAAGAATTTTAGCTAATTCATCTAATTTTAATGTGGCTTCCACAATTTTAGCATCAACTTTATATTCGTTTCCAGTTAATGAAATTTCTGCTGGAATAACATCTAATTTCGTTTCAATAATACTTTGAGCTTCTTCATAAGAAAAACGTTGGTCAGAATAGATTACTGTTCTTCCAAACCATGAATCAACAACTTCAGCTTTTGGATTCAGTTGAAAAATGGCTGAAAACGTATATTTTTCTTCATGCGGACGAAGCGAACAAGCAAAATTTGATAATACTTCAGGTAACATCGGAACAACTCTATCAACCAAATAAACCGAAGTTGCTCGATTATATGCTTCATCATCAAGAATAGTTCCTTCTTTCAAGTAATGCGAAACATCAGCAATATGAACACCAATTTCATAATTTCCATTTTCTAAAACTTGAAATGATAATGCATCATCAAAATCTTTTGCATCTTTTGGATCAATAGTAAATGTTAAAATATCACGCATATCACGACGCTTTGCTATTTCTTCTTGAGTTATAGAAGTATCTAATTTATTTGCATAAGCATCCACTTCAATTGGAAAATCATATGGTAAACCATATTCAGCAAGTATGGCATGAATTTCAGTATTATGTTCACCAGGTTTTCCAAGTACTTTAATTACAGAACCAAAAGGAGAATCAGCTTTTGCTGGCCAATCTTCGAGTTTTACTAAAACTACATCGCCATGTTCTGCATCGGCTAATTTATTTTTTGGTATAAAAATATCAGTGTACATTTTTGCATTGGCAGTAGTTACAAATCCAAAATTCTTTTGAATATCTACAACTCCAACGAATTCTGTTTTTGCTCTTTCTAAAATTTCAATTACTTCAGCTTCTGGCTTTCTTGAGCTTCTTCGATTGTAAACATAGGCTTTTACTTTATCGCCATCAAGTGCATGATTTAAATTGATAAACGGAATGTAAACATCATTTTCAAGTTCATCACAAACAAAATAACCTGCTTTTCTAGACGTCATATCAACAACACCTTCATAGTATTGCTGACTTGAAGCTTTTACTAAATACTTTCCAGGTTCGGTTTCGATGATTAATTTTTGAGCAGCTAGAATTTTTAAATCTTTTATAATTTCATTTCTGCTTTTGGTATCATTTAATTCTAAAATTGCCGCTATTTGTTTATAGTTGAAAGGTTTATTGGCATTTTTAGATAATATTTTAAATATCTTTTCGGAATAGGTTTTCTCTTTTTTTCCGAATTTCTTAGGTTTCTTACTCATTGTATCTTTTCTAATTAATGTTGAAAATTACGAAATAGTAATTAGTAAATAGTAATTAGTGAATAGTTTTAATAAAAAAGTAACATTTAGTATCTTTAAAAAAAATACTATGAATGATTTTATCACTATTGCTATCTTTAATTTTCAAAATGAAATTGTTGTTCTAAAATCTATTTTAGATAATGAAGGAATTCAGTATTATTTTGAAAATGAAATGATTGTTTCGGTTGATCCCTTTGCTAGTTTAGCTTACGGTGGCATCAAACTAAAAATTCATCCTAACGATAGAGAATTGGTTCAACAAATTTTAGATAATTTAGATTCTAATTTAAAAATTGTTTGATTTAAAATCTAAAAGTTGTCAACATCTATTAAAAACAAAAACAAAAAAAGAATTTTAAATTTAATTAAATGATGGTTATTATAGCATGTTAATTGTTACAATAACTTTATTAGAAATAAATTTTATTTAAACTTTTAGTTTTTTATACTGATTTATTAACAGGTTTTTTAAATAGTAATCATTTCATTTTAAACTAATTTTTAGTTTTAATTAACAGTTGTTAACATCTAAAAAAAATACTTTTTTGTAAATAAGTAAATTTATAAAAACTGTTTAAAAACTAATTTTTAATATTGATAACTTTTCTAAAAAAACACCAAACTAAATTTGATTTTTTCATTTCAATTTTTGATTACAATTTATCTTCATACCAACTAAAAAAACTTCTAAAATTCTATCCGAAGTTGTTAACAAAAGATGTTAAATTAAAGTTAATTGAAAATCAATTGATTGTAAAACACTATTAACAATTGTTTTTATATTTTATATAAAACATTAAATATCAAAACATTAAAATTTATTTCATAAATTATACGCTAAAAATCAATAGCTTATATTTTTATTAAATTAAACGAATAAAACAATTGCTTTTGAGTAAATTTGTAAAACAAACAACAAACTAAATTATATGAAAATCTCAATTGGAAACGATCACGCAGGACCAGATTATAAACAAGCAATTGTTGACTATTTACAATCACAAGGTCATGAAATTTTTAATCATGGAACAGACAATCAGGAAAGTGTTGATTATCCCGATTTTGGTCATCCAGTTGCGTATGACGTTGAGAGTAAAAAAGCACATTTTGGCATTGTAATTTGTGGTTCAGGAAATGGTATTGCTATGACCGTTAATAAACACCAAGATATACGTGCTGCTCTTTGTTGGACAAAAGAAATAGCCGAATTAGCTCGCCAACATAACGATGCTAATATTATTAGTATTCCGGCTCGATTTACCTCAATTCCGCAAGCTGTAGAAATGGTTGATACTTTCTTAAACACGTCTTTTGAAGGCGGAAGACACGAAAGAAGAGTTCAAAAAATAGCTTGTATTTAAAAATAATGGGAGAAATTCATATTCATAAACACGAAGTAAAAGGTAAAAATCTCGTTTTATCCATTTTATTAAATGTTATCATCACGATTGCTCAATTAATAGGCGGATTAATATCAGGAAGTTTGGCATTAATTTCGGATGCACTTCATAATTTTTCGGATGTTTTATCATTGGTTTTTAGTTTAGTGGCTCATAAACTTTCTCGAAGAAAAGCCACTATTGGAAATACTTTTGGCTACAAACGTGCCGAATTAATTGCAGCCTTTGTCAATGCTTCAACATTGGTAATTGTTGCCTTTATATTAATTTATGGGGCAATCGAACGATTTTTTAATCCTCATCCTATCGAATCGAATTTAGTGATTTGGTTGGCGTTGTTAGGAATTATTGTGAATGGACTTTCGGTTTTATTTCTAAAAAAAGATGCCGAGCATAATATCAACATGAAATCAGCTTATTTGCATTTATTGACGGATATGTTGGCTTCGGTGGCAGTTTTGGTTGGTGGAATTTTAATGAAATTTTACGGTTGGTTTTGGGTTGACAGCGTGATGACAATTCTAATTGCTGTATATCTAATTGTTGTTGGAACAAAATTATTAATTCAATCTACCAAAATGTTGATGCTTTTTACACCCGATCATATCAATATCAAAGAAATTGTTCGAGAAGTACATAAAATAAAAGGTGTTGGAAAATTACATCACATTCATGTTTGGCATTTGAACGACGAAGAATTACATCTCGAAGCACATTTGGATTGCTCGGAAGATATAAAAATGAGTGAATTCAATGTTTTATTAGAAAAAGTTGAATTGCTTTTATTTCAAAAATTCAATATCAACCATACTAATATTCAACCCGAATTTAAAAAAATTGACCCAAAAGATTTTATAGTTCAGGATTAGATACTCCTATAATGACAAACATTCAATTTATAAAATCAGTTGTAAATACTGCTGATAAAAACATAGAAGCTACTTTAAAATTACTTTCGGAAGATTGTACTATTCCTTTTATTTCGCGGTATCGAAAAGATGCTACCGGAAATTTGGATGAAGTTCAGATAGAACAAATTGCTAAACTATCGAAGCAATTTGATGACATCGTTAAACGAAAAGAAAGCGTTTTGAATTCGATTGAAGAACAAGGACAACTTTCGGCGGAATTGAAATCTAAAATTGAGAAATCTTTTGATTTACAAGAAATAGAAGACTTGTATTTGCCGTATAAAAAGAAGAAAAAAACCAAAGCCGATGTGGCTCGTGAAAACGGATTAGAACCGTTGGCGAAAATCATTATGGCGCAAAATTCGGGTGATATTGAGTTTTTGGCCTCCAACTATTTAAATAAAAACGTCGTGAATGAAGATGAAGCTTTGCAAGGTGCACGAGATATTATTGCGGAATGGATAAACGAAAACATTTATATTAGAAAAAACCTTAGACGAATGTTTCAGCGTTCGGGAGTTGTTGAAACCAAAGTGGTGAAGAAGAAAGCGGAAGAAGAAGAAGCACAAAAGTTTAAGCAGTATTTTGATTGGGCCGAACCGATTTCTAAAGCGCCATCGCATCGATTGTTGGCGATGTTGCGTGCCGAAGCGGAAGGATTTGTGAAACTTTCAGTATCTATAGAAAAAGAAGAAGCACTTGATTTTATCGAAGAAAATACTATTAAGAATAGAAAATCGGAAGCTGCGGAACAGTTGGAATTGGCCATAAAAGACAGTTACAAACGACTGCTCGAACCAGCAATTTCTAATGAAACATTGCAGGAAGCGAAATTGAAAGCAGACACCAAAGCGATATCGGTTTTTGCAGAAAATTTAGGTCAATTATTGCTTGCTCCGCCTTTGGGAGAAAAAAGAATTTTGGCTATTGACCCAGGTTTTCGTTCTGGTTGTAAAGTGGTTTGTTTGGATGAAAAAGGAGATTTGATATACAATGAAACGATTTATCCGCATGCGCCACAGAATGAAACGACGATGGCGATGAAGAAAATAAAATCGATGGTAAATGCGTATAACATTGAAGCGATTTCGATTGGAAATGGAACGGCTAGTCGTGAGACTGAGTTTTTTATAAAGAAGATTGCTTTTGATAAACCGGTACAGGTATTTGTGGTTTCGGAAGCTGGTGCTTCGGTTTATTCGGCAAGTAAGATTGCTCGAGAGGAGTTTCCGAGTTATGATGTTACTGTTCGTGGAGCTGTTTCTATAGGCAGAAGATTGTCTGATCCGTTGGCGGAATTGGTAAAAATTGATGCAAAATCGATTGGTGTTGGGCAATATCAACATGATGTTGACCAGACTAGATTGAAGGAAGAATTGGATACAACTGTTGTTCGATGTGTGAATTCTGTTGGCGTTAATTTGAATACCGCGAGCAAGTCGTTGTTGAGTTATGTGAGCGGAATAGGAGAGAAGATGGCCGAGAATATAGTGGCGTATCGCAGTGAGAATGGTGCCTTTGAGGATAGAAATCAGTTGAAAAAGGTGCCGAGATTGGGCGACAAGGCTTATCAACAAGCGGCGGCATTTATTAGAATCAAAGACGGAAAAAATCCGTTGGATAACTCGGCGGTGCATCCTGAGTCGTATAAAACGGTTGAAAAGATGGCTAAGGATTTGGGTGTAAAGGTTTCGGAATTGATTGGAAATAAAGAGAAGATTGCTTTGGTGAAACTTGAAAATTATACTACTGCTGAAGTTGGAATTTTGGGCATCAAAAATATTTTGAAGGAATTGGAAAAACCAGGTTTGGACCCGAGGAAAGCAGCAAAGGTGTTTGAATTTGACCCAAATGTGAAGTCGATTGGACATTTGCGAGAAGGGATGATTTTGCCGGGGATTGTGAATAATATTACTGCTTTTGGATGTTTTGTTGACATTGGTATAAAAGAAAGCGGGTTGGTTCATATTTCGCAATTGAAGGAAGGATTTGTTAGTGATGTGAATGAAGTGGTGAAAATGCATCAGCATGTTCAGGTGAAAGTGGTTGAAGTGGATGAAGCACGGAAAAGAATTCAGTTGACGATGATTATATAGAAACAAAAAAAAATCCCAAACTCAATTGTTGAATTGAGTTTGGGATTTCGATTTTTATAACTATTGTTATTGTTTTAAAATCCAGTTGCTCATGGTGTTTAGAACTGCTGGAGAAATTGTTTCTTCGATGGTTACGTATTCTGAAACGGCTCCAGTAGTTGCGGTTTGAAATAGATGATTTAAACCTTCGAAAGATTTGATTTCAAATTTTTTGTTTCCTGCTTTTTCTAATGCTTTTTTAATTCCAGCTAAATTTTCAGTGGCGATTACTTGTAAATCTTTTGTGCCGTTTATTGCTAATACGGGTATTTTTAGTTTTGACCAATAATCTTGTGGATTGCTTTTTATAAAATAGACAAACCAAGGATTGGTTATTTGTTGCATTTGATCGTCAACATATTGATTGAGTTCAGTTTCACTTGGCAATTCGTTTGCAAATGATTTTTTTAATTCTTCAATAAATATAGGTCTAATTTCTGTTTCTAAATTAGTTCCGTCATAATTTTTAATAAAAGAATATAATTTTTTATTGAATGCGCTGGTAGCTATTATTTCTTCCTCACTAGCACCATTTGACTTAGAAAGAGCCTTAGTTTGTAAAAGCAATAATTCATCAATAGAAACACCTGGACCAGCCATTGAAATTAAAAATTTTACATTTTTGTTTTTTGCGGCTACCATTGGTGCAATTAATCCGCCTTCGCTATGACCTATTAGTCCGATGTTTTTGTAACCTTTTTCACTAAGAAAATCGACAGCAGTGTTTATATCACCTGCAAAATTTTCGGAAGTATCGTTGTTATTTCCTTTGCTTGAACCGCCAATTCCTCTATCGTCAATTCGTAAAACACCGATTCCTTTTTTGGCAAAATCATCGGCAATTACCCAAAATGGTTTATGACCAAAAATTTCTGAATCTCTATTTTCTTGACCAGAGCCGGTTATTAAAACAGCAATTGGAAATTCTTTTTTGTCTTTTGGAAGTGTTAATGTTCCTGCGAGAATATTATTGTCTTTTGGATTTGTAAAAGTAACTTCTTGAATAATGTAGTTGAAAGGAGCTTTTGGTTCTTGAGGTCTTTTTAGTTCAAATTCATTTTCTTTTTTTCTAGAAAGAACCAAATCAATAGTCATTCCACCTTGGGAAAAAGTACCGGTGATGGTTTGGTTTTCAAATTTTCCTTTGTATTGAAAACCTAACTTTTTTGCATCTAAAAGTAATTCATCGTTGCTAAAAATTGTGTTGTCTATAGGAATATCTTTTGCACCTTGCATTGGGCTATCTGCGGTAGATTCATAGGTGTCGCCTATTTTTTTAATGTTGAAAATTAAAGGTATTTTTCTACCTTGAACATTTAGTTCTCCAGCCCATGAGCCTATAATTTCTTGTGAAAAAACAGATGCATATCCTGAGATTAAAATCAATAGTAAAATTATTTTTTTCATTTATGATAAGATTAGCCAGTGGCTATTTATAGATAAAAAAACCCCAAACATCAATTTTTTTATGAATTGTATTTTGGGGTTTACTGTTTTGTAAATTAAAAAAGGTTACTCTTTAGTTTCTTCTTTTTTAGAAGTCGCTTTTGCTTCGTCTTCACCTTTTGCAGCGTCTTTAAATTCTTTGATTCCTGTTCCTAAACCTTTCATTAGTTCTGGAATTTTTTTACCTCCAAAAAGAAGCAATACAACTACTAGAATTACTAATATTTCAGGCATTCCTAATCTTCCCATGATATTTTATTTTATGCTTTCGCAGATTTTATTTGTAATAAAGTTAGGCAAAGGTAAAAAGAAATTGATATTCTTTTTGATTTATAGAAAATAAATGGTGTTAAAGTTCGTTATTCATAGGAAATAGTATCGAGTATTATTTTCTATATTTGTAACACAATCAAAAATCATGTCTGAGAAACGTTTAAAACGTAAAAAAATCAAGAAAAAACTCTTTACCAAAAACCGATTGGTTATTTTGAATGAAGATACTTTTGAAGAATTGTTTTCTTTGCGATTAACGATGATGAATGTTTTTGTGGTGGCCACTTTGGGTGCTATTATTATCATTTTTGTAACTACTTTTATAATTGCATTTACACCTTTGCGCGAATATATTCCTGGTTATGCTTCTTCAAAACTTAAAAAAGACGCAACGGAATTGGCTTTGAAATCGGATTCTTTAACGAAACGAATTCAAGAAAACGATGCTTATATTAAATCAATTAAAAAGATACTTACTGGAGAGTTGGAATATGCTAAGTTTAATAAGGATTCTATTTTGGCAGTAGCTACGACAGAAGTTGTTGATGAAAAAGAAATGTTGCCCGACGAGGAAGAATTGAAACTTAGAGAAGAAGTAGCGCAAGAAGATAAGTACAATCTTTTTGAAAAGGCAAAACCGAAGGTAACTACAGTATTTTTTCCACCTGCAAAAGGATTGATTACTGAAAAATTTAATGCTAGGGAAAAGCACTATGCCATTGATGTAGCTTTGGCAAAAAACACACCTATAAAAGCAATTTTGACGGGAAAAGTAATTTTTGCAGATTGGACTCCAACTACTGGAAATGTAATTATTATTCGTCATAATAATGGATTTATTTCGGTTTATAAACACGCTGCTTCGTTGACGAAATCGCAAGGAGATGCTGTTAGAACTGGAGAAGTTATTGCGCTTGCTGGTTCGACTGGTCAAGAATCGACGGGAATTCATTTGCATTTTGAGCTTTGGAAAGACGGTTATCCGATTGATCCAACGGTTTTTATTAATTTTGAATAATTATGGATATCATTAACATAGTGTCAACCAATATGATGGGAATGCCTTTTTTTATAGGCTTTATTTTTTGTGTTACGGGTTTGATTATGTATTTTTTTCCACCAAAGAAGATTAATCATTTTTATGGTTATCGAACGAGTGCATCTATGAAATCGCAAGAAGTTTGGGATTTTTCACAACGAATTTCTTCTATAAAAATGATACAATCAGGGTTGTTATTGATTCTGATTTCTGGATTAAAATTGTTTATTCCTTTTGATATTGGACAAGAATTAATAACAAGTTTGGTTTCAATTGCGATTGTTATATTATTATTGTTTTTTACGGTTGAAAGAGACATTAAGAAAAAATTTACTAATCAAGAATAAGTATGTCAATAAAAGCAATTGCTGCTAAATTATTTGCTAAAAAGATTCATCTTCAAACCCAAAAATGGGTTTCAAAACCTGTGGAAACACAACAAAAAGTTTTTGAAGATTTGATAAAGCAAGCGCGTGAAACAGCATTTGGGAAAGACCACAATTTTTCAAAAATAAAGACTTTTAAAGATTTTTCGGCTCAAGTTCCAGTTCGAGATTATGAAGCATTGAAGCCTTATGTAGATCGTGTTGTTAAAGGTGAAGAAAACATACTTTGGAAAGGAAAACCATTGTATTTTGCAAAAACTTCGGGTACGACTTCGGGTGCAAAATATATTCCATTAACGGCAGCATCGATGCCTTATCATATTGAAGCAGCTCGAAATGCTATTTTGAGTTACATTCACGAAACAGGAAAAGCAGATTTTGTAGATGGCAAAATGATATTCTTGCAAGGTAGTCCGATTTTGGAAGAAAAAAACGGGATTAAGCTCGGACGACTTTCTGGAATTGTAGCACATTTTGTTCCAAAATATTTGATGAAAAATAGAATGCCTAGTTGGGAAACCAATTGTATTGAAGATTGGGAAACCAAAGTAAATGCTATAGTTGAAGAAACTATTACCGAAAACATGTCGGTGATTTCGGGAATTCCGTCGTGGGTTCAGATGTACTTTGAAAAGCTAGAACAAAAGACCAATAAACCTGTTGGGGATATTTTTAGGAACTTTAATTTGTTTATCTACGGCGGTGTAAACTATGAACCTTATAGAGCCAAATTTGAAAATCTAATAGGACGAAAAGTAGATTCTATTGAGTTGTTTCCGGCTTCGGAAGGATTTTTTGCTTATCAGGATTCACAACACGAAAAAGGAATGTTGTTGTTGTTGAATTCGGGTATTTTTTATGAATTTATAAAGGCTGATGAATTTTATACTGAAAATCCAAAACGATATACTATTGGCGAAGTAGTACTTAACATGAATTATGTTTTAATCATTTCTACCAACGCCGGACTTTGGGGATATAATATTGGAGATACCGTTCAGTTTACTTCACTGAAACCTTATCGAGTTATCGTTTCTGGAAGAATCAAGCATTATATTTCAGCTTTTGGCGAACATGTTATTGGTAAGGAAGTAGAAAGCGCGTTACAATTAGCAATGCAAAATTCAAACATATCAATTAATGAATTTACCGTTGCGCCACAAATTACGCCAAAAGAAGGATTACCTTATCATGAATGGTTCATTGAGTTTGAAAATGAACCTGAAAAATTAGAAGATTTTGCCTTGCAAATTGATGACGAAATGCGCAAACAAAATGCCTATTACGATGATTTAATTGTGGGCAAAGTGTTGCGAAAATTAGTCATCACTAAAGTTTCTAAAAATGGTTTTCAAGACTATATGAAATCGATTGGAAAACTAGGAGGACAAAATAAATTACCACGATTGGCAAATGATAGAAAGATTGCTGATTATTTTGAAAATAGAGCACAGAACAAAGAAAATAGATGAAAGATAAAAGACTACTATTGCTGTTGTTTTTAATTACAAGTTCGGTTTTTAGTCAGCTAAAGGGCATTGTTGTTGACGAAAATAACACTCCAATTCCATTTGTAAATATTTGGGTTGAAGGCGAAAACATTGGCACTTCGAGCGAAGAAAGTGGCGAGTTTATTATTCATACCAATAATGAAAATAGTCGTTTGATTTTTAATGTTTTAGGATATGAAAAGAAAATTATTTTAGGCAAAGACTGTAAAAAAGTAATTTTAAAAGAATCATCCATCGAACTGAAAGAAGTATTTATTTCAAAACGATTGGAAACCAAACAAAAAACGATTGGTAAAAGTGAGAACAAAATATTTGAAGCATTTCCAAATGGACCCAAAGTAGATTGTAAATTTTTTCCTTTTTTACCAGAATATAAAAAGACACCTTATATTAAATATGTAACGCTACAAACAGATAGTAAAATAGAAGATGCTTCAATAAGATTGCATTTTTATAGCGTTGGAAGTGATGGTTTGCCAGACGAGAATTTATTAAAAAAGGAGAATATTGTTTATATTAAAAATGGCGTTTTTAAACACAAGTTTGACGTATCCAACTATCATTTAGTGATGCCTAAGAACGGACTGTTTGTAGTTTTTGAGAAACTGATGATTGAAAAAAACAAGTTGGAAGTCACTTCAATAGATAAGAATAGTAACATTTCAAAAACAGAACGACTTTATTTTCCCTACATACTTTATGATTATGTACAGCGAAGAGACAAGTTTATCTTTTTTGGAGGAAAGTGGAGTAAAGAAGAAAACGAAGAAAAAATGAAAATATACGAACCAGCAATTAACCTTGTTTTAACCAACTAAACTATAAAAAAACTATCTTTGCGGGTTAGTAAAAACAATTTAATGAAAGAAATTAAAAACATTTCGCGCTCCAAAGCGCAAGAATCGTCGGCAGCTATCGAACGATTGTACATTACCATGAGACATTTATTCAACAGAGGTTTCTATAAACCAATGGGTGTTTCGGGAGATACTTTAAGAGAAGCTTTGTTAGAGCTTAGTCCAGAAATTTATGGAAGTATTGCAGAAGAAAAAGTAGAACTAAGTGGTTTGCTTTATGTTATAGAAAGATTACCCGTTGGAATTGAAGAATGTCGTTATATTAATTTAACATCAGATGAGGGTTATTCTAAGTCGCATTTTCAAGCTATAGTACCACCAAAGAGAAAACGAAATTGTTACCGAATAGATGAAGAACAAATGAATGTTGAAATCACTCGTGGTCGATCAGACATCTACGATATTTTAACGCATTTGACTTTTATTTTTATAGAATCACATAAAATAAAAGACAGAGTTTTAGAAGATGAAGAAGGAAAATTATCGCGAGATTGGCAAAAATTAGAACAAGCTGTTCTTCAAACTAAAAAATTAACACAAGTTGAAAAAGAGAAAGCCATTTCACATACAGCAAATGTATTAGGAAGAACTTTTATTGAAGTGTTAGACATCTACGATTCATTTGGAACCAAAGAAAAACCAGACCGCTTTTTACATGTAATTTATTGGTTAGGAAAATTGGCCATAGAAGAAATAATAGACAATAATAAACGAACTATTACGTTTAGTCCTATTTTAAGAGAACGATTAGGACATCATATTCATGGAGAAATTTGGGCAACAAGAATCAAACAAGTTTTAAAAGAAAACAAATTGATTGATAGACCAATTCATATCATAAGTGCCAATATGCATAGTGTGATGAATTCGTTATTTGCTACCCATGTTTTAGGAACAAAGTTTAAAGGAAAATCAGAGTTTGATATTTTTCAAGAATTAAGCAAACAAGGCGCACATGATGTTCGAGATAAAGTAGAAGCATTTGCTGTTCAGCACGGAATGATTTCACTTCCAGACGAATCGGGAACAAACATTGATGTACAAATTTTTGATACTGCAAAAATTGATTGGAAAAAATCGGCATTTCCAACAGCAAAAATTGAGAAAGAATTTCCGGTATTAATCGTTATGGATTATGCTTTTGGAGAACAAGCTTTTGAAACCATAGATGAATTGTTAAAACCCTTTAAAAATGGAAAAGACAAAAAATTAATCAATGTAGCGTCGGTTTCCATCATGGGAAAAGCAGGAATTCTTCAAGGTGGAAAAGGCGATATTATGATTCCATCAGCACATATAAATGAAGGAACAGCAGACAATTATCCATTCGAAAATCAATTAACAGCCGAAATGTTTGAAGGAAATGGCATTCCTGTTTTTGCCGGACCAATGATAACCGTTCTTGGAACATCGCTTCAAAACAAAGAGTTATTAAAATTCTTCCACGAATCTACCTGGGAAGTAATCGGACTGGAAATGGAAGGTGCTTATTATCAAAAAGCCATTCAATCAGCTTCAAAAATTAGAAAAAGTATTCCAGAAAATGTAAAAGTAAGATATGCTTATTATGCATCTGATAATCCATTGGAAACAGGAAGTACATTAGCATCTGGTGGCTTAGGAACTACGGGAGTTAAACCCACATATTTGATTACTATTAAAATATTAGAACAAATTTTTAACATAAAATAAATTTTTATATGAACGATACGTCTAAAAACAATTCGGATAATCAAGAGATTGATTTATCGCAAGTATCAAAAAAAATAGGACAATTTTTTGAAAACATTTCTACTTCTATTTTTAGAGGATTTCTTTTTTTGAAAAGAAATTTAATTATAATTTCAATATTATTTATAATTGGAGTGGCTCTTGGTTTCTATTTAGATAAAACTAATAAAGAATTTGAAAACAAACTTTATGTCCAACCAAATTTTGGTTCTGTTGATTATTTATATTCCAAAATTGAGTTAATAGAGTCTAAAATTAAAGACAATGACACTCTTTTTTTAAAGAATGTAGTGGGTGTTAAAGATGCTAAAAAGCTTAAAGAAATAACAATCGAACCTATTTCAGATGTCTATAAGTTTGTTAAAGAAAACCCCCAAAATTTTGAATTAATAAAATTGATGGCGGAAGACGGAGATATTAGCAAAGTCTTTTCAGATAATATCACAAGTAAAAATTATCCATATCATTTGATATCTTTTATAACACTTAAAGAAACAGATTTTGATAAAACTGTAAATCCAATTTTAAAATACTTAAATGATTCTGAGTTTTATAGTAAAATCCAAAAGCAGTATATTGATAACATTAGCATTAAAATAATTGAAAATGATTCTATTATCAATCAGATTAATAGTTTTTTAAATACATTTTCAAATACTGTTAATGGCTCTCAAAAAAGTGATAAATTGGTCTATTACAATGAAAATTCACAATTAAATGATGTAATCAAAACAAAAGATGATTTGGTTAGAGAGCAAGGAATTCATAGAATTGAATTAATTAATTTAAATAAAATTATTAAAAATAGTGCCGAAGTACTTAATATCAAATATACAGAATCTATAAATGGTAAATTGAAATTTATTCTACCATTAATTTTTGTGGCATTATTCATTTTAGTAGGACTAATCAAGGCTTACTATAAAAGGCAAATGGCTAAATTAAACACTTAAACATGAAAGGAATTATTCTAGCTGGCGGTTCAGGAACAAGATTGCACCCATTAACATTAGCAGTAAGCAAGCAATTAATGCCTATTTATGACAAACCGATGATTTATTATCCGTTGTCAACTTTAATGTGGGCAGGAATCAATGAAATTTTAATTATCTCAACACCTCACGATTTACCACTTTTCCAACAATTATTAGGCGATGGGAAAAAGTTTGGGTGCCGTTTTGAATATGCTGTTCAAGAAAACCCTAACGGATTGGCGGAAGCATTTATTATTGGAAAAGAGTTTGTAGCTAATGATAAAGTTGCCTTGATTCTTGGTGATAATATATTTTACGGAACAGGTTTAGCGGAGTTATTACAAGCAAACAACAATCCAGATGGCGGAATAATTTATGCTTATCATGTTCACGATCCCGAACGATATGGTGTAGTTGATTTTGATAAACAAGGAAACGTTTTGTCCATTGAAGAGAAACCAGAAAAGCCAAAATCAAATTACGCAGTACCAGGAATTTATTTTTATGATAATTCGGTTATTGAAGTTGCTGCCAACATAAAACCAAGTCATCGAGGAGAACTTGAAATTACCGATGTTAACAAAGAATATCTAAAAAGAGGAAATCTAAAAGTTTCTATTTTGGATAGAGGAACAGCTTGGCTTGATACAGGAACATTCCAATCGTTGATGCAAGCAGGTCAATTTGTTCAAGTTATAGAAGAACGTCAAGGTTTAAAAATTGGTGCTATCGAAGAAGCTGCTTATAAAATGGGGTTTATAGATAAAAATCAATTAAAAATATTAGCAGAACCATTACTAAAAAGTGGTTATGGTGTCCATTTGATGGCATTGTTAGAAGAATAATAAGGGTTTAACCACAATGTTATTGAAATTGATTTTTAACATTGATATTGATATTGAGCATGATTTTTACAGAAACCAAACTTAAAGGTTGTTTTATCATTGAACCCAAAGTTATTTTGGACGAAAGGGGTTATTTTATGGAAAGTTTCAATGAAGAAACATTCCAAAAAGGAATAGGACAAACGGTTCATTTTGTTCAAGACAATCAATCTTTTTCTACAAAAGGCGTTTTACGCGGTTTACATTATCAAACTGGTGAACATGCTCAAGCCAAATTAGTGCGAGTACTACAAGGAGAAGTGCTTGATGTAGCTGTCGATATTCGTCCTAATTCTAAAACATTTGGTCAATATGAAGCTATAGTTTTATCTAGTGAAAATCAAAAACAATTTTTTGTTCCAAGAGGATTTGCTCACGGATTTTTAGTATTGAGCGAAACCGCTGTTTTTTTCTACAAATGCGACAATTTTTACAATAAAGAATCCGAAGGAGGAATTGACTTTAATGATAAAACCATTGGAATTGATTGGCAATTTCCATTAGAAAATTTAATCATTTCCGAAAAAGATAAAGTACAACCTAACCTTGAAAATGCCAAAAAAGCATGGTAGTTTTAGTAACAGGAAGTTCAGGACAATTAGGACAAAGTTTGCAATTTATTGCTCCAAATTATTCCGAAATTGAATTTGTTTTTTGCGATTCGGCTACTTTAAATATAACAGATTTAAACAGCATCAAACAAGCTTTTAAACAATTTAAACCAAACTTTTGTATAAATGCAGCAGCATACACTGCGGTGGATAAAGCAGAAAGCGAACCAGAAAAAGCATTTGATATTAACGTAAATGGATCAAAAAACTTAGCAATTGTCTGCAAAGAATTTGACACAGTCCTATTACATATTTCTACTGATTTTGTTTTTGACGGTACTTTGTCATCTCGAGCGCAGTCGAAAGGCTATCTAGAAACGGATATTCCTAACCCAACTGGAGTTTATGGACAAACGAAACTAGAAGGTGAAATTGCAATTCAAAATACTTGGAAAAAACATTTTATCATCCGTACATCTTGGGTCTATTCTCAATTTGGAAATAATTTCATGAAAACCATGTTGCGATTGGCATCCGAAAGAGACACTATTTCAGTAGTAAACGACCAAATTGGCACACCTACAAATGCCGTTGATTTAGCTGAAGTTATAATTACAATAATTTGTCGCGCTAAGCTTGTCATCTCGAGCGCAGTCGAGAGACGAAGTGCTTCCAACTTCCAACTTCCAACTTCCAACCTTTTCGGAATTTACAATTTCTCGAACGAAGGTCAATGTTCATGGTATGATTTTGCCAAAAAAATATTTGAAATCAATAATATAAGTATAAATTTACTCCCAATTCCAACAACAAGTTTTCCAACGCCAGCCAAAAGACCAGCTTATAGTGTTTTGGATAAAACTAAAATTAAAAAAGAATTAAAAATTGAAATTAAAAGCTGGGAGTGCAGTTTAAAAAAGCAATAAAAGTTTTAAAAAGAATAGCTTAATGCATCAATAAATTTTTATAAAAACAAATAGAAAAAAAAATTTATATTTTTGCTAAAAAAAATGGATTTACAAAGAACCTTAACATATATATTATTTTGTTTTTTTTTACTATCTTGTAAAAAGAAGAATGATAATGAAAACGGAAATATTGAGGTGATAGTAAATATAGTTATCAAAAACGATAATGATATAATTCTGTATTATAAAGATGGTTCTAATGAATGGTTTGTAGACGAAAAAACCGTTTGGGTTGGTGTAAAAGGAAGTGAAAACATTCAACAAGCAATATTTAAAATCAATTCAAACATTCTACCTAATGATTTTAGATTAGATATAGGCAGAAACTATTTCAAAGGAAAAGAAACAATACAAATTAAAAAATTTGTTTTGAAATATTATGATAAATCACTTGTAATTCCTGAAGATAAATTCAATTTATTTTTTAAAGGGAATGAGTATGTAACTTATGATGAGGTTACAAAAACGTATATCTTAGATAAAAATAAAGACGGATCATATGATCCATTTTTTGAAACAACTATGGAGTTTTATCCTGAATTATTGAAATTAACAGAATAAAGAATATTTATGAAAACAAAATTTGGAATTGCAATTATAACATTAATAACCTTACTAACTTCTTGTAAACAAGAACAAAAAGAAACAGTTACTCAAGAACAACCAGAAGAGAAAATTGAAACTTTTAATGTGGTAACTAATGTTATTATACCAAAAGAAGATGACTTAATTGTTTACTATAAAGACCCTAGTAATGAGTGGTTTGATGATGAACATGCTGTTTGGGTACATGTAAAAGGTAGTGATAAAGAGCAAGAAATAATTTTTGCATTACCCGAAGGAGTTCTACCGAATAATATTAGATTTGATTTTAGTAAAAATCCAGATCAAGAACCTGTTAGAATATTAAAAATAAAAATTAGTTATCTAGGAAAGAGTTTTGAAGTAACAGAAGATAAAATTAGTGATTATTTTGATTACAATGAATATGTGAAGTATGACCCAACGACAAAACTTTATACTCCATTTAAAGATTCAAAAGGGATTTATGATCCTTTTTTGTCAATAAACATTCCATTCTATAATGAAATGGATAAGATAAATAAAGGAATTTAAACAATATTCGATTAAATTTGTTTTTAAGAAAAAAAACAAGGTTGTCTCACAACAACCTTTTTTAATTAAAATGAACATCAATGCTGAGCTTAAAACAAACTTATTATTTACTTTTTTTATTTGGGTTGTTTTTTTTTCCTTTTACCTCTTTTGATGGATTAAAGTTTTTAGGTGAATATAAAAATGAAGCTGGAGCTTACTTTTTTCTAATAGGTTTTGCTTTACTTTTAGTTGATGTTTTCAAAGGAAAACCCTTTTATATTCCATTAAATAAAACTGTATTTCAAGTATTGTTAGCATTTATTGCGTGGTTAATATTAAGTACGTTATTAAATTATCAGACAGTTTCTGAAAATTACTTCAAACATACAACTGGATTTAATCGATTTATCCGTCAATTTATTTCACTTTCATTTTCAACGATTATTTTTCTTTTATTTTTTTGGAATGTATTGATAGAAATGAATATTAAACAGGTTTTATTCAAAATAAGAAGGATATTTTTATTTTCTTTAATATTTACTTTTATATATGGATTTTTCGAAGTATCTGTAACTATACTAGGCTTTTCTTTTCTTAAACCAATTTACAACCTTTTTGATTATTTCCCTTTTTTAGAGGAAGATTTTGACTCACAAGGAAGAATATCATCTGTTGCTTATGAACCACCATTTTTAGCAATATTTCTTATTTCTATTGCCGGTTGGATGTTCAGTTATATGATAACGGAAAAAAAAAGGTCGAAATATATTCCATTATTTATGGTGCTTATTTTAACATATTACTCAGGTTCAAGAACTGCATTAGTTGTAATTTTAATTCAATTGATTTTTTTCTTAAACATTTTCTTAAGCATTAATATGAAACGAATTATTGTTTTATCAACACTAGTTTTAACGTTTTCTTTGTTATTGTTAGCTACACTAAATAAAGATAATAAAGCCATAAAAGACATTACAAAAAAAGTAGAATCATTAGATTTTGTTGGAAATTTAACAAAAAGCGTGTCCAATCAATCTCGTTTTGGCATACAATACTCTTCATTGCAAGTTTTTAAAAAAAATCCAATCATTGGTGTTGGTTTTGGTCAACAGTCTTTTACTGGAAGACATCTATATCCGTCTTGGGCAGTTAAAAACAACTGGGAATTTAAAAAAATATATCAAGAAAGCAACGTTAGGTCTTTTCCGCCAGGTTATAATCTTTATACAAGATTATTAGCTGAAACAGGAATTATTGGAATCATCATCTTTTTATTTTTAATATTTACTACTTTTAAGCAAACCAAAATTTTGATGAAAAATGACGAGTTAGAAATAAAAGTTTTAGGAATAATATTATTTATCACATTTATAGGTCTTTATATTAACTGGATACAGATAGATGCTTTTAGACTTTATGTTTTTTGGTTGTCTCTTTGTATATTAATGAAGTTTTCAAACCTATCTAAAAAAGAAAATAATGTCACTTACTAATAAAACTTTTTCAGGATTAAAGTGGACATTTTTAGACACTTTTTTTTTAAAAGGCTCTCTTTTTATATTCACATTATTTTTAGCTAGATTAGTTGGGCCAGCAGAATTTGGATTAATTGGAATCCTTACAGTTTTCATATCAGTAGGAAACGCATTAGTTGACGGAGGTTTATCAATTTCTTTAATCAGATCTCTAAACACAGATAGTAAAGATTATTCAACTGTCTTTATTACAAACTTAATTTTTAGTTTAATTATATACTTAATTTTATTTTTTACCGCTAATTATATCTCAAATTTTTTTAAGCAACCGTTGCTTTGTAATTTAATTAGGGTTTATTGTTTAAGTTTTATTTTATCTGCTTTTTCATCCATTCAAATTGCCATTTTAATAAAAAATTTAAAATTTAAAAAACTTACAATTCTTAACATACCAGGTACAATAATTGGATTAATTTTCTCCCTATACCTTGTTAATGAAGGCCTTGGTGTTTGGAGTCTAGTAGTAATGTATTTGACATCACAATTAATAAATACAGTTTTATTGTGGAAACATTCAGAATGGAAACCAACTCTAGAGTTTTCGAAACAAAAATTTGATTTACATTTTTTTTACGGGTATAAGTTAATGATAGCCACAGTTATTGATACACTTTTTAAAAATATTTATAATTTAATAATAGGAAAATTTTATTCTATTAAAACATTGGGCTATTTTGATAGAGCACAATCATTAAATGAATATCCAATAACAGTCATAGTGGGGATAATTAACAAAGTAAGTTATCCAATTTTATCTGAAATGCAAAACGATAAAGATAAAATAGCTGATTCTTATAAAAAACTAATGAAAACAACATTTTTCATTACAACACCTTTAATTTTTTCAGTAATAATGATTGCTAAACCATTATTTTTATTGGTTTTGGGTAAAGAATGGATTGAAGCATCAAATTTTTTCCAAATACTTTGCTTAGCAAGTATATTTTATCCCATTCATGCATTTAATATAATAGTTTTAAAAATATATGGCAGAACAGATTTATATCTTAATATAGAAATTTTAAAAAAGATAATAATTGTTTTAAGCATAACAGCTTTATTTAGTTTTGGAATTTATGGACTTATTTGGAGTAATTTTATAACTTCCGTTATAGCACTTATTATAAACACAAAATACAGTTCAAAATTGATTAATTACTCTTTTAAAAATCAAATATATGATATGTTTCCTGTGATATTATCTTCAACTATTATGGCTTTTTTAATGTACTTTGTTTTAATGCAAATAGAAAAATATAGCTTATTTTTACAAATATTAATTCCAATAGCTGTGGGCTATTTGTTTTATTTCTCATATAATGTTATGATTAAGAATAGGAGTATAATTTATATTTTGAATTTAATAAAAAAACAATAATGATACCAGTAACAAAAGCTTTTCTTCCAAAAATTGAAACTTACACAAAAGAAATTCAAAGAGCTTGGAATAACCAATGGTTAACAAATAGAGGCGAATTGGTATTAGAATTAGAGGAAAAACTAAAAAAAAGGTTATCATTAGAAAAAATGATTATTACCAATAACGGAACAATTCCTATACAAATTGCTTTAAAAATATTGGGAAATAATGGAGAGATAATTACAACGCCTTTTTCTTACGTGGCAACTACTTCGGCAATTATTTGGGAAAATTGTAAACCAGTATTTGTCGATATTCATCCAGAATATTTAACAATTGATGAAAGTAAAATAGAAAGTGCAATAACCAATAAAACTACAGCTATTTTAGCAACTCATGTTTTTGGAAACCCATGTAATGTTGAAGTCATTGAAGCCATTGCCAAAAAACATGGTTTAAAAGTTATATATGATGCAGCACACTGCTTTGATGTTTATTATAAAAACAAATCAATATTTAATTATGGCGATGTTAGTACATGCAGTTTTCATGCTACTAAATTATTTCATACCGCAGAAGGCGGAGCCATGTTTACTAATAACCAAGAATTGTTTCATAAACTATTTTATAGTCACAATTTTGGACATAATGGACCAACAGATTTTCATGGATTAGGGATAAATGGCAAGATTTCAGAATTACAAGCAGCAATGGGTTTGTCTGTTCTAGTTTCAATAGAAGAAATTATTTTAGAAAGAAAAAAAGTTGTTAAGTATTATAACAAAAACTTAGATTTCAAAAGATTAAAAAAAATAAAAATCAGAAAAGATACAAATTGGAACTACAGTTATTATCCAGTTATTTTTGAATCAGAAGACGAATTATTAAGTACACTAAATGTTTTAAATAAAAACAATATATTCCCTAGACGATATTTTTATCCATCTTTAAATAAAATCAATTATATTGATGGAAACGAAATGCCTGTTTCTGAATTAACAGCTTCAAGAATAATATGTTTACCTTTGTATGTTGGTTTATTAGAAGATGATTTAAAAATGATTTGTCAATTAATAAATCAAATGATTGGGTAACTATATAAAAATAAAGGGTTTTTATAATTAGAACATTGAAATTAGCTTTAAGATGATGCTAATTTTATTTATAAAAAAACTCCTTATTTAATATATTAAAAGATGATAAAAGTTATTTCAGCAGTATGCATTTTAAATTAACAATTGAAAAAAAATCATAAAAACTATTAATTTTAAATGAACAATCCTACAGTAAGCATTTGTATGATTACCTATAATCATGCAAAATATATAGAAAAAGCCATAGAAGGAGTATTATTTCAAAAAACAAATTTCAATATAGAATTAATTATTTCTAACGATAATTCAACAGATGATACGGACATAGTCATAAAAAAAATCATTAAAGAAAAAGACAACCACAAGATAATAAAGTATTTCAATCAAGAAAAAAACTTAGGAATGATGAAAAATTTCATCTTTGCATTAAATGTGTGTAAAGGTGAATATATAGCTCTTTGTGAAGGCGATGATTATTGGACTGATGAAAATAAACTTCAGAAACAAATTGACTTTATGAAGTCAAATAATGAAATATCATTTACCTTTCATAGAGCTGAAATTCTTTTTAAAGAAAATTTCACTTTAAATTATAGACATAAAAGTTATATAAATAAAGAAATAGTTGAACCACAAAATTTTTTAGTAAAACTAGGAGCTAGATTTTGTACTCCTTCAGTAGTTTTTAAAAAAGAAGTTATTAATCCTTTGCCTGAATGGTATGTTGATTGTCATGTTGGTGATTTTCCTTTAATGTTTTTAGCTTTAGAAAAAGGGAAAATTGGTTATTTAGAGGACATAATGTGTGTGTATAGACTTTCATCAGACGGTAGTTGGAGTCAAAGTAATTTGAAACTTAAAAATAGATATTTGAACATTTATAAAATGATAAACCTAAATAAGTTTATCAATAAAAACACACAAGGGAAGTATAAAAAATATTTAAAAACAAATTTAATTTCTTATCTGATAAGCAAAACCATTGCTTCGTTTAAATAGTGAAGATAAAATCAACTAATAGATTGAAACTTATGTTTAATGTATCAAATTTAAAAAATAATTCATATGATTATTTGTTTTCATTATTAATTATTACAATACCTTTTTCAAATAGCATTCCGAATATAATAATGGGTTTGCTCTGTTTTATTTTTATTTTTAAATACGATAAACAAGATTTTTCAAATTATCACAAATCGAGCTATTTCTTTCTTACAATACTAATTGTTTATACATTTTTGAAAGCAATTTATAATAATAGTTTTATTGAAGATATGGTATTTTATAAAAAATATTTTTATTTAATCATTATTCCAATTTTGATGTTTAAAACAAAAAATTTGCAATTATTGAAATTTGTATCGATAATAACCATCAATTTAACAATACTCATTTCAGTTTATAAAATAATAAAGTTTTACTACTATTTTAATTTTATACCCTTTGCCGATGGTTGGGCTACAAATTCTGTATTGATTTTAGAAAGACCTTATGCTGGAATTTTCAGTATTATTTGTATAGTACTATCTTTTGATCAAATACTCTTAAAGACTAAAGGGAAATACATGTTTATCTTGAGCTTATTATTATCAACCTTTTTTATTTTTTTCATTTCTATTAGAATTTCAATACTAACACTTTTTGTTCTCTTTTTGCTTTATGGATTATTTTATTATAAAGTTTCTTGGAAAAGAAAAATAGTATTTTCATCAGCAACAATCTTGATGTTCTCAGTTATTTTTTTGTTAAATAAAAACATTATAAAGCGCTTTTTTATTGATGAAAGTGTAAAGAAAACTATTGAAATAACAAAACAATTCGAACCGAGAGTTGTTATTTGGGGATGTGCAAAAGAAATAACGAATCAAGATGATTTTTCAGTGCTATTCGGAACTCATTCTTATTCTAACATAAAGAATAGTTTAGTAAATTGTTATTCAGAATCAGTAACAGATTATTCAAGAAGAAATTGGTTTTTAGAGCACAGTTTCAATACTCATAGCCAATTTATAGATTTGTTTTTAATTGGAGGATTATTTGGAATATCATTGTTTGTGATTTTTTTAGCAAAAAACATTTACATTAATAATAAAGATTTTTGTTCAGTAGCTATAGTTGTTTCGTTTATTATGATTTTTGCCATAGAAAATATTTTTCACAGACAATTTGGATGTTTTATTTTTACTATTTTTACGGCTCTTTATTTAAACAAGAAACAAATAATAAGTGATAAAGCAAAAAATTAAGATCGCTCATGTTTTGCATTGTGTAGGTGGTGTTGATATCTCTTTGAGATTAATTATAGAAAACCTAGATAATGTTAATTTTCAAAATATAGTTATTCACGGATTTAAAGATACAAATGATGCTTTTTTTGATGGAAATAAAAATTTAGTAAAAGATTTTAAAGTCTCAATTATAAGAGACATTTCATTATTTAATGATTTTTCTGCAATAATAAACACTTATAAGATAATAAAAAAAGAAAAGCCTTCAATTATTCATTGTCATAGTGCTAAAGGAGGAGTTATAGGTAGAATTGTTGGATGGCTTTTAAATATTAAAGTTTTTTATACGCCTCAAGCTTTTTCATATTTAAGTACAGAAAATAAAATAAAAAGAAAAATATTCCTTTTTATTGAAAAAGCATTAAATGTTAATCAAAATATTTTATTAGCATCATCTAACTCTGAAAAAGAAAGAGCTATAAATGAAGTTAAGTATAGAGAAGATAAAGTTTTAAAATTCGATAATTCAATAAATTCGATTGATAAAATTGATAATTTAACAATTGATAAAACTTGGCCAGATGAATATATATGTACTGTTGGAAGACCATCGTTTCAAAAAAACATAGAATTAATGATACGTGTTTTAAATGAGGTCAATAAAGAGTATAATATTCATTTAGTAATTATGGGTGTTGGTCATCATTCGGATAAATTAGAAGATGTTAAAAAGCTTATTAACGATTTTAAATTAAACAATTTTGTTACTTTAATTGAATGGACAAATAGAGAAAACATCTTTAATATTATAAGTAATTCAAAATTCTATATTTCAACGGCTAGATATGAAGGATTGCCATATTCTATAATAGAGGCATTAGCATTAGGAAAGCCTTGTGTTGTTTCCGATTGCGATGGAAATAGAGACCTTATTCAAAATGAATATAATGGTTATGTAATTCAAAATGAAGATATATCAGAATTTGAAAGTAAAATTAAATTATTATTAAAAGACACTAAATTGCTAAATGAATTATCAAAAAACGCTAAAAGTAGTTTTGTTGAAAAATATGACATCAAGAAAAATATTTTAAAACTTGAAGAAATTTACACTAAATTCACAAATTAATAATTCACATTCTTTTAATCAAAAAAGACATGGTAAAGAAATTTTTAATAGAAATTCAAGAATTAAAAAACAATCAAAATAACTTTCTTCCATTTTTATTGTTACTGCTTTCTATACCTTATCCTGTTTGGATTAACAATATTTTTTTGACGTTATTTATTCTTTCAAGCATAAAAAGTTATAAGAAAAAAAAGTCTTATTTTTCGATCACTTTGCTATTACCAATTCTTTTATTTGGATTAATGTGTTTGTCTTTTTTTTGGAGCATTGATGCAAAAGATACTTTAGACGCCATCCAAAAAGAATTAATACTACTATTAGTACCATTGGCATTTATTATAAATAAAGATTTCACATCAATTCAGCGTAAAAAAGCCTACAGTTATCACAGTTATTCAATGGTTTTATTAGCCATATTCTTTTTAATTAGAGCACTTTTTAGATATTTTTTAACAAACGATGTTAGGGTGTTTTTCTATCACGGAGAAAACGATTTAGATTATGGTTTAGTTCCAAAATTATTAAACGCCATTCACGTTTCAGTATTTGTTGCCATTGGTTTTTTCTATTTTATTTCAAAAGAAATAAAATCTAAATTTGATTATTGTGCAAGTGCTTTACTGTTTGGATTTATTCTATTACTTTCTTCCAAAAATATTATTTTGGTGGTAATTCTGTTATCCCTAATTCATTTCTTTTACTTTTCAAAATCTTCACATAAATTGAGACTTAGAAACCTTATTGTTTTTAGTCTTTTGGTGCTTTTGGTTTTTTCATATAGCACAATAAAAAACAGATTAGCATATGAATTTCAGGCTCATACAAAAAAGAGTCTTAGTGCTAATGTGCTTGAAGGAATTCCAAAAAATGTTCATTTTGTAAGTGTTAAAGAAGCTTGGCAAAATAAAACTTTCACACCTAATGATTATTTTCCGGGTACGGCATTTAGAGTGTATCAATTTAGAATTTTTACTGAGTTAATCTCAGAATATAATGTTTTTTTTACAGGTTTTGGATTAAATGCGTCCTATCCAAAAATAGAGGAAAAAGCTACGCAATACAATCTTTATAAAGGAAGTGATGTTGACCCAGGATATCAAAATAAAAATTTTCACAACCAATATATTCAAGTTTTTGCGGAGTTAGGCGTTTTCGGTTTTATCATATTAATTATAATACTCCTTATTAATCTAAAAAATGCTTTTAAAACAAAAGATTTTGTTCATTTTGCTTTCGCAATTCTAATGATAAGTTTATTTTTGACCGAATCGTTTTTATGGCGACAAAGAGGAGTTGTTTTTTTTACTCTTTTCTACTGTCTATTTAATTCAAACGTTTCTAAAAAAATAGAATAAAAAAACTATGAAAAGAATATTAATAACTGGAGCTGCAGGATTTCTGGGTTCGCACTTGTGTGATCGTTTTATTAACGAAGGCTATTTTGTTATAGCAATGGATAATTTGATTACAGGCGATTTAAAAAATATCGAACATCTTTTCAAACATCAAAATTTTGAATTTTATCATCACGACGTAACCAAGTTTGTACACGTACCTGGACAGTTAGACTTCATACTACATTTTGCTTCACCTGCAAGTCCTATTGATTATTTAAAAATACCAATTCAAACTTTAAAAGTAGGTTCACTAGGAACTCATAATCTTTTAGGATTAGCAAGAGTTAAAAATGCTAGAATTCTAATAGCTTCAACTTCGGAAATATATGGCGATCCATTAGTTCATCCACAAACAGAAGAATACTATGGAAATGTAAACACTATTGGTCCTCGTGGTGTTTATGATGAAGCAAAACGGTTTCAAGAGTCAATAACGATGGCATACCACACATTTCATGGTGTAGAAACAAGAATAGTTAGAATTTTTAATACCTATGGACCAAGAATGCGCTTAAACGATGGACGAGTAATTCCTGCATTTATTGGTCAGGCTTTGCGTGGCGAAGATTTAACCATTTTTGGAGATGGAAGTCAAACGCGTTCCTTTTGTTATGTAACCGATCAAGTAGAAGGAATTTTTAGACTGCTTCATTCGGATTATGTTTATCCAGTAAATATTGGAAATCCTGATGAAATTACCATTAAAGATTTTGCCGAAGAAATTATAAAATTGACCGGAACAAATCAAAAAGTTGTCTATCACGATTTGCCAGTTAACGACCCAATGCAAAGAAAGCCAGATACTACAAAAGCTAAAGAGATTTTGGGTTGGGAAGCAAAAGTGAAGCGATTAGAAGGAATGAAATTAACCTATGATTATTTCAAATCACTTTCTTCTGAAGAGTTGTTAAAAGAAGAACATAAAGACTTTAAAGGATTTATTCATTAATTAAGTAATTTTGACTCATAAAGGCAGATATTCTAAGTACATTAGACCCATAAGTATTCTATTTGACTTAATGGTAATTACATCATTAAGCTTAATTTTCTTTGACGGTTTGAAAATTAATTTTAAATACTATTTGTTTTTTCAAACCATTAGTTGGATAAGTATTGCTTTAATTGTAAAATATTATGAAGTATTTCGATTTACAACTCCAGTAGAAATAATTTCAAAACTCATCAAGCAATTTAGCATCTTTTTATTAGTAGTAATTGCTTATTTTCCTTTTTCAAAAGTTTCCATTTTTAGCGGAAAAGCAACTGCTATTTTTATGACAATTAGTTTTTTTATAATTATAACCTTCAAATATTTTTTATTTTATTATTTAAAAAAATACCGTTTATCTACAGGCAGTAATTTCAGAAATGCTGTAATAATAGGCTATACAGCTGAATCTATAAAATTAAAAGAAGTTTTTGAAAACAGAAAAGATTACGGTTATCGTTTTTTTGGGTTCTTTTCAGATAAAAAACAAAACCCAGATATTAAAGGAAAAATTGAAGATTTAAAAAACTTTACAATTCTAAATAAAATAGATGAAATATATTGTTCCTTGAATGAAATATCAAATGAAAAACTAAAGGAATTAGTCGAATTTGCAGACAATAATGATAAAACAATAAAATTTATTCCCGATTCAAAACAAATTTATTCAAAAAATCTAAAAATAGATTACTATGAATTATTCCCCGTTTTATCTTTACAAAAAACGGAACTTCATGACCCAACTGTAAAAGGGTTGAAAAGAACTTTTGATATTTTATTTTCAGTATTTATTATAGTTTTTGTTTTAACTTGGTTGATGCCCGTCATTGCACTTTTAATAAAATTAGAATCAAAAGGACCAGTTTTTTTTAAACAAGGAAGACCAGGATTGGATGAAAAAGAATTCCATTGTTACAAATTTCGCTCTATGAAATTAAATGTAAAAACAGAACAAGAAGCATCTAGAAATGACCCAAGAGTTACTAAAATAGGCAGATTTATGCGTAAAACAAGCATTGACGAATTGCCTCAGTTTTTTAATGTTTTATTAGGCGATATGTCAGTTGTTGGACCAAGACCTCACCTTTGGTCACAAAACAAAGCGTATGCTAATAAAATTAAAAAATACATGGTTCGTCACTATGTAAAACCAGGAATAACAGGTTTGGCACAAGTAAAAGGATTTAGAGGAGAAATAGAAACAGAAGAAGATATGGTGAACCGAATCAAATTTGATGTTTTCTATATCGAAAATTGGTCATTACTTATGGATTTAAAAATTATTTTTCAAACGGTAATTAATATTTTCAAAGGCGAAGAAAAAGCATATTAAAAAACGCCAATTTCAATCAAATCATTTATTTGAAGGTCTAAATTAAAACTCAATTTGGAGGCTTTAAAAACTTTATTTTTTATCGAATTTAGTTGTTCATGAGTTAATTTTGAAATTTCAATAATTTTTTCACTTAACTCTTGAAAATTTTCTACTTCTGCAACCCATCCCAATTTATTTTCTTCAACAATTGTTCCGCCTTCGCCGCCACCAAAATAAAGTATAGGAAAACCTAAAGCAGTATATTCAAATATTTTAGAAGGAACAGAACCATAAATCCTAGTCTTAAGTGGAACAATGGCTACATCAAATGATTTTAAAATTTCATGAAGTTTTTTTCGTTCCACCATACCATGAAAAAATATTTTTTGTTCTTTTTGATTAGAAATAAATATTTCTAATTGCTCTCTCTCAGCACCATCTCCAAATATATGGAATTCAACATTTAGTTCTTTTAAATCAATTTTTTGACACAATTCTAAAACACCTTGTGCAACTCCTAATAAACCTGCATAAAAAATCTTAATAGGTTGATTTTCTGATGATTTTATAACTAATTCAGAAGTGTGATGTTCGGGAAAATTTCGGTATAAGTAACAATTTTTTTCGGGGAAAATAGTTTTAATATGAGTAATTATTTCTTCGGATTGTCCCAAAATTAATGTTGAATTTTCATAAATATATCGCTCTAAAGACAATGAAAATTTATGTGAAAAAGAATTTTCTTTTACCGCTTTAAGTTCAATAGCAGCCAATGGCCATAAGTCTGAAACGTTTAAAATTATTTTCTTATTTTTTATAGATAATACTAATACTGAAATAAAAGAAAGCAACAATGGTGGCGACTGAACAACTATTTTTTTAGGTGTTTTTTTGAATAGCAAATAAAAAAACAAACTTATTGAAAACGACAAAACAGACAGCAATCGGACAACTAAATTTTTACTCACACTAGGGTAAATCCAAAGTCTTTTTACCGTAACGTTGTCTCTGTTTTCAGTTACCGAAAACTTTCCATTGTATTCAGGAAACAATTTGCCTTTAGGATAATTTCCTAATGGACAAAGAACAGTAACATTATAGTTTTTTTGATGCAATTTTAGTGCTAATTGCTCAATTCGATTAGCTGCAGCTCCTTTTTCTGGAGGATAATAATTGGATATGATTAGGATTTCATCCATTATTTTTTTGAAAGCAATATATCTATTATTCTTTCTGATGCTTTTCCGTCCCAAAGTTCTGGAATACCAGCTTTTCTTGGGCCATTTTGAAGAAACTCGCCGAAAACTTTTTCTAAATTTTCAATTGAAATTCCAATTAAATTATTGGTACCAATAGTTATAGTTTCTGGTCTTTCTGTAGTAGTTCTCAATGTAAAACAAGGAATTCCTAAAACGGTAGTTTCTTCCGAAATGCCTCCCGAATCAGTTATAACGGCAAAACTATTTTTTATTAAAAACATAAAATTTAAATAACCTTGAGGATCAACCATTAAAATGTTTTTCAATTCTAATTTTTGTTCGCCCAAAATAGCTTTTGTTCTTGGATGAATTGGAAAAATCACTTTTTTATCTCCAACCATTTTATCTATCCCTTTTAAAAGATCAATCAGAGAGTGCTCTTCGTCAACATTGGATGGTCGATGCAGCGTAAGAATAATATAATTTCCTTTTTCAAGTTGAAATTCATTCCAAAAATTTGGAGCCGAAATTCTATCTAAATTTTGATACAATGTATCAATCATTACATTTCCAACAAAATGAATATTTGAAGCTTCTGCGCCATATTTCATTAAATTTTCTCCAGCCCAAGTTGAGGTGGTAAAAAAATAATCCGTAATGCTATCAGTTACAATTCTGTTTATCTCTTCGGGCATTGTCATATCACCAGAACGAATGCCAGCTTCAACATGAGTTACTTTTAGATTCATTTTTTTGGCAACTATAGCACAAGCCATAGTTGAATTAACATCGCCTACCACTAAAACCAAATCGCATGGGTTTTCGATTAATTCCTGCTCAAAGGCTACCATTATAGCCGCAGTTTGTTGTGCTTGAGAGCCACTTTTTACCTCTAAATTTGAATTAGGATGAGGAATATTAAGTTCTTCAAAAAAAGTATCACTTAAATTTTTATCATAATGCTGCCCAGTATGAACCAAGCGGAAAGATAATTTATTATTTATAGATTGTTTTTTTTGGATTGCCTTAATAATAGGTGCTATTTTTATAAAATTTGGTCTTGCACCTGCAACTATTGTGATTTTCATATTTTTTTATTTTATCAGCGAAACAAATTGTTTCAATTTTCCGCTTTTCGTTCGTTCTAATTTTTCTTTTCGTTTAAAATTGAAAATTAATCCTTTTTCAAGATACTTTTCAATTGCCATTTTAATGGTTTCAATTTGATTTTCTGTCAATTTTTTTTCACTAACATATTCGATGTCAAAAGTATTGATTTTGGTTTGTTTTACCACAAATTCTTTCACATTTCCATCATCTTCAATAATGCTTTTAGTTATATAGTAAAACGTTAATCCAGGAGATTTTTTACCACTAGGTAAAAGTGCAACATCATTGGTTCTGCCAATTAGGTTTTTTAAAATTGGCTTTCTAAAAGTGCTTTTTTCGTCTAATATTCCAACATCACCAATATCGTATCTTATAAAAGGATGTGCCTTATTATATAATGAAGTGATAATAATTCGGCCTTCTTTCCCAGCTGGCAAAACATTGTTTTTTTCATCTAAAATTTCAACAAATAAGGTTTCAGAGTTTACTTGCCATTCTCCGGTTATGTTTTGAAAAGCTATTAAATCCAATTCAGAAGCACCATATTCATTGATTACACGTACTCCAAATTGTTTTTCCAATAAGACTTTATCTTCTTCAAAAAGCATTTCTGAAGTTACCACGCAACATTTTAAAGTTGGACAAATTGAAGTTAAAACAATATTTTTTTTCTGCAAAAATTTGGCAAAAAGAACTATTGAAGATGTATAACCGTTAATGTAAGCAAAATTTTTACGTTTAAATTTCAATAAAACTTTCTCCAAAAAAACATCAGACAAATCAAAAATTGGAAACCGAAACCGATTGCTCAATACATCTTTGATTCTTTCTTTTGTGTTGCCAATAAAGTCTAAAGGAATACCATAAAAACGTGCTTGTAATGATGTATTAAAATCTATTCCAAACCAGCCAAAATGATAAATAATATTTGCCCAAGTTAAAGCATGACAAAATTTATCTTTTGCAAAAATAAAAGGATCGCCACTTGAACCAGAGGTTTTATTAACATAAATATTTTTGGCAGTAAATCCATGTGATAACCTTTCCATTAGCGGTTTTTGGAATTGTTTTTTAGTCATTATTGGCAGTTCGTTCCAATTTTCAAAAGAAGAGTTGCCCACAAAATCTTGATAGGATTTATTGTTTTCTAAATGATATTTAACAATTTCATTTCTTTTTTTAAGCGCATACTTTTCAAAATTTTCTTCAGATAAAGCTAAAATGTTTGATAATTCAGACTTTGCTTCCTTCATCGGGAAACCTTTAAAAATAAGGGATAAATTGAAAAGCTTGAGCATAATAAAATAAAAAAGGGCTAACGAAAAGTCAGCCCTTAAAAATACTATTTTAAATATTAGTTTTTAATAATTTTGATAGTTTCGGTATTGTTTCCTGCATTTATTTCGAAGAAGTACAACCCATTAGAAAAACTTGAAACATCTATATTGTTTTCTAAACCATTTAATTCTTTGTTAATCATAACTTTACCCGTAATATCTAACACTCTTAATTTATAAGAATCTAATTCTGAAGAGATAGTTATATTTGAAGAAGATGGGTTAGGATAAACACTGAATTTAGTAGAAGTAAATTGATTATTACTTAAAGTACCACTTAATTTGAATACACCACCAGTTGATGCATCTTGATTAAACCCTGCGCACCAACCTGTTGAGCCATTAAAGAATGCAGCAATACCTCTTTGAGCACCTGAGTCTATTGAAGTCCATGTCACACCATTATCAGAACTATAAGCAGAGCCAGAAGCTGCAGTTGCAGCCGAAGTAGCTACAATAGTGTTAGTTCCAGGAACATAAGTTAATACTCTATATAAGCCTGTGAAAGGTGTGCCTGCAGACCATGATGTTCCACCGTTTGTTGTTGTATAAAAAGTATAATTAGTACCGATTGTTTTAAGCATACAACCATTTGTTGCAGAGCTAAAAGAAAGTCTAGCACTTTGAGCTGCAGAACCAAAATCTGTTACTGGCGCTTGAGAAACAGACCATGTCAATCCCATGTCAGTTGATTTTAGAATTCTACCTTTGTTAGTTACTAGAAAACAAGTTGAACCTACAAAAACGTTTCCGCCATTGTATCCATATTCACCATTCAATGGGTTTGGTATGTTAGCTCCAGGAACTCTTGTCCAATTTTCACCACCATCCGTAGTAGTGTACATTTCAAACTCACCACCTTCAGGATCTCCATATGATAAACCATTATTAGCATCAAAAAAATGAACGCCATTTAAGAAAGATTCATTAAAAGTTGTGTAAGCATTAAAGTTTTGTTGAAACCAATTTAAACCTCCATCGGTAGTTTTAAAAATAACACCAAAACCATCTGCTGGTATTAAAGCACTAACCCAAGCTGTATTGGCATCAACTGCAATGATGTTGTTAATTTCTAAAAGGGAATCTCCTAAATCGATAATCCCTGGTGTCCAATTAGTACCTCCATCAGTAGTTTTTGTGAATTCTTGAATGTTTACAGCGGTATCAGCACCATTATAGGCTAATGCCCACACGGTATTAGCATTCACAATGCTAAATTGAGAAATACCGCGACTTGCGTCATTAAAACCACTAGCTTGTTCAACCCATGATTGGGCATTTGTAGCAAAACTAGCTAATAAGAATGATAAAGAAAGTAAAATTTTTTTCATATTTTTTTTATTTATGTGTTTGAGGAGTCTAAATTAGAAAAAAAAATGATGCATACCAAATTATCTGTTTATTTTTGTAAAAGATTTAACATGTATATTAGTTTTAAAAAACACACAATGATAATTTTACTACTTGGTTCTGGTGGAAGAGAACATGCACTAGCATGGAAAATGCAACAAAGTTTAAAATGTTCCAAACTTTTTGTTGCACCAGGAAATGCAGGAACATCACAAATAGCAACTAATGTTAGTCTAAATATCTTAGATTTTGTTGCCATAAAAAAGTTTGTCATATCTGAAAAAGTAGAAATGGTTATTGTTGGCCCAGAAGATCCTTTGGTTCACGGAATTTATGATTATTTCAAAAACGATGCACAGCTAAACTCCATTCCTTTAATTGGACCGTCCTTAGTAGGGGCGCAATTAGAAGGCAGCAAAGAATTTGCTAAAGAGTTTTTAGTAAAACACAACATTCCAACGGCGGCATATGATAGTTTCACAGTAGAAACCGTGGAAAAAGGTTGTGTTTTTTTAGAATCACTACAACCACCATTTGTTTTAAAAGCAGATGGATTAGCTGCAGGAAAAGGGGTTTTAATTATTCAAGATTTGGAAGAAGCAAAAACCGAATTGAGAAATATGTTGGTTCACGCTAAATTTGGAACCGCAAGCGCAAAAGTGGTAATTGAAGAATTTTTAGATGGAATTGAATTAAGTTGTTTTGTGTTGACCGATGGTAAAAATTATAAAATTCTTCCAACTGCAAAAGATTACAAGCGAATAGGTGAAGGCGATACAGGATTTAACACAGGTGGAATGGGAGCGATTTCCCCTGTTCCGTTTGCAGATGCTATTTTATTAGAAAAAATAGAAACTCGAATTGTGAAACCAACTATTGAAGGTTTGCAAAAAGACGGAATAGAATATAAAGGTTTTGTTTTTATTGGATTAATAAACGTTAAAGAAGAACCTATAGTTATTGAATACAACGTTAGAATGGGTGATCCGGAAACAGAAGTGGTAATGCCTAGAATTAAATCGGATTTGGTGGAACTTTTTCAAGCAGTTGCTCATCAAAAATTAGATGAAGTGATTTTAGAGATTGATGAAAGAAGTGCTTCAACTATTATGGTCGTTTCTGGAGGTTATCCCGAAGAGTATGAAAAAGGTTTTGAAATATCTGGGTTAGAAAACATTCAAGACTCTATTGCTTTTCATGCTGGAACAAAACTAGAAAATGGAAAAGTAGTAACCAATGGCGGAAGAGTTATCGCTGTTACTTCTTATGGAAGCGACTTTAAAGAAGCCATAAAAAAATCTTATCAAAATATAGAAAAGCTACATTTTGATAAGATGTATTATAGAAAAGATATTGGTTTCGACTTATTTTAAGAACGAATGTGCCGTAGTATCTTGGTTTTCTTCGTTATTGTCTTGATGTTTTTTTAATTGTTTACACCAATATACGATGTAATATCCACATATAGCCATTAAACTCCAACTAATAATATTAGCCAACCACCAACTGCTTAATTCTAGATGGCGCAAAGCATCTAATGGAAGAAATAAAAAATCTACAAATAACGATTGAATAGCTTCAAAAAATGCTCTCATAGTATAAAGTATTATATTTACAATCACAAAAGTATAAAATATCCTTATGATAACAAGTCTTTTTAAAAAATCTACACCAATAAATTATTCTTTGGTTGTGCTTTTGTTGATTATATTTTTTTTATTAATTCAATTTCATGCAGAAAGCCATTTGAGCAGTGCTTTTAGTATGTTTAATAAAATCAGTATATTAGCAATTCTTTTAGCCTCTTTCTTTATTGTTAACTTTATTGCCAAAAAGAATGGTTTGACTAAAAACAGCAGTTACCCAATTTTATTTTTTCTATTATTATTATGTTTATTTCCTTCAATTTTTAAAACACCTAATTTAATTTTTGCTAATTTTTTCCTATTATTAGCCTACAGAAGATTGGCTTCTTTACAAAATTTGAACGCGATAAAGCAAAAACTTTTTGACGCATCATTATGGATTTGTGTGGCAGCTTTATTCCATTTTTGGTGTATTCTTTTCCTTTTTCTCGTTTATATATCCATAATTTTTCATGCTTCACGAGATTATAGAAATTGGTTAATTCCTTTTATAGCATTATTTACTACGTTAACAATTTTCATTTTGGCAGCTTTAGTTTTTGATATAGCTTGGATTACATATTTAATTGAAACATCAAAAACGAATTTTCAACTCGATTATTTTACCAATAATATCCAAAATTTAGCCTTATCAATATATGTAGTTTTATCACTCTATTTCGTGTTTTCAATGATCTTTACACTATCCAACAAACCTATGATTTTACAAGCATCTTATAAGAAAATGATTTTTGGATTTTTTATTGGAGTGATTGTTTTTTTAATCTCAATTAATAAAAGTAATGCAATGTTGGTGTTCACTTTTTTACCACTAGCTATTTTATGTACCAACAATATTGAGTATTCACAAAATAAAACCTATCAAGAAATAGTTTTGGGATTATTTATTTTATTTGGGTTTTTTAGTTTCTTTTCGCAATTATAATTTGCTTCCGTAAGCTAAATCTCCCGCGTCGCCAAGCCCAGGAATAATATAGTTTTTCTCGTTTAGTCTTTCATCCAAAGCAGCAACCCAAAGATGACAGTTTTTAGGAAGATTTTTTTGTAAATAATCAATTCCTTCTGGAGCTGCAATTACAACAGCAATGTGAATTTCTTTTGGTTTTTGTTCTAAATGAAGTTTGTTTAAAACCGCAACCATTGAATGTCCTGTCGCCAACATTGGGTCAATTAGAATTAAATTTTTTTCTTCAAAACTTGGTGCCGCTTGATATTCTACCAAAATTTCAAATTTATCATCGTTGTCATAATGATGGCGATAAGCAGAAACAAATCCGTTTTCGGCATTATCAAAAAAGTTCATAAAACCAGTATGCAATGCCAATCCAGCACGAAGAATGGAGCACAAAACAACAGGTTCGGCAACAGTTGTGGTGTGTTTTATCCCTAAAGGTGTTTGGACAGTTATTTCTTTGTATTCTAAAGTTTTGCTCAATTCATACGCCATTATTTCTCCAATGCGCTCAATGTTTTTTCTAAAACGCATGCTGTCTTTTTGAATATTGATGTCTCTAATTTGTGCCAAAAAATGGTTTAAAATACTGTTTTCTTCAGAAATATAATGAATGTGCATATCAGAAATAAATTTATTTGTATCGGTAAAAGTATAAAAACTATCTTTGCACCCGAGACCATATGGTCGAATTGTATGAAATAAAATAAATTTTATAGTTATGTTTTCAGAATTTGCCTACCCAATATTTGAACAAAGTATTAAAGAGTATCACGTTATTGATGATGTATATCAACCTACAAAAAACCCCTTCGAAAAAGGAAGTATTGAGTATTTGCTTTATGCAAAAAATTGGGTTGATACTGTTCAATGGCATTATGAAGACATCATTCGTGACCCAAATATTGATCCTGTTGCTGCTCTTGATTTGAAGAGAAAAATCGACGCTTCCAATCAGGTTCGAACGGATATGGTTGAATATATTGACAGCTATTTTCTTCAAAAGTATAAAGACGTTCAAGTAAAACCTAATGCAAAAATCAACACCGAAAGTCCAGCTTGGGCAATCGATAGGTTATCGATATTAGCATTGAAAATTTACCACATGGCGGAAGAAGCCAATCGAGCTGATGCTTCACCAGAACACCGTGCAAAATGTCAAGAGAAATTAAATGTATTGTTAGACCAAAAAAGCGATATGTTTACTTCAATCAATGATTTGTTGACCGATATTGAAAATGGTGATAAATTCATGAAAGTGTACAAACAAATGAAAATGTACAACGATGATGATTTGAATCCGGTGTTGTATCTTAACAAAAAGTAATTTATTTTTTTGTCAAAATCTATCCAACATATCGCTGTAATTCGTCTCTCGGCAATGGGTGATGTGGCAATGACTGTTCCAGTTATTAGAGCTTTTGTGGAGCAAAATCCTAATGTAAAAATCACGTTTGTTTCACGGCCATTTTTTAAACCTTTTTTTGATGGAATTCCTAACGTTTCTTTTTTTGCGGTTGATGTAAAAAAGCGTCACAAAGGTTTTCTTGGTTTACTGAAATTGTATTCCGATTTAAAAAAGTTAAATATAGATGCTGTTGCCGATTTGCATAATGTATTGCGTTCCCAAATCATCAGGATTTTGTTTTTTTTATCAGGAAAAAAAGTAGCCGCAACCGATAAAGGTAGAGCTGAAAAAAAAGCACTAACTCGAGCCGAAAATAAAATCTTTCAACCAGTAAAATCGATGGTTCAACGTCATGTTGATACCTTTAATACTTTAGGTTTCAATGTTGATTTATCCAATCCAAAATTTCCAGAAAAAGCGGTTTTATCCAAAGAAATAATTGAAATTTTGGGAGAAAAACAAAATTTTAATTGGATAGGAATTGCTCCTTTTGCTCAATATGAAAGCAAAGTATATCCGTTAGATTTAATGCAAAAAGTAATTGATGAATTAGCATTGAATGCTTCAAATAAAATTTTCCTTTTTGGCGGTGGAAACAAAGAAATTGAACTTTTAAATCAATTTTCAAAAAACAAAGAGAATGTTATAAATCTTGCTGGAAAAATTCCATTTCAACACGAATTGCAATTAATTTCCAACCTTGATGTCATGCTTTCTATGGATAGCGGAAATGCGCATATCGCCGCCATGCTTGGTGTAAAAGTCATCACACTTTGGGGTGCAACACATCCTTTTGCTGGTTTTGCGCCTTTCAATCAACCACTAGAAAATTGTTTGACTTCCGATAGAGAACAATTTCCACTATTGCCAACATCAGTTTATGGAAACAAAAAAGTAGCTGGTTATGAAGATGTGATGCGAACGATTGCTGTTGAGAAATTGATTGAAAAAATAAATTCCAACCTTGAGTAACAAAATTGGAATTTAGAATTTATTTATTGGAATTTAATTAATTACACATCATCATAATCCACATAAATCTCTGTAGAAGTTGGATGTGCTTGACAGGTTAAAATCAATCCGGAAGCGATTTCTTTATCGGTTAAAATAGAATTTTTTGCCATAACCGCAGTTCCCGATGTGATTCGAGCCAAACAAGAACTACAAATTCCACCTTGACATGAGTAAGGCGCATCAATTCCGTGTTTAAGAGCAGCTTCCAAAACAGTTTGTTTTTGCGACATTTCAAAAGTTGTTTCTTCATCATCTACCATAATGGTAATTTTAGAATGACCTTCGGATGAAGAAATAAGGTTATTTTCAGAAGAAGAAGTAGAAAACAATTCAAATTTGATATTTTTATCAGCAATATTGTGCTCTTTTAAAACATCTGAAACTCGGTTAATCATTTCTTCTGGTCCACAAAGGTAGAATTTCTCAAATTCTTTTTCTTTGTGTTTGTTGTTCAATACAAAGTTTACGACTGATTTGTCAATTCTGCCAAAAAGTTCGCCTTCAACATTAACTTTACTATATACATAATGCACAAAAAAACGCGCTACATATTTTAAATGTAAATCGTGTAATTGTTTGTGAAAAATAGTTTCTTCGGGCGTTTTATTTCCATAAACCAATATAAAAGTACTTTTAGGTTCATTTTCTAAAACCGATTGAATAATTGACATAATTGGTGTAATACCACTGCCCGCAGCAAAGGCCGCATAGTTTTTTTGTCTTTCAATGCTCGGCTCAAAAGTGAATCTTCCTTCGGGTTGACCTACTTCAATGACATCACCAATTTTTAAATTTTCGTTTGCAAATTTTGAAAAATGACCATCTTTTACCGACTTAATAGCTATTCGCAATTCATCACTATTGGGTGAAGAACAAATGGAATATGCACGACGGATTTCTTCTCCATCAAGCGTAAGTTTTAAGTTAACATATTGACCAGCAATAAATTGATAAGCAGGTTTTAATTCAGGCGGAACAGTAAAAGCAACAGAGATAGCACTTGGCGTTTCTTGTGTTACTTCTTTTATATTTAATTTATAAAATGTGGACATGAGGTTTATTTTTCGCAAAGATAATAAACAGCAAAGAGGAAACGAAAATAAAAATATACCTAAGAATGTAATATATATTATTTTCTTATGTATATTTGTAGTTCAAAATGATGATTAAATGAAGAATTCACAATTGTATAAAGGAAGTTTAAACACCATAGTGATGAAGCTTTTGGAAGAAAACGGCAGAATGTATGGTTATGAAATTACCCAAAAAGTAAAAGACATTACCAAAGGCGAACTTAAAATTACTGAAGGCGCATTGTATCCTGCATTGCACAAAATGGAAGCCGAAGGAATTCTCGAAGTTGAGGTAGAAAACGTTGACAATCGCTTGCGAAAATATTACAAACTAACTCAAAAAGGAACAACCGAAACAGTTAATAAACTAGCTGAACTAGAAGAATTTATCAAAAACATGCAATCTATTGTACAACCTAAATTGGATTATTAAACATGAAACTTTCTACCGAACAAATCGAGAAATTATACCAATTCACACGCCAACATTATGTGGAATATTATGATTTACAAACCGAATTGGTCGATCATTTAGCCAATGGAATTGAAGAACAATGGCAAGAAAAACCAAAACTTTCATTTGACGAAGCATTGCAAGTAGAATTCAAAAAATTTGGTGTTTTTGGGTTTATGGATGTAGTAGAGAAAAGAACTGCTGCGATGAATAAGCGTTATAATAAAATGATTTTAAACCATTTGAAAGTGTATTTCAGAATCCCGCAAATCATTGGAACCATTGCTGCAGTTGGTATAGTGTTTTATTTGCTAAAGATGAGTTTGGTTTCTGTATTTACGATGTCAATATTGGGTTTAATAAGTATTGGATTTTTATTTTTTTCACTATTTTATTTAGTACGAAAAAGAAAAAAATATGAGGCAAAAACTGGGAAAAAATGGATGCTGAAAGAAATTATTTTTGGACATTCTACTTCCTTGGGATTAATTCAGTTTCCCATACAGTTATTTTTACAAATCGATGAGCCGTTAGTGGATATTTGGCTCTTGATTTTCAGCGTGTTTTTTGTACTGATTTTTATTTGCGAGTATATTATTATTTTTGAAATACCATCAAAAGCCGAAGATTATTTAAAGCAAACTTATCCAGAATATGAATTTTCTAAAATCTAAAATGTAACATTTTTTACATACCAAATACTTACTAGCAAACCTAAACCACTCAACTATGATAAAACATTTCATTTCTCTCGAATGGAAATCCTTCCTTCGTTCGGCTTCTTTTGGAACTAATTTAGCACTGAAAATATTTATGACGCTTGGTGCTTTGTATTTTGCAGCCATGTTTGTTGGACTAGGTATTGCTGTTTATTTTCTCATAGAAGATGCAGGTTTAAAACCATTTGAAACGGTCAATAAATTTCTAATTTACTATTTCACAGCCGATTTAGTTATTCGTTATTTTTTACAAACAACACCAGTTTTAAACATCAAACCATTAACAATTTTAAACATTAAGAAAAACACCATTGTTAATTTTGTAATTGGAAAATCTGCTTTATCTTTTTTTAATTTTTTACATGCGTTTTTCTTTATACCGTTTTCAATAGTATTAGTAAAAGAAGGTTTTAACCCAATGCAAGTAGTTTTTTGGCATATTGGTGTTTTCAGTATTATTTATTCTATGAATTTCATCAATGTTTTAGTCAACAAAAAAGATAGTATTTTCTATGTTGTTTTGACAATCGTTGGTGGATTTGGATTGGCACAATATTATGGTTGGTTTGATGTAACGGTTTATACTTCTCCATTTTTTCAAGGAATGTATGATACCAGTTATTTGTTTTTATTTCCAATCGCAGCATTAGTTTTATTATATTATTTCAACTTCAAATTTTTCAAAAATAATCTAACCCTTGATACTGGTTTAGCAGTAAAAAGTAAAGAAGCCACAACTGAAAACCTTACTTTTTTAGACCAATTTGGAACTTTAGGAACGTTTCTTAAAAACGACATCAAACTTTTAAAACGCAACAAACGATCTAGAACAACTGTAATTATGAGCGTTGTTTTTATCTTTTATGGACTTTTGTTTTTTACAAATTCTATAGAAGCTTATAACAATCCTGCCATGCATGTTTTTGCTGGAATATTTGTTTCAGGTGGATTTCTTTTCACGTTTGGACAATTTGTACCAAGTTGGGACAGCGCTTATTATCAACTAATGATGAGTCAAAACATTCCATACCGCGAATACATCAAATCAAAATGGTGGTTGATGGTTATTGGAACGGTTGTATCTACCATTTTGGCATCATTTTATTTATATTTTGGTTGGCATATTTATTTATTAATTGTTGTTGGCGCTATTTTTAATATAGGTGTCAATTCGCATTTGGTAATGCTTGGCGGTGCCTTTGTAAAAACACCAATTGATTTGTCTAGTTCTAAACAAGCCTTTGGAAACAAACAAGCCTTTAACATGAAAACCATGCTGATTTCTTTGCCAAAATTATTATTACCAATGGCTTTGTATGCAGCGGGTTATTATATTTTTTCGCCCGAAGTTGGTTTACTTTTTGTGGCTGGAGCAGGAGTTTTAGGTTTTGCTTTTAGAAACAAAGTATTTACCATGATTGAAAAAATCTATAAAACCGAAAAATACGCTACTATTTCAGCATACAAACAAACTAACTAAGGACTATTCACTAACAACTAAGTACTAAAAACATGATACAAGTAAACAATCTTTCAAAAATATATACCAACGGTAAAAAAGTATTAAACATTGCCAATCTTGAAATTCCAAAAGGTCAAAGTTTTGGTTTAGTAGGAAATAATGGTGCTGGAAAAACTACTTTTTTTAGTCTATTATTAGATTTGATTGAGCCAACAACAGGTTCAATAAAAAACAATGAAGTAATTGTAAATCAAAGCGAAGCTTGGAAACCTTTCACGGCTGCTTTTATAGACGAAAGTTTTTTAATTGGTTATTTAACTGCCGAAGAATACTTTTATTTTATAGGTGATTTAAGAGGTCAAAACAAAGCCGATGTTGATGCATTACTTAAAAAGCACGAACAATTTTTCAATAACGAAATCCTTAACAACAAAAAATACCTTCGCGATTTATCGAAAGGAAACATGAAGAAAGTCGGAATTATTGCGGCTTTAATCGGAAATCCAGAAGTAGTAATTTTAGACGAACCGTTTGCCAATCTTGACCCAACAACCGTTAGCCGATTGAAAAAAATCATTAAAGAGCTAGCCGAAAATCCCAATGTAACCGTTTTGGTTTCCAGTCACGATTTAGTGCATACCGTTGAGGTTTGCGATAGAATTGTAGCATTAAATCTTGGCGAAGTGGTAAAAGACATTCAAACTTCGCCAGAAACCTTGAAAGAATTGGAAACTTTTTTTGCTGTTTAACGACGAATAAATAAAATTAGAATAGCTGTATTGTCCAAAAAACATGCAGCTATTTTTTTGCTATATCAAAAAGAAACGTATTTTTACCAGTCAGTTATACTAAAAAGTATATTTTTACGTTATAAATCAAACGTTTTACATTGAAAACTAAAATTACAAAGCGCATTCTTTTCTTCGGATTTCTATTTTTCTTGATAGCTTGTTCTACCAAAAAAAATTCATTTCTGTCTAGAAACTCACATGCATTAAGCTCAAAGTTTAATATTTTATACAACGGTGATCTTGCCTTAGAACAAGGATTGCTAGAGTTAAAATCTCAATATCAAGATAATTTTTGGGAAATTCTTCCCATTGAAAGAATGCAAATAAAGGAAGAACAATTGCTTCCAAATGAGACTAAAAACCCAAACTTTGAACGTGCCGAAGAAAAAGCTACCAAAGCCATTCAAAAGCATTCTATGAACATTCAAGGTTCGGAAAAAAACCCGCAAATGGATGAAGCGCATTTACTTTTGGGAAAAGCCAGGTATTATGACCAACGATTTGTTCCAGCTTTGGAAGCCTTCAATTATGTATTGTACAAATATCCAAAAAGCAGTAAAATTTATGAAGTAAAGATTTGGCGTGAAAAAACGAATATGCGATTGGAAAACGACCAACTAGCAGTTAATAATCTTAGAAAGTTGCTAAAAGAAATTAAGTTTAAAGATCAAATTTTTGCCGATGCCAACGCTGTTTTAGCACAAGCTTTTTTAAATTTAGAAGTAAAAGACAGCGCAGTTGCTAAACTAAAATTAGCTAGAGAGTTTACAAAATCAAACGAAGAAAAATCACGATATGATTTTATTTTGGGACAATTGTATGAAAATTTAGGACACAAAGACAGTGCTTATGCAAGTTACCAAAAAGTAATTGATATGCATAGAAAAGCTGCAAAACAATATACAATTCATGCTCATATTAATCAAGTCTTGCAACAAGAGTATAAAAAAGGAGATACGTTGCTTTTTCTAAAAAAATGGAACAAACTACTTGCCGACAGAGAAAACAGACCTTACTTAGATGCATTGTACCATCAAAAAGCAAAGTTTTATGAAGGACAAGAAAATTTTGAAGCCGCAAAAAAGAATTACAATCTATCATTAAAAAAGAAATCGCAAGACCAATATTTGATGGCTTCTAACTATAGAAATCTGGCAACCATTTATTTTAATGATGCAAAATATGCTACAGCTGGAAAGTATTATGATAGTACTTTGGTGAATTTAAAACCAAGAACAAGAGAGTTTAATGCTATAAAAAAGAAAAGAGAAAATCTAGAAGATGTTATTAAATATGAGGCTATTGCACAAAAAAATGACAGTATCATTTCATTGTACAAAATGTCTTCTTCTGATAAAGTAGCTTATTTTGACAAATACATCGAAAAACTTAAAAAGGAAGATGCCAAAAAACTTAAAGAATTAGAAAAACAAGAACAGATTAAAGTAAATTCAGAATCTTTTGGTGGTGACGACTCTCAATCTATCAATGCAGCAAAAATGGCTGCAAATGTTCCAAAACCAAATCTTTTTACGGGCTCTAAAACTGATTTTTATTTCTACAATCCAACTACAATTGCTTACGGAAAAAAAGAATTTACAAAAATTTGGGGAAAAAGAAAATTGGTCGATAACTGGAGAGTTTCATCCTTGTTAACCAAAGAAGATGCCAAAGGAAATGATGAAAAAGATGCCAAAGAAAATGACGTAACCTCAAAAGAAAAAGACGGAAAAGAAAATTCTGATGAAAATCCAGCCTATACTTCCGAATTTTACATTAGTCAGTTGCCAACTTCACAAAAAGTAATTGATAGTTTATCAAAAGAACGAAATTTTGCCTATTATCAATTAGGTGTAATTTATAAAGAAAAGTTCAAAGAATACCAACTGGCAGTCAATAAATTGGAGCAATTGTTAAAAAACAATCCCGAGGAACGATTGATTTTGCCTTCGATGTACAATTTATATAAGCTTTATGAAATTTTAGATAAAAATAAAGCATTGGCAATGAAAGCTCGAATTATTGCGGAATATCCGGAGTCAAGATATGCTCAAATTCTTAGCAATCCACAAGACCAATTGGCAGATGATAATAATTCACCAAAAGCAGTTTATGAAGCATTGTTTAAACAATATCAAGAACGAAATTTTAAAGAGGTTTTAGTAAAAATAGACGAAGCTATTGAGCGATTTACAGGTGATGAAATTGCACCAAAATTAGAATTACTTAAGGCTAATTTAATTGGTAAACTAAAAGGATTAGATGAATTTCAGCAAGCATTAAATTATGTTGCATTAAATTATCCAAATGTAGAAGAAGGCAAAACAGCTGAGAAAACAATAAGCATTAGTTTGCCTAAATTACGAGCTTTGCAACTTGGAAAATATGAATCGACAAATTGGAAAATCTTATACCAATCAAAAGATTTTGATGATAAAAATACTAAAGCACTTCGCGAAAAAATCACTAAATTTATTAAAGAAAGAAGTTTAGATAAGCTAACCATTTCGTTAGATGTTTATACAATGACCGATAATTTTGTGGTGATACACGGAATGAAATCGGAAGACTATGCTAAAGGAATAGCTTCAATTTTAAAAGAATTCAAAGAATATAAAGTTCAAGACACACCGATTATCATTTCAACAGAGAATTATTCAGTAGTTCAAATTAAGAAAAATCTTCAGGATTATATAGACGGTAAATTAGTTGACAATCCCAAAGAACCAAACTGGGATGGAAGTATAGAAAAAGCTCCTGTGGCACAACAGGAACCTCCAAAACAAGAGGAAAAACCAAGAAATACCAAAGCCGAACAAAAAGCAATTCAGAATCAAAAAGAAGAGTTAAAAGGTGCTCAATCGATACAAAATGATAAAAAGATAAAGGCAACACAAAATGAAGAAAATTCTTTTGGACCGCCACCAGCACCACAAATGCCGAATGGAAAATAATTAAAATTATGTTTGAAAAAAGATCAAAGCCTTATACCGATTTATTAGGAAAAACAAATAGAATTGTAGAAGGAACAACAATTAATGGAAATGTTGTTTCGGCTACAGACATCCGTTTGGATGGACAACTTATAGGCAATCTTCAATCAAAAGGAAAGTTAGTAATTGGTCCAACAGGTAACATTAAAGGAGATGTTATTTGTAGAAACGCAGACATAGAAGGACTTTTCGAAGGTAAAATTCAAGTGCAAGAAATTTTAAATATAAAATCAAAAGCACATATAAAAGGTGATGTAATTTGCGGTAAATTATCCGTTGAACCAGGAGCAGAATTTAGCGCCACTTGTGCCATGAAACCACAAGTAAAAAACATAACGACTGATGGAAAATCAGAACAAGAAAAAATCGCCTAATAAATGGTTGGTTCTAATTAATATTCCGATTCAAATGGGAATTGTAATATTCCTTTTTGCCTATTTAGGGAAATATCTAGACACAACCTATCCAAACACACATTCAGTTTATGTAAAAGTACTAACACTTTCAGGTGTAGCTATTGCCTTTTATAATTTAAACCGACAATTAAAAAAACTCAACGATTCTGATAAACAATGAATTTCAAAACTCAAAAACCAGTAATTTTAACGTTCATTTTAGCAATAGTTTTTTACACCATTCATAAAGTAATTTTTTTAGTTGCTTTTCCAAAAGAAGAAATTAATACGTTTGTCTATCCATTAGAATTGTTGTATTTGTTTTTTGGATTTAGTTCTGTTTTAATTGTTTTTTTATTAGTAAAAATTAATCAAAAGAACATTAATAATGTTGGTTATACATTTTTATTAGTCACTTCTGTAAAAATGGCATTAGCCTATTTTTTTCTTCAGCCGATTTTAAATTCTAAAACCGAATTTATCAAAATGGACAAAATGAATTTTTTTGTCATATTTATTGTTTTTTTGATAATAGAAACCAGCGTAACTATAAAAATGTTGAACAAAAAACAATAAAAGCTTTAAAAAGTGATAATTTGATAAAAAAAATCAAATCGAATACTTTTAAATACTAATTTATATTGTACTTTTGCACCAAATTTGAGAAAACAAAATTTAAGATAATTTTCAGATATGGTGATTTCAAAAAAACCACGCCTTTTTATATATGCAGCTTTAGTTGCACTTTTGCCGTTATTCGGTTTAGCCAATCCAAACGATTCTACTACAGTTTCTCATCAAGTTGCTCACGCAGACAAAACTACTCATGAGAATACAGAAGGATTAACCAAGGAGCAGCTAAAAGTAAAAGAAACAAAAGAATTCATCAGACACCACTTGTTGGATTCACATGATTTTCATTTGTTTTCTTATGGGAAAGATGAGGCTGGACATGAAAACCATGTAAGTTTTCCACTTCCAGTAATTCTTTGGGACAATGGAATTCATTTCTTTATGTCTTCAAAATTCGAACATGGTCATGCAGCTGCTGAGTCAAAAGGGAATTATTATGCTATTAATCATCACAACGGACAAATTTATAAAACAGACGCCGCAGGTACTTTTATTGAAAACGATAAAGGTAAAATAGCGAATGACAAACCAATTGATTTATCGATAACAAAAAATGTTTCGATGATATTAATCACAGGTTTAATCATGTTCTTATTATTTGCAGGTTTAGGAAAATCATACAAAAAGAATGGTTCAATTGCTGCTGGAGCTGGAAGATTTTTTGAACCTATTATACTCTATATTAGAGATGAAATTGCTATTCCTAATATTGGAGTAAAATATTATAGAAAATACATGAGTTTCTTGTTAACAATATTTTTCTTTGTTTGGTTCTTAAACATGTTTGGTTTAACACCGCTTGGAGTAAACGTAACAGGAAACATCGCAATCACAGCCGCATTAGCTATTATTGCTTACATCATCACAACATTTACCGCTAAAAAAGATTATTGGAAACACATTTTCTGGATGCCAGGCGTACCTGTTCCAATGAAATTTATTTTAGCACCAATCGAATTGTTAGGAACATTTATCAAACCATTTTCGTTAATGATACGTTTGTATGCTAATATGTTAGCAGGTCACGTGGTATTAATGAGTTTGATTGCATTAATGTATTCTGCAAATCACTTTATTGGAAGTCCATTAGCATTATTATTGTCTTTTGTACTAACAATATTAGAAGTTTTAGTAGCCTTGTTACAAGCTTATATTTTTACAATGTTGGCTGCTTTATATTTTGGTTCGGCTGTTGAAGAACACCACCATGAAGAAGCACATTAGTATTTTAGATATTAGATTTCTGATTGTAGATATATCAGAAATACAATATCTAAAATCTAATATTAAAAAGAATGTTTAATTAAATATATATACATTATGGAAATTCCTAGAATTATTGGAGCAGGATTAGTAGTAATCGGAGCTGGAATTGGTATTGGTAGAATCGGTGGTTCTGCAATGGATGCTATTGCACGTCAACCAGAAGCTACTGGAAAAATCCAAACAGCGATGCTTATTGCTGCTGCACTTATTGAAGGTATTGGTTTCGCTGCAATTTTTGCATCGTAATTAAAAATTTTTAACAAAAGCTATAACGGTTGGTTGTAGCTTTTGTTACTTTATTAAAATTAAAAAGATTTAACACTTATATAAAATGGAAGAATTATTTGGACAGTTTTCCTTAGGGTTGTTTATACTACAATTCGTTTTATTCGTTGCATTAGTTTTTCTTTTGAAAAAATTTGCATGGAAACCAATTCTTGACGCTGTAAATGAAAGAGAAGATGGCATCAAAAACGCATTGCTTTCTGCAGAAAATGCAAAAAAAGAAATGCAAAATTTGAAATCTGATAATGAGAAATTATTAGCAGATGCAAGATTAGAGCGTGACGCCATGATGAAAGATGCTCGTGAAATCAAAGAAAAAATGATTAACGATGCAAAAACAGAAGCGCAAGTAGCTGGAGAAAAAATGATTGCACAAGCAAAAGCCGCTATTGAAAGCGAAAAAAATGCAGCAATGGCAGAATTGAAAGCACAAGTATCTAATTTATCTTTAGATATTGCAGAAAAAGTATTAAAAAGCGAATTGTCTAACAAAGAATCTCAAACGAAATTAGTTGAGAAAATGTTAGGTGACGTTAAATTAAATTAATCGATATGTCTAGAGCTGCGATTAGATATGCAAAAGCGATTTTAGAAATAGCTTCTACATCAGGAAACACTGCTAAAGTGAATAATGACATGAAAGCTATTACTGAAGTAGTAAGCGGAAATAAAGAATTAAGCGATTTTTTGGCAAGTCCAATCATTACTTCAGATATAAAGATGAATGCTTTGTCTGAAGTTTTTGGAACTGTAGAAAATGAGACAAAATCATTATTCCGTTTATTGCAAGAAAACAAAAGATTTGAGATATTGTTACCAATAGCCGAACAATTCAATGCACAATATGATGTTTTGAACGGAGTAGAAGTAGCAGTAGTGACTACAGCAATTCCGATGGATGCTGCTTTAGAAACACAAGTTTTAGCTAAAATTGCAACAATTTCAGATAAAAAAATCACTTTACAAAACACAATTGATCCTTCTATAATAGGTGGATTTATTTTGCGAATGGGTGACAAACAATATAACGCATCTGTAGCAAACAGATTGCAAGAATTAAGAAGAGAGTTTAGTAATTAAATTACCATTAAAGATATATCAAAATGGCGGAAATTAAAGCAGCTGAAATATCAGCAATATTAAAAAAACAGGTAGAAGGATTTCAATCTGGTGCTACTTTAGAAGAAGTTGGATCAGTTTTACAAGTAGGTGATGGTATTGCTCGTGTTTACGGGTTGTCCAATGCTCAATACGGAGAGTTAGTACAATTCGAAAATGGATTGGAAGCTATCGTTTTGAACTTAGAAGAAGACAACGTTGGTGTTGTACTTTTAGGACCATCTACAGGAATTAAAGAAGGCTCAACCGTTAAAAGAACGCAACGTATTGCTTCTTTAAATGTTGGTGAAAACATCGTAGGTCGTGTTGTAAACACACTTGGAGAACCAATTGACGGTAAAGGACCAATCGGTGGTGATTTATACGAAATGCCATTAGAAAGAAAAGCACCTGGAGTTATCTTCCGTCAGCCGGTAACTGAGCCATTACAAACAGGAATTAAATCAATTGATGCAATGATTCCAGTAGGTCGTGGTCAACGTGAGTTAGTTATTGGTGACCGTCAAACAGGAAAAACTACAGTATGTATTGACACTATCTTAAACCAAAAAGAATTTTATGACGCAGGTCAACCTGTATATTGTATTTATGTTGCTATTGGGCAAAAAGCTTCAACAGTAGCAGGAATTGCAAAAACGTTGGAAGAAAAAGGAGCAATGGCTTATACTACAATTGTAGCAGCTAACGCATCAGATCCAGCAGCGATGCAGGTTTATGCGCCAATGGCCGGAGCAGCAATTGGAGAATATTTCCGTGACTCAGGTCGTCCAGCATTAATCATTTATGATGATTTATCTAAACAAGCGGTTGCTTACCGTGAAGTTTCATTATTACTTCGTCGTCCTCCAGGTCGTGAAGCATATCCTGGTGACGTTTTCTATCTTCACTCTCGTTTATTAGAAAGAGCTTGTAAAGTGATTGCTGATGACGATATTGCAAGAAATATGAATGATTTACCAGATTCATTAAAACCAATCGTGAAAGGTGGTGGTTCTTTAACAGCATTACCAATTATTGAAACGCAAGCTGGTGACGTTTCTGCTTATATTCCAACAAACGTAATTTCGATTACTGATGGACAAATTTTCTTGGATGGAGATTTATTTAACTCTGGAGTTCGTCCTGCTATTAACGTAGGTATTTCGGTATCTCGTGTTGGAGGAAATGCTCAGATTAAATCAATGAAAAAAGTATCGGGAACATTAAAACTTGACCAAGCTCAATTCCGTGAATTGGAAGCGTTTGCTAAATTTGGTTCTGACCTTGATGCCGTTACTTTAAACGTAATTGAAAAAGGTAGAAGAAACGTTGAAATCTTAAAACAAGCCGTAAACGATCCTTATACTGTAGAAGATCAAGTAGCTATTATTTATGCAGGTTCAAAAAATTTATTAAAAACCGTTCCTGTAAATAAAATTAAAGAATTCGAAAAAGATTATATCGAATATCTAAATGCAAAACATAGAGATACTTTAAACGCTCTAAAAGCAGGTAAGTTAGACGACAACATTACTGATGTTTTAGAAAAAGCGGCAAAAGAAATCTCAGCAAAATATAATTAAAAAGTATTAAGTACTAAGTATCAAGAATTAAGACATCTTGATACTTAATACTTTTATCTTAATACAAGAAAAATGGCAAACTTAAAGGAAATCCGTAATAGAATTAGTTCCGTTTCGTCAACGATGCAGATTACATCGGCGATGAAAATGGTTTCTGCTGCAAAGTTGAAAAAAGCACAAGATGCTATTACAGCAATGCGACCTTATGCCGAAAAATTAACGGAATTATTGCAAAACGTTAGCGCAACACTCGACGGTGATGCTGGTGGAGAATTTACTTCTCAACGCGAAATCAACAAAGTGTTGGTGGTAGCAATAACTTCAAATAGAGGTTTGTGTGGTGCTTTCAATACCAATGTAATTAAGCAAGCGAAACTTGTTGCCGAAAGTTACACAGGCAAGCAGGTAGATATTTTTGCTATTGGTAAAAAAGGAAACGACATTTTAAGAAAAACATATAACGTTGTAGATAATAAAAGTGAAGTTTTTGATCAATTAAGTTTTGATAACGTAGCAGATATTGCAGACGCTTTAACCGAAAAGTTTACTTCGGGCGAATACGACAAAATTGAAATCATTTACAATCAGTTTAAAAACGCAGCAACACAAATCGTTCAAACCGAACAATTTTTACCGCTAGCACCAATTGTTTCTGATGTTCCGGTTTCTACTGGCGATTACATTTTTGAACCATCAAAAGAGGAAATCGTGTTGACTTTGATTCCAAAATCATTGAAAACACAGCTATACAAAGCCATCAGAGATTCATTTGCATCCGAACACGGCGCAAGAATGACCGCAATGCACAAAGCAACCGATAATGCAACCGAATTGAGAAATCAATTGAAATTAACCTACAACAAAGCACGTCAAGCTGCAATTACTAACGAAATCCTTGAGATTGTTGGTGGTGCAGAAGCGTTAAAAGGCTAATAAAAAATATATTTTTATAAAAAGAGTCAACATTCGTTGGCTCTTTTTTTATTCGTTCAATTTAATAGTTATTTTTGTTTCATAAAGTTTAAATATTCACCTTGAGCATCTATAAAAATCTTTTCAAACAAACCATGATTTATGGCTTAGCTACGGTTTTGCCAAGGATGTTTAGTTTTATTTTAGTCCCGCTTTATACCGATTTACTACCAAAAGCAGAGTATGGTCAAATCACCGTAATCTTTGCTTACATGATTTTCTTTAATGTTATCTTGGCATACGGAATGGAAACCTCGTTCTTCCGATTTTACAACAAAGAAGACGACAAAAAGAAAGTAATCGAAACCTCGATGGTCACTATTTTCTGGACGACCATTCTGTTTTTAGCAGGCGCACTAACCTTTAGAAACGACATTGCAAAGTTCATTGAAATTGATGTCCAATACGTCACCTATTCCATTTGGATACTGGTTTTAGACGCGCTAGTTATCATTCCGTTTTCAAAACTAAGAGCCATTCAGCGACCAAGTTTCTATGCGTTTCTAAAAATATCGAATGTAGTCGTAAACCTTTCGCTTAATGTTTTCTTCCTCGTATATTTACCCAAAATTGTAGCCAGTCAACCCAGCGGTTTCTTAAGTTCTATCTATTTCGAAAACTTTCAAATTGGTTATGTTTTCATCTCAAATGTAATTGCCAGTTTGCTCACATTCGTCTTGCTTTCCAAAGATTATTTTACCTTAAATTGGAAGTTCGACGTGCAACTTTGGAAACAAATGATGAAGTATGGAATGCCCATCTTGGTTTCCGGAGTTGCTTTTGCCATCAACGAGCAGTTCGACAAAATATTATTGCAAAAACTCTTGCCGCCCAATATTGCCGAAGCAGAAGTTGGCGTCTATTCGGCTTGTTATAAGCTCGGATTATTCATGGTGTTGTTCCGAACGGCCTATACTTTGGGTATCGAACCGTTTTTCTTTAGCCATGCAAAAAACGAAAACGCGCCACAAACCTACGCCACCATCACCAAATATTTTGTCATCTTCGGTTCGTTCATCATGCTAAACGTTATCGTTTTTGCCGACCTTTTCAAGCAGTTAATGATTCGAGATGCTTCTTATTGGGAAGCGATGAAAGTCGTTCCGTTAATCATTTTGGCCAATTTCTTCTTGGGAATTTACACCAACCTTTCCGTTTGGTACAAACTCATCGACAAAACCTATATTGGCGCACTAATTTCGCTGGTTGGTGCCGCCGTAACCTTGGTTTTAAACTTCTGGTTAATCCCAAAAACGGGTTATTTTGGTGGTTATTATGGGTCTGCCATTGCTACAATTGCAGCTTATGGGTCGATGATGTTTCTTTCCTATTATTTGGGCAAAAAACAGTATCCAATTCCTTATGAAATGAAGAAAATCGGCCTATATTTGATGCTTTCGGTTGCCTTTTCCATCGTATCCTTCTACTTTTTTAGAGAAAATTATCTAGTGGGCATTCCATTAATTTTGATTTTCTTATATTTCATCTATTACAACGAAAAAGAAACTTTAGCCACAATAGTAAAACGCAAAAAATGACCATAAAAATCATCAACAAATCGCAACACGAACTTCCAAATTACGAAACCATTGCTTCTGCAGGAATGGATTTGCGCGCCAATTTAGAAGCACCCATTACCCTAAAATCATTAGAGCGAACCATTGTAAAAACAGGTTTGTTTATCGAATTGCCCATTGGTTTTGAAGCCCAAGTGCGCCCAAGAAGCGGTTTGGCAGCCAAAAAAGGAATCACCGTTCTAAATGCTCCCGGCACCGTGGATGCTGATTATCGTGGCGAAATTGGCGTGATATTGGTCAACCTATCTTCCGAAGATTTCACCATAGAAAACGGCGAAAGAATAGCCCAATTAATCATCGCCAAGCACGAACGCGCCGAATGGATGGCAGTTGAAACGCTATCGGAAACCTCTAGAGGCGAAGGCGGCTTTGGAAGCACTGGCGTGAAGTAATTTTTCTCAAAAAAACACGCTTTTTCCAAAACAAGTTTCCAAGTAGCAAGATAAACTTGCATCCCTTCAGAACTTTTAAAGTCATCTGCAAGATAGAATTGCATCGCTATAGACGTTTTCATAGTAAACACAAGATAGAATTGCATCTTTATAGCTATTTTGACAGTGTATGAAAGATAAAATTGCATCCCTTTAGACAGTTTCATAGTAAATGCAGACTATTTTTAGACAGAAAAAGATTTTTTCTACACAAAAACAATCTTTTATTATATAAAAAATTAATTTTTTGACTACTTTTTCATTCCAAATTATTATTTTTGAAATAGTTTTAGTAGCGAATATTGTGAAAAATTATTCTTTTAAATCAAAATACTATGGCAACAGGATTTCACTTAGGCAATTATTTAACAAAACTCATCGATACAAAACGCTTGCGTAGAAAAGAAATTACGCAACAGATGGGCGTACAATATTCTGCCTTCTATGGATACGAAGGTCGACCGTCGTTGCAGTTTTATATTGTGCTGCGTCTTTGTCATGCCATGAAATACAATATTTTTTTGGATGTAGCCAACATGTTGCCACCCGAGTATGACTATGATAAGAAGAGCAGCACCGGAAAAGACAACATCATTGCGCAACTTGAGGAAGAAAATAAAAAGTTGAAATGGGAAAACGATTTGCTTAAAGAAATGATGATTAAAAAAGGATAGAAATTCGGTAAATTGGCAACAATTGCTCGGGTTTTTACCCTATTTTTGTGAAGATATAATCAAAAATCAATAGATAGATGAAAATTATTGTACCCATGGCTGGACGAGGTTCCAGATTACGACCACACACACTCACCATTCCAAAACCGTTAATTCCTATTGCCGGAAAACCAATCGTACACCGCTTGGTAGAAGACATTGCGGGTGTATTAAACCAAGATATTGAAGAAGTAGCATTCATTATTCACGAAAGCTTTGGCAAAAAAGTAGAAGACGAATTGATTGCGATAGCCGAAAAACTAGGCGCCAAAGGAACGATTTACTATCAAAACGAAGCACTCGGAACGGGGCATGCCATCATGTGTGCCAAGGATTCTTTGACGGGTTCGGCGGTTATTGCTTATGCCGATACGTTAATTCGTGCCAAATTTGATTTAGACCAAACCGCCGACAGCGTTATTTGGGTAAAACAAGTGGAGCAACCCGAAGCTTTTGGCGTTGTAAATTTGAACGATAACAACGAAATCATCGAATTGGTTGAAAAACCACAAGAATTTGTTTCGGATTTGGCGGTCATCGGGATTTATTATTTCAAAGACGTTGCGGTTTTGAAAAACGAATTGCAATCGGTGTTGGATAACAACATCATTCACGGTGGCGAATATCAAATTAACGATGGTATCAAGCAAATGATGGCAAAAGGCATGAAATTTGTACCTGGAGAAGTTGACGAATGGATGGATTGTGGCAATAAAGACGTGACTGTGGAAACCAATTCGCGAATGTTAGGGTTTCTTCTTAACGATGGCGAAAAATTAATAAGCGATGTGGTTCGTGTTGAAAATTCGACCGTCATTGAGCCTTGTTTTATTGATGATGACGTGGTTTTAATCAACTCTATTGTTGGTCCGAACGTGTCGCTTGGAAAAGGAACGCATCTTACGAATGTGAAGATTCAAAACAGCTTGGTGCAAACCCATGCGCACATTAGAAACGCTAAATTGGACAACGCGATGATAGGAAATCACGCTACATTTGACGGCGAATTTACCAGCATTAGCATCGGCGATTACTCGGTTTTAGAGTAACTATCCTAAAAAGGGTTAACCGGTTAGGCAGAAAATATAGATATGAAAAAAATAGTTTTACATCGTTTTCTTTTTGGGATATTGTTTATTCCAACCATCCTAATGGCGCAAACTGAGCCTGAGGATGTTGCCTCGATTACCAATGAATTTGAGAATAACTTCTTTGAATCATTGAAACAAAAGGGAATTGAGAATTATGACAAGGCTATCGAGTCATTGGATAAGTGCTTGGTGCTTGAACCCGATAATACCGCAGTTTTATTTGAGTTGGGAAAGAATTATTTGGCCCAAAAAAAGTATCCCACTGCCTATTCCTATTTTGAAAAGGTAACTCAAATTGATGCCAAAAACCGTTGGGCATGGGTAGGCATGTATGATGTTTGCTATGAAACGCAAGATTATAACAAAGCCATTCCAATCGTTGAAAAATTGATAACATTTAAAGACAGTTATAAGGAAGATTTGGTGTCGCTTTATATGAATACGCAGCAATTTGACAAAGCGTTGGAGTTGATTAACAATTTGAATGAAACGGTTGGAAAATCGGAGAAGCGAGAATTGTATAAAGCCGATATTCTTAGAGATGCCAAGTACCAAAGTGCCGAGAAATTCAATTTGTTAGACCAAATTAAGAAGTTTCCAAAGGAAGAGTCGAATTATATTGCATTGATTTATATGTATTCGCAAAGCAATCAGGAAGAAAAAGCGTTGGAAATTGCCGAAAAATTAGAGAAAGAGATTCCAACTTCCGATTGGGCGCAAGTGAGTTTGTTTAAATTTCATTTGAATAACAATGATGGAGCACAAGCGGTAAAAGCGATGAATATAGTATTGCCAAGCGCAAAGATTGATTCGAAAATTAAGCACCGAATGTTGAATGAGTTTTTGATATTTGCCACCAACAACCCACAATTTGAACCTGATTTAGACAAAGCGATTGCCTATTTTGATAACGATAAGAATGTTGACGTTGCTAAAGAAATAGGAAAGTTTTATTTCATGAAAAGCGATTGGGCAAAGGCAAAAAAGTATTTTGAGTTGCAAACAAAAACCCATTCGGATGACATAGAATCACAAAAATTATTGTTGCAATCGTATGTTGAATTGCAAGATTTTAAAGCAGTAGCCAAAAAAGCAGATGACTTAACACAGTATTATCCAACACAACCCGATTTGTATTACTATGCTGGCTTGGCGCAAAATCAATTGGGCAATTTTAAGAAAGCAAAAGAGGCACTCGAAGCCGGACTTGACTTTATCATTGATGATGTTTCATTAGAAATTAATTTCTACTTGCAATTAAGTGAAACTTTTAATGGTTTGGACGATGTGAAAAAGAAAGAAAGTTACTTTGCCAAAGCAAATGATTTATCAAAAAAACAAAAGAAATGAAAAAAGTAATATTTGTTGTTTCAATGTGTTTTTTTGCGATGTCTTGTAAGTCCAAAAAAGCACTTATCAGCGAAGGAATTGCCACGGAAAAGATAAAAGCGACCGAAATAATTAAAAATCATTACAACAATAAAAATGATTTTAAAACGTTATATATTAAAGCTTCGGCACGCTATGAAGATCCGAAAAACTCAAATAGTGTTACGGCTGAAGTTAGAATACAACGAAATGAAAAGATATTAGTAAGCATTCGTTTTTTAGGTATTACAATGGCAAAAGCATTGATTACGCCAAGTAATGTTTACTATTACGAAAAAATTAACGGCACTTATTTTGAAGGTGATTATGAGTTACTAAGCCAATTCTTAGGCACCGAATTAGATTATACAAAAGTTGAAAATTTGTTGATAGGAGAAGCCATAGACGATTTGAATAAAGAAAAATTTGTTGCTTTAATTGTAGATAGTTTTTACAAATTGAATAACATAAACACAAATGAAATTGACAAAACATTCTATTTTGAAGCCGATAATTTTTTAGTAAAGAAAGAAGAAATCATTCAAAACAGTAAAAACAGAAAAGTAACGATTGAGTATCCAAATTATCAAAAAGTAGGAGAATATATGCTGCCTGCTGCCATAGAAATCAATGCAGAACAGGAAAAAGGGAAAACAGCAATAAGTATAAAATACAACACCATTAATTTGAACGACGAACTTTCTTTTCCCTATTCGGTTCCGGATGGTTATGAAAGAATATTTATTAAGTAAATTTGCAAAAAAACCAATATGACAAAGCATATTTTAACATTTTTATTCTTTTGTTTAGCACTGCCAATGTGGAGTCAACTGTCTAAACAAGAGCAGTTGGAAGAACGCAAGGCCAAAATTCAATTGGAAATCCAAGAACGTCAGCAGCTGTTGAACTCTATGAAAAGCAAAGAGAAAACTGTGGTAAGTCAGTTGTTGATTCAAAAAGACAAGATAAATTTAAAAGAACAGTTGATTAAAACTACCGAAAAGCAAACCAAGCTATTGAACGATGATATTTATAGAAATCAGCTTAAAATAAATCAATTAAACAAAGAGTTAGAGGTTTTAAGAGAGGATTATGCCGAGATGATTCGCAAGTCCTATAAAAGCCGTTCCGAGCAAAGTAGAGTAATGTTTTTGTTGTCATCGGAAAATTTTCTGCAAGCTTATAAACGCATTCAATACATGAAGCAGTACAACAATTACAGAAAAATGCAAGCAGATGAATTGAAGGCAAAAACCACAAAATTAAAGTCAACCACTGAGGAAATTAAAGTTCAAAAAAAGGACAAGGAAAAACTAATTGTTGAAAATGAAAAGGAAAAGCAAGAGTTAGAAAAAGAAAAGCAAGAGCAAGAAAAAATTGCCAAACAAATACAAAAAGACAAGAAAAACATTGTTGCTGAAATAAAAAAGAAACAGCAAGAAACCAAGAAAATAGATGCTCAGATTCAAAAATTGATTCGTGATGCTATTGCCGAAGCGAATAGAAAAACGGCAAAAGCAACATCCTCTAAAACAAAAACAACCGCAGAAAAGAAAGCCATCGAGAACTCGGTAAATATTGTTTTAACACCAGAAGGAAAATTAATTTCGGATAATTTTAAAGCGAACAAAGGAAGATTGCCTTGGCCAGTTGAAAAAGGTGCCATTACGCTTGGTTATGGCGAGCAACCACATCCTGTTTTTAGAACATTAACGGTCTATAATAGCGGAATTGAAATTGCTACAGAGAATGGTGCAGATGCAAAAGCCGTATTTGATGGTGAAGTTTCTCAAGTGCAATTAACATCGCCACAAAAGAAAACCGTTATTATTAAACATGGAGATTTTTTCACAGTTTATAACAATTTATCAACCGTAAACGTTCGAGAAGGCGATAAAGTTTCAGCAAGAGAAACTATCGGAAAAATTAGAACAGATGGTGATGGGAAAACGATTTTAAAGTTTATGATTTCACAAAACACTACTTATTTTAACCCAACACCTTGGTTGTCTAAATAAGGTTAACTTTTAAAACACAAAAAACCCTTTCAGAGTATTAAATTCTGAAAGGGTTTATTATGTTTATTATTACGATAGAATTAATTCTTCTTCAACAACACTTTTTCTTGAGTAAACTGATAGGCAGCATCTAGAAAATCGATCATTTTGTTCCAATTTGCATTTGGTTCAAAATAATTTTTATAATGTTTGTAGGTTTTAACAATGAGTTGGTTGCCTTTCACTTCGGCAGTTGAAGTAAATCCGCCCGTTTCGTTTTCTACTTTTTTATTGAATTTTTCTAAACCAGAAACCGAATAGCCAACAGGAATATTTAAAATAATTTCATTCTCATACGAGCGCGGATAAACAGAATAGATATTGTTTTTTCTATCTTTTTCTTTTTGGTCAATTTCAATTTGTGAGGTTAATAATTTACCTAATTCAATTAGATATTTATCGCCAGCTTTTTTAATCAAATTATCTTTAATGCTAAACTCTTCTTCCATTTCAAAAGAAGATTTTTTGCCATAACGACCCGTATTGTTGATTTTAAAAGAATAATCGTCCACGAGAAAATCAAGTTCTCCTTCGATTGATTTTTCAAAGGATTCTTTTTGAGTGTCTTTCATTTTATTGATTAAGGCTTTCATTTCATTGCTGTACTGCTCGTTTTTTTTCTTGTTTTTTACGTAATCCAGAAGTGGTTTTGTTGCATATTTTTTGTAATCTTCATATACATAATCATAAAAATTAAGTCTGTCACTTTGCTCGCTGTCTTTTAAATGACCTAAATAAGAAGATAGTTTTTTGGCTTTAAATCCAGTAAAATCCTCCAAGGTTAATTCGGTTTTGGTTTTCACACTGTTTTCTTGATAGGTACTTGATGGTAATTGAACTGTTGAGGCATCTGTTATGCGTTTTCCTTTTGATACTTCTAAAACATAGGCTTTTGAATTTTCTATGTTGTAGTTAAATTGATCGGCACTGGTATAGGGTGAAAAATACTCCAAATAAACAGGGTTTTTAGTATTCACTCGAATAAGTTTTTTCACATTAGATTGAATTAACAAATCATCAATTGAACCATCGTAGCGTGGTGTTGCAATAATAACATCATAACTAATATCATTTTTCCTTAAGAATTGCATAAAATAATTGACAAATTGCACTTCTGAATTAAAGAATATAGGGTAATTTCCATAATATTCAAAAGGATAAAAAATCTTAGCTTCGTTTACCACAAAAGCTTCAATATATCGAGTATAGAATTGATGACGTGTAAAATAATATACTTCCCGAATTTTGTCTTCTTCAGAGGTAAATGTTTTTCCTTTTAAAAAATCATTGATGTCGCCAATATCTCCAGCAGGAACAAACTTTTTGTTGTAGTAATCAAAAATATCTTCTTTGGAAACAGTCTTTTTAATGTCGCGTTCTTTTTCGGAAAGAAACCCATCGGCTAGTTTTTCAAATTTTCCTGAACGGGCAAAAATTACTTGAAATTTATAGCATGGCATTTCGGCTAAAGGATAAAACCAACGAGGAAATTCATTTTTAGGAATGTCTTTTTCAGAGAGTTCATAACTGCGTTCGCCGCTATTTTTGGTTGGAATTTCTTTTAAATTGGGTGCTCCGTTATAAGTGTTAAAATTAATAAAAAAATCATTTTCGGTATCTAAAGTTATTTTTAAATCCATAGTTGGATATACATCGCCAAGTGGAGTTTCTACGGCTTCAAAAGTGTAGTCAAAAAATGACTTAAAGGGTTCGACACTATAAAAATAGTAGTCAATAATATCGCCAATTTCTAAATTGGGTACGGCTAATTTTTTTTCACCATCTACTTCTTTGGATTCTTTATCGGTATCAATTTCAATTTCTTTACCAGAAGGTTTTATTATTTTTACACCAACATAGTTTGTGCCTTTTTTATAACCATAAGCTCTATTAGAATAAAATTTATTTTTATATGAGAATTGCGAAAATTCGGTTACTGCGGCTTGGTCAAGCAACATGATTCTTTTTCGAATACCCGAAACATAGGTAACGCTTTTTCCAAACTTATGATAGTTATAATGTTCGCGTTTATGAATAATTACGGCCGATTCGTTTTTCCATTTATCGGGAATGGTGTTGGCTTTTTTAAATTCATCTTTTGCACCCCAAAAAAACTCGCGAGCTTCTTTGGCATCTTGAGCAGAACAAATGCCAATAATGGCTAAAAAGAATAGTAAGGCTAATTTTGTTTTCATTAAGTTAGGTCTTGGTTATTTTGATAAAGTGATTTGTTGGTTGTAATTTTCTTTTAATTTTTTATTAAATTCATTCCATTTTTCAATTGCGTCTGCTTTGATTAGACCATTTTTAAACATAAATGATTTTTTATAGATAATTTCTTTTCCAGTGTTTTCATAACTTAAGTTGATGTCAAAATCATTTTCTTTTATTGAAAGATTGGTTGGCATTTTTGTAACGTTATAACCATCAGGTATTTTAAGGTTAATTTGCGACACATAATTAGTTTTATATCCCATTTCATAAGCTACTTTACGGTCTTTTAATTCAAAGTTTTTGTATTCGTTCATGAATTCCAAATCAACATAAATTTCGTCATCAAATGAAGAAATTTTGTTTTGAATTGCAATGTTATAATCAATGGTAAGTTTGCTATCTCTATTTTGTAAATCACTGGTTTTTACATCAGAAACAGCAATGCTTTTGTTCTGTTTTGACAAATATCCGTCCAATCGTTCCTTTCTTTTGGTGTTTTCAAAACCGTTGTAAATATTTAAAAATTCGGCTCTGCTTTCACCTTGATAGGTTTTGTTACAAACTCCTATTAAAGTTTCATTTTCAATAGCAAGTGTTGTTTTAAAAGTTTCTTTGTTAAAATCGGCAGTCGTAGTTGGAATTTTTTCAATAATACATTTGTCACCATCTTCAATCATGGCTTCTTTGTTTTGAATCCGTTCTGCATATTCGCCAAAAGAGTTGTATTTTTCTGTTCCGTCTAGAAAGATTTTTTTTCCTTTATACATCAAAGTACAAATCATGTGATTATCAACGGCTAATGATGGTGTGCTGTAATCATAGGCAATGTGCTTGGTTCCAATCCACGTTAATCGCGCATCGAAACCAGCAAGTTTTAACATTTGTTTGATCAAGTTTGCCATTCCTTTGCAATCGCCATATCTTTTTTCAAAAACATTATTGGATTCGTCGGGTTTAAAACCTGCAATTCCATCTTCAAAAGCAATATATCGAATATTATCTTGCACCCAATAATAGATGTTTTTTATTTTTTCTTCATCTGTTTTTGCATTGGCAGTAAGTTCGTTTACTTTGCTTTTCATAACAGTAGTGTCATCTTTCATCATTGCAATCAACGATTTGTACCAATTGTATAAATCTGCATTGCTCTTAAATAAAGTGGTGGTTGCTCCGTCTTTGGTAAATGATTTTGCAATCACCAAAATATGTGGATAAAGGTAACTTCTTCCCGGCATTGAATTTTCTTTAAAAGCAGCAGGAACATTTTCTAAAGTATAGGTAACAATAGTTTTTTTGTCTTCAGTATTAGAAGTTTTATTGATTTTAAAACCGTCAAAATTGAATTCTTTCAATTCAACATCCAACCAATTTGGGATTTCAAAGGTGATTTTTTTAGATAAAACAGGATATTCATCATTAAAAAACAGCGAAGTAAAATATTTTACATCATCATATTTTTTTTCCATTTCATATTTGTAATTATAGCCTTGAACTGGAAAATCAATGGTAACATATTTTACTTTGGCGTCATTATAAAATAAATCACGATCTTTATAAAACTCATCTTTTACCGAAAACGAAGCGGTTTTATCGTTTCTATATTTTAAAGAAAAATTTTGAATGCTAGATTCACTGTCATAGAACTCATATTTTTGAATATCAGCACGGTGGTTGATGTTCATCAAATGTTCTTTTATGGAATGATTGACAATAACTTTGGCTGCTTTTTTGTTTAAATCGAAAGTGATTAATTCGGAACTTTCCAAAATTGCAATGTCGTCCTTAGAATAGCTTTCTCTAAGTTTTTTAGCTTGAGAAATCTCATCAGCTGTTGGATCTAAACCTTTTTGAGCATTACCATCAATTGCGAAAAAAAGTAAAAATGCCAACGAAAAAAAAGTAATTTTCATTGGTAAATAAATTTCACGAAATATACTTCTTTTTAGAATACAAAAAAGAAATTAAATAAATAATGCTTTCAATTCGGTTGCCTCACTTGGCTTCATTTTTCCAGCGAGTACCAAACTCAATTGCTTTCTACGAAGTGCTGCATCAAATCGTTGTTTTTCTAATTCTGTTTCTGGGATAACAGGCGCAACTTCTACTGGACGACCCGTTTCATCAACGGCAACGAAAGTATAAATGGCTTCGTTTGCTTTAGTTTTTGTGCCAGACTCTCTGTCTTCAATCCAAACATCTAAAAAAATCTCCATAGAAGTTCTAAACGTTCTCGAAACTTTTGCTTCCACAGTAACCACACTTCCAAGAGGAATTGAGCGGTTAAACGCTACGTGATTTACAGATGCTGTTACAGTTATTCTTCTGGAATGTCTTCTAGCAGCAATACTGGCAGCTCTGTCCATTCTAGCTAATAATTCGCCTCCAAATAGATTATTCAAGGGATTGGTTTCACTTGGTAAAACTAAATCGGTTAAAATGGTTAATGATTCTGATGCTGGTTTTGGATGCATAACTATTTTTTTATGCAAAGGTAACTACTGAAAACAAAAAATCCTGATTTCTCAGGACATTTTTAAAACTCTTCTATCAGCAACCAAGCTTTTGGATTGTCGGCTTGTTGAATTTCTTTCATGGCTTTATAAGCTTCGGAATAACTCGAATAACTTCCATATAAAACAGGGTTTAAACCGAATTTATTTGGCGCAATTCGTTTTGCGTTATAGCCTAGTTTAAGTAATCTTTCTACTAAATTATCAGCATTACTTTCAATACTAAAAGCACCAGCTACAACATGATAAGGCATTTTCTCTGATGGAATAGTAAGTGTTACGCTTGGTAATGGACTTTCGATAAAAAAAGTAGCTTCTTGTATTTTTTGATTTACTTTTTTCTGAACATTTTGCTCTACCAAAAGGGTTTGTTGAGCAATTTCTTGTTCGTAGTTTTGATATACTTTATAACCAATTGCGCCAGATACTCCAACCGAAAGAAGCACAATTGCAGCATATTTTAAAAACGAATAATTTCTTCTTTTTTCGGGAGTAAAAACAATTGGAGCTTTTTCTTCCAATTCTTCTACTATTTCTTTATATTCTTCACGCTTTACGGTTGGTGAAACAAACGTACTTAATCCAAAAGATTCTTTAAGATAATTGACTTGTTCAGCAGGTACAAAAACTAAATTGTTTTCAGAATTTAACGAAAAACCACCAATGTTTTTGAAGGTCAATTGTCCAAATTCATGAATCGATTTTCTCCAATTTTCCACTTCGGTTTGAATCACTGAAATGGCAACTTCATAATTTATTTTCTCTTCTTTAGACAAATGATTTGCCAATAATCCATCATTGTTTTTAATATAAGGATTAAAAGAAACTAATTTTTTTGGCGGATAAAATGAATTGGTGTTTTCGTCCAACTTTGCCGATTGAATCTCCGTTAAAAACGCACCAAAACCCGGAACGGTTACACATTGATAGCGGTATAATAGTTGAGAAATGTATTGTTCAATCTTCATAGTGGCAAATTTAGATAATCAACAGGATTGACAAAAAAATATTCACAAATTTTATTAACAATTACAATAAAAAAGAATTAATTTGTATTTCAAATTATAAAGATGATTCCTAATGAACTTTTTCATGTTTTAGCACTTCTCAAAGTTGATGGTGTTGGCGATATTGTTGCCAAAAAACTAATAAATCATTGTGGTTCAGCCGAAGAAGTTTTTAAATCAAAAAGACAACAGTTACAATCAATAGACGGTATCGGCGATATGCTTTTAAAAAAATTAAAAGACAAATCAGTTTTTGAAAAAGCAGCCAAAGAACTTCAATTTATTGAAGAAGAGAATTTTAATGTTTTGTATTATCAAGAAACGGCTTATCCCGAAAAATTAAAACATTGTATCGATGGGCCAACCTTGCTTTTTTCAAGTGGTAATTTTGATTTGAATACTAGAAAAATCATCAGCATAGTTGGTACTCGAGAAGTGACTTCTTATGGAACCGAATTTTGCAAGAAACTAATAGAAGATTTAGCCATTTTTAACCCAATAATTGTTAGCGGTTTTGCTTATGGCGTTGATATTGTGGCTCACAAAGCTGCAATGGATAATAATTTGCAAACAATAGGTGTTTTAGCGCATGGATTAAATCAAATTTATCCTAAAGTGCATAAAAAATATGTAGCTAAAATGGAAGAAAACGGCGGATTTTTAACGGAGTTTTGGAGCAATTCAAATCCTGATAAAGAAAATTTTGTTAGAAGAAATAGAATTGTAGCTGGAATGAGTGAAGCAACTATTGTTATCGAAAGTGCTGAAAAAGGAGGTTCATTGATAACAGCAAACCTAGCCAATGATTATAATCGTGATGTGTTTGCGGTGCCAGGAAGAATTTCTGATAAGTTTAGTCAAGGATGCAATGATTTAATTAAAACCCAACGTGCTACTTTGATGACTTCGGCTGCCGATTTAATTTATAATCTTAGTTGGGAATTGGAATCAAAACCAACAAAATCAGTGCAAAAACAACTTTTTGTTTCCTTGGATAACGATGAACAATTGATTTATGATTATTTGCAAAAAAACGGAAAACAACTTCTAGACAGTATTGCTATTGAATGCAGTTTTCCAATATTTAGAATTTCATCAATATTGTTGAATATGGAATTGAAAGGCGTCATTCGACCTTTGCCTGGAAAATTATTTGAAGCCATATAAATCCATTAGAAAATAACTTACATTTGTTTTTTAAAACTTCATCCTCTAATGAATATCATCCAATTATTTGAAACGCTTGCAATTGATAAATCTAGAATCGGTGCACTGTCGCAAGATGATTTTTCAACTATTGAAAACGTTTTACTTATTGAAAAAGAAAAAAATCAATTGATTTCAGACATTTCAATTACAAATTTTTTGAATGCTTTAAAATTTCATTCAGAATCATTTAGAGGCATTTTTGAAAATCGTGTCTTATATAATTTTTTTACCAATAAAGACCAACCAAGAGATTTTTTTAAACCAGAAACTGTTAGTAATGATGTTGATAAAATGAAAACTTTTGTGGGTTTGTTTTTTGGAAGTGAAATTAAAGCTTTTTTCAATCAAAGTTTTGAAGAAAATCAATTTTATAAAGCCAGTATTTTAGCCGAGGCTTTCCCTTATTTCCCTGACACTATTGCCTACTATGTTTTGTATGAAGCAAAAGATTGTTTGGATATTGCTCATTCCAAACTAATTCCTCCGTATAGTGATTTATCTAAAATTGAATACCTAAAAGACAGTAATTTTTACGCTTTTTTAAGTAAAATTAAAACACCTAAACTTGAAGAAAAATTACATTCAGTTTTAGAATTATTAATTAATGTGTATAAAGAAAACCCCTATTCTGAGATAGCAGGAAAAGCATTTTCATCCATGGGGAGTTATCACGCTTTAGATGAAAATATAGCTGAAAAAATTACAATTTATAACGAAAAAGCGTCACGTTATTATAATCCATTTGCACCAAAAAAGAAAAATCGAACTTGGATTTATGTTGTTGTTGGTGCTTTTGTTTTGTTGAGAATTGGTATTTTTATATCTAGTTCTAATTTATTTAATAAATCAAATAATTATAGTAATGATGATTATACTATTGATGAAACCTATAACGATACCAAGCCAACGTTAGATCCTTATTATTCGGAAATGAAATTTAAGATAGATAGTTTTCATACGTTTTTATCTGAATTTAATGCTTCAGAAATTAAAAACTTTACCATAAATTCTGCATTAAAATCTGGCGAAAATCCGTTTGAAACGTTTTATAAAAATGTAGAAAAAAGTGAAAGTAGTGATTTTATTAAAGTAAAAAATACTTCTGTTTATGATATGGTTTTGCTTGAAAACAATGTCATTTATGATTCTATAAAAATGCCAGTAACGGCATATTATTTAAAAGCTGGCGAAAACGCAATTCTAAATTCGGTAGCTTCCAATGCTGTTTTTAATATTTACATCGGAAAAAATTTGGCATCGTTTAATACCAATTCCAATCATTTATTCATCAGAAACCAATCAATTGTAGAATACCGTTTCAAAGAATTAGCACCACAAACAAAAGACTTGTTGAAAGCTGATTTTTATTTTGACGATGATGTGACGATTTCATTTAAAAACGGCGACATTAAAATTGATTCAAGAGTGATAATGGATTAATTAAACCCCAATTTCTCTCGAACTCTATTCAAAACACCATCAGCAATACTTCCCGCTTTTGCAGCACCAAGTTTTAATAACGAATCTACTTCTTCTAAGTTATTCATGTAGTAGTTGTATTTTTCACGTTCGGTTTTGAACTTTTCTACAATTAATTCAAATAAAGCTTGCTTGGCATGACCATAACCAAAATCTCGACTTTCGTTGGTATATTTTTTTCTAATTGAGGCTATTTGTTCTGAGTTTGCCAACAATTTATAAATAGCAAAGACTTTGCATGTATCAGGATTTTTAGGTTCTTCTAGCGGCGTGCTGTCGGTTTCAATACTCATAATTTGTTTGCGTAATGCTTTATCATCCAAGAAAATATTAATCAAATTTCCTCGAGATTTACTCATTTTTTGACCATCAGTTCCAGGAATGTACATGGTTTCTTCTTGCACTTTTCCTTCGGGAAGCACAAAGGTTTCGCCCATTTGATGATTGAATCGTGAAGCTACATCGCGAGTAATTTCAATGTGTTGCATTTGGTCTTTGCCAACGGGAACGACATTGGCATCATATAATAAAATATCGGCAGCCATAAGCATTGGATACGAAAATAAACCAGCATTCACATCTTCCAATCTATCTGCTTTGTCTTTAAAAGAATGTGCTAATGTCAACCGTTGAAATGGGAAAAAACAACTCAAATACCAAGATAATTCAGCTGTTTGCGGCACATCACTTTGGCGGTAGAAAACGACTTTGTCAACATTCAAACCACAAGCTAACCAAACCGAAGCGGTGCTGTATGTATTTTGACGAAGTTCATCTCCGTTTTTTATTTGTGTAATCGAATGTAAATCAGCAATAAACAAGAATGATTTATTGTTTGGATTTTTTGATAATTCGATAGCGGGTAAAATGGCACCCAATAAATTTCCTAAATGTGGCGTTCCAGTAGATTGGATTCCAGTTAAAATTTTTGACATAATTTTTTTATTCTTCACGCAAAGTTACTGCTTTGTATTAAATTTTCCATTGCATTTACTACATTTGGCACTATGAAAGTATTGAAATACATTTTTTGGATATTATACCGCATATGGTTTTACATCATGATGGCAATTCCAATCTTAATCATGTTTCCATTTTTATTTCTTTCTATTTTAAAAGAAACATGGTATCCTTATTTTTTTATGATGGCAAGAATTTGGGCAAAATGTATTCTTATTGGAATGGGTTTCAGGACAAAAGTTGTTTTTGAACAACGACCAGAAAAAGGGAAAAGTTATATGTTTGTAGCTAATCATACTTCAATGATAGACATTATGTTGATGCTTTCAATAATTGAAAATCCTTTTGTATTTGTGGGCAAAAAAGAATTGGCTAAAATTCCATTATTTGGATTTTTTTATAAAAGAACCTGTATTTTAGTTGATAGAAGTAGTCCTAAAAGCAGAATGGAAGTTTTTGAACGTGCTCAAAAAAGATTAAAACAAGGAATGAGTATTTGTATTTTTCCCGAAGGTGGCGTTCCTGATGAAAGTATTGTTTTGGATGAATTTAAAGATGGCGCATTTCGTTTGGCTCTTGAACACGAAATTCCAGTTGTTCCGATGACTTTTTACGACAATAAAAAACGATTTTCCTATACTTTTTTTAGCGGAAGTCCTGGGCAATTGAGAGCCAAAGTGCATCATTTTATTGAAACAAAAGGAAAGTCAGAAATTAAAAAGACATTAAAAACTGAAGTTCGAACTTTGATTTTAAATGAACTTCAGAATGATAGTAAATAAAAAGAGTTCCAAAAAAAACTTGGAACTCTTTTCTGTTATTGCTCGAAAGTAATAACACCAACTAAATAATTTTTAAAAACTTAACAAACTAAAAATTATAACTTATACCCGTGTAAATTCCAAAAATATAGGGTTTAAAATCTTGCGAATCTCTTGAAAATGTATTCAATTGATATTTGAAAGTAGGTTCAATTCGAGCTTGAAATTTTTTGAAAAAGCCATAATTAAAACCAACACCAAAGTTGCCACTAAAATGCATTGGGTTTAAATTAGAAGCTTCTCCAACTTTAAGAGTGATTCCATCTGCTTCAAGATATACTTCGTTTTTATTTAAAAAAAGTGCACTCATTCCACCAATAAGTTCAACGCCAAATTTGTTGTCTAGTAATTTATAGGAAATCTCCATTGGCATTTCTATATATCCCATACGTTGGTTTAAAACACCATCATTTTGTTCTGTTTCTAGTCTGTTGAAAGCAGCGTTAAGATTTTTTATTGGAATAATTTCGATTAATGAACCTTCAACAGTTGGAGTAACATTTTTCATCATTCTAGCATTAGTGCTTTGAAAAAAAATGATGTCATTGGTATTATAATCAACTGAAAATGAATTTATTCCAGTTCTAATTTTAATTTTTTTATTGATGCTATAATTAACAGCAACACCATAACTTAGATTGTTGTTAAAACTTTTGGAATTCTCATCTAAACTGGAATCCAATGGCGAACCATCGGCAAATGAACCAAAATAAATAGGAGCAAGATTAGGTGTAACTTGCCACCTATTCATTTTTTGTTCTTTGGTAATCTGATTTTCTTTTTCTTTTAGCAATTCTTCCAATTCGTTAGTTTCTACTGTAGCAATTGCAGTAGAATCTTTAGAAGTATTTACTTCACCTTTTGTAGCAACATTGTTATGATTTTTCATAGCAATTTTTCCCAATTCAATGTTGTTTTCTTTGTTCAATTCCGATTTTGTTTCATTAAAGCGGGAATTATTTTGAACTATATTTTCTTGTTTTTCAACAGTTCCATTTTCTATTTCAGTAATTTTTGATTTAATGTCAACATTACTTTTATTTGAAATTTTGTTATTTTTTTTAGCACTTGATTTTGTGTTGTTTACAATAGTATTGTTTGAGTTTTGTATCGTGTTTTTTTCTTTTTTAATTGAATTTTTGTAATCGTTATATATTATTGTACTTTTCTTTTCGGATGAAACAATACTAGAATTTTCATTTGAATTAAGGCTTTCTTTATATGCCTTGTTAGTTTCAGTATTGATTTTTTCCGACGCTTTGTTTTTATCCGATTCAGAAGTTACTATTTCAGTATTTTCTTTTATAATACCTTGATTTTCATTGTTGTTTTCTTGTATTGAGTTTGTTTTTTTAGGAGTATTGTTTTCAATTACAACATCATTTACAGGGTGAATTTCTACTGTATAATTATTGTTAAAAATGAATAAGCCAATTACAAACAATGCTGCAACACCAGAGCCAAACCACCAAAAAGGTATTACTCTTCGTTTTTTCTTCTTTTGAAGTTTTTCTTCAATGTTTTTCCAAATTTCTTCTGGTGGATTAATTTCGAAATTTTCGAATTTATCTTTAAAGAATTGGTCTATATTTTTGTTTTCTTTCATTTTATTGAAGGAATATTTTTGGAACCTGTTATGGTTTCTATTTTTTCTTTTAAAATCACTTTTGCTCTTGATAAATTGGATTTTGATGTGCCAATATTTATCGAAAGCATATCTGCTATTTCTTGATGCGAATAACCGTCAATTACATATAGATTAAACACTAATCGATACCTGTCGGGTAATTCTTGAATGATTTTCATCAAAAATTCAATTGGAATTTCTGATTCATTCTCTATTTCAATTTCAATTTCTTTAGGAAAATTTTCATGAACTAAATTCAAAAATGTTTCCTTTCGATATTGTTGAAGAATGAAGTTAATCATCACTCTTTTTATCCATCCTTCAAATGCACCTTTAAAGGCGAATTGATTAATTTTTTCAAAAATCAGTAAAAATCCATCTTGCAAATTATCTTGTGCTTCGGAATAGTTACGAGAATATTTTAAGCACACAGAAAACAATTTAGGCGCATATTGTCTATATAATTGTTCTTGTGCTTTTATGTCTTTCTTTTTGCAACCATGTATGAGTTCTTCTATACTCAAACGAAATATAATTAGTGATCTACTGTTATTTCATGTTCTATATATTGGTCAACACCATTTTCATTTTCGCCAATCCAAAACCTAAAATGATACGTTCCCATTTCCTTTGGTTTAAAATTCAAAGGAACTGTTATTTCATAATCCGTGCTTGGCACACAGTTTTGGTTTCCATTTGTTAAACAATATACCGCTACTGTTCTTTCGTTTCCAATAGAATTATAATAAAAATTTGAAAATTCATGACAAGGCGTTGGTCTGATATAAGAAATTGGTATTTGGGTAATACTATCCACTCTAAAAGCTGTTGGCATTTCTACAGCACTGACAGGAACAATTTCTAAATAAAGTTTATCGCCATCATCGAGACTACAAGATAAAAGCGTTAAGCTTAATAGTAATGCAAATAAAACTCTTTTCATAATTCAATTAAATGTTTGTTTTAGGATGTTAATTCAAATAAAAGGTTGCGTTAAAGTATAAAAAAACCGTCTTTTTTTTAACGAGACGGTTTTTTTAATTTTTAAGAATTGGTTTCTTTTATATATTCTTTTATTTTTTGTTCTAATTCATCAGCCAATTCGGGATTGTCTTTTATTAAAACTTTAACCGAATCACGACCTTGACCTAATTTTGTGTCACCATAACTAAACCATGAACCTGCTTTTTTGACGATTTCAAATTCAACCGCCAAATCAAGGATTTCTCCTGTTTTTGAAACGCCTTCACCATACATAATATCAAATTCTGCTGTTTTGAAAGGTGGTGCCACTTTGTTTTTAACAACCTTAACTTTGGTTCTGTTTCCAATTACGTTTTCGCCATCTTTTATCTGAGATGAACGGCGAATATCTAAACGAACTGAAGCATAAAATTTCAAAGCATTTCCACCAGTTGTAGTTTCAGGATTTCCAAACATTACACCAATTTTTTCTCTTAATTGGTTGATGAAAAAAACAGTACAATTCGTTTTGCTAATTGTTCCAGTTAATTTTCTTAAAGCTTGTGACATCAATCGTGCGTGCAATCCCATTTTAGAATCACCCATTTCGCCTTCAATTTCACTTTTTGGTGTTAATGCGGCAACAGAGTCAATCACGACAATATCAATAGCACCAGAACGAATCAGATTTTCAGCAATTTCTAAAGCTTGTTCTCCATTATCTGGTTGTGAAATAATTAGGTTTTCAATATCTACACCTAATTTTTCTGCATAATTTCTATCAAAAGCATGTTCAGCATCGATGAAAGCAGCAATGCCACCCGCTTTTTGAGCTTCGGCAATTGCGTGTAATGTCAATGTTGTTTTACCTGAAGACTCTGGGCCATATATTTCAATAACTCTTCCTTTTGGATAACCATTTACCCCCAAAGCTAAGTCTAACCCAAGTGAGCCAGAAGAAATAGTTTCTACTTCTTCCACGGCTTTATCGCCCATTTTCATTACGGTTCCTTTTCCGTAAGCTTTATCTAATTTGTCAAGTGTAAGTTGTAATGCTTTTAATTTGGCTTCTTTTTCTGAACTCATTTCATTAAATATTTAAAGTGCTTAATTTTCGTAAAAATAAGTTTTTTTTCTATGCCTTTACAATAATAATTTAAGAATTATAAACAATCTAAAGCCAATTTTAATTCTTACTTTTGTTTCCTATTTTATGAGTATGGAAAAACTAATTTCGCATCCTATTTCGGTCGTATATTATTTGTATTTTGGACTTTGTTTGGTTATTTTTCATCCTATTCAGTGGTTTTGTCTCAATGTTTTTGGGTATCAAGCACACAAAAAAAGTGTTGATTATTTAAACTTTTTTTTAGTGAAATGCACCAATATACTTGGAACAACTTATACTTTTAAAAACAGAAATACTATTCCAAAAAATGCGCCAATTATTTTTGTGTCCAATCATCAAAGTATGTATGATATTGTTGGGATTATTTGGTATTTAAGAAAGTTTCATCCAAAATTTGTCAGTAAAATAGAACTTGGTAAAGGAATTCCAAGCGTTTCATATAATTTACGACATGGAGGTTCGGTTTTAATTGACAGAAAAGACCCAAAACAAGCCATTCCAGTAATTAAATCACTAGGAGAGTATATAGAAAAATACAATCGGTCAGCAGTGATTTTCCCCGAAGGAACACGAAGCAAAACGGGAAAACCAAAAGAATTTGCTCAAAGTGGACTAAAAATCTTATGCAAATCATCGCCTTCAGCATTTGTTGTACCAATTTCGATTAATAATTCATGGAAAATGGTTAAATTTGGAGCATTCCCAATGGGTTTAGGCAACAGACTTGAATTTATCATACACCAAGCGATTCCTGTTAAAGATTTCCCTTTTGAAGAATTGATAAAAAAAACAGAGCAATCAGTAGTTTCATCCATTAAATAATAATTTTGATTTTTTAGTAAAAAATCCCAAATCGTATCATCATGTCACAGAAAAATATGCGTCTAGAAGTCATGCAGTTTTTAGAAAACAAAGTAGATAGCTTTGTAGATCAATTTTTAATTCCAGTAGAAAAAATATGGCAGCCTTCTGATTTTTTGCCTAATTCTGAAGGCGAAACTTTTTTTGAAGAAGTAAAAGAACTTAGAGAAATTGCTAAAGATTTACCATATGATTTTTGGGTAGTTATGGTTGGAGATACTATTACTGAGGAAGCATTACCAACTTATGAATCATGGTTGATGGAAGTAGAAGGCATTGATAATGAAGGCAGAAATGGCTGGTCTAAATGGGTGCGTCAATGGACAGGAGAAGAAAACCGTCATGGCGATTTGTTGAACAAATATTTGTATCTATCAGGTCGAGTAAACATGCGTGAAGTTGAAATAACCAGCCAACATTTAATTAATGATGGTTTTGATATTGGCACTGGAAAAGATCCTTATAAAAACTTTGTTTATACTAGTTTTCAAGAATTAGCTACTTATATTTCTCACAATAGAGTTTCCCAATTGGCAAAACAATATGGCGACAAACAGCTGTCAAAAATGTGTAAAATGATTGCTGGAGACGAAATGCGTCATCATCACGCTTATTCTGAATTTGTAACTCAAATTTTTAAAGTTGATCCAAGCGAAATGATGCTTGCTTTTCAGTATATGATGAAACAAAAAATCACAATGCCAGCTCATTTCTTAAGAGAATCTGGAGAAAAAATAGGCACTGCTTTTGAAGAATTTTCTAATTCTGCCCAAAAGATAGGCGTTTATACGGCGAGTGATTATGTAGATATTTTAAAGAAACTTACCGAAAAATGGGAAATTGATAAAATCACAAATCTTACTGCAGAAGCTGAAAAAGCACGTGATTATTTGATGAAATTGCCAGAAAGAATGGCAAAAATATCAGAGCGATTAGTATTGCCAGCCGAGACAAAAATTTTTAAGTGGGTCGAACCTGCTATTGTGTAAATTCCAAATTTTTAAATTCCAAATTCCAAATTGTCACTAATTGATTCAACCATTTCGTTTGTAAAAGACCAATTAAAAACTGCCGAAGGCGGACACGATTGGTTTCATATTGAACGGGTTTATAGAAATGCATTATTAATAGCCGAAAGCGAAACATGTAATTTAGAAATTGTAAAACTGGGAGCATTACTTCATGATATTGCCGATAGTAAATTTCATAATGGCGATGAAACTGTTGGTCCAAAAACAGCTCGAATTTTTTTAGAAAGACAAAATGTTTCTGAAGAAATAACTAATCATGTTATCAATATCATTGAAAACATTTCGTTCAAAGGCGGAAATTTTGACAAGAAATTCAATTCCATCGAATTAGAAATTGTGCAAGATGCTGATCGACTGGATGCCATTGGTGCCATTGGTATTGCTAGAACATTCAATTATGGAGGTTTTAAAAATAGAACTATTTACAATCCATCCATTGCACCAAAACTGGGAATGGATAAAGAAGAATATAAAAAATCTGAAGCACCAACAATTAATCATTTCTATGAAAAATTGTTGTTACTAAAAGATAAAATGAATACTCAAACTGGAAAAAAAATAGCACAAGAAAGACATTTTTTTATGGAAAAATTCTTGTCACAGTTTTATGCCGAATGGGAAGGTGAGAAGTAATCAATCATAATGTTTTGAAAAGTTTTATAGTAAATAATTCCAAAAGTTTTCTTTGTGAATTACTTCGGTTGTTTTTGGATTGTATTTTTCTGTAAATGATTTTGTGAATTTTACCTTAACATTTGGACTGTATTTTATTTCGAAAGCATCTATTTCTTCGTTTCTAATTTCTAAATAGTCAATTTCTGCTTGTTGGGTATTTCTCCAAAAATGCGTGTCTTTAAATTGGTTTTCATAAGATAATTTTTTCTTTCTCTCGCTAATTATAAAATTTTCCCATAATGCTCCAACATCATCTCGAAGCTCGATTGGTTTGAAATTTTTTATAATTCGATTGCGCAACCCAACATCCCAAAAATAAATCTTCCTTCCTTTTTTGAGTTCGTTATCCTGATTTTTGCTGAACGTATTAAGACTAAATACAATAAAGTTTTTCTCTAAAATGTCAATATATTTTTCAACAGTCAAACGGTTGATTCCAAGATCATTTCCAAACGAACTGTAATTTATTTCAGTCCCAATGCGAAATGCCAGCATTTGAACTAATCGTTGTAGTGTTGCTGATTTTTTTATTCCTTCAAGATTCAAAATGTCTTTATACAAAAAGGCATCAACCAAATCGTTTAGAATTTTTTCTTCTTTTCCAGGATTTTTAATCACCTCTGGATAATATCCAAAAACCAAACGATGCGGAACCAAACGGGTTTCTTCAACAAAATTAGTTTCATTTACCATTTCCTGGTAACTAAAAGGAAAAAGTTGGAGTTCTTCTTTTCGTCCTACCATACTTTCCTTGGTTTTATCAGCCAGTTCAAAAGCACTGCTTCCAGATGCAATAATTTGAATTTCGGGAAAATTATCGACCATTCGTTTGATTAGTAAGCCAATATTGTGAATCATTTGCGCTTCATCAATTACCAGAATTTTATGATTACCAATCATTGCCTTTAAACGATCAGTTGTAATATTTTCTAGTAAAAGTTGTGTGTCAGGTTCATCTCCATTTAACCATAAAAACGAATCATTTTTAATGGTATTTTTTATTAAAGACGTTTTTCCTACTTGTCTTGCTCCAAAAACAAGAATTGCTTTTCCTTTAAAAAGATGAGAATCTATTTCTGTTTGTTGCGTTCTTGCTATCATTTTACATCAATTTCCAATGCAAATATATAATAATTTAATATTTTAACATCAAAAAAGCATAATAATATGATATTATAATATTAAAAAAGTATAATAATATGATATTTAAAATGAATTAAAATTAAAAAGAAAATTAAATTTGGTTCAATATTTAAAATTATTTCCCATTAAAATCTGCTTTTCTTTTCTCCAAAAAAGCAGTTGTTCCTTCTCTAAAATCTTCGGTGCCGAAACATTTTCCAAAGTTTTTAATTTCGGTTTCAAAGCCATTGACGCCATCTTTATAATTGGCATTAATAGCCGAAATTGCTTTGCCTATTGCCATTGGAGAATTGCGCATAATTTTAGAAGCAATTCCTTTGGTAAATTCTAAAAGTTCCGTTTGTGGGACAACATGATTGACCAAGCCATACGATTTTGCCGTTTCTGTATCAATCATTCCAGCAGTCATAATTAGCTCCATAGCGCGACCTTTTCCAACCAATTGCGGCAAACGTTGTGTTCCGCCATAACCAGGAATTACACCTAAAGAAACTTCAGGCAAACCCATTTTTGCATTGTCTGAAGCAATTCTGAAATGACACGACATCGCCAATTCCAATCCGCCGCCAAGTGCAAAACCATTTACGGCCGCAATGACTGGAGTTTTTAAATTTTCTACAAAATCAAACAATAATTCTTGTCCTTGTGCTGCTAATTGTGCGCCTTCTTCAATCGAGAAATTCGCAAATTCAGAAATGTCAGCGCCAGCTACAAATGCTTTTTCACCTTCACCTGTAATGATAATCACTTTAACTTCTGAGTTTTTATCGAAAGCATCAAAAGCGTCATGCAATTCTTGAATAGTGGCTACGTTTAACGCATTTAATTTTGATGGACGATTGATGGTAATTTGTCCGATTCCGTTTTCTGTTGAGGTTAGAATATTTTCGTAAGTCATGTTTTTGTTTTTTAGAAGCACTTCGACTGCGCTCAGTGTGACAATTGTTTTATTAATTTTTAATCTGTGAAAATCTGTGAAATCTCTATTTAGTTACTAATTATTGGTAGCGAAACAACAAATGTGGTTCCTTTTCCGAATTCTGTTTCAAAAGTAATAGTTCCTTTGTAATTTTCGATAATGTTTCTAATAATTCCCAAACCTAAACCCATTCCACTGTTTTTGGTAGTGAATTTAGGTTCAAAAATATGACTTTGATTGTAAAGTTCTATTCCAATACCGTTGTCTTTTACCGAAATGATTACGTTATTTTTTACTTCATTAACCGAAACTAATATTCTTTTTTCTTCTTGCTCTTCGGGTATAGATTGAATGGCATTTTTTACCAAATTGGTAATAATCCTGATGAGTTGTGTTCGGTCTAATTTGGTAATAATTTCTTCAGTATTGCTTTCAAAAACGATAAAATCTTCATTAAAAATATCCAACGATAATTCTACCACATCCACAACATTCAAACTTTCATTTTGTTGTGCTGGCATGGTTGCAAAATTTGAAAACGCCGAAGCTACTGAACTCATCGTATCAATTTGTTGAATTAAAGTTTTAGAGTAATCATCTAATTTTTGCTTTAATTCAGGATCATTAGCATCAAATTTTCTTTGGAAACTTTGCACCGTTAATCGCATTGGAGTTAATGGATTTTTGATTTCATGCGCCACTTGTTTTGCCATTTCGCGCCAAGCTTGTTCGCGTTCACTTTGAGCTAGTTTGCTTGCACTTTCTTCCAGTTTATCTACCATTTTATTATAAGCAGAAATTAAAGAATTTATCTCTCGACTGTTGGCTTCAATCACAATTTTTTCGTTTTTTTGATTCAAACTGGTTTCGTTGATTTTATCGGAAATGGTCTTTAAAGATTTGGTAATGTAACTCGCTAAAAAATAGGCCAAAGCAAAAGCAATCACTAACATAAACGAATACACTTGGCTCAAACGAAGTAAAAATTGCTTCAATTCTTCTTCATAAAAACCATCATCTTCCACATAAGGAATGTTCAAAATCCCCAATGGTTTAAACTTTTCATCTTTAATTTGACTATAAGATGAACGATTTTTTATACCATTTATGTTTTTAATGTCAACATATCGTTTTTCAACAGAAGATTGAACCAATTTCAAAATAAACTTATCAATGGGTGGCGAAACTTTATCGACAGAAAACTTGGCTTTAGATGATTTGAGTAATTTTCCATCAAGGGAATAAATGTTGATTTCTAGATTATGAATATCGGCCAGTTCATGAATTTTATCCTTAAAAATCAAAGGAAGATTTTCGGGAGTTAACGGATAAGTGGTAGTTGCAAGCACATAATTGATGTGTTCTTTTATGGCAAACTCCTTTCGGTCCAATCGTTCTTGGTGGTAATCTTTAGCTTCGTTTTTAAACTGAATAATAGAAATGGAAGCCATCAAAATAGAAGCCATCAAAATCAATAATATCATCGATAGGAAAATCCTAATTCGTAATGATAACATTGACATTTTGAAGCCTTTTAACATAATTTAGGATTTGTTTCTTTCTCGAATTCTTTTGTAAAATTTAAAACCGAGCATAATCAAAACAGAAAAAAGTATAATTCCGATTACACCGTAAATCCAGTTGATTGCATTTTTTAAAATGACTAAAAAAACAACGGCAAACAATATTAATGTTGCGCCTTCGTTCCACAAACGCATGAAGTTGGAACTGTATTTAAAATCATCGTTTTGCAATTGTTTATAAATTTGATGACATTTCAAATGATACAGATAAAGCACAAAAACGAAGCCAAGTTTCACATGCATCCAAGGCATTTTTAGCCAAGCACTTCCTAAATCGGTAAAAAACAACATCCAAAACGCAAAAAAACTAGCCAAAATAGCACTTGGCCAAGTGATAATGTACCACAAACGATACGTCATGATTTTGTATTGTTTTTGTAAAATTTCTTTTTCAGGTGAAGGTTTATCATTAGCTTCAATTTGATAGACAAACAAGCGAACAATGTAAAACAACCCAGCAAACCAAGTGATAACAAAGATTAAATGAAGTGATTTTAAGTAGTTGTAGAATTCCATATTTCAATTTTCAATTTTCAGTTTTCAGTCGCATCTGTTTACGTGGCTGAGACTGTAAACTAAATTAGTTTTTTTTAAAATCTTCAATCCAATTTGCAACAACATCACACCATTCATCTTCATCGTTCAAACAAGGAACAGCAAAGAACTCTTCACCGCCATTTTCTTTAAAATCTTCATTGGCACGCATGGCAATTTCTTCTAAAGTTTCTAAACAATCGGCAACAAATGCAGGAGTAACAACCGCTAATTTCTTGATTCCTTTGACAGGCATTTTATTTATTTCAACATCGGTATAAGGAGTTAGCCATTTGTCACCTGCTAAACGAGATTGGAATGTTTGACTGTATTTATCTTCGGGAATTCCTAATAATTCAACAACTTGTCGAGTCGTTTCAAAACATTGATGACGATAACAAAATTCATGAGCAGGTGAAGCCGTAACACAACATTTTGCGTCAATGGTACAATGTGATTTGGTTACATCCGTTTTGCGAATATGACGTTTTGGAATTCCGTGATAGGAAAACAACAAATGATCGTAGTCAAAACCTTCTAGATGTTTTTTGATAGAATTTGCCAATGTTTTGATAAAATCGGGTTTATTATAAAAAGCTGGAACTTTGGTCAGTTTCATTCCAGGGAATTTTTTCGCAACCAATTCGTCTGCCATAGCCCAAATAGTAGTAGTTGAAGCCATAGCATATTGCGGATATAATGCCAAAAGCATTACATCAGTTACACCTTTTTCTTTTAATTCTTGCAAACCTTTTTCAATAGTCATGGTTCCATAACGCATGGCTAATGCTACGGGAATATCAACTTGTTTGGCTACTTTTTCATGCATTTTTTTAGAAAAAACAATCAAAGGCGAACCTTCATCGGTCCAAATTTGCGCATAAGCATGAGCGGAATTTTTTGGACGTGTTTGCAAAATAATTCCACGAACCAACAATGCACGCAACAAATACGGAACATCAATTACGTATTTATCCATTAAAAATTCATCTAAATACGGCTTTACATCTTTTGGAGTTGGACTTTCTGGCGAACCCAGATTTACTAATAATACACCTTTCATTTTGGCTATTTAATTTTTTATAAAAGTAGGGAAACTTATTTTTTTATGATTTTATTTTAAAAACTTATTGTTTATGATGAAATATTTAAACTCATCAAATACTTTTTTGGTGTTGTTCCAAATTTCTTTTTGAATGCAGCAATAAAATGACTTCCGGTACTGTACCCAATTTTTAATCCAACTTCATTTACATTAAACGAACCAGTATCGAGCAATTGGCGCGCATGTTCCATTTTATAGTCAAATAAAAAAGCATAAACGGTATCGCCATAAATTTGCTTGAAACCCATTTTTAACTTCTTCAACGTCAAACCAACTTGGTCGGCAAGTTCTTGTAAACTTGGAGGTTCTGCCATATTAGCGATGATAATTTCTTTGGCTTTTTTTATTTTTAAAACATTCTCTTCATCGACTAAAAACGGACATTGTTCTGCATTTGGATCTTCATTTCGATTAAAAAAAAGACTTAATAATTCATAACCTTTTCCTTTGTAATATAAATTTTTTATCGATGGATTTAAGTTGTAGTGAAACATTTGATTGAGCACAATTGCCATTGATGGGCTAACATCACTTTCGTTATAGTATTTCTTATCCTTGTTTTCTTGACTTAAAAATGGAATGTGTTCGGCATCGGTAGTGAATAATCCATGAAATTTTTTGATAGAAACCAATATCGAAATCAACCATGATTTTGGAGCAATTTCAACATTCAAAGGCAACTCTTTTTCAGGATTGTAGAACAACAACGCTTTTTCTTCTTTCAAGTTCAAAATATAATTCCCTTGATTAAAAATATAGTCGGCACTTCCTTTTAAGCCAAAGTGAAATTGAATTAACCCTAATGGAACTGAACGCTGAAAAGTGGAAACTTCTTCAGTGTCGTTTTGAAAACGAATTAATATAAAATCATCGTCTATCTTAATTTCTTCTTTTGAACCCATAGCGATATTTTTTTAGAAATATTTCGATATATTACAATTAATGTTATTTAGAATTATTCTACATAAAGACATTGTAAACACCTTATTTTTCTACAAATTTAGAATAAATATCGCTAAAAAGACAAATCCTTAGAAAAATATCCAATAGCGACACAAAAAGTTCTTTAAGCGTTGTTTTTATAAAAAGTATAACTATAATTTTGCTTCAGCTTTTTGATAAAGTTGCATTTATGGATAACAAACACCTTTCTAAACCTACTACTTTCTACGCCATTGGTTTGAGTTATAAAAAAGCCGATGCTGATATTAGAGGTAAATTTAGTTTGGATACCAATGCAAAACAGGCACTTCTTGACCAAGCAACATTGGCAGGAATTGAAAGTTTAATTGTTACTTCTACTTGTAATCGTACTGAAATTTACGGTTTTGCCGAACATCCTTTTCAATTGATAAAATTACTATGCGATAATAGTTCTGGAACCGTTGAAGATTTTCAAAAAGTAGCTTACGTCTATAAAAATCAAGAAGCGATAAGTCATTTATTCAAAGTTGGAACTGGTTTAGACAGTCAAATTTTAGGAGATTTTGAAATTATCAGCCAGTTAAAAACTGCTTTTACCGAAAGTAAATCCAAGAATTTAATGAATGCTTTTCTGGAGCGATTAATCAATTCAGTTATTCAAGCCAGTAAAAAAATAAAAAACGAAACCGAAATTTCTTCGGGCGCAACATCTGTTTCCTTTGCTGCCGTCCGCTATATTTTCAATAATGTAGAAAACATTTCCAATAAAAATATTTTGTTGTTTGGTGCAGGAAAAATAGGTAGAAATACCTGTGAAAATCTTGTAAAACATACCAAACACGAACAAATTACTCTTATCAATCGAACCAAAGACAAAGCAGAACGATTGGCAAGAAAACTAAATGTAATTGTTAAAGATTACACCGATTTACAACTCGAAATTCAAAAAGCAGATGTTCTTGTGGTTGCCACCGGAGCACAAAACCCAACGGTTGACAAAGCTATTTTGAACTTAAAGAAACCATTGTTGATTTTAGATTTGTCTATTCCAAAAAATGTACATGAAAATGTTCAAGATCTAAACAATGTTACATTGGTTCACATGGATCATTTATCTCAAATGACCGATGAAACTTTAGAAAATAGAAAAAAACACATTCCTGCCGCCGAAGCCATTATCGAAGAAATAAAAGAAGAGTTCATCACCTGGACAAAAGGCAGAAAATTTGCTCCAGCCATTCATGCTTTAAAAGCTAAATTGAATACGATTAAAGAAAAAGAACTCAGTTCGCAACGCAAAAAAAGCAGTAATTTCGACGAAGAGCAAGCCGAAATGATCAGCAACAGAATCATCCAAAAAATCACCAATCACTTCGCCAATCATCTGAAAGATGAAAACACGATGGTGGACGAAAGCATCGAATGGATTGAAAAAATATTTCAAATAGAAGCAAAATAGTGGCAAAATCAACTCCAAATAAAACCATTAGAATCGGAACTCGTGATAGCGAATTAGCACTTTGGCAAGCACATACCGTTCAAAAACAACTTCAAGACTTAGGGTACAAAACACAAATTGTTGCGGTAAAATCAGATGGCGATATTCAATTAGACAAACCACTTTACGAACTTGGAATTACTGGGATTTTTACCAAAACATTAGACATTGCCATGATTACTGGTAAAGTTGATATTGCTGTGCATTCCATGAAAGACGTGCCAACAGCTTTGCCGCAAGGAATTGTGCAAGCTGCGGTTTTAGAAAGAGCAAACACGTTAGACATTTTAGTTCACAAAGGAAACCTTGATTTTATAGAAAATTCTGGAACAATTGCCACAGGAAGTCTGCGTCGTCAAGCCATGTGGCTCAATAAATATCCAAATCATACCGTAGTCGATTTACGTGGAAACGTTAATACACGCATGCAAAAACTCCAAGAAAATGATTGGAACGGAGCCATTTTTGCCGCTGCAGGTTTGGAACGACTGGGGTTCATAAATGAAAACGCAATAAAAAGCCCCTCCTTTGGAGGAGTTGGGGAAGCACTCGATTGGATGATTCCAGCACCAGCTCAAGGTGCCATGGTAGTCGTAGCAATGGCAGAAGATTTCTATACCATCGAAGCATTGTCTCAATTAAATCACATAGAAACCGAGATTTGCACCTATATCGAAAGACAATTTCTAAGAACACTCGAAGGCGGATGTACGGCGCCAATCGGAACTCTAGCCAATTATAATGAGAAAGAAGATGTTTTGGAGTTTTCAGGAGTTTTACTTTCTATTGATGGAAAACAAAAATTGGAAATTACAAAAAAAGCAAAAGTTTCCGAGTGGAAAAAACTGGGTTACCACTGTGCTCTGGAGATTTTAAATAATGGTGGAAGCCAGTTGATGAGTGAAATTAAAGCTCAATTGAAGAAATAGCCTGATAATAAAGGCTTAAAAAAATTATGTTACATTTGTATGAACGCAAAATCGGTAAAAGATGAACTTAAAAATATCCTTCAAGGAACGAGCAATAATTGCCAAGAAACGCTTGTCCAAACAATCGCCTGTTACCTTAGAGCAAGCCAAAGAACAAGTACTTTGGTTGAAAACGATAAGCAAATCAGAGAAAAAGAAACAAAGAGTTTAATCGAATACTGCAATCAAAATCACCTTTGGTATAATGATAAAATTGACGTCAATTTGTTTATTTCTGAAGGTGCAGAACAAAAAGTTTACATAAAAGACAACAAAACTGTTTACAAACTAAATGATGCCATTTATTATACTAAATGGTTGGATTATTTTAATAGTTTATTGCTTAACAATTATTTCTTCCCTGACACTTCCTATACACTCGTGGGTTTTTGCCTCATAGATGAAATACTTTACGCAGTAGTTGAACAACCTTTTGTAAAAGCAACTCATCCTACAGATTTAAATAAAGTAAAAGAGTTTATGGCTGCTAATGGTTTTAAAAATACTCGAAATAACGATTATTATAATGCTGATTTAGGAATAATTCTTGAAGATTTACATGATGAAAATGTGCTGGTGCAAGAAGATGTTTTATATTTCATCGATACCGTGTTTTATATAAAGTAATGACAAAACAAATCAACATACTATCCACAAAAAAACTTTCTGAAATCCAGAAAAAAGCTTTGTTAGATGCCAATTTTGAAGTAATTGATGAAGATTTCATAAATATAAATTATAAAAAAGGCCTCTCCTTTGGAGAGGATTTAGGAGAGGCTTTAATTTTCACCAGTCAAAACGCCGTGCAAAGTGTTTTAAATCATCCAAAATGGGAAGAGTTAAAAACCAAAAACGTGTTCTGTGTCGGAATAAAAACCAAAGAGTTATTAACCGAAAATGGGTTTAATGTCGTTGCATATACAGGTTACGCAGCCGATTTGGCCGAAATCATTGTACTAATTTACAACAAAGAAAGTTACACTTTTTTCAGTGGAAATTTGCGCAGAGATATTTTACCAAACACGTTAAAAGAAAACGGAATTCAATTCAACGAAATTGAAGTCTATGAAACCAATTTAACCTCTAAAAAAATTACTCAAAAGTTAAATGGAATACTTTTTTTCAGTCCATCTGGCGTTGAAAGTTTTTTAGAAAAAAATAAAATCACAAACGAAATTTGTTTCTGTATTGGCGAAACCACCGCAGAAGCATTAGAAAATAAAAACATCAAAAACATTGTAATCGCACAAAAACCATCAGTAGAAAACGTGATTACAGAAGTAGTAGAATATTATAAGTAAAACTTAAACAAGTTATTAATTTTCAAAAATCTCTTTGTGAAAATTTGTGTAATTTGTGGTAAAGAAGAAATAAAAATGATTAAAAACGACCTATTCCTAAAAGCCCTAAATAACGAAACCGTAAATCGTCCACCCGTTTGGATGATGCGTCAAGCCGGTAGATATTTGCCAGAATTCATGGCAATCAAAGAAAAATACGATTTCTTCACCCGTTGCAAAACACCAGAACTAGCATCCGAAATCACGGTACAACCAATACGCATTATAAAACCCGATGCGGCAATTCTGTTTTCAGACATTCTAGTTGTGCCACAAGCTATGGGAATTCAAGTCGAATTGCAAGACAATATCGGACCAGTTTTACCAAACCCAATCCGAAAAGCTTCTGATGTTGATAATGTGTTCATTCCAGACATCAACGAAACATTGGGCTACGTGATGGATGCCATCGATATGACACGTGAAAAGTTAAACAACGAAGTACCATTAATCGGTTTTGCAGGTTCACCTTGGACCATTTTCTGCTACGCCGTGGAAGGAAAAGGTTCCAAAAGTTTCGATAAAGCCAAAGGTTTTTGTTTCACCGAACCCGCAGCAGCACACGCATTGTTGCAAAAAATCACCGATACTACCATTTTATATTTAAAAGAAAAAGTAAAACACGGTGTCAACGCCGTTCAAATTTTCGACTCTTGGGGCGGAATGTTGTCACCAACCGATTATCAGGAATTTTCATGGTTCTACATGAACCAAATCGTCGAAGCTCTTGCTCCAGAAACCAAAGTTATCGTCTTCGGAAAAGGATGTTGGTTCGCCCTAAACGATATGGCAAAATCAAAAGCATCAGCGCTTGGTGTCGATTGGACCATCACCGCCAGAAACGCACGTTACCTAACAGGTGGAAAAATAACGCTGCAAGGTAATTTTGACCCAAGTAGATTATTGTCAACAATTCCAACCATCAAGAAAATGGTGCATCAAATGATTGACGAATTCGGAAAAGACAACTATATCGTAAACCTAGGTCATGGAATTTTACCAAACATCCCTGTTGATCATGCAAAGGCTTTTATTGAAGCGGTGAAGGAGTATAATAAGTAGTAATTTTATTTTTAAATTTGTGTAAAAAGAAGACTAATGACTGAAAAAGAGTTACAAAATTATTTGATAAATAACTTTCCAATCGAAAATGAAAAATGCGAATGGAAAGAATTCAAATCTTTAAAAAATTCTGTAGCTGGAAAAGAAGGAGATGACATCGTTTCTTATATTTCAGCAATTGCCAATATGCAAGGCGGTCATTTAGTTATTGGTGTAAAAGATGAAACACTTGATATTATTGGTATTCAAGACTTTGCTGGGTATTCGATTAGTAATATTCGTTATCGAATAAACGGAAATTGTACTAACCTTGATATTGAAAATTTTTCTATTGAAGAATTTAAAACTTCAGACACTAATAAAACGATTTGGATTTTTAAAATTCCAAAACATCAATTTAGACTTCCTGTTTATGCTCACAAAAAAACTTGGCAAAGAATAGATGACAATTTAGTTGCAATGACTAAATCAAGATTGGATTCCATTTTAACAGAGATTAAAATAAATGAAGATTGGTCTAAAGAAATTATCGATGATGCTTCAATTGATGATTTAGATACTGAAGCTATTAAAAAAGCAAAAATTGAATTTATAAAGAGAAATCCGAAATATAGCGACGAAGTAGGTAAATGGAGTAATGTTGATTTCTTAAACAAAGCAAAAATTACTATTAAAAATAAAATAACAAGAACAGCTTTAATTTTATTAGGTAAAGAAGAAGCAGAACATTACTTGAATTCTACGGTTAAAATTAGATGGAACTTAAAAAGTTTAGATAATCAAGATAAAGACTACGAAATATTTTCTATACCATTTTTGTTAAATATTGATGAGGTTTATAAAAAAATTAGAAATCTTAAATATCGTTATTTAAGAGAAGGTACTTTATTTCCAGATGAAGTATTAAGATATGAACCTTTTATTATTCGAGAGTCATTAAACAATGCCATCGCTCATCAAGATTATACAAAAGGAGCTAGAATAAACGTTGTGGAATTTGAAGACGATCATTTGGTTTTTTCAAATTATGGCTCATTTTTGCCTAAATCAGTTGAAGAAGTAGTTTTAAATGATACGCCTGAAGAAGTCTATAGAAATCCTTTCTTAGTGGAAGCTATGAAAAACTTAGATATGATTGAAACTCAAGGTGGAGGAATCAAAAAAATGTTTAATTTTCAAAAACAACGTTTCTTTCCTTTACCTGATTTTGATTTTGAAGATAACAAAGTAAAAGTTACCATCATTGGTAAAATTCTCGATGAAAACTTTGCAAGGATACTTATTAAAAACTCTGAATTAAAATTAGAAGAAATTATACTTCTTGATAAAGTTCAAAAGAAAAAAGAAATTACCGAAAGTGAGTTTAAACACCTAAAAAAATGCAAATATATTGAAGGCAGAAAACCAAACATTTATCTTTCTCATGATATTGTTGTTTCTGTGAATAATGAAGATTTAAAAAGAGAATATCTTGAAAATAGAAGTTTTGATGATTCTCATTTTAAAAAAATGATTTTAGATTATCTTAGAACTTATGGAAGATGTAAAAGAGATAAAATTGATAATTTAATTATTCCTAAACTATCTAAAGCATTATCCGAAGAAAAGAAGAGAAACAAGGTGACTAATTACTTATCTTCCTTAAGAATGGAAGGAAAAATTGTTAATACCCCAGGTTATTTTTGGGAAACCGTTTAAATACTTTTTAAATACTTTTAAACACTTTTTAAATACTTTTAAACACTTTTTAAACACTTTTAAATTGAAAAATAAATTCTACACCTACATACAAACCCTACAAGATCAAATATGTAGACGATTAGAAGACATTGATGTTGGTACCAAATTTCGCGAAGACATTTGGGAACGACCTGAAGGCGGCGGAGGAAAAACACGCGTTATCGAAAACGGAAACGTTTTTGAAAAAGGTGGCGTAAACATTTCCGCAGTTCACGGCAAGTTGCCCGAAACTATGCAAAAAATGTTCAACGTTGGCGAAGCCGATTTCTTTGCCTGCGGATTGAGTTTGGTTATTCACCCAAAAAGCCCGATGGTTCCAACGGTTCATGCCAATTGGCGTTATTTTGAAATGTATGATGATAATGGTGAAGTGATTAATTCGTGGTTTGGCGGCGGACAAGATTTAACACCTTATTATATGTTTGAAGAAGACGGAAAACATTTTCACCAAACCTGCAAAAACGCTTGCGACAAACATAATTTAGATTTTTATCCAAAATATAAAAAACAATGCGATGCCTATTTTTGGAATGCACATCGCAATGAAGCTCGTGGTCTTGGTGGATTGTTCTTTGATTATTGCAAAGCAACCGACGACATGAAAATGGAAGATTGGTACAATTTCGTAACCGAAGTTGGAAATTCTTTCTTAGAAGCGTATGTGCCGATTGTTGAAAAAAGAAAAAATTCAGCTTACACAGCAGAACAAAGAAATTGGCAAGAAATCCGCCGTGGTCGTTATGTAGAATTCAATCTAGTTCACGATAAAGGCACTTTATTCGGATTAAAAACCAACGGTAGAATTGAAAGCATCTTGATGAGTTTGCCACCACATGTGCAATGGGTTTATGACCATCATCCTGAAAAAGGTAGCGAAGAAGAAAAATTATTAAAAATATTAGAAAAACCAATTGATTGGGTTTAGTTTTTTAAGTTCTAAACTTGAAACTTGAAACTTGAAACCTGAAACAATTTAAACGTATAAATTATGTTCCCATTACAAAGAGGCAGAAGACTAAGAGTAAACGAAAGCATTCGTTCATTAGTTCGTGAAACAAGTTTATCTCCGGCAGATTTTATGTTCCCGATGTTCATCATGGAAGGCGAAAATACCAAAGTTGAAATTCCATCAATGCCAGGTATTTATCGTCGAACATTAGATTTAACAGTAGAAGAAGTAAAAGAACTTTTTACACTCGGAATCCGCGCCGTAAATATTTATGTAAAAGTAAATGATAACTTAAAAGACAACACCGGAAAAGAAGCTTGGAACTCAGACGGATTGATGCAAAATGCCATTCGTGCCATCAAAAAAGCATGTCCCGAAATGATTGTAATGCCCGATGTTGCTCTCGATCCATATTCAATTTATGGTCACGACGGAATTATTGAAAAAGGAGACATTGCTAACGACAAAACCAACGATGCTTTAGTAAAAATGGCAGTTTCTCATGCCGAAGCTGGAGCCGATTTTGTTGCGCCAAGCGACATGATGGACGGAAGAGTTTTAAGATTAAGACAAGGTTTAGATGCTGCAGGTTTTCAAAATGTGGGCATCATGAGTTATTCTGCAAAATATGCCTCTGCTTTTTACGGACCATTTCGTGATGCGTTAGATTCAGCTCCAAAAGAAGCCGATGTTGTGGCTCCAAAAGATAAAAAAACCTATCAAATGGATTATTCGAACCGAATCGAAGCCGTAAAAGAAGCACTTTGGGATGTTGAAGAAGGTGCCGATATGGTAATGGTAAAACCTGGAATTGCCTATCTTGATATTGTTCGCGAAGTAAAAAATGCAGTGAATGTTCCGGTTACGGTTTTTCATGTTTCTGGCGAATATGCCATGGTAAAAGCAGCTGCCGAAAGAGGTTGGCTTGACCATGATAAAATCATGATGGAACAATTAATGTGTATCAAACGTGCAGGAGCAAGTTTAATTTCGACTTATTTTGCTAAAGAAGCCGCTATTTTATTAAACAAACAATAATGAAACGAGTAACTTTTTTTGCATTAACGGTACTATTATTTTCTTGTAAAAAAGAAAGTGAAGATAATTTTGGTCAACCAAAATCAGAAGCAACCGAAAAGATTTCAGGTAAAGAACTTTTTGAAACTAAAGGAAATTGTGTAGCTTGCCACATGACAAACCAAAAAGTTATTGGTCCAAGTTTAGAAGAAATTTCCAAAATTTATAAAGACAAAAACGCTAGCATAGTTTCCTTTTTAAAAGAAGAAAGCCAACCCATTGTTGACCCAAGTCAGTACGAAGTAATGAAAACCAATTTTGCCATAACTAAGAAAATGTCCGACGATGAATTAAAAGCATTAGAAGATTATATTTTTGCTCATTAGAAAATAGAATTCACTATTTTTATAGAATGGAAACTTGCTTTATCAATTCACCACTTGGCATCACAAAAATAGTTGGCGATGAAAATGGAATTTCTGTGATTTCAATTTTAGCAGAAGGAGAAGTTTCTAAAACCATTCCCAAACCACTAAAAGAATGTGTTGCACAACTCGGCGACTATTTTGATGGGAAAAGAACAGAATTTACGTTTACTTTAAATCCAACTGGAACCGATTTTCAACAACGAGTTTGGCAAGAATTACTTAAAATTCCTTTTGGCAAAACCATTTCTTATCTCGATTTATCCAAAAAAACAGGTGATGCAAAAGCCATTCGAGCCGTTGCTTCTGCTAATGGTAAAAATCCACTTTGGATTGTCATTCCTTGTCATCGTGTTATTGGAACTGATGGTTCTTTGACTGGTTACGCTGGTGGTTTGTGGCGTAAAAAATGGTTACTCGAACACGAAAATCCATCCAATCAACAATCGTTGTTTTGAATTCTTAGATTTTTTTATTGCTAATGGCACATGAATAAGAATTTTATGTATTTTTATGTGCATAAATAAATGTCTAATTCTTATTGATATAACTTATGATAGAAAAAATCAACCTCAATAATATTCTTTTTCTTGATATTGAAACCGTTCCAATAGAAGAAAATTTCAATAATTTAGATGATGAAATGCAACAGCTTTGGGAACAAAAAACACAATACCAACGTAGAGATGAATTTACTCCCGATGAGTTTTATGATAGAGCAGGAATTTGGGCTGAATTTGGTAAAATAGTCTGTATTTCGGCAGGTTATTTTGTCAATAAAAGTGACATTCGAAACTTCAGAGTTACTTCTTTTTTTGGCGATGAGGTGAAGATTTTAAAAGATTTTTCTAACTTATTAAACAATCATTATAATCAGCCACAACATGTTTTGTGTGGTCATAATGCAAAAGAATTTGACATTCCATTTATCGCTCGTAGAATGATTATCAATCAGGTTGCCATTCCTGATAAACTGAATTTATTTGGTAAAAAACCTTGGGAAATTCCACATTTGGATACATTGGAATTGTGGAAATTTGGCGATTACAAACATTTTACTTCTTTAAAATTATTAACCAAAATCCTCGGAATTCCTTCTCCAAAAGGCGATATTGATGGTAGTCAAGTTGGTCATGTTTTTTATGTAGAAAAAGACATCGACCGAATTGTAACCTATTGTGAAAAAGATGTAATTGCAGTAGCACAAATTTTCCTCAGACTTCGCAGAGAAGATTTATTAGTCGATGATGAGATAATTCATGTGTGAATTTTATTTTAGACCTAACAGGTTTTCAAAACCTGTTAGGTCTTTTTTAGTACATTTACAAAAATTAATAAAACATGGTTTTAAGTAGATTTTGGCTCGCAATTTTTATTTCGTCAATTGTCTTTGTAATTATCAGTTTATTTTCGGGCACCAATTACACCATTGATTATGTATTGAATGGTGAAAAAGGCAATCCTATTTTAATTTCTGAAAAATATATTGATGAAGTTCCTGCTTTTATCAGAGACAGTATCCAATTGAAAGAAGATAAAACCACGATTGTTAATCGTGATTTGTCAAATCCTGATACGACTTATGTTTATAAAAATAAAACGGTTCAAATATACAGTGGCGTTCAAAAATCAGATGGTTTGCTGGCAACATGTAAAAGCAGTTTAGTAGATATTATTATTCCGCTTATTGCTTATTTAGCATTCTTTTGTGGACTAATGGAACTGTTAATTATTTCTGGAGTTTCCGGAAAATTAGCCAAAGTATTGAGTCCGGTTTTTGTAAAAGTCTTTCCAAGTATTCCTAAAAATCATCCATCCATTTCGTATATGACGTTAAATTTTGCAGCCAACTTTTTAGGTTTAGACTCAGCCGCAACGCCTTTTGGATTAAAAGCGATGGAAAGTTTACAAGAAATAAACCCCGAAAAAGACAAGGCAAGCGATGCCCAAATTATGTTTATGTGTTTGCATGCCTCGGGTTTAACATTGATTGCAACATCTATTATTGGTTATCGTGCGGCAGCTGGTTCAAGTAATCCAGCAGATGTGATGTTGCCATGTATCATAACTTCTTTTATTGGAACAATCGCAGCTTTTATCATCGTTGGAATCAAACAAAAAATCAATTTTAAAAGTGCTTCTTTAGCAATAGGTTTAATGACTTTGATAGGTGCCATTATTGGTTTGTTGATGTATGTAAATCATTTGGATCTTATCGGGAAAAACTATTTCACATCTAATCTTTCGGGATTGATATTATTGACCATTATTGTTTTTACCTTAATTTATGCTTTTCGAAAAGAGAAATTGTTTGCAGAAGCAAAAACTACCGTTTTTGATGCTTTTGTAACGGGTGCAAATAATGGTGTTAAAACTGGAGTTACCATTTTTCCTTATGTTTTGGGAATGTTAGCCGCAATTTCATTATTTAGAAATAGTGGTTTGTTTGATATTATTAGTAATAGTTTAGCATTCGTATTTTCAATTGTTGGATTGAATAAAGAAATAATCGATGCTTTACCCGTAGCACTATTGCGACCTTTTAGTTCTGCAGGTTCAAGAGGATTTTTAATTGATTCGATGAATACTTTTGGAGCCGATTCGTTAACAGGAAGATTGAGTAGTATTTTTCAATGTAGTGCCGAAAGTACGTTTTATGTCATTGCTGTTTACTTTGGTTCTGTAAATATAAAAAATACTCGTTATGCATTAGGAACAATGCTTTTAGTAGATCTAATCTGTGTTATTACTGCAATTTTTGTGGCAACTTGGTTTTTTTAATTAATATTAGATTCCTGCAAGGTTTTCAAAACCTTGTAGGTATTAATTAGTACGAAGTTCTGCAGTTTATTTGTAGTTTTGAAAGTATAATTATAACTAGAAATGAAATTAGAGGTTATAGAAAAAGACCATTTTTATCACATCTATAATCGCGGAATTAATAGCGAATTGATTTTTCATTCGGATGAAAACAAAAGTTATTTCCTAACTTTATTTAACAAACATTTACATGAAAACGTAGCTACATACGCTTATTGTTTAATGGACAATCACTATCATTTTGTATTGCAAATCACTGAAGAGGAAAAGAAAGTAACTCAAGCTTTTTCAAATTTCTTCAACGCTTATGCAAAAGCGTTTAACATACAAAATAGTAGAACAGGAAGTTTGTTTGAAAAACACTTTAAAAGAATAAAAATTGAAGATGAAAATTATTTAAGAAATATTATTCAATATGTTCATCTTAATCCAAAACATCATTTGGATATTAATTACAAAACATATAAATATTCTTCTTTTCAAACTATCCTTTCAAATAAACCTACTAAGTTGCGGAGAATTGAAGTTTTAAAATTATTTGGGGATGTAGACAATTTTATTTATTGTCATGATTATAAAAACGATTTACTTTCTGAAAAGTTTACTTTTGAATAATCTTAACACCTACAAGGTTCTGAAAACCTTGCAGGAGAAGCCGACTTTCCTTAACTTTACAATTCAAAAAAACTCATAAAATGGACTTTATATATCAAGAACCTTTTCCAATTTTAAAAGACGATACACAATACAAAAAAATCACTTCCGATTATGTAAAAGTTGAAAAAATTGGTAACAGAGAAATTTTAAACGTTGATCCAAAAGGATTGGGATTGCTTTCTCAAGTTGCCATGAATGATGTTTCGTTCATGTTAAGAACATCACATTTACAAAAGTTAAAAAACATACTCGACGATCCTGAAGCAACCGATAACGATAGATTTGTAGCCTACAATTTATTGCAAAATGCTGTAGTTGCAATCGATGGAGAACTACCAAGTTGCCAAGATACCGGAACAGCAATTGTTATGGCTAAGAAAGGTGAAGATGTTTACACCGGTGTTGATGATGCCGAATGGTTGTCCAAAGGAATTTTCAATACCTATCAGGAGAAGAATTTACGTTATTCGCAGATTGTTCCGATTTCGATGTTTGAAGAGAAAAATTCGGGTTCCAATCTTCCGGCACAAATTGATATTTATTCCAAAAAAGGAAACTATTACGAATTTTTATTTTTAGCAAAAGGTGGCGGAAGTGCTAATAAAACTTTTTTGTATCAAAAAACAAAATCGTTGTTGAATGATAAATCATTAGATGAGTTTGTTCGCGAAAGAATTAAAGATTTAGGGACTTCGGCTTGTCCACCCTATCATTTGGCTTTGGTCATTGGAGGAACTTCCGCTGAAGCAAATTTAGCTGCAGTAAAGAAAGCATCGGCAGGTTATTTTGACAATCTTCCAACTTCGGGAAATATGGCTGGTCAGGCGTTTCGTGATTTAGAATGGGAACAAAAAGTGTTGAAGATTTGTCAGGAAAGTGCTATAGGAGCGCAATTTGGAGGAAAATATTTTGCTCATGATGTTCGTGTCATTCGTTTGCCGCGTCATGCTGCTTCTTGTCCTGTCGGTTTAGGCGTTTCATGTTCTGCAGATAGAAATATAAAAGGGAAAATTACCAAAGACGGAATTTTTGTAGAGCAATTAGAAGCCAATCCAAAGCAGTTTTTACCAGAAGTTGCGCCACATTTAGAAGCACCAGTTGAGGTTGATTTAAATCGCCCCATGAAAGAAATCTTGGCAGAATTAACCAAATATCCAATCAAAACTCGTTTGAAATTAAACGGTACTTTAATTGTGGCAAGAGATATTGCTCATGCAAAAATTAAAGAGCTACTTGATGCAGGAAAACAAATGCCGGAATATTTCAAAAATCACCCAATCTATTATGCTGGACCGGCAAAAACTCCTGAAGGAATGCCATCGGGAAGTTTTGGACCAACAACAGCAGGAAGAATGGATGTTTATGTTGAAGAGTTTCAAAAAGCTGGCGGAAGCATGATTATGTTAGCCAAAGGAAATAGAACCAAAGAAGTTACTGATGCCTGTAATACATACGGTGGATTTTATCTTGGTTCAATTGGCGGACCAGCTGCGATTTTAGCCAAAGAAAATATTTTAAAAGTAGAAGTTGTTGATTTCCCAGAATTAGGTATGGAAGCGGTTCGTAAAATTGAAGTAAAAGATTTCCCGGCATTCATCATCACTGACGATAAAGGAAATGATTTCTTCGCTAATTTATAAAAATGGATTTCAAAGAAACCTTTTCGGAGTTTTATTCAAAAGTAAAAAACAGTATAGCCAATGGTACTTTTGCTAAATTAACTTTGGCAAAAACTATTGGAAATACTGATTTAATGAACATTTATGTTCGTCCGATTGTTGATGAAGATGTTTTAAAACTAGAATTGAAATTTAAATTCCAAAAAGAAGAAATAATAGAAATAAGAACTATTGAAGAAACCTTTGACCGTTTATTGGAGTTTATAAATAATCCGTTTTTATCGGCTATTTTGTTTACAACCGAGTTTGATTTGACTTATAAATTGAATAAAAAAAGAGCAGTTAGTATGATTGAACAATTTCCGAGTTTTGGTAATGCAAATGAAGTTTTGTTAGAATTTTTGGCTAATAAATGATAAATAAAAAATAAAAAAAAACCACAAAAATCAGCAGAATTTTGTGGTTTTATATTTACTTTAAAATGAATTAGTCAATAACCATTTCTGGAATTTCACCTTCTATAATTAGTTCAGCTTCGGTTGAAGCAATGATATGTTCTACGGAAACTCCAGGTGCTCGTTCAAGAAGTTTAAAACCTTTTGGAGTAATTTCCATAACGGCTAGCTCAGTCACTACCTTTTTCACACAACCAACGCCGGTTAATGGTAAAGTACAACGTTTTAAAATTTTGCTTTCACCTGCTTTGTTTACATGCATCATGGCAACGATAATGTTTTCTGCGGAAGCGACTAAATCCATTGCTCCGCCCATTCCTTTGACCATTTTTCCTGGAATTTTCCAGTTGGCAATATCACCGTTTTCTGCAACTTCCATCGCACCAAGAATGGTTAAATCTACTTTTTGTGAACGTATCATTCCAAAACTAAAGGCTGAATCAAAGAAACTTGCTCCTGGTAAGGTTGTTATGGTTTGTTTTCCAGCATTAATAATATCGGCATCTTCTTCACCTTCATAAGGAAATGGTCCCATTCCTAAAACGCCATTTTCAGATTGAAATTCAACAGAAATATCGGTGCGAACATAATTTGCTACTAAAGTCGGAATTCCGATGCCTAAGTTTACATAGTAACCATCTTTTACTTCTTTGGCAATTCGTTTTGCGATTTGATTTTTATCTAAAGCCATTGTATTTGATTTGAAAATTTGATGATTTGAAAATTAACCTTTCTTTGAGGAAGATATAATTTTAGAAATTATCAAATTTATAGATTGTAATTTTTTTAATAATTCTTCGCTAGGATTTGGGTAGAATTCGGAATTCAAACAAAGGTCTAACCAATATTGTAATTCATCTGTTTCTTTAGCTGAGATTTTAAATTTATGAATAAAATCTGCTTTACTTTCCGCATTCTGAGCTTCTCTGATATTTGCGCCTATTGAAGTTCCACTTCTAAAAATTTGAGATGCCATTTCAAAACGATTTGTTTTTCTAATTTCTTCAGAATAATTAATAATTTCTAAAGCAAACTCAAATGTTAATTTTACAATTAAATTATCTTTATCGTTTCTCATCTTCAAATTTTCAAATTAAAGAATCTTCAAATTATTTTTGTCTAACGGTTCGTTGTTCAATTCTTTTTTCAAATTTTTCACCTTGAAAAATACGTTGTATCATAATTCCAGGAATGTGAATTTGATTTGGATCCAATGAACCAACAGGCAACAATTCTTCTACTTCGGCAATAGTGATTTTTGCTGCTCCAGCCATTGGTGCATTGAAGTTACGAGCTGTTCCTTTAAAAATTAAATTTCCAGCTTCGTCACCTTTCCATGCTTTTACTATAGAAAAGTCAGCTTTAAAAGCATGCTCCAAAACGTGCATTTTTCCGTTAAATTCTCTGGTTTCTTTTCCTTCGGCTACTTCTGTTCCGTAACCAGCTGGAGTGAAAAAAGCGGGTATTCCTGCTTGTGCAGCACGACATTTTTCTGCTAAAGTTCCTTGTGGTGTTAATTCGACTTCTAATTCACCAGAAAGCATTTGACGTTCAAATTCGGCATTTTCGCCTACATAGGAAGAAATCATTTTTTTGATTTGCTTTTTTTGTAAAAGCAAGCCAAGTCCAAAATCGTCAACTCCTGCATTATTTGAAATACAAGTTAGATTGGTTACTTCTTTTTTTACTAATTCAGCAATACTGTTTTCTGGAATTCCGCAAAGGCCAAAACCACCGAGCATGATGGTCATGTTGTCTTCGATTCCTTGAAGTGCTTCGGTTACTGAATTTACTTTTTTGTTAATCATTGTATTTATTTTTTAGCCCCGATAGTAGTGAAAATCCTTTTTTTTTAAAAAAAAGATTGTAACGGATAGCGGGAAATAGCTTCTAAAAATTATAATCCAAATTCGTCTGTGTCTTGCTCTTTTTGTAGTTCTAATTCTAGTGAATCAACTACTTTTGGAGCCCAACAATCTACTTTTATAGATAGATTTTTTGGTCGTTCGAATTCATCTTTTGACACTTGTAAGTCTTTATCTTCATAACATTTTTTCATAAAATATCCCCAAATTGGTAAGGCAGCAGTTGCACCTTGACCATAAGTAATACTTTTGAAACGAGCCGAACGATCTTCGCAACCCACCCAAACACCAGAAACTAAATTAGGAACCATTCCGATGAACCAACCATCAGATTGATTTTGTGAAGTCCCAGTTTTTCCAGCAATTGGATTTGTAAATGCGTAGGGATAACCTGTTACTCTTTCGTAGCCATATCCACCGCCTTGAGTACGCAATCTTGAACCAGAACCACCTTCGGTTACACCTTCTAACAATTTGATTACTGCAAATGCGATATCTTTATTCAAAACATCATGTGATTCGGGAATTGGCTCATAAAGAACAACACCGTTTTTATCTTCGATTCTATCAATGAATTGAGGTTTGATGTAAACGCCTTGATTGGCAAAAGTACTGTAAGCAGCAACCATATCTTCTACAGTAACTTCCACAGCACCAAGCGCAATGGATGGTTGTAGAGGAATTTCGCTTTTTACACCTAATTTTTTTGTTAAATTAACTACAGCTTCTGGACCAACTTTATCCATAAGTTTAGCAGAAACTGTGTTTATAGAATTGGCTAATGCTTTTTTCAAAGTGACCATTCCACGGTATTTATTATCGGAGTTTTTTGGCGTCCAAGCTGCAGTTACATGATGTCTTCCAACAGGAATTGTATAGGGACTATCGATTATAGAATCGCAAGGCGACATACCTAATTGTTCGATAGCTGTGGCATAAACAAAAGGTTTAAAGGTTGAACCAACCTGTCTTGCACCTTGACCAACGTGGTCGTATTGAAAATATTTATAATTGATTCCACCAACCCAAGCTTTGATATGTCCAGTTTGAGGTTCCATAGACATCATTCCGGCTTGAAGGAAGGATTTGTAATATCTAATAGAATCTAAAGGCGTCATTATTGTGTCTTTTTCACCTTTCCATGTGAAAACACGCATTTTGGTTTTTTTGCTGAATGAAGCGATAATCTCATCATCTGTTTTATCTAAATCTTTTAAAATATGCCATCTTTCGGAAGATTTCATAGCACGTTTTAGGATTCTATTCGTTTCATCTACGGAAATTTTTAAGAATGGAGCATTTTTGTTCCCTTTTTGTTGGATGAAAAATTCCTCCTGAAGATTCTTTATGTGTGCTTGAACGGCTTCTTCGGCATGTTCTTGCATTTTGGAATCTATAGTGGTATAAATTTTTAAACCATCGGTGTAAATATCATATTCTGTTCCGTCTGGTTTTTTATTTTCTTTTACCCAATTTTTCATGTATTCCCGAAGAAATTCTCTAAAATACGTTGCAATTCCTTCTTTGTGTGTTTGTAATTTGAAATCCAGTTTAATAGGTAATTTGCTGTAACTTTCTTTCTGAGCTTCTGTAATTATTTTTGATCTAACCATTTGACCCAACACTACGTCACGTCTATTTTTAACACCTTGTGGGTTTCTAACAGGATTGTAAAGCGACGAATTTTTGAACATTCCAACTAAAATAGCCGATTCATCAATGGTTAAATCTTTGGGTTCTTTATTGAAATAGGTTTTTGAAGCTGAACGGATTCCAATGGCATAATTGTTAAAATCATATACATTAAAATACATCGCAATTATTTCGTTTTTAGTATATTGTCGTTCAAGTTTAATAGCAATTATCCATTCCTTAACTTTTTGGACTAATCTAAAAATCTTAAAAGTGGAACCTTCTCCATGAAATAATTGTTTGGCTAATTGTTGTGTTATAGTACTTGCACCACCATCGGCACCAAGTTTTATAGCGGCACCAAAAGTTCTTCGAGCATCAATTCCCGAGTGTTCATAAAAGCGCTCGTCTTCGGTAGCAATTAAAGTTTTTACCAAATGTGGCGGAAGATCTTCGTATTTAATTGGGGTTCTATTTTCGTTGTAAAATTTCCCAATCGTTACACCATCTGACGAAATAACTTCGGTAGCCAAGTTTGATTCGGGATTTTCTAATTCTTCAAAAGTCGGCATTGCTCCAAAAAATCCCCAAGATGCCAAAAGGAAAAATAGAATTAACGCACTAAATCCATAAATAAAAAATTGCCAAAATTTTCGTTTATAGTACTTAATGTCATTCGTTGTGTTTTTCTTATTTTGAGCCATAATATATTTTTATTCTTTAGATTCTATTCTAAAACCAACATCTGTAATTCCTTTGAGTTGTTCTACTCCTTCAATTTTTCCTGTTTGTCTAACGGCTTGTTTGATATGGATTTTGTAAACACCTTTTTGGTCAAATTTTTCATTGGCTTTATAAAAAAGTTTATTTTCTTTAATGTCACTAAATCCTTCTCCAAGAAGTGTACCATCTGGATTGGTCATAACATATTCTAGAGTATCTACTTTAATTTTTTTGTTAGGTTGCTCTAAAGAAACAATCAAAAACAAGTTGTTAAATGGATAATCATCATTGTCTCTTACATTCAAAAACAAATTATACGTTTTATCTTTTTGAAGTTCAGGCAATTCAAAAGTAACAACACTATCTTTATGCCACGAATTTCCAACTGATTTGTATTCGTCAAAAACTCGATTCTTATCGCAAGAAACAAAGCACAAGCAGATAAATAAATGGACTAAACTATTTTTTAACATCATTTTTAGAAATAATGATTGGTTTTTTCTTTGAATTATTCGTGTTGTTCGAATTGTTTTGATTACTTGGTTTTTTCTTTTTGTTGTTTTTGTTTTTCCTTTTGGGTTGATCAAAACGCGTTAAACTTTCTTGACCCATAGCATTATTGAAATCTTTTTCAGGTAGTGGTGCCATTTCTAATGCAAAATCTTCTAACGAAGTAGCTCGTTTTTTTTCTTTATTTAAAGCTATAATTTCTTTTACATGTTCAATTTTTAACACGTGCCAATTGGCAAAATTATCGGTATAAGCAAACCACATTAAACCTTTAAAAATATCTTGTTTTTGACAAATAGCATCCCCTTTTTCGGTATGTAATTTGGTTTCAAACTCCGGAAAGTCTTTTAAAGCATCAAGGTAAGTATCTAGCTCATAGTTTAAACAGCACTTTAATTTTCCGCATTGACCCGCTAATTTTTGTGGATTTAATGAAAGTTGTTGGTATCGTGCTGCCGAAGTATTAACACTTCTAAAATCAGTTAACCAAGTAGAACAACACAATTCTCTTCCACAAGAACCAATACCGCCTAAACGAGCTGCTTCTTGACGGAAACCTACCTGTTTCATTTCGATTCTGGTCTTAAAACTTTGTGCAAATTCTTTAATTAATTGACGAAAATCTACTCGATCATTAGCAGTATAATAAAAAATTGCTTTGGACCCATCGCCTTGAAACTCGATATCCGAAATTTTCATTTCTAAGTTGAGTCGGATAGCAATTTCTCTGGCTTTTACTTTCATCGGTTCTTCTTTATCACGGGCGTCGCTCCAAATATCAATGTCTTTTTGAGATGCTTTTCGGTATATTTTAGGCACTTCGCCTTTAAAATCAACTCCTTTTTTCTTCATCTGGATTTTAACCAATTCGCCAGTAAGAGTAACAATACCCACATCATGACCAGGAGAGGCTTCGGTTGCAACTACATCACCAATTGATAATGTAATTTTCTCAGTATTGCGATAAAATTCTTTTCTACCATTTTTAAATCGCACTTCAACGCAATCAAAAGCTACTTCACCATTGGGTAAACTCATGTTTGAAAGCCAATCGAAAACCGTTAATTTATTGCAACTATCGGTGCCGCAAGTCCCGTTATTTTTACATCCACGTGGCGTACCGTCTTTGGTACTAGTGGAACAATTTGTACATGCCATAATTTTGAATATATATTGGTCATTCCGAAAAAAAACATCGGAACTACTATCATAAAACGAATAATTTGTAAAGATAGTATTTTGTTAGTTAAAATTTCAAAAGAAATTTAACCTAAAAAAAGTAGCCTAGTTTAGCTCAACCGAATAATTTAGCATATTTCTATTGGGTTTTTCTAAATTTTTTTTAGAAAGAAATATGTTTTTGAATAAAATTTTATTCCAAGAATTACGTTTTTGCCATTCTGAAAAGGTTTCAGTTTTCCAATCAAAATCGTCCTTCCAATAGTATTTTGGAGAAACGTAACAGTAGGTATATGGAATTAAATAAGAGCTGTCATTCTCTGTTTTAACTTTTAAAGATTGCTCTTCGTTTCGACTAATTGTTTTGGGAGAAAGTAAAGTAATGCCTCTTTTGGAAGCTTCTTTTTTTAGAAATGTATTTATTTCTTGATAATCGTTTTCAATTGCTTTTAAACTGAAATTATTATAGGTTGTTTCTCCAATTTTATCAATAGGTCGAAGTTGAATAATGTCTATAGAATACTTATCATAAACCTTGAAAAACTCTTTTAATTCATGAAAATTATCGACGTTAAAAGTGTAATTTATTCGTAATCGTAACGTTGGATTCTTCTTTTTTTCTTCGGTAATGTAACCTAAAACGGCATGGAATTTTTCGAAAACACCTTTATCCATCAAATCTTCATACGTTTCCTTGAAAACGCCATGCATAGAGAAAATAAATTCATTTAAACCAGCTTGAGATAGATCAATAATATCTTGATTTTCTAATAAATTTCCATTGGTAACCATACTAATATATGGAACTTTGTGTTTTTTGGCAATTTTGATTAATTGAACGTTATGCTTAAAAAGCATTGGTTCTGCGCCACAACCAATTTGTAGTTTTAGTGCGTTTTTAAAATTTACTTTGGCTAATTCTTCTAAATCATTTTCTTTAAAAATGCCTTTCATGTTGGTTCTAACGTATTCATCATCGGTAAAATAACACATTTTACAACGAAGATTACAGGCTAAAACCGGATCAAATTGAATGGCAAGGTATCGTTTATTTAAAACACTCAATAACCATAAACCAAAGAACTTTATTCGATGACTTTTGATAGCATGATTGAATTTGAGCAGTTTATAAATATCCATTTTTTCTAATTAGTTTACCAATTTAAACAATTTATCCGACAAACGAACTCTAAAAGGAACTTCAAAAGTGACTTTATCACCAATTTTTGCCGCTGAATTTTCACAGCCGTTGACAAACATTTTTTCTAAAATTAACTCTTGATTTCCTGTAGTTGGACCAGAAATTAGAATTTTATCTCCAAGTTGCAATTCGTTGTTTTCAATGATGAATAATCCAATTCCAGCTTTTACAAAGTAATGTTCGGCTTTGCCAAGAATAACTTTTTTTGCTTTTATCTTTTGACGAATGTCTTTTGTTTTTTTGGCAACAGCCAAAGCCACATCAGATAATTCTCCTGAATGTTTGAATTTTAATTTTTCTGATTTTCCTTTTCTAAAAACTTTGTTTCCAACTTGTTTGCCACTTCTTAATCGAACTTGTTCTTCCAGGGATAAATGTGTAATGTCTAAACATTCAGTAGAACAGCAATTTTCCATTACAGCTTGACATTCATCACATTGAATAAACAGTAAATGACAACCATCATTTGCACAATTGGTGTGATTATCACATGGTTTTCCACATTGATGACATTGAGCAACAATATCATCCGTAATTCTTTCCCCTAAACGATTATCGAAAACGAAATTTTTACCAATAAATTTACTTTCTAAACCTTCTTCTTTGATTTGTTTAGCATAATTGATAATTCCGCCTTCCAATTGATAAACATTTTTGAAACCTTGGTGTTTGTAGTAAGCAGAAGCTTTTTCGCAACGAATTCCACCGGTGCAATACATCACTAAGTTTTTGGTTTCCTTATAATCTTTTAATTGCTCGTTGATGATGGGCAAACTTTCTCTAAATGTTTCCACATCAGGAGTTATGGCGTTTTTAAAATGACCAACTTCGCTTTCATAATGATTTCTAAAATCAACCACAATTGTATTTGGATCTTCCAGAATTTTATTGAATTCTTTTGCGCCTAAGTGAATTCCTTTTTTGGTAACGTCAAAAGTTTCATCGTTTAAACCATCGGCTACAATTTTATGACGAACTTTTATAGTTAATTTTAAAAACGAATGATCATCTTGTTCAACAGCAACATTCAAACGGATGCCTTTCATGAAATCATAAACTTCTAGTGTTTCACGAAATTCTTCAAAGTTATCAGCAGGAACGCTCATTTGAGCATTTATTCCTTCGTGAGCAACATATATTCTGCCCAATGCATTGAGTGCATTCCAAGCAATAAATAAATCGTCGCGAAATTTTTTTGGATCTTCAATTTTGGCATACGCATAGAAAGACAACGTTAGTCGCTGTTTTCCGGCTAAATCAATTAGCTCTTTTCTTTCTTCTGCGCTTAAGGTGTTATACAGTTGCATGCTATAAACGTTTAAGTGAGAAATATGTTTTTTTGAACTCTAATTGGAAGAATTCGTTTGCAAATTTAATGCTTAACCGCAAAGTTCGCAAGGTTTTTTTACGCAAAGTTCGCTATGATTAAAAAATAACCACAAATTCACAGATTATTAATAAAATCTGTGAATCTGTGGCTAAAAATATTCTTTTAAGTTCTTAACAGAATTCAGCGTAAGCATCTTTTAAGTTTTCAGCAATCATTTCAGCGGGTCTTCCTTCGATATGATGGCGTTCTAACATGTGCACCAATTCACCATTTTTGAACAACGCCATACTTGGCGACGATGGAGGAAAAGGGAACATTTCTTCTCTAGCAGCGTCAACTGCTTCTTTGTCAACACCTGCAAAAACGGTTACTAAATGGTCTGGTTTTTTGCTTCCGTCCAAACTCATTTTTGCTCCAGGACGAGCGTTTCTTGCGGCACAACCACAAACTGAGTTTACTACAACTAGTGTTGTTCCTTCTTCTTTGATCGCATTTTTTACTGCTTCGGCACTATATAAATCTTGAAAACCTGCTTCTGAAAGCTCAGCTCGCATTGGTTTTACCATTTCTTCTGGATACATAATATTTTAGATTTTAGATTGTTGATTACAGAAATTTGATTTAATTAAATCATTGCAAAGATACAACGAATTCTAATTTTTTATTTTAAATAAATCATAAAGAATTGTTATAATGAAATAGAAGATTAAAATGTAAAAATCCTTCCAAATAACGCTTTAATGAATGGAATTTTTGGACATTTCCAAATCACTTGCAAATCCTCTAAAAATGTAGTTTCTTCATCTAAAAACCTAAAAATTAAGGTTGGATTTCCTTTTTTAAATAACGACGAAAACACTAAAGAACCTAATGCGTTATTTTGAAATAAAACATCAATAAACAATAAATCATACAGCCAATATTTAGTTTTTTTGTGAAGTTTTCTAAAGTCTGTTTCATTGTGCGAATTTGAATTTTTAGTTTCTAAAAACGCTACCAATTCTTTTGATTTTTTAGTTACATTTTTAAATGTAAAGCCTGTACTTGCTTTTGTCCATCCGCCAGCTGAGCCAATGTTTACAATGTTTTTAGTATTGTTTTTCCAAAATTTATAGCACGTCATGGGTATGTTTCCTTGTTCTTTTTCTACAATTTCAAATTCAGTAACTCCGAGTTTTTCGATATAATTTTTTATTTCTTTTTCGTATTCGTTTTTAGAAAGTAAGTCTTTTGAAAACAAAGTATATTCTAGTAAAGCTTCTGTTTCAGATGTTGGTAAAACATACATAAAACGAGTGTTGCCTTTTTGTTCCACAGAAAAATCCATAAACGTGGCACAATTTGGATTGAAAACAGCTTCTTTACTTTTGATGAACCATCCTATAAAATGTTGTTGTAATAGTGGATATTTTGATTGATTTTTTATAGGCTTTGGATTGAAAATGGAATTAAAAATCTTGTTACAAGTATAATTATGGGTTTCTGTTTTTAAAACACAGTGATTTCCTAATTCCTCAAAATAAACAACTTTTTGATTGCTAAAGTGAATGTTATCTTGTTTTGAAATCAATTCGAAAACCATGTTATAAAAATTTAATCCACGAACCATTGTATATTGGTATGGGTTTAGATTTAAAACACGTTTATAAGTTGCATTTTTAAATAACGCTTCATTCCACTTTTTGGAAGTTATTTCATCAAATAAATTAGTATCATCCCAAAAACACCACGTTCTGTCGTTATTCTTTTTTGAATCTATGTCTAATAAAAGAATGGATTTGCCTTGAAAATCTTCTGAACGAATCATTTCACAAACCGTCATTAAAGCCGAAAGTCCGGAACCAGCGAATATATAATGGTAATGTTGCATTGTTCAAAAATACATTTTTAACGTTATAGATTTTGATAATAGTAGTATAAAAACTAATTTTTAATAACCAACCAAAAAAAATCTTTTTTAATTAACTTTACATAAAAATATAAAATTATGTTATCAAAAAATATCGAAGTGGCATTAAACAAACAAATTAGAATTGAAGCAGAAAGTTCACAAACTTATTTATCAATGGCTTGTTGGGCTGAAGTAAATGGATTAGAAGGAATTTCAAATTTCATGTATGCACAATCAGATGAAGAAAGACAGCATATGTTAAAACTCATTAAATATGTTAATGAACGTGGTGGACATGCTAAAATTTCAGAATTAAGCGCTCCAAAAACAGAGTTTGATAATTTTAAAAACATGTTTGAGTTGTTGTACAAGCACGAACTTTTTGTTTCAGAATCAATCAATGAATTGGTTAGAATTACGTTTGAAGAAAAAGATTATTCCACGCATAATTTCTTGCAATGGTATGTTTCTGAACAAATAGAAGAAGAATCACAAGCCAAAACAATTTTAGATAAAATCAATTTAATTGGAGATGATAAAGGCGGATTGTATTTGTTTGACAGAGATATTCAATCAATTGCAGCAGCTAATTCTGCTTCGAATGTTAAAAACTAATTGTTAAAATTTATTTAGAATAGATAAAAATAAACTACTTTTGAGCTGTTTTTAAATTTAGAAACTTTGGCCTCAAAAGTAAAAGATAAAAAAAAGAAAAAAGACAAGAAAAAAGATTCAATCGATGTGTTGATACTTTTAAAAAATCTTGATGCCTGCAAATCTAGTTGTTGCGAAAAGTATAAAAAAAATGAAAAAAAACGGTGCAAACGTTGCCCGATGTTTGACCTTTTAAAATCCATAAACTAAATGTTTCCAAATATTGGAAGCATTTTTTTATAATCTAAATGAAAACCCAAGAGCAAAATAGTTATCAGGTGCATTTTCTGAAATTCCAAATCCACTAGACAAATCTAGCATAAAATTAGTGCTAATCAAATAGGTAATACCACCATCAAAATTATGATTTGCTTCATTGTTTTGAGGAGCAAATCCAAATAATTCAATATAAGAGCCTAATTTTTCTGTAATTGAATAACCTGTTGCAACAGTATAAATAAAAGTTGGTTCAGGTGTAAAACCATCCCATTCAGCACCAAGATTATAACTTAAAGAGAATTTTTCACTTAAAGTATGTTGCATTACAAATAGAAATTCAGGTGCAAAATAATCTGTTATAAAAGCAGTTGAAGCAACATTGGGCAATGAAACATGACCAATAAAAGAAGTTTTTGGGAAAACACCATTTTCTTCGGCTATTTTTATTTTGCAACCTACCAAAATCGGATTAAAACCAGTTATTGTTTCTACATTAAACTTTTCTGAGGCAAATTCAGTAATTAATCGTAATTCAAAATTTTCATTAAAACCATATTTCCACAAAGTTGAAGGCAAAAGATTTGTTTTACTATTGACATCATTTTTTTGAAAAGAAAATCCAGTTTCTACTTGAAGCATTCCTTTCGGAGTTAAAGAAGGTGTTTCAGTTTAATCTGGTCTGTCAGTTTGAATAGGTTCAATTTCTTTTTCTTGAGCAAATATTGTTGAATACAAAAACAAAGCAAAGAATAAAATTTTTGATTTCATAATTTTTAATTTAGACAAAACTAAAAATATTTTTCACGATACAAAAATTATTGCTACTTTTGTTAAAAAAACAGGCAAATGACAAATTCAGAAGAAAACTATTTAAAGGTAATCTATCATTTATCCTTAGTTTCTCCAAAAGGTGTAAACACTAATGCCATTGCTGGAATGCTTGAAACCAAAGCTTCCTCTGTGACGGATATGATGAAAAAATTAGCCGAAAAAGAATTGGTGCTTTATCAAAAATATCAAGGAGTAACTTTAACCGAAAAAGGTTTTTTATCGGCTAAAATGATTGTGAGAAAACATCGTTTATGGGAAGTTTTTTTGGTAGAAAAGTTAGATTTTGCTTGGGATGAAGTACATGAAATTGCGGAAGAATTGGAACATATAAAATCCGAAAATTTAATTAATAAACTAGATGAATTTTTAGGTTTTCCAGCCTTTGATCCACATGGTGATCCAATTCCAAATGAAAATGGAGAAATTCAAAAAGTATCCAAGTTGTTGTTGTCCGAATCTGAATTAAACAGAGAATATCAGTGTGTTGGTGTCAAAGATTCTTCTTCGGATTTTTTGCAATATTTAGACAAACAAAATATAGCATTAGGTTCAAAAATAAAAGTTATCAATAAGGAACAGTTTGATGAAACTTTAACAATAGAAGTAAATAATACATCATTGACCATTTCGAATAAAATTGCTAAAAATTTATTTGTAAAAAATAAATCACTATGAGTAAATCATTAGAAGAAGTAAACGAATCAATTGCTACTCAAGGCAAAAAATCAACTTTTAGAAAAATTTTAGCATTTTTTGGTCCGGCTTATTTGATTTCTGTTGGCTATATGGATCCAGGGAATTGGGCAACCGATTTGGCAGGAGGAAGTCAGTTTGGCTATGCCTTAATTTGGGTTTTGTTAATGAGTAATATCATGGCATTATTACTTCAAAGTTTGAGTGCAAGACTTGGAATTGTTACACAGCGCGATTTGGCGCAAGCTTCAAGAGAAACCTATTCACCATTTATTAATTACATACTTTATTTCTTAGCCGAAATAGCTATTGCAGCTTGTGATTTGGCCGAAGTTCTTGGGATGGCAATTGGGTTGAATTTATTGTTTGACATTTCCTTAATTAATGGAGTATTGATTACGGTTTTAGATACTTTTTTGCTCTTGTTTTTAATCAACAAAGGGATGCGAAAAATGGAAGCTTTTATTATTGCATTAGTAGCTATAATTGGATTTTCCTTTGTGTTTGAAATGATTTTTGCCGAACCCGAAGTTTCAAAAATATTTGCAGGATTAGTACCTAGCTTGCCTGGAGAAGCCGCATTGTATATTGCCATCGGAATTATTGGAGCAACCGTTATGCCTCATAATTTATACTTGCATTCCTCTTTGGTACAAACTCGAAAATTCGATAGGAGCAAAGAAGGAATTAAACAGGCATTGAAATACAATTTTATGGATAGCGCTATTGCATTAAACTTAGCTTTTTTTGTAAATGCAGCGATTTTGATTTTAGCAGCAGCTACTTTTTATAAAAATGGTATGTTTGAAGTTGCTGAAATTCAAGATGCACACATGTTGTTAGAACCACTTTTAGGAACACATTGGGCACCAATTTTATTTGCAGTTGCTTTGATTGCTGCAGGACAAAGTTCTACAATTACTGGAACTTTAGCTGGACAAATTATTATGGAAGGCTATTTAAATTTGAGAATTCAGCCGTGGGTTCGAAGAATAATTACACGTTTAATAGCTATTGTTCCGGCTGTTGTAACTATATTATATTTTGGTGAAAGTGTTACAGGAAAATTGTTGATTCTTAGTCAAGTGATTTTGAGTTTGCAGCTAGGTTTTGCTATTATCCCACTAATACATTTTGTGAGCGATAAAACAAAAATGAAAGGTTTTCATATTGGAAAAGCAACACAAATCGCTTCTTGGTTAATTGCTTTAATTATTGTTTCCTTAAACGGAAAATTGGTTTATGATGAAATAAAAGGTTGGTTAGAAACAGCTGAAAACCCTACAGTCATTTGGTTTACGGTAGTTCCGTTAACTATAGGTTTTTTGTTCTTATTACTCTTTATTATTTTCAAACCGTTCATCACGAAAACTAAAAATAATATTGAAAATCATTCTCCACATTCTTTAAAATTAAACTTTGAGGAAACAAAAATTAATGATAAAAAAGACATTGCTGTTTCTGTTGATTTTTCCACAGCTGATGAAATTGCACTAAATGCAGCAATTGAATTGGGAGGAAGGAATGCTAATTATACTCTAATTCACATTGTAGAAACCGTTGGTGCTATGATATATGGTGAAAAAACTGATGACCACGAAACGACGATTGACGAAAAATTACTTTTGGAATACCAAGAAATGTTGAAGGAAAAAGGATTTAATGTCTCCACAAAATTAGGATTTGGAAAACCATTTAAAGCAATTCCAACAATAATAAATGAAGGTAAATATGATGTTTTAGTAATGGGAACACACGGTCATACAGGTATTAAAGATTTGCTTTTTGGCACAACGGTAAATAAATTGCGACACAAAATTTCGATTCCATTATTGATTGTGAAAAATTAATGACAACCACAATCGTCTTTGTCACAACCTTTTTTTGATTTTGGCTTCCAAATAAATTTTGTCACTAAAAAACCAATAGCAATTCCTAAAGCAATATAAACTAGTATTTCTTGGACATTCATAGGTTTTATTTTAAAAGTTGATAGGCAATTAATGCTGTGATATAGGCAAATCCACTCATAAAAACCAACTGAATAATTGGCCATTTCCAGGAGTTGGTTTCTTTTTTAACAATAGCTAAAGTAGAAACACATTGCATGGCAAAAGCATAGAATAATAATAATGAAATTCCTGTAGCAAAATTGAATATTTTGGAGCCATCGGGGTTAATTTCGGCTTCCATTCTTTTCTTAATAGTGGTTTCTTCATCGCTATGACTGCCAACACTATAGATAGTTGCTAATGTTCCAACAAAAACTTCACGAGCAGCAAAAGAGCTTACAACCGCAATTCCGATTTTCCAATCGTAACCCAAAGGTTTTATGACTGGTTCCATACTTTTTCCAATAATTCCGATATACGAATTTTCCAATTTATATTCGGCAACTCTATCAGGAATTACAGATGGATTTATTTTTAAATCACTATTATACACTTCTTTTTCAATAATTTTTTGTGCATTTTTAAATTCAGTATTTGGACCATGCGAACCTAAAAACCAAAGGACAATAGATATGGCAAGTATTATTTTTCCGGCACCAAAAACGAATGCTTTTGTCTTTTCAATTACATTAATGGCAATATTTTTAAACATCGGAATTTTGTAGCTCGGCATTTCAACCACAAAATAAGCTTTCGTTTTCAATTTTAATATTTTATTTAAAATGAAAGCAGAAAATATAGCCATTCCAAATCCCAAAAGATACAAAATCATCAATGTTGCACCTTGTAAACTAAACAATCCTAAAATTCTTTTATCAGGAATAATTAATGCAATTAATATGGCATAAACAGGCAATCTGGCAGAACAAGTTATGAATGGTGTTACTAAAATGGTAATCAATCGTTCTTTCCAGTTTTCAATGTTTCTTGCACCCATAATAGCTGGTATGGCACAAGCTGTTCCCGAAATCAATGGCACAACACTTTTGCCAGAGAGTCCATAACGGCGCATAATTTTATCCATTAAAAAAACTACTCGACTCATATAGCCACTTTCTTCAAGTATTGAAATAAAAAGAAATAAAAATGCAATTTGTGGAATAAAAATCACAATACCGCCTATACCTGGAATGATTCCTTCGCTAATTAAATTGGTAAACTCTCCTGGTGCAAGATGGTTTTTTGCATAGGTTGAAAAATTCGCAAATGTACTATCAATCCAATCCATAGGAACACTTGACCAATCAAAAATAGATTGAAAAATAAGTAATAAAATGCCAAAGAAAATAAGATAACCAAAGATTTTGTGCGTCAAAATTCTATCTAATTTTGCTCTTATATCGGTTGCTTTTGAAACGTCAATTTTTTGACCTATTTTCAATGTATCATTAATAAACTGATAGCGTTTTATGGTTTCCTTTTGTTGTAATCTTTTTAAATCAGAATGTGATTTGGTAAACGAACTTCGAATTTCATTTCTGTCTAAATTCAAAAAATTCACATCTTGTGTAATGACCAACCAAAGTTTATAAACCAATTGATTTGGAAATGCATTTCGCAGTTTGTCAAAATACTCCGCATCAATAGTCGAAGCATTCAAGCAAGGTTCGGTTGATAGATTTTTATAATCAACAATGGCATTTTTTAATTCGGATATTCCGATGCCACGGCGAGTACTTACTAAAACAATTTTAGTTTTAAGTTGTTCTTCAAGCAAAGGAATATCGAGTGAAATTCCTTTTATCTTCATTCTATCAGCCATGTTAATGACTAAAATTGTAGGAATTTCTAAATCTTTTATTTGAGTGAAAAGCAGTAAATTTCTTTTTAAATTTTCAACATCAGTTACTACAACGCAGACATCTGGAAATAATTTATCGTTTTTATTAAGCAATAATTCGATGACAACATTTTCATCAATTGAGCTAGCATTAAGGCTATACGTTCCAGGTAAATCAAGAATATTTGCTTTGATATTGTTTGGCAATTTGCAAAAACCAAGTTTTTTATCTACCGTAATACCTGGATAATTTCCCACTTGTTGGTTCAAACCTGTTAACTGATTAAAAACCGAAGTTTTCCCAGTATTAGGATTTCCAATTAAAGCTACATTAATGTTTTGATGGCTTTTCATGGATTAGAAATTAAGTAATTCCACTTCAATTTCTGAAGCTGTTTCTAATCGGATGGCAAGATGCGAACCATTATTTACATTCAAATAAATGGGATCGCCAAAAGGTGCAATTTGAACAACTTCTAATTCATTTCCAGGTAAACATCCCATTTCTAACAATTTCAATGGAATTTTATCCACGTCTATTTGTATAATAGTTGCTTTTTGACCTCGTTTTAATAAATTTACAGTAGTTCTCAATGCTTATTTAGATTGAATAAATTTAACGCAAAAGTAATGATAATTTATAGAATACGAATTGATTTTAATCATTTGATTATAAATTATTCGTTATCCGATAGCCATTTAATGTCGTCAATTAGTTTTTTGATTTCATCTGGATTAGTACCGTCATAAAAACCTCGAACTCTTCTTTTACGATCTACTAACACAAAATTTTCGGTATGAACCATATCGTAAAGTTCTTCTGGTTTTCCAGTTTTTACAGCTAAATATGATTTCCTAGCAATGAAATAAATGTCTTTTTTATCGCCGGTAACTAGGTTCCATTTACTATCAATTACGCCTTTTTCAATGGCATATTTTTTCAAAACGGAAACACTATCGATTTCTGGTGTAACGGTATGTGAAAGCAACATCACTTTTGGGTTATTCAAAATTGCTTTTTGCACATCCACCATGTTTGCAGTCATTTTTGGACAAATAGATTGACAAGTAGTAAAGAAAAAATCAGCAACATATATTTTTCCTTCATAGTCTTTTTGAGTAACAGTTTTTCCATTTTGATTGGTAAAACTAAAATCTGCAATTGTATGATATTTTTCTACATATTGTACCGTACTATCAACCAGTTCAGGATTGACATCGGCAGGATTATATATTGGTAATGTTTTTTTTGGCTTTAAAGCACTATAAAATAAGGAAACTACAATGGCTGAAAAAACCAAAACACCAATAAAAAACCATCTATATTTTTTGAAAAAGGAAAGCATTTTTTTTGCAAAAATACAAAACAAAGAAGCATTTTGTAACAATTATCTATTTATCACGTCATATATTTTTGTTAATTTAAACATAATTACAAGATTTAAAAATAAATTTGTAAAACAAACAAAACGCAAATAGATATGATTTCAAAATCAACTAAAATGATTGTTATTTTAATTACTGCTTTTGGCTTTAATCAAAATAATGCACAACAAAATGGAGTAGGAATAGATTTGTCATTAATGGATACTTCTGTTAGTCCAAAAGATGATTTTTTCAATTTCGTAAACGGTACTTGGTTGAAAAACACTGAAATTCCTGCCGACAGAACCCGATGGGGAAGTTTTGACGAATTAAGAAAAAAAACCGATGCAGACGCATTAGCTATTTTAGCCGAAGCTTCTAAAAACCCTAAGTATAAATCGGATACTGATCAAGGAAAAGCAATCAATTTGTATAAATCAATTATGGATACTGTTGCCAGAAACAAAGCTGGAATCAAACCATTATTGCCGTATTTGACTAAAATAAATGCCGTAAAGAATGTGTCAGATTTACAAAATTTAATGATTCAAATGGCATCTAAAGGCGGTGTTGGTTTCTTTGGCATTGGTGTTGGAACTGATGCCAAAAATAGCTCTAAAAATGTCGTTTATGTTGGTCCAGGAAGTTTAGGTTTGCCAGATAGAGATTATTATGTTTCTGATGATGCAGATTCTAAGGAGAAAAGAGAAAAATATGTTTTGCATATAGCTAGAATGCTTCAGTATATTGGAGAAAAACCTCAAGAAGCAAAAATTCATGCCGAAAAAATATTGGCATTAGAAACAGAAATGTCAAGACCAAGATTGGACAGAGTAGAACGTAGAGATAGAAGAAAATCCTATAATCCGATGACAATTGCTGATTTGCAAAAAATGACAAATGCTATCAATTGGGAAAAACAAATTACTGGAATTGGATTGCCAAAAGTTGATACTTTAATTGTTTCGCAACCAAAATACATGGCAGCATTACAAGATATTCTAAAGGCAAACAAAGTTGAAGATTGGAAAGCCTATATGCGTTGGACTGCCTTAAATAGCGCAGCCGATAATTTATCAACGGATATAGAAAAAGCAAATTGGGATTTTTATAGTAAAACGTTAAACGGAGCCATTAAACAACGCCCAAGAGATGAAGGTGCTTTGCAAGTTGTAAATGGTGCTACTGGTGAAGCTTTAGGAAAATTATATGTTGAAAAAATGTTTCCAGCTGCAGCAAAAGAAAAAGCTCAAAAAATGATTAAAAACGTTATTCGTGCTTATGAAACTAGAATTAATAATTTATCTTGGATGTCGCCTGATACCAAGAAAAGTGCTGTTGAAAAATTAAACAAAATGACCATCAAAATTGGGTATCCTGATAAATGGAAAGATTATTCTGCTCTAACCATTAAAAGTCCAGCCGAAGGAGGAACCTATTTTGATAACTCATTATTAATTTCTGAATGGAGTTTTAAAAAAAATATTGAAAAACTGAGCAAACCTGTTGACAAAACAGAATGGGGAATGTCGCCACAAACGGTAAACGCATATTTCAACCCATCCAATAATGAAATTGTGTTTCCAGCTGCAATATTACAACCACCATTTTATGACTATAATGCAGACGAAGCTGTAAATTATGGAGGAATTGGTGCCGTCATAGGACACGAAATCTCTCATGGCTTTGATGATAGTGGTGCGCGATACAATGCTGACGGAAACTTAGTTAACTGGTGGACCGACGAAGATTTGAAACAATTTACAGCTCTTGGAACAGCTTTGGCAGACCAGTATTCGGCTTTAGAACCATTACCTGGAATTAAAGTGGATGGTAAATTTACATTAGGAGAGAATATTGGCGATTTAGGAGGAATAAATGCCGCTTATGACGGACTACAACTGTATTTAAAAGAAAACGGAAATCCAGGAAAAATAGATGGATTTACACCAGAACAACGATTGTTTATTTCATGGGCAACCATTTGGAGAAGTAAAATGCGCGATGAAGCCATCAAAAATCAAGTAAAAACTGATCCGCATTCTCCAGGAATGTATCGTGGGTATGTGCCATTATTAAATTTGGAAACATTCCACCAAGCTTTTGGTATTAAGCCTGGCGACGGAATGTATGTAGCACCAGATAAACGAGTTTTGATTTGGTAAACAAAAAATAAAAAACTTCAAATTATACTAAACATGCCTCAAAAAGTTAATCACTATTTGGGGCATTTTTTATGACTTTAAGTAATCCAATCACACTAACGATTGCCCAAGTTGCTTCAAGGATTATGAATGGCATATAGCTTATTAAAACCGATGCAAAGCACGCAATACTTGCACCAATAATATTCATCAAATAAAATAGAATACCGTCTTTTTTTATCAAGGAATAAATATTCAAAAAATAAGCAAGAAGAATAATTCCAACGCCAATAGTTCCAATCAAATCATTAAAATTCATAAATTAGTTTTTTGAAAAGTATAGTTTAAAACGGTTTCTGTTTTTGTTGAAGAAATTATTTTTCCAATGGATTTATTTGAAAAATCAAATTCGGGAATTGGTAAATTTAGCGCAATAGCTTTTTGAGTATAATAGTCTTTTCTAGTAGGATGAAATGGACAAACAGCATTAAAAGTTTCGTTCCAAATATTTTTTTCAATAACAGATTCAATAACTCCAATACAATCCTTTAGATGTATTATATTAATCGGCGCATCAGGATTTTGAATATCTTTTCTTCCTGCTAAAAAATATATTGGATGTCGGTTTTCTCCAATCAAACCACCAAAACGAAGAACGGTTGTTTTAAAATTAGTATTGTTTAGTAAAAGTTGTTCTACTTCTAAAAGTTGTTTTCCGCTTTCTGTTTCGGGTTGAGGTTTTGTTTCTTCATTAATTTTAGAATTATCATCCGCATAAACCGAAGTTGAACTAATAAAAAGCACTTTTTGAACACTCGAATTTTCAACAAATGAAAGTATGTTTTTGATTTTTTCAACAAAATTTTCAGGTTGATTTCCACGTAATTTGGGTGGAATATCAAGGATTAAAATTGCTGAATTTTTAAGAAAATTTTCAAGGTTTCCAATGATTTCGTTTTCTGTTACTTCAATTTGAAAAGCAGTTATTCCTTCGTTTTTTAAAACAGCAATTTTCTCTAAAGATGTAGTAGAACCATTAACCCAAAAACCTTTTTCTATCAAAGATTTTGCTAAAGGTAAACCCAACCAACCGCAACCAAGTATTGATATTTGTGTCATTATTTTAAACTATCCATTACAACATTCAAACTATCGGGCGAAGTATATCTTCGGCTAGGCAAAGCAATTCTTGGTGTTCTTAGACTGCTATGAGTTGATGGTTTTACTTTTTGTCTAATAATCACAGCATCGGTTAATACAAAAGGTGTTGGAATCATCCACGACTTTCTTTTGGTGATTGTAAAATCAGTATTTGACATCAAATCAAAAGAACTCTCTAATAATTCTAAATCTAATTTATCATTAGCTTTTATCGAAAACTCTAATTCTAACGGAATATTTTCAACTACATAATAACTTAAAATTTTACCCGAAGTTTTACTTGCAATATTGCTTTTAAAATCAATTGATTTTACGCCATTAGCGATTAAACTATTAATAGTAATTCCGTTTTTTACAAATACATCATATCGATTTACATTTCGATTGGGTGAAATTTTTATTTTATAAACATGTTGACTTCCAATGATAGAATCGGTTAAAAACTCAATGTTTGGCGAAGAAATATTTTTTATCGGAGCTTCAGCCATATAAGTATAGGAAGAACCATATTTGCTGTACAGTTTATTAGTATTTAATATTTTTGCATCAGCTGGTTTTTCGCCCAAATATCCTTTGGTCCATTCATCTAAATTTTTGTCATAAGTAGCCCAATAGGCTTTTTGAGTATCTGCATTCAATAGATATACTAAACTGTTTGGCTTTGGTCGTTCAGTACTAAACTCTGAGATTTGATGTGCTTTTATGAATAATCCAATGGATAATAAAAAGAATAAAATTGACCATAAATTCTTCTTTTCAAAATTTCCAAAAATCGGAAGTAAAAGCGTAAAGGCAAGTACGGTTAAAACAGCACTTCCAAAAAGTATTTTTAACCCTAACCCAATAGGAAACATCATAATAAATGGGACTAAAAGCAGTAATGCTGGAATAGACAAAATCAAATTTAAAACCCAATAACTTCTTTGGGTAAACACATAAACTGCCAACATTATAGTGCTACAAATTACAGGAATGATTAAAAATCCTGCACCTTCAAGTTTAAAAGCAATGGCAGTATTTAGTAGTAACCAAATTAATAATGGAGCAAATAATTGATTCATTGCAGCGTTGTGCTTGGCTTGTTTTTTATAAAATAAAAAACAAAAACCTAAAGTCAAACTCACAAAAGCATAAATATAATCGTGACCATTATAAGTAAACCCGTGGAGGATGTCGTTGTATTGAGGATAAAAATTCAAAAGTAATTTCCAACCAATATAAGTAACTGCACCAGACGTAATCAACGCACCAAAAAACGGTTTAAAACCTTTGAAAACTTCGTCTAATAATAAAGCTCTTTTTCCTAAACCAACAAACACAAACAATAAGAATAATCCAAAAGTGATGAGTAACATGGGAAGAATCCATGAAAAGGGATAACTCACAAACGAAAAAGGAATGTTGAAATATACTTGGTCGTTAGTAGCATTCAAATTACTTAAATCAACGTTTGAAAAATAAGTTAGTAGCGGAAACAAATAACTTCCTTGATGTGCTAAGGTTTCTCTCGAAAGGTTTTGATAATTATCGCGAGATGTATGATAATTATAATGACTATCAATGAACGCAAAATTAAATCCTTGTATTTGTTTTACTTCTCTAAAAACTGTCAAATCAGTATCGTTGGGCAACATTTTATAAATGCTATACATCAATGAATTGGAAACAGACCAAGGTGCTTTTCCGGCCTTAAAAGCATCAACCATCTTGCTATTTCCTTTGTTGGTTTCCATCAACATATAACTCGGACCAGACGAGCCACGTGCCTCAAAGTTTAATACCAAGCCAACCTCTTTTGCCCACTGATGTTGTGTTGTAAAAAGTGCTGCACCATTCAAACCTATTTCTTCGGCATCAGTAAAAAGAATAATGATGTCGTTTTTATGTTTGGTTTTATTGTGCAAAAATCCTCGAACACTCTCTATAATTGTTGCTACACCAGAAGCATCATCACTAGCACCTAGTGAATAGGAATGTGGTGCAGAATCATAGTGAGAAAGTAATACCAATGATTTAGAATTATTAGTCTCACTGAGCGCAGAAGAAGTGCCTTTTATTTTGGCTAAAATGTTTTTGGCTTTTACCAACGTTCCTTTTTCGGTCATTACAAAACCTTCTTGATCGGAAGTTTGCAAGCCTAAATCTTGCAACTCTTTTTTTATGTAGTTTGCCACTAAAACATGATTTTGCGAACCAACATAATGTGGTTTTTGCGAAATGTGCTTCACTTTTTCTAAAGCTCGTTTGGTTGAAAACTCAGAAAGTGGTGCTTCTGAAGTGTCATAACTTTGTGGCATCATAAAGTAGAAAATACCCGAAAGTAATCCAATCAAAAGTAAGGCAACAATTATGGTCGGTTGGTTGTTTTTCATGCGAACTTTATTAAATATCTTTCTTAACTAACATATAAAAGTCATTGTCTAAAACCATATATCCTTGATCGTACACAAAATGATAGGTATTTCCAGTTTTGGTGTGCAAAATAGTAGTCATGTATTCAAAGTCAAATCCTTTGCTCAGCAGTTTTGACTTAGTGGTTTTAGATTTCCCATCAATGTTTAAAGCACTCAAAATGCGATAATTTTTCCGCAACTTGTTGTTGATGTTTCGCATATAATTGGTGCTGTCTTTGTTTATTTTGTTGTTGTAACTATTACGACAACCATCGCTGCAAAACTTTTTGTCCTCGCGACCAATAATTTTTTCATTACATTCTAAACAGTTCTTTGTCATAATCGATTGTTTAATTTTAAGACTAATCCATTTTTTAAACCCAACTTACTTCAATTTTTTTATACTATACAAATCATGTCTTCGATCTTTCATTATTTTAACACTACCATGTTCGTGAAGTTCTTTTAAAAGGTTAATATCTACATCAACAATCAGTGTCATCTCAGTATTTGGTGTGGCTTCGGCTTTAATTCCGTTGCTAGGAAAAGCAAAATCTGATGGTGTAAAAACAGCCGCTTGCGCATATTGAATGTCCATGTTGTTCACTTTTGGAAGATTTCCAACACAGCCAGCAATGGCAACATAACACTCGTTTTCTATGGCTCTGGCTTGAGCACAACATTTTACACGAGTATAACCGTTTTGAGTATCGGTTAAAAACGGTACAAAAAGAATGTTCATTCCTTCGTCTGCCATTAGTCGAGATAATTCTGGAAACTCAATATCATAGCAAATAACAACGCCTATTTTTCCACAATCGGTGTCAAAGGTTTGAATTTTGCTGCCACCAGTAATTCCCCAATGGAATACTTCGTTGGGTGTGATGTGAATTTTTTTGTACACTTCATTTGTGCCATCTCTTTTGCAAAGAAAACCAGCGTTGTATAGAATGCCGTCTTCCAGATAAGGCATACTGCCACTGATGATATTGATATTATAAGATATGGCAAATTCTTGAAATTTCTTTTTAATAGGTTCGGCATATTTGGCAAGTTCTCGAATGGCATCTGCCTCTGAAAGGTGATTATAATCTGCCATCAACGGCGCAATAAACAACTCGGGAAACAATGCAAAATCGCTTTCATAACCCGAAACAGCATCGATAAAAAACTCGGCTTGGTTGAAAAACTCTTCCAAGTTACTCAGCGAACGCATTTGCCATTGCACCAACCCAAGGCGAATAATACTTCTTTCAGTATTAATAAATCGTGGACTTTCATCATAATAAATGTTATTCCATTCTAATAAAACTGCATATTCTTTCGATTTTTTGTCGCCTTCAAGATAGTTTTTCATCACACGCATCACATGGAAATCATTGCTCAATTGAAACGACAAAACGGGATCGTGGATTTCTTTTTTTCTAACTTTTTCAATATAAGCTTTTGGGGAAAGTTCCTCTGCGTATTTTCCATAATTAGGAATACGTCCGGCAAAGACAATCGATTTTAAATTTAATTGTTCGCACAATTCTTTTCTAGCGTCGTAAAGCCGTCTTCCCAGTCGTAAACCCCTATAATTTGGGTGAATAAAGACGTCAATTCCATATAAAATTTCGCTATCAGCGTTGTGAGTAGAGAATGTGTAGTTCCCAGTTATTTTTTTATAATCGTGACTTTTATCTACAAAGTCTTCGTCAATAATTAAGGAAAGCGCCGAGCCAACTACTTTGTCATCAACAACAATTACCAACTGACCTTCGGGGAAAATAGTAAGCAGTTTTTCGATTTGTTCCTCTTTCCAATAGCTGTTTTCCATGCCAGGATAGGCTTCTATCATTGACGATTTCAGTTGTTTGTAATCTTCTAGTTGTAAATTTCGTAATTCTACTGTTTTAATCTCTTGCATCTTAAATTATTGATTTTTAGTAAAGATAAAAAAATATTATCCATTTACAAACGGTTACAAATAGTTACAACCGAAAGTAAATAGATAACTACCGAATAATTTTTGTTCACTATCACAACTTTGCATCGTCGAAATGAAAGAATGACAAATACAATTTTAAAATTCAAATTCAATGACAATAAAATAATTGTTCAATTTTCACTAGACAAAAAAATAAATATATAAACCATTTTAAAATTTAAACGCCATGAACGCCATGAAAAACAAAGTACAATTAATTGGACACGTAGGACAAGAGCCAGAAGTAAAAATTTTTGGAGAAGGAAAAAAAGTAGTAAATTTATCTTTAGCTACTAATGAAAGTTACACCAATTCGAAAGGTGAAAAAGTAGAAGACACGCAATGGCATCGAGTAAAAGCTTGGGGTAAAGTTGCCGAGATTATTGAAAAATATGTAACAAAAGGTAAAGAAATTGCGATTGAGGGTAAATTAACATACAGTGATTATGTTGATAAAGACGGAGTAAAACGCTATTTAACCGAAGTTGTTGCCAACGATGTTTTGTTATTAGGAAAATAAGCAGAGTATAAAAATGCACGAATTTCTTGAAGTTCGTGCATTTTTTAATCCATTAAAATTTTTAAATTATGAATATTCGAGTTTTTAATATTCGTTTGAGCAAAGAGTTTTGTATTATTGATCAAAACCGAATGAATGAGTTTTTAGATACTGTAGAAGTAAAGTTGAGTTCTACTAATTTTGTAACTAATGGAACGGTCGATTATTGGTCGGCAGTAGTTTTTTATGAACCAAAAAAAGTTACTAAAGAAAAAAATGAGGTTGCCTTTTCAATCGATGATTTATCTATCGAAGAGCAAAAAATTTTTAAAGCATTGCGAAGTTGGCGTAATGATTTGGCAGAAAAATTAGGTTGGTCATCTTTTAGAATTTGTCACAATTCACATTTAATTCATATTGCAAAAGAAAATCCAACGTCGTTGAATGATTTAGGAAAGATAACTGGTTTTGGAACCGTAAGAGCCGAAAAATATGGTCATGATATTCTTGCTGTTTTAAATGCCTACTAATCGTTTTTTTATTGATTTTTTTGGTTCAAAAAATGTAAAATTTTAACACAAAAAAGATAAAGTTGTCAACACGCAAACGTTTTCGGTGGGTTTAAAAATAATTTTGGCAGCCATTTTCTAAATAGTTTCTGTACATTTAAAAATGGTATCATTGTAAAACATGAACAAAATTAAGTTTTTATTTCTTTTATTTTTAGTACTTTATGCTTCAAGTAATTGTTTCGCTCAAGTTGGAATCAATACTGTGATGCCTCAAAGCACTTTAGATATTAACGGGAATTTATCGGTAAAAGTAATCAATATTACAGGAAACGGAACTGGTTCTGTAGGAACTTCTGTGGTAATAAATGATGGAATATATATTTCGATAAATCCAACAGCAACCGATGACAAATTTGAATTACCCAATCCAACATTAGTACCTGGGCGGATGTATATTATTAGAAATATAAACAATACCGTAACAGCACAATTGATAACTACAACAGGTTTGCTTTTTCCAAAAAACTCTACAACAGGAAGTAGTCAAATTTATATGTATGAAGGAAATCTAAGAACAGTAACAGTTTTTAGTGATGGGAATAATTGGACGTATCTCAATTAAATCCGTTTTGAAATTTATACAAAACAACTTGCTTGGCTTTTTTGTCATAATAACTTAGCACAAAATAATCGCGATAAGGAAAGGTTTGATACAGTCGAATATTGTCATTTTGGGCAATAAAACCAGAAATAATGCTGGTTGCCAAGACCGTGTTTTTGGGCGGAATGATGTTAAAATTAGCATCACAATCAAAATCTAAAAACACACTTTGCGTTCTGCTATTATCAAAATTGCCTACATCTACAAAAGTACCACTAGCCAATATAGAACCAATACCAACGCCAATACCAAAAGCTAATCCACCAGAACTAGCACTTGTTTTGTTGGCACCAAAACTAACAACATAACCTTCGTTTATTTGAAAAATTGAAAAGGCCAAATTGCTGTTTTCTATCTTTCTCAAAAACCTTTTTAGCGAACTCAAGGTTTCGGGTTTGTATTGTTCGGTTTGAATTAAAAAAGAAGAATACTCAAAAGGATTTTCTTTTTCTGAAAGCGAATATTCTTTGATAACCGTTTTCGAATAGCAATCGGTAATGCGCAGCAACAATTGTTTTTCATTCGATTTTACTTGGAATAATTTTTCATTCAAATAATAAGAATTCGATTGATTAGAGCCATTTTCGAGCGTAGATTGTTGGTATTCTTTTTTAGAAATAGTTTTCGAATTCAAATCAATTTCTAAAATTTCAGTTTTCGAACGGTTCAAATCAAACGTAAAAATAGCACGGTTGTTTTCTACATAAAATTTTACTTTCTCTGCCGTTGCCATCAGCGGATTATAGAAATTAGTTTCCATGCGTACCAACGGGTTTTCAATAAAAACTTGACTGATTTTAATTGGTTTGTCTTTGGAATCTGTGAAATTTAAATTACCTGATGGTAGTGTTGTAGTGTTATTTTGAGTGCCAAATTCATATAATTTCATGTCGTTTTTATCGTTATCGGTAATGATGTAAAAAACGCCATTATTGGAAAATGACGCTAAAATCGATTCGTTAGAAAAGATTGTTTCGGTAGCAGTGTAGTCTTTTGGATTTTTAGAAAAATCATATTCAATCGACATTATTTTTTTGTTATCTTCGGTAATCCAATGCACCGTTGGATTGTTTTCTTTTGAAAAACTATAACCAATAATGTATTGAAAATTGAAAGGCTTTGATGTTGCTATACTGTCAGAAACAAAAACGGCACTGTTAAATTTTACTCCAATAACAGTTTCTTTATCAGCAACAAAAGTGTAGATTTCATTACTGTTTTTATCAACAAAATTCATCATTTGATGATTTTCTGCACTGCGTTTTAATTCAATCGGGAAAGAAGTTAACTTGATTTGACTAAAAGAGATTAGTGATATAAAACTGAAAAGAAAGAGATATATGTTTTTCATTCTGTAAAATTCAATAGATGTTACCTTTCAAAGATAACGGATTTTTGAAATAGAAAATTTAGTTACGACGATAAAAATTTGTTAATCTTTTTAGAATAAATCAACAACTTGCTTAATGTTTTCTAACGCTTTGAAGTTTTCGTGAGTGATTTCAAAATCAATTTTTTCGTATTCCCAAGTAGTGTGATACGGAATGTGAATACCATGTCCACCGATATTCAAAATAGGCAAAACATCCGATTTTAGAGAGTTTCCAATCATTATAAAATCAGTAGGATTGATTTCTAGGCGTTGCAACATTTTTTGATAATCCAATTCTTTTTTGTCGCTCAACACTTCTATATGATGAAAATAATGTCCAATTCCTGAGTCGTGCAGTTTTCGGTGTTGGTCTTTTAAATCGCCTTTTGTGGCAACGACTAATTTGTATTTTCCGTATAAAGTTGCTAAAACTTCTTCAACATAGGGCAATAATTCGACAGGTTTTTGTAGCAAATCTCTACCAATAGTAATGATTTTTTGAATACCATCACCCGAAATTTTGTTGTTGGTTAATTCTAATGCCGAGTCAATCATAGACAATGTAAATGCCTTAATTCCGAAACCATACAGCGGCAAGTTCTTCACTTGATGGCTTAATATCAACTGTAAAATTTCTTGTTTGCTGGCATAATCCTGAAATAATTCAGCAAAGCGTTCTTGGGCTTCATCAAAGTAAGGTTCGTTGTGCCAAAGTGTGTCGTCTGCGTCGAAAGCGATTATTTTTTTTGTCATCATCAATTAACTAATTGTCGCGCCATTATCAACACCATCAACATCTGGATTTACAAAAACCAATTTTCCAGAAGCATCATTGGTCATCAAAATCATTCCTTGACTTTCAACGCCACGTAAAGCTCTTGGTGCCAAATTCACTAAAACCGTAACGCGTTTTCCAATAACTTCTTCCGGAGAAAAATGTTCTGCAATTCCCGAAACAATGGTTCTCACATCAATTCCGGTATCTACTTTTAAAACTAAAAGCTTATTGGCTTTCGGCATTTTTTCGGCTTCTAAAATGGTTCCAACACGTAAATCCAATTTGGCAAAATCATCAAAAGTTGAAGTTTCTTTTTGCGGTTCAACCACTTTATTTTCCATAGCGTTTGCGGTTTTGGTAGCTTCTAGTTTGTCTATTTGTTTTTGTATTTCGGCATCTTCAATTTGGGCAAATAATATTTCGGCTGGATTAATTTGATGTCCAGCTTTTACTAAATTCCAATTTTCAAATTCCAAATTCCAATGGTTTGGCTTAATATTTAAAATACCACATAATTTTTTAGCCGTAAAAGGTAAAAATGGTTCCGATAAAATGGCTAAAGCCGAAGCAATTTGTAATGCCACAAACATTTGTGTTTTTACACGTTCTGGATTTTCTTTTACCATTTTCCATGGTTCTTCGTCGGCTAAATATTTATTTCCAAGTCGTGCCACATTCATCAATTCTACTTGTGCTTCACGGAATCGATAACGTTCTATAGAAGAAGAAATCACCGCTGGATACGCTTTTAATTCAGCCAGAGTTTGTTCGTCAACTTCTGTAAATTCATTTGGTGATGGAACAATTCCGTTGTAATATTTATGGGTTAACACCACCACACGATTGATGAAATTTCCATAAACCGCAGCCAATTCGTTGTTGTTTCTAGCTTGAAAATCTTTCCAAGTAAAATCGTTGTCCTTAGTTTCGGGAGCATTTGCCGTCAAAGCATAACGCAACACATCTTGTTTTTCGGGAAAATCAAGTAAATATTCGTGCAACCAAACCGCCCAATTTTTAGACGTTGATAATTTATTTCCTTCTAAATTTAAAAACTCATTTGCCGGAACATTTTCAGGCAAAATATAACTTCCTTCAGCTTTTAGCATCGCTGGGAAAATAATACAATGGAAAACGATGTTGTCTTTCCCGATGAAGTGAACGAGTTTTGTATCTTCTTTTTTCCAATACTCTTCCCAATTTTTTCCTTCGCGTTCAGCCCATTCTTTGGTAGCAGAAATGTATCCAATGGGTGCATCAAACCATACATATAATTTTTTTCCATCGGCACCTTCCACAGGAACATCAATTCCCCAATCTAAATCACGAGTAACCGCGCGAGGTTTTAAACCATCGTCTAACCATGATTTTACTTGACCCAAAACATTTACTTTCCAATCTTTGGCATGGTCAACCAAAATCCATTTTTGAAGAAATTCTTGGTATCTGTCCAATGGTAAAAACCAGTGTTTTGTTGATTTTAGTATTGGAGTTTCACCAGTAATGGTCGATTTTGGATTGATTAAATCGGTTGCATTTAGAGTCGAGCCACATTTTTCACATTGGTCGCCATAGGCTTCTGGATTGGCACATTTCGGACAGGTTCCAGTTACAAATCGATCCGCAAGAAACTGATCGGCTTTGGCATCATACAATTGCTCGGTTACTTCTTCAATAAAATCACCTTTTTCATAAAGCTTTTTGAAAAACTCTTGCGCTGTATCGTGATGAATTTTAGCAGAAGTTCGAGAATAATTATCAAATGAAATTCCGAAATCTTCAAAAGACTTGCGGATAATAGCGTCGTATTTATCGATTACTTGTTGTGGTGTTATGCCTTCTTTTTTAGCTTTCATCGAAATGGCAACGCCATGTTCGTCACTTCCGCACATAAAAGCAACATCTTTTCCTTGCAATCGCAAATAGCGCGCATAAATATCAGATGGCACATAAACACCTGCCAAATGACCAATATGAATTGGACCATTGGTATAGGGCAAAGCTGCCGTAATTGTATATCGTTTTGGATTTTCTAACATAATCTATCAAATAGAATGCAAAAATAAGTTTTTTAGCTACGAATTCATCACATTAGTGTTGATTTGTTTATTTTTGAAAAAGCAATTTCAATACATGCGAATACTATTATTATTGATTTTTAGTTTAACACTTTCTTCTTATTCCCAAAAAAAGATGATTACACCACCCTATTTACAAAAAGGCGATACCGTTGCCATCGTTTCTACTGCTCGAAAAAATCTTGAAGATAATTTAAAACCATCAATTGATTTATTGGAATCTTGGGGATTGAAAGTTAAAATAGGTACAACAATCGGATTGGATTATCATCAGTTGGCAGGAACTGATGTTCAACGTGCAGCTGATTTTCAAGAACAAATGGATAATCCAAACATCAAAGCGATTTGGTGTGTTCGTGGCGGATATGGAACGGTTCGAATAATTGATATGTTAGATTTTACTAAATTCAAACAAAATCCAAAATGGATTGTTGGGTTTAGTGATGTTACCGTTTTACACAGTCATTTGAACCGAATGGGAATTCAATCGATTCATGGAACGATGCCAATATCTATTCCAAGAGCAACGACTGAAGCTAAAGAAAGTTTACGGAAAGCTTTGTTTGGCGAACCGCTAAGCTATCAATTTGATTGTGATATTTTAAATCATCTTGGAACTGCCAAAGGTGAATTGGTTGGCGGTAATTTATCTATTTTGTATAGTTTATTAGGTTCAGAATCGGCAATTGATTGTACAGATAAAATTCTTTTTATAGAAGATTTGGATGAATATTTATATCATATTGACCGAATGATGCTCAACTTAAAACGCAATGGTTGTTTGGAAAGTTTAAAAGGAATTATCGTTGGCGGTATGACAAAAATGAATGACAATGAAATTCCTTGGGGAAAAAATGCTTTCGAAATCATTGAAGAAGTTACCAAAGACTTAAAAATTCCGATTATTTATAATTTCCCAGCTGGTCATATTCAGGATAATCGTGCTTTGATTATGGGAAAACAAATTACCATGGAAGTTACCGCCGAGGAAAGCAAAGTAACTTTTGAATAATGGCTCAGCACAATGAATTAGGAAAATTTGGGGAAGAAATGGCTGTAGAATATCTGCAAAAGAACGGCTATGAAATTTTGGAAACTAATTGGACGTTTCAAAAAGCAGAAATTGATATTATTGCTCAAAAAGAAAATATTCTTGCTATCGTTGAAGTAAAAACACGTTCTAGTATTGATTTTGGGTTACCACAAGATTTTGTCAAACCAAAAAAAATCCAACTACTCGTAAAAGCCGTAAATGAATATGTAATTCGTAATGACTTAGATTTAAATGTGAGGTTTGATATTATTGCGATTTATAAAGAGAATAAAGAATATAAAATAGAACATTTAATGGATGCTTTTTATATTTTTTAGAGTAAACAAATGATAAAATGATGTAAAATTTATATTATTTTAGTTGATTTTCAATAACTTTACGCTTTACAAAAAATACTATGAAAAAAACCCTACTAATTCTCTTAAGCTTCTTTTGCTTTACGATTGGATTTGGTCAAAACAAAATCAGCCAAAAAATTCAAAAGTTACAAAAAGAAAACACACGTTTTATACCCTTTTCGCTATTAACTGTGGACAATTCAATTTCTAAAACAGATGTTGATAAAGTCGTAACTCAAGCTGCTTTGGCAAAAGCGAATATTAGCAAAATCAACCAAATTGCATCGGGACAATTTGAATTTCTAGAACTTGAAATCCCATATTTAAACCAAAATTTAAAAATTCAATTGTATCGTGTTGATCCTTTTGTTGAAGATTTTAAAGTAGATACCGATAAAAATAAAAACATACCTTATCAAAAAGGAGTGTATTATCGTGGAATCATTAACGGAAATTTACAATCCGTTTCAGCTTTCAATTTCTTTAATGGAGAATTTAACGGTATTTTTTCTTCAGAACAATTTGGAAATGTTGTAGTAGGTAAAATTGACAAACCAAACAATCAAAACGATTATATTGTATATTCTGATGTTAATTTGAAAATCTTGAATGATTTTGAATGTCATGTAAAAGAAGATGATACGCCACCAACGGCATCAACACTAAGCAGAGAAGTGAATACTGAAAAATGTGTTACTTTCTATTTTGAAATTGATAATAATCTATTTCAAGCTAATAGCAGCAATACTACAATTACTACTAATTGGATGACTTCTGTTTTTAACAATGTGCAAACATTATTTGATAATGACGGAATAACAACAGCATTAAAATCAATTTATATTTGGACAAACCCAGATCCCTATGACGGCATTGGCAATGCTTCAAGTGATTATTTACAAGCTTTTGCAGTAAACAGACCTGTTTTTAATGGCGATGTTGGAATGCTTGTAGGAATTGACCCAGGTGGATTAGGCGGTGTTGCTTATCTAAATCAGGTTTGCGATGATTCCAATTATGCTTATTCCGATTTGAATGGAACTTCTTTTTCCTCGGTTCCCAATTATTCTTGGACTATTCAAGTGATTACACATGAATTTGGACATTCATTAGGTTCGCCCCACACACATCGTTGCGCATGGAATGGTAATAATACTTCTATTGATGGATGTGGTACGCAAGCGGGATATCCCGAAGGTAGTTGCGCTACTGGTCCAATTCCTTCATCATCTGTAAAAGGAACAATAATGAGTTATTGCCATTTAATTTCAGGTGTTGGAATCAATTTTGCCAATGGTTTTGGGCCACAACCAGCAAATCTTATTGTAAACACTGTTAATAGCAAATCATGTTTAAGTACGGATTGTATTAATACTTGTGTGAATACAGTAACAAACATTCAAGCATCAAATGTTACCGAAAGTACCGCTACCATTACTTGGGAAGATATTAATGAAAATATTTCTTCATGGCAAATCTCGGTGACTGCTTTTAACTCTGTGCCAGTTTGGAATACCGTTAGTACAACGACTTTTTCAGTGTCAGGATTATTGCAAAATAAATATTATACTATCGCTATTCGACCTGTATGTATTGGGATTTCAACCACAATTAGAAGGAAAATATTTTCCACTGCTGGAAATTATTGTGGCGGAATGGTATTTACTGATACTGGTAATATTGCTGATGATTATTCTAATATGGAATCTTTTACAAGAACTTTTATTCCAAATGTACCCAATAGAAAAATAGTGGTTAATTTTACTGAGTTTTCTCTTGAAGACACTTATGATTTCTTATATATATATGATGGACCAGATGATACATATCCTGAATTAAGTTTTGCAGATGGATTTACAGGAACAAATTCTCCAGGTTTAATTGTTTCAACGGCTTTGGATGGTTCGCTTACATTCAAATTCACTTCAGACCAAGCATTGACAGACTCAGGATGGATAGCTACTGTAAGTTGTGAAGAACACTTAGGTGTTATTTCAAATGATTTTATTGATTTTACCTATTATCCAAATCCAACAAAAAATAATATTACTTTAAAATCCAATACCAACATTACAGAACTTGAAGTGTTTAATATTGAAGGAAGAAAATTATTTACCGAAAAAGTAAATACTTTAGAAACAAATGTTGATTTATCACAGTTTGCTTCGGGAACGTATTTCTTTAAAGTGAAATTTAATGACATTGAAAAAAATTTCAAAATATTGAAATTATAAAAATTTACCCAACAGATTACAATTGGAAAGGCTACTCGAAAGAGTGGCTTTTTCTTATTTCAACAACTCCATAAACTCCAACGCTTTGTTGACGGATTTTACATTTTCAAAAGTTAAGAGCAAGCGCAAACCATTTTTGGTTTCTTTTTCTTTCATCTTGCAAATGTTTCCGTGTTGTTGTACAAACTGTAATACTTTGGTAAACGACCTTGAGGCATAATACGCCGATTGCTGATCAGAAACAAAATAACCAACCATCTTGCCTTGTTTCATTACCAGTTTCTCAATACCTATTTTAGTAGCAATCCATTTAATCTTGATGCTGTTTAATAGTGCTTTGGCTTCTTTAGGCAAAGGTCCAAAACGGTCAATCAGCTTATTTTCAAAAGCAGTTAATTCTTCTTCGTTTTTACAATTCCCTAGTTCGTTATACAAACTCAACCTTTCATTCACGCTGTTGATATAATCATCTGGGAACAACAATTCAAAGTCAGTATCTATTTGTAATTCTTTGACAAAGGTTTTTGTTTCTTTAGTATTTTCTTCTTCGTACAAGTCCTTGAATTCGTTTTCTTTCAATTCCTCAATCGCTTCATTCATGATTTTTTGATAGGTTTCAAAACCAATATCATTAATAAAACCACTTTGTTCGCCACCAAGCAAATCTCCAGCACCACGAATTTCCAAATCCTTCATGGCAATGTTAAAGCCGCTTCCTAATTCGTTAAACTGTTCTAATGCTTGAATACGTTTTCGAGCATCATCTGTCATTGCTGAATATGGAGGACAAACAAAATAACAAAATGCTTTCTTATTACTACGTCCAACGCGTCCACGCATCTGATGCAAATCAGACAGTCCAAAATTATTAGCATTATTAATAAAAATGGTGTTCGCATTTGGTACATCTAATCCACTTTCGATAATGGTTGTCGCTACCAAAACATCAAATTCACCGTTCATAAAACTCAACATAATTTCTTCCAACTTGGTGCCTTCCATTTGCCCGTGACCAATACCAACTCGTGCATCAGGAACCAAACGTTGAATCATTCCTGCTATTTCTTTGACGTTCTCTATTCTATTATTGATGAAAAACACTTGACCATTTCGTTGAATTTCATAAGTAATCGCGTCACGAATAATCTCTTCATTAAAACCAACCACTTGTGTTTCTATAGGATAACGGTTTGGCGGTGGTGTAGTGATTACTGACAAATCTCGTGCTGCCATTAACGAAAATTGTAAAGTTCTCGGAATTGGAGTTGCGGTTAATGTTAAAGTATCCACATTGGCGGCAATGGTTTTTAGTTTGTCTTTTACATTTACACCAAACTTTTGTTCTTCATCAACAATCAACAATCCCAAATTTTTAAACTTCACATTTTTATTCACCAATTGATGCGTGCCAATGATAATGTCTAATTTTCCTTCGGCTAATGCGTCTAAGGTTTCTTTCTTTTGTTTTGCCGTTCTAAATCGGTTTACATAACCAATGTTAACTGGCATATCTTTTAAACGTTCGCTGAACGTTCGGTAATGTTGATAGGCTAAAATTGTTGTAGGCACCAAAATTGCAACTTGCTTGCTATTGTCAACTGCTTTAAATGCTGCGCGAATAGCCACTTCTGTCTTTCCAAAACCTACATCACCACAAACCAATCGATCCATTGGTCTTTCCTTTTCCATGTCGGCTTTTACGTCAGCAGTTGCCGTTATTTGATCTGGCGTATCTTCATAGATGAACGAACTTTCCAATTCTTTTTGCAAATAACTATCCGGTGCAAAAGCAAATCCTTTTTCCAACCTTCGCTTGGCATACAACTGAATTAAGTTGAATGCAATGTGTTTTACTCTAGCTTTGGTTTTCTGTTTTAATACTTTCCAAGCATTTGAACCCAGTTTATAAATCTTTGGCGGTGTGCCATCTTTTCCGTTAAACTTCGATATTTTGTGTAGCGAATGAATGCTCACATACACCAAATCATTATCGGCATACACCAACTTAATCGCTTCTTGTGTTTTGCCTTCTACCTGAATTTTCTGCAAGCCACCAAACTTACCAATTCCGTGGTCAATATGCGTAACATAATCGCCAACGGTTAGTGAATTCAGTTCTTTTAACGTAATAGTTTGTTTTTTCGAATAGCTATTTTTAATCGTAAAACGATGGTAACGTTCAAAAATCTGATGGTCAGTATAACATGCTACTTGATGTTCTTCATCTATAAAACCTTGATACATCGGTTGCACAACGGTATGATACTGTTTCCGAACATCTTCATGATTTTCTTCATCAATGCTTTCAAAAATATCGTGAAAACGTTTGGCTTGCGAATCATTAGAGCAAAACAAAAAGTTAGTAATGCCATTAAAATGATTCTCGCTCAAATTGTTCAACAACAAATCAAACTGTTTGTTGAACGAAGGTTGCGGTTGCAAATGAAATTCAAACGATTTGCTTGCTTTAAACAAGGGTGTATTTGACAATTCAACAACTGAAAAATTCAAGGCTTGTTTTAAAAAACCTTGACTGTTCATAAACAATTGTTCGGGCGAAGCATGTTTAATATCTTTCGAAAGCTTATCAAACGTTTCAGTCGCTTTCTCAAAAAGTTTATCCAATTGCGCCACGAGAATTTCAGTGTTTTCAATCCACAAAACCGTTTTGTCACTGATGTAATCCAAAAAACTTTCACGGTTTTCCTTAATAAACTTATTCTCCAAGTTTGGAATAATAGTAATCTTATTTTGTTTCTCAACCGACAGTTGACTTTCTACATCAAACGTTCGGATACTATCCACTTCATTGCCAAAAAACTCTATACGATACGGATTGTCATTAGAGAATGAAAAAACATCCACAATTCCACCACGAACAGAGAATTCTCCTGGTTCCGTAATAAAATCTACGCGTTTAAAGTCATACTCAAAAAGCACTTCATTGATAAAATCTATCGAAACTTGGTCGCCAACACTAATCTTGAGAGTGTTTTTTTCCAATTCTTTTCGAGTAACTACTTTTTCAAACAAAGCTTCGGGATACGAAACAATAATAGCAGGTTTCTTTCTCGAATTGATTCTATTCAAAACCTCCGAACGCAACAAAACATTAGCATTATCGGTTTCTTCAATTTGATAAGGTCTGCGATAGGAACTTGGATAAAACAACACATCGTTTTGACCCAACATTTGCTCCAAATCATTCAAATAATAAGCAGCTTCTTCTTTTTCGTTGAATAACAACAAAAATGGTTTATCGGCTTTCTTAAAAACACTTTGTATAACAATTGACGTTGCCGAATTCATCAAGCCTTTGCAATGCACTTTGTTTGCTGCTTCTGAAAGAGCATCTGCCAACTGTGTTACTTTAGCTGAATGTTCATAGGTTGTAAAAAGTGATGAAGGTTTCAAACTTAGTGTGTAGGAATTAGTGTGTTGCGTTTTTCTCTCAAATACCTTAATTTCTCTTCTGGTGTAGTCTTTTCTGTCGTAGGAATAGGTTTTGTCATTGGGATAGCACGAGTCGTATCAAGCATTCTAATCATATCTTGTTCGCCATCTTCCATTTTAATTTGACTTTTTTGGTCTATTTCGCCAAATTGTAATTGCAACGATTGAATTTCTTGATTGATTTCAGGAATAAGTTTGATAATCTTTTTATCCAATATAGTTTGAAGATTGATGTAAAGATCCAACGAGTTAATTTTAGTTTGCAAAACAGCAATTCTACTCTTAACTTCAGGCTTAGCATACTTTTCGGGTATATTATTATTTAGTTCCAATGCTCTTTTTGACAGTGCTCTTGCTTTTTTTTGAAAAGCACCAATACTACTTTTTGGTTTTTGATTAATTTCATTCAAGAAGTTGCGCCATTCCGTCCAATCATGCACAAGTTTTTGAGAAGGAGCATTGATAGTAACAATATTAAAATTCCAATTTTTATCAACCTTAATAAACATTTCTTCTCGTTTTTGTAACTCTTTTTGTTGTTCAATGTTGCGCTGTTCGACTTCATCTTTACAAGAAGCTAAAAACAAAAAAGAAATTATAAACAGTAGTAACCGAGCCGATATTTTCATAAAAAAGATTAGAAATACAAAAGTACAAAGGTAATTAGAAATACCACAGACTTAATGTTATAAGAATGATAAAAAACTACATAAAAGTAAAACACTAAACCTTGCGAAAACTGTATCTTTGTTTTTTTATATAAAACAATATGAATGCAAAAATATTAATTATTGGTGCTTGTGGACAAATAGGCACAGAGTTAACACATAAATTAAGAGAAATTTACGGCATAGAAAACGTTGTGGCTTCCGATATTAGAAAGCTAAACAACGATGTAGTCAACAATGGGATTTTTGAAGTGGTCAATGCTTTAGATTACAATCAAATTCAACATTTAGTAGAAGAATATCAAATAACGGATGTTTATTTAATGGCGGCTTTGCTATCGGCAACTGCTGAAAAAAACCCAGCCTTTGCGTGGGATTTAAACATGAATTCTTTATTTCATGTATTAAATTTAGCCAAAGCAGGAAAAATCAAGAAAATATTCTGGCCATCAAGCATTGCAGTTTTTGGACCAACAACACCAAGTATCAATACGCCACAATATACCATTATGGAACCAACAACCGTCTATGGAATTAGTAAACAAACAGGTGAACGTTGGTGCGAATACTATAACAAACAATACGGTGTTGATGTTAGAAGCATTCGCTACCCAGGGTTAATTAGTTGGACTACCGAACCAGGCGGAGGGACAACCGATTATGCTGTTGAAATTTACCATCAAGCATTGTTAAAAGGCAAATACAAATGTTTCCTTTCCGAAGATACGGCTTTGCCAATGATGTATATGGACGACGCTATAAAAGCTACCATTGAAATCATGCAAGCCGATGCAGATAAAATCAAAATCCGTTCTTCCTATAATTTATCGGGAGTTAGTTTCACGCCAAAAGAGATTGCTGAAGAAATCAAAAAACACATCCCCGAATTCAGAATCACTTACAAACCCGATTTCCGCCAAAAGATAGCAGACAGTTGGCCTGCGTCTATTGATGATACAAATGCTAGAGAAGATTGGCAATGGAAACATCAATTTGATTTAGCAACAATGACCATCGAAATGTTAGAGAATCTAAAATAAACAAAAAGCGTTGTACAACATTAAGTACAACGCTTTTTTTCAACCAAAACCAATCTAACCAAACCTTTTTTTAATTGAAATAATCTTTCAGAAATTAAAAGGCAATGCATAATCAAAAAGGATAGTAATGTAACCTAAACAAAGGAATAGTGATGACACTAACGTAAGTACAAGTGTAAAAAACAATCCGTCTATTTTTTTATTGATATCCATATTCTTGCCTTTCTTGTTATCATATACGAGAAAGAAAAGAATGCGGTTTTATTTAAGTAAAAAAATTATTTATTTTGTAAAAGCCTTATTAATAAGTCTTCGGCTGGTGTTTTTATTTTTACAACAGCTTCTACATCATCATTTGGAACAGTCATTGAGAGCACATATTGTTTTATTTTCCAACCCTGATCGGTATTGACCAATACGCCCGAACCACGACAAATCTTCATTTGCGTATCCAAAAGTTCATCAAACCAAGCCATTTTTTTGTCATTACTAAAGTAGATGTTGCGTTTTAGCGATTTAAAACTCCATGCTTTTCCTTTATCAAAATAGGGTTTTGCATAAGCTTCAAATTGAGTTTTGTTCCAATATTCAGTAGCATCAGTGCCAATAAATATAGCGTCTTCGGTCATTACGCCAAAGTAATTGCCAAAATTAGCTGCTGCTGCTGCTTTGTGCCAATCGGTTAAAAGTTGATCTATTTTTTGGTCATCTGTTAATGGAATTTCTTTTTTAGAGCCACAAGCCGAAAGGATAAGTAAAAAGAAAATATATTTTTTCATGATTTAAAAGTTTCTTTAAAGATACTATATTATGATTAACATTACTATGAACATTGATTCCTTTTTGAAATTTACAAAATTATTAATAGTGCTATTTTTAATTTATCATAGTGAATAGTAAAATTAATCTTTGCTTAGGATTATCTTTGCCTCTTATTAAAAAAGTAAAAATGAATACAAAGAAAAAGGAATTTGTGATTTTAACGATAATGATAATGCAATTCAGTTTTGCACAATTAAAAACCGTTATCGGAAAAACGGATTATCCTTTTTGGATTAAAGTTCCTGAAAAAACAGAAGCACAACCATTATTGTTATTTCTACATGGAAAAAGCCTTTCGGGCACCGACATTAATAAAGTACGGAAGTATGGTGTTCTGTATGCAATGGATAAAGGAAAAGAAATTCCTGCGGTAGTTGTTGCGCCACAACTGGCTAGTGGTTCTTGGAATCCTGATAAGGTTTTGGAAGTTTTGGAGTATGTGAAAGCACATTATAATATTGATGAAAAGCGTATTTATGTTTGTGGGATGAGTTTGGGTGGTTATGGCACGATGCATTTTGCGGGGAAATATCCAGAGAAGATTACGGCTGCTGTTGAAATTTGTGGCGGAGGGAATACGGCAGATGGTTGCCGACTAGGAACGATACCTACTTGGTTGTTACATGGTGATAAGGATAAACTTGTGAAAATGAGTGAATCGGAGAAGGTGTATGATGCTATTAAGGGCTGCAACCCAAAAGCAGATACTCAGTTTACGGTTGTGAAAGGTGGCACTCATGGTAGCGTGGAACGCTTGTTTCACGAGGATGCTATTTATGAATGGATGTTTTCGAAGGTTAGGGAGTAGAAAGGGATTAGTTTTTTGTGAAGATACGGAACCAAAAAAGTATCGAGAACCTTATTAAAAAGATTCGTTATTTAATAAATCTAATTTGTAGATTAAGTTTAATTTTCTGAATAGTATCTTCTTCATAAATTTTTCCAAAATTATGTTTTTTCATATCTCCAGTTTCCAATTTAGTGTTGAGATAAAGATAATTTTCAAAGTTTTTAGTAAAATAAAAATGGTAACAAATTAATTCGCCGTCATTTTTCACAATAAGATAGCCACCAGTTGCTTGATAATCTCTTGTCCAAACTTCTGACGCTCTCATTCCTAATGCATAATCAGTTAGGAATTTTTTCATCATCATTTCATATTGTTTAGAATTAATGGAAAGATTATAACCAATAGGATTTCTTTCTTCAATTTTAGTGATAAATTTCGCAATAGTATTTTCTGAACTAATATCATTTTCATAAAACATTAAAATAACTTCTGCCAATACATTTCCAAAATTAAAATCAATTGTTTGAAGATTTGAAGTGAAAATTTCATTATCAGCTTTTTCAAATTCTAATGTTGCTCCCGAATCTTTTATTATTTCCATTTTTTTTGAAAACAATTTAGCAGCGTCAATTCTAGAAATAATATCTTTATTTAAATGGTTACCTTTAATTATATAAGTGAAATTTGTTGCGCCACTAGCATTCAATAATGTTGCTGGTCTGCCTAATTGTGATTTAACACTAAAACCAAGAGTTGGCATTATTACAGTGTTAGAATCTTCAATTTGAATTGTTATATCATTTTTTAATTTTGATTTAGCTTTTAATGAATTTATTGAAAAAGAATTTAAGAAGTGTTCTATTTCTTCCATTGAAAAAGCACCTTTAGTTTTTTTCTTAGTTTTAAGTTCATTTAAACAGATCTTTGTCTTTTCAACAAACTCATATATTGGTATTTTAAATGCAACGTTTCCATCAGTTACTAAAATTAAATCATCTTCATAGGTGAAATCGACATTTCTATCTTTTTCATTGCGTATTATTTTTAATATTGGATAATAAACATTTTCTATCTTCTCAAAATTATCGCCACCAAGATGAATCTTTTTATCAGATAATAATTTTAATAAAGCATAAGGTTCACTCCATTCACCAATATTTCCTGTTAGCATGTTTTAGAAATTTAAAAGTTCAATTATCTTTTCAGCAGTGGCTTGTATTGCCGGAACGGCAACCGAATTTCCAAATTGTTTATAAGCTGAAGCATCTGCTACAGGAATAATATACGAATCAGGAAACCCCTGAAGCCTTGCCCATTCTCTTGGAGTCATCTTTCTAATTCCTTCTCTATTAACTTCCCCTTTAATATGAGTAGTAGGGGTAAAGTCTGTTATTCTTTTATCTATAACCAAGTTTCGCTCTCTTCCCATTCCGCCAACAACAATTGCATTTGATATCTCGTCATCTTGTATTATGGCATAACCAAATCCATTTCCTTTGCTTTCATGTCTTTGTTTATGATTTACTAAAGTTTGTAAATATTGAGTTGATAAATAATATTTAGTAGGAACAACTTTTTTCTCTTTAACCTTTTTAAAAACTACTCTTTCAGTTTCTGATTTAGGATATGTAAAGGAATCGATATTCAAATCATTTCTAAAACCAACGATATAAATTCTTTCACGGTTTTGTGGTACTCCAAAATCTTTTGCATTTACAATTTGAGGCTCTGGAACAAAATAACCTAAATCATTTCTCAACACATTTAGTATGGTTGCTAATGTTTTTCCTTTGTCGTGATTCCTTAATCCTTTTACATTTTCTAAGAAAATTGCTTTTGGTCTTTTCTCCTTGATTATTTCTGCAACATCAAAAAACAATGTGCCTCTTGTATCATCAAATCCGCCTCTTTTACCTGCAATAGAAAATGCTTGACAAGGAAATCCAGCACATAAAACATCAAAACCATCAGGAATATAGTTTTTAGTACTTTTTTTTGTAATATCTCCAAAAGGAACTTCTCCAAAATTTGCTTTATATGTCTTCTTTGCATTATCATCCCATTCAGATGTAAAGACACATTTGCCGCCCAAATTTTGCATGGCTAATCTAAAACCACCAATTCCAGCAAACAAATCAATAAACTTAAAAGTATATTTTTCAGGTGTTGGAAAAGGAACATTTTCAACTTCAAAAAGCAATTGTTGTAAAGCTACATCAGCTGCAATATTAAAACTATCTTCTTCATTTTTGTATTCAACAATTTCTTTGATGTATTGTTTGGCTTCTTTCTCATAATGTTCTTTCAAACCATTATCAATGTTATGCAAATAATGAGTTAAAACAGCTTTTCTATTATCGTCTTCTTCAACAAAGCGAATTTTAAACTTTTTGCCGTCAAATTCATCAATACTTATCTTCTCTTTCATCTTCATCTCTTAAAACTTTTATCATTAAAAAACGTTGTAAAATCAGTATCAAACGCACAAACAATCTTTTCAATGATTTCTATTGATACATTTCTTTTCCCTTTTTCTATATCCGATATATAGTTTCTATCCACGTTCGAGATGTTCGCTAAATGTTCAATAGAGATGCCTTTCAAATCTCTCATTGACTTCACTTTAGCACCAAACTTTTCTTTAATATTCATGCTTTTAAAATTAAATTTATGCCTACAATCGACCCGCCTACAATTGTAAGCAAGCAACCTTGACTTATCAACAAACTTTTATGCTAATTTGGTTTTTGTTTTTAGGTTGTATCTTAAAAATATTTATCTTTAAAAAAAAATGCTAGAGCACATAACACTATTTTTTTTAGGGCTATTCATCGTGGTTTTTTTAATATTGTATTATGCCTATTACGAATCAAAAAAAGACACTAAAGAAGAGCTGCCAACTTCTCCCGAAAAACCTAATGCAATATATCAAGAACCAAATGTTGATTATAGATTTAATGAAGCAAATGAGTATCTATTAAATAATTTTTAGGAAATAATTAAATCAAGCGCCTTGATTGATTTTAACGTTTTTCAAGTAAATGATTCCTATTTTGTTTTAAACGATAAAAATCAATGGATAGTAGATGCCGGAATAGAGTTTCAATTTTATAAAGGCTACTTCACTATTGGTTTTTCTTCCGATTTAGAACATATAAGTGTTCAATCCGTCAAGTTTGACAAGATGTATTCGGATGATAATTATGTTGCTCTTGATGATATTAAGTCAGGAAAATTAAAAGCTTTTATTGGGAAAAAGATAGAAGAGGCTACCTTTAAAACATTAGAATTTGATGAGGTTATAGACTATACTATGAAAACTAAAAAAGTATCCAAATTAGTTGAAATGATTTTACACTTCGAAGGTAATCAAACCCTTCAAATTGCATTAGTAAATTATGATTTGGTAGAAAACGAAGCACCAAAAAACTTTAGATACAATATAATAAACGACATTTTGATTTCTATGAATACCATAGTCAAGATTAATTAGTAGTTAAAAAAAGCAAATAAGAGATGCGAATCATTCGTTTTTATAAATAAAACCCCATTACTCTACTTTATTCATCTACCTTCACCCAATACTTGTCATATCAGGTAATGAAGTAGGATGGAAGCCAGTTTTGAAACCTTGATTGCCAGTTATATTGAAAACAATGTAGGCATCGCCACCAATTTTTTAAGTGTAGCCTTGTGTGAACATTTGGTTGACAATATCCTTATGCTCGAAGCCAACGAACTGCTGCAACAAGCAGGCATTGGCAACGACAACAAGCTTCAACAAAACGCCATGGTGCGCCGTGATACTATTTATTGGCTCGATAAAAAACACAACAACATTCATGAAGATGCTTTTTTTGCAAAGATTGATGCCTTTGTGCTTTACCTAAACCAAAGCTGCTATGCTGGCATCATGGATTACGAATTCCATTACTCGCTCTACGAAACAGACGATTTCTACAAAAAACACCTTTCCATACAAGATCTTTTTTATGTTTTCTATTTTAAACTAATTATTTCCAGTCAATTTTACAACCCAATAATCAACATTAACTTCATCAGTATTCCCGATGACATCACCATCATCAGATGATGTAACACCAGCAATAATATAACCGCCATTGTTTGTTTGCTCAATTGATTTGGCTTGGTCTAATCCAGAACCACCTAGCGTTTTTTGCCAAATTAAATCTCCAGAACCATCTAATTTAACAAGCCAAAAATCATCACTTCCATGATTTCCTGTAACAAATCCATCACTAGAAGAAGCATACCCAGCCATGATATATTTATCATCAGAGGTTTGTTGAATAGCATAGGCTTTTTCCACGCTTGTTCCACCATAGGCTTTCTGCCAAACCATGCTCCCAGAACTATTTAACTTAACAATCCAAAAATCTCCATTTCCATTATAATCCGTCACATTTCCATCAGCCGAGCCAGTCCATCCACCAATGATATAGCCACCGTCTGAAGTTTGATCAACAGCATAAGCCTCATCCATTCCAGAACCTCCAAATGCTTTTTGCCATTCCAAATCACCACCACTGCTTAATTTTATTACCCACCAATCAAAGTCACCATGATTCCCAGTAACATTTCCGTCATTTGAACTTGTTCTGCCTACTACAATATATCCACCATCTAAACATTTATTAAGTGAAAAAGCTCTATCATCATTTCCTCCACCATAAAATTTCTCCCATACGGTTACTCCAGTTGCATTTAATTTAAGTATCCAAAAACTAGCACCTATTCCGTTCCCATGTTCTGAATATCCTGCAACGGTATATCCACCATCAGATGTTTGAACTACAGCATATAATATTTCATTACTACCGCCATCATAATCATATGTTTTTTGCCAATCAATGTTTCCGGAACTAGTAAGTTTTACAACCCATCCACTTGCTCCAGTAACTTGACCACCCAAAACATCACCATCTGACGAGTTAGCCGTTCCAACAATTATATACCCACCATCAGTGGTTTGCTTTATAGCGTAAGCTCTATCTTCTCCAGAACCTCCAATTGACTTTTTCCACTGAACTAAACCATCTCCATTAAATTTCACTACCCATATATCATTAAAATAATATGGCCCATGATGCCCTTCAACATCACCATTAGTAGATTGTGAATACCCTGCAACGATGTAACCACCATCATTCGTTTGGGTTACAGTTTGTCCATAGTCACTTTGGGTTCCACCTATAGCTTTTTGCCATTCAATAGATGAAGGTGGATTACCAGGAGGATTATTACCATCACCACTCCCGCCATCACTTCCGCAACTACTTGTTAAACCAATAGTAAGTAGAAATAATAAAGACATAAAATTAGTTGTTCTCATACGTTCTCTTTTATTTTAAGTTTTAGTTCGTTTCACAAAGGTATTATTTTTCAATATTAGAAAAAACAAAATATTTTGAATGAAATGAAAAATTAACACAAACAATGAGGTTGTCAAAAAGTTTTAGTATTTTACAAATAAAAACCACTTCCTAACGTTTATTCATCTACCTTCACCCAATACTTGTCATATCAGGTAATGAAGTAGGATGGAAGCCAGTTTTGAAACCTTGATTGCCAGTTATATTGAAAACAATGTAGGCATCGCCACCAATTTTTTAAGTGTAGCCTTGTGTGAACATTTGGTTGACAATATCCTTATGCTCGAAGCCAACGAACTGCTGCAACAAGCAGGCATTGGCAACGACAACAAGCTTCAACAAAACGCCATGGTGCGCCGTGATACTATTTATTGGCTCGATAAAAAACACAACAACATTCATGAAGATGCTTTTTTTGCAAAGATTGATGCCTTTGTGCTATATCTAAACCAAAGCTGCTATGCGGGCATCACCGACTACGAATTCCATTACTCGCTCTACGAAACAGGCGATTTCTACAAAAAACATTTAGACCAATTCAAAGACAACGCCAGCCGACAATTCTCAATGATTAGCTACCTAAACCCTAATTGGGAAACCCAACACGGTGGCGAACTACAGATATATCAAACGGATGCCAACCAAACCATTTCGCCTACTCAAGGGAAAATGGTGTTCTTTAAAAGTGACCAACTCGAACATGAAGTATTGGTAACCCATGCGCGTAGAATGAGTGTTACCGGATGGTTAAAGCGATGACACTTTAATTAGGTATTAATAAATAAATTCACAAAAAAAAACAGCAAACCCAAATGACTTGCTGTTTTTCATATAACGTAAAAACCGAAACCTTACTCAGGCATTCAAAGTATGCGTAACCGAAATAGTAGTGTTCAATAATTTCGAGATGGGACAATTTTCTTCAGCATCTTTTACTAAATCGGCAAACTGCGCTTCCGAAATGCCATCTACTCTTGCTGTTAACGTTAAGTTAGATTGGGTGATCCTGCCATCTTCTAAAACTATTTGTCCAATAGTTTTCAATTCCGTAGCCGCAAAACCTTCCGTTTGAAGATTAAACGCCAACTTCATCGTTAAACAACCGGCATGTGCTGCTGCTATTAGTTCCTCAGGATTCGTACCAATGCCTTCTTCAAATCGGGAACCAAACGAATATTGTGTCGCTTTTAATACGCCGCTTTGTGTGGTTAAGTTTCCGTTTCCGTCTTTTCCAGTGCCGCTCCAAACGGCAGTTGCTGTTCTTTTCATACTAAAGTCTTTTTTAATTTCTATAAAATTAAGAAAGTTTCAATGTTTTTATATTAGGGTTTTGTTAAATGTAGGTTTATTATTGAGACTATTTAAAATTAAAATAAAAATGTAACTTTACTTTTTGATTCTAAAAATGCCACACACACTATCATCCATGCTATTAAAAAAAACAACCCTCTTTTTATTGATATTTCAGTTTTGTGTTGGTACATTTGTCGCACAAACGCCAAAAGAAGAATTTGATAAGAAAAACAAAGAATTTTTTCAATTGGTTTGGAATGATACAAAACAAGCAAAAACCACATTAAAGTGGTTGGAAGAATTTGCCAAAGAAAAAAACAAACCCGAGTTTTATTCAAAATATTTTAATGCAAAAGCTACGCTATTTTTTGCAAACTCAAATTATACCGATGCCGTCACCAACTATTTAAAAGCCTATGATTATGCCAAAAAATCAAAAGACAAATGGCAACAAGGTATTGTTTTAAATAATCTAGGCGGTTGTCTTTATCAATCCCAAGAATACAAAAAAGCGAAAGAGTATTTTGATATTGCTTATCAGTTATTTGTAGAAATTGACGATAAAGATTGGCAGACCAATGTTTTGTACAATTTGGCAACCATTAATTTTGATTTAGAAAATTATACTGAAGCCGAAAAACAATTCCTATTATTAGAAAAAACCTATCTTCAAGACAATAACCCAAGTTACGCTGGATACTGTAACAGAGTTATAGGAACCATCTACATTTACACCAACAGATTGGATGAAGCAATAAAACAATTAGAGCTTTCTTTAAAGAGAAGTATTCCAGAGGATGATTTAGATTCGTATTCACTTTCGTTACAAAAAATGGGACATGCCTTGTTGGAAACGGGTAAAAACCAAGAAGCACTATCCTATCTTCACAAAAGTTTAGTCATTACCAAAGCCAATCAATTCAACAAATGGACACTTATCAATTATGAGTTAATGGCGCAAACGTTCAGGAAAAGTAAAATTCCCGATAGTGCCTATTTTTACTACGAAAAGAGTTTGGCCTACAAAGACACCGTTTTTAATGAGACCAAGCAAGCCGAATTTGCTACCTTAGAAACACAATTTAAAACCAAACTCAAAGAAGAAAAAATAATACAACAAAAAACTACCATTGACCATAAAAACCAAATTATTTATGGATTGGTTTTTTTTATCATCATTATCATAGTATTGTTGTTACTATTCATTATCACCCGTTTAAAACTTTTAAAAAGCAGACGTAAACTACAAAAATCGCTTGATGAAAAAGAATCTCTACTTCGCGAAATTCATCATCGAGTAAAAAACAATCTACAGGTGGTTTCTAGTTTGCTCAACATGCATGTTAGAAAAGTAACTGACCCAGACTCTAAGAAAATATTAGAAGAAGGTTCGGATAGACTAATAGCAATGTCACTCATTCATAATAATTTATATCCACACGCCAACCTAAAAAACATTTCTTTGGATGAGTATTTATTCAAATTAAGCCATCAACTTTTTGATAATTATAAACTAAACTATGCTACGGTTAAATTAAACACCGAATTAGAAAAAATTGAAGTTGACATTGATAAGCTTATCCCTATTGGTCTTATCGTAAACGAACTTATTTCAAATGCCATGAAACATGCCTTTCATGAAGCGTCTGAGGCTGAGATAAGCATTACGCTTAAATATGCTAACACGAATGAAATTGAACTTGAAGTTGCCGATAATGGTCAAGGGATTGCTAGTAATTGGCACGAAAAAGAAACCGATTCAATTGGCATGAAGTTAATAACAATATTCAGTGAAAAATTAAAAAGTAAACTCTCCATAGAGAATACAAATGGTACTAAAATCAAACTCATAATTCCAACTTTATGATAGCCGTTTTAATTGTAGAAGATGAGCCATTAATTGCCGAAGACATTAAGCAAACCTGTTTGGAAAACAAAATAGAGGTAGCCGGTATAGCTTATTCTTTAGAGGATGCCATTACTGTTTTAGAGGAAAAAAAAGTGGATTATGTGTTGTTAGACATTCAATTGGGCAATAGCAATGACGGATTAGAAATAGGCAAACGCTTATCAGAAGAATACTTTATTCCATTTAGTTACATCACTTCTTTTTCGGATGCGCAAATAGTAGCACAAGTAAAATTGACTAAACCATCGGGGTATTTAACCAAACCGTTTAGAAACCGAGATATTATTATTCAAATAGAGTTAGGACTCGATATTGCTGCTCGACTACACAAACCAGAAATGCCTAACCTCAAACAAATCAATAAAATGGTAACTGCAGAGTTAACACAAAGAGAGTATGAAATGATCATAGAACTGTGTAACGGCAAATCAAATATTGAAATTGCGAACAGTCTTTTTGTAAGCATGAATACTGTTAAAACCCACTTGAAAAACATTTTTTCCAAACTCGATGTAAAATCAAGAACCGAACTAATAACTAAAGTTTTTAGTTAATTTTTTTCTTTCCCTTTATCAATTCTATTTTTTCTTCAAAAAATCACCCGAAAGTATTAGATATAGTACTGCCAGAATAATCATATTTGTAAATGGTTCAAAACAATCATTTTAAATGATGTAAACCCTATCATTATCATTTAAAAAGTGTATTCAAAAAGGTGGTGTTATGCTAAGAGATTTGCCAATAATTATATTGTATCGAACCTATAACTAATGGTTCTTTACTTCTTTCATATGATTTTAAAGTTGTTAGTGGTTCAACTTTAAAATCGAAGAAGTATTTAATATTTAATGCTGCTAAACAACAACAATTTTAAATTTTACAATTATGAAAAAACATTATTTAATTATTTGTTTACTAATTTGCTCTTTTCTTGCAATGGCACAACCGGGTAGTTTGGATTTGTCTTTTACTTTAGCATCTAGTTTGCCTAATAGCGGAAAAGTATTTAGCATGGCTTTACAACCTGACGGAAAAATCATAGTGCCCTATCGCCGTATTGTTTCCCAAGGAGTCTTTATTGACAAAGTTGTTAGAGTCAACGCAGACGGTACTGTGGATCCAAGTTTTGATTCGGGTACAGGTCTTGATGGTAGAGTAAATACTATAGTTTTGCAACCTGATGGTAAAATGCTTATTGGTGGAGATTTTACCACTTACAACGGTGTGAGTAGAAATCGAATTTCTCGATTAAATTCAGATGGTTCTTTAGATATGCTATTTAATCCTGGAGTCGGAGCTAATTCTGAAGTCAATACTATATCTTTAATAACTAATGGTTTAAATAACGGAAGAATACTTATAGGCGGTTCTTTTACTAGTTATGATGGCGTAAGTAGCAACAGGATAGCTCGATTGAGAGCAGATGGAACTTTGGATACTAGTTTTAATCCTGGTGATGGAGCGGATGGTCGTGTTGAGAGTATTGTTCTGCAACCTGATGGTAAAATTCTTGTTGGAGGTTATTTCACCACTTTTGATGGTGAAAATAGCAAAAAGATTGCCCGTCTTAATTCAAATGGTTCATTTGATGCCAGTTTTAACATTGGAAATGGGGTTGATAATGGCGGTGTTGAAACAATTGCTTTACAGCCCGACGGAAAAATTTTAATAGGAGGTGGCTTTGGTACTGTTAATGAAGTTTTCAAAAAAAAAATAGCTCGGTTGAATTCAAACGGTTCTTTAGATGAAGATTTTAATAGTTTAGAATTGGCTACTACCGCTGTGGGTGATTATGTTTATAGTATTGTTTTACAACCTGATGGCAAAATTTTAGTAGGTGGAGATTTTAACTGTATATTTTATATAGATCCATATCCAAGTATAATGATTAGGTCTGATTTTTTACGATTAAATCAAGACGGTACTTATGATTTCGATTTTAATAGTATTGGACAAGGAGCTTTAAGTACAGTAAGGTCTATTGCAGTACAGCCTAACAACAAAATACTTATTGGTGGTGATTTATGGATTTACAATTCAAATACAATAGATTTTATAGCAAGAATAAACGGTGGCGAAAGCATCAAAACTCAAATTGACCCTTCTTTTTGTGGTCAAAGTTTACAAGGTTTAAATAGCATCGTTTTTGCACAAAACCCATCTGAAAGCGAATTAGAGGGTGCGTCTATTACGTCGTATTCTTTTAAAATAACCAATTTGAGTACTAATGAAGAACAAGTCTTAGTTAAAAACAGTACTACCTTTCAATTAACCGAAACCAGTTTTGCTACTTATAACACATCCTATTCTATAGAAGTTGCTTTGCAAATTGATGGTGGTTGGCATCCTTATGGTTTGCCGTGTGTGGTTACTACACCCAATAGCTTGACACCTGAAATTCAAACACCTTATTTGGTCAAAGATATTTATGCCAGCAGTCAGCCTAATGTGAGTTCTGATCCAAAAGAAATGATTGACATTAATGGCACACTTTTCTTTTCGGCTATTACTGAAAATGAAGGACGCGAACTTTGGAAAAGCAATGGAGCACTTGAAACTACAGTATTGGTAAAAGACATTATCGTTGGAAATGGTAGCTCCTCTCCTGAAGATTTTTTTGAATATAATGGATTGTTATATTTTTCAGCTATTGATGGAAGCAATGGGCGAGAATTATGGCGAAGCGATGGTACTACTGCCGGAACTTATATGGTAAAAGATGTCAATGGCGGTGTTGGTGGTTCCTTTCCATCAAACTATACTATTTTAAATGGATTACTTTATTTTCAAGCGGGTTCGAATTTTGCAAATGGAGTAATTGAATTATGGCGAACGGATGGCACAGCAACAGGAACTGTTTTGATAAAAGATATCTATGCTGGATTGGGTAGTTCCACACCTTTGTTTCTAACGACGGTTAATGATGCTTTTTATTTTAATGCAAACAATGGTACAAATGGTCGCGAATTGTGGAAAAGTGATGGGACACTTGGAGGCACAGTATTACTAAAAGACATAGCAGTTGGCAGCGGCTCATCTCATCCGTCTTATTTAACAAAAGTAGGTAATCAGTTGTTTTTTGTAGCACAAACCAGTGAGAATGGCGAAGAATTGTGGGTAAGTGATGGTACTGAAGTTGGAACGCATTTGGTAAAAGATATTGTTGTTGGAACTATTGGTTCTTTTCCAAGAGAACTATATAGTTATAACGGACTTCTTTACTTTGCGGCTACCGACGGAACAAATGGAGTTGAGTTATGGAAATCGGATGGAACAGAAGAAGGAACTGTTATGGTAACCAATTTATTTCCTACTTCAGGAAGTTCTTTCCCTCAACAATTGATTGAAATGAATGGTGAACTGTATTTTGCTGCAGAACCAAGTTCATTAGCGGGAAGAAAACTATTCAAAACAAATGGAACCGAAACTGGTACACAATTGGTGACTACAACATTAGTTGGAACCAACAGTAACGTTGCTAATTTAACTAATGTAAATGGTGTTTTATATTTTACAGCAAATGTTGGAAACACTGGTAGTGAATTGTGGAGAAGTGATGGTACGGTTCAAGGCACATTATTGGTAAAGGATATTAATGAAGGTTCTGTAGGTTCGATTCCAGAGCAATTAACAGCAGTAGACGGACGTTTGTACTTTACAGTGCAAAATTATGAACAAAATGATGTCGCTATTGGTAAAGAATTATGGAGTTTAGGGAATTGCAGAGAAACCAATAAAATAGTAATCGATAATGGACTTTCTAATGCTTTTATGAGCGAAATTCAAATTTATCCTTCCACACAAGTATGCCATTGTGATGTGAACCTAAATTTACTTGCGTCGGTTACTTCTGCGGGAGAATCACCAGTGCAAGGGAATGTAGCTGTAAAACAATGGATAGCTAACGAACAACCCGTAGATTATGTAAAAAAGAATTATGAAATCTATCCCGATAATAATCCGACTACGGCAACAGGTTTACTTACGTTGTACTTTTCGCAAGCAGACTTTGATACTTTCAATGCTCAAACACCTGCACCTATTAATCAATTGCCTTCTAATCCAACTGATTTAACAGGTAAAGCTAATTTAAGTATTGCTTTCAAAAGTGGTCAGTCCAGTGATAATACAGGTTTACCAATCTCATATTCAGGTAGTCAAATCATGATTAATCCAGATGACAATCTTATTAACTGGAATTCCACGCTAAACCGTTGGGAAGTTTCTTTTGAAACAACTGGATTTGGTGGTTATCGGATAACTGTTGCTGAATGTATAGCACCACAGATAGTTACTGTTCCAGTTTCGCAGACAGTTTGTTTAAATAGTACAGCTAGTTTTTCTATAGAAGTTGAAGGTGATGATTTAACGTATCAATGGTATAAAGACGATGTTGCAATTTTAGACGAAACAGCATCAAGCTACACCATTGCCGAAACTACGTCTTCAGACACAGGAAACTACTATGTAGAGGTTACAAATTCTTGCAATATGCTAACTTCAGAACTGGTTACACTTTCATTAGAAAATCAAATAACCTATTTTGCAGATGCGGATGGAGATGGATTTGGAGATGCAAATGCAACCCTTCAATCGTGTACATTAGTTGAAGGATATGTTACCAACAATACTGACTGCGACGATACTAACGAAATGATTTATCCTGGCGCAACAGAGATCTGTTGGAACGGAGTTTTAGAAGACTGTAATGGAGTTTTATCAGAAGGTTGTGCACCAATTGTTGTAAACATGGCTACTGCAAATAATAGTATTTTACCATCATTTGCTATTGCAG